>Ga0315915_1000182_pt1 | contig 53686 bp, 25 predicted proteins | sample MpolbnodulesMG_FD_207738 | JGI IMG/M metagenome (GOLD analysis project Ga0315915, IMG submission 207738) | Medicago polymorpha root nodule microbial communities from Los Angeles, California, United States - branched nodules | ecosystem: Host-associated > Plants > Roots > Nodule | place: USA... | reverse complement strand
CCTTAATGCATGTATGTAGTAGTGTTATACTGCAAATAGGAAAAAATGTAAGTTTCTTTGATGATAGTTAACAAAAAAATCTTATAGCTTTATTTTGACATTGGAACAGAACAAAATAAGAGAATCCCTTTGCAGTTTCTTAGAATTGTGTCACCAGCTCTCTCCCACCATTGTGAGTCAATCGTCAGTGTTCCGAATCCCTTTGCATTAACCGTTGCTTGAACTTCGATATTACACATTTTTCAGTTGTTGTAGAATCAACTTCCTTGCAACTAAGAATACAAATAATAAGGAATACAAATGAAGAAAAATAATCAAAATAGTGAATATGGAGGTAAGGGAATTACACATGAATAAGAACAATAAGTAAATTCTTCTCTGATCCTTCCAAGTGATTTTAGATGTGGTTAATTTTGAATACTTAACAACCCGTAGACTTCATTCCCTTGAACGTATATCCATTGGTGTTGCAATGCACCATTCCAGTCATATTGAAATTACTGCAAGAGGCACTATCTTTCCATCGAGAGTTCTACCAAAAACTCACAAAATGCAGAGTAACTTTGATCAGAGCGCTAGAACAGTATTGTTATGAATTCAACCGATGAAGGAAATATAAATTACAATCATACAGACATTTTGGAAATATAGTGTTTATGGGAGAGGGAGAAACAAAAGGAATTACAACTAAAGAGATCAAGTACTTGTTTACATTGCAGAAAAACTATATGCAGAAAAACTACAATGTCAAAAATGGTGAAAACCCCCTAAATTGACAAACAAACAATCCAAATCTCAACAATTATTTGTATGAACAATTATTTTGATATGTGAAAGAAGCCTGGAAATAAAATGTAAGAGCGTACAACATTGCAGGCTATACCTTCATCGTAAACCACTGACAATTGTAGACGATAACCACCGCGTAAAACACCATCGAAAGCCTTCTGCCAACAGCCATAGCAAAAACGTCAGTGTTGATAGATATATAAATTTGTATGTTGTAGCATCTCTCTTTCAGAGAATAAAAAGATGAAAAAAATGAAGAGAGAGAAAAAATAAAAAAAGATGAATTGAAGAAGCGAAGAGGGTGAAGACCAAAGAAGTTGTGGAGACATGAAGCTGCCATGGAACTTGTGAGGGGTTGAGCTTTGTTTTTTCTTCTTTCTCGTGACTGAAAATTTGAGGTGAAAGGGAATTAAGGTTTGAAGCTGCCATGGAACTTGTGATTTATTAATGAGAATGCATAGGAAATAGTTTTTCATCTTTATCGTGAACAACCGATTGGATAATTTGGAACGTGTGCAAAGTTTGTTGAGTAATCAAAGCAGAATTTTTAGAATGGAGCCCACGATTAATTAGCAAATTGGCGCCTAAACATTAGGTTTAGGGTTTAGAGTGTAATTAGCAGGGTTAACAAAGATTAGAAAATAAGGAAGATATTATTGTTATTTACAGTAAAAGCAAACATAAAAAAAACAAGTGAAAAATAGTAAGAGATATATACTATGCCACCTACATGAGGGCTGGCATCATCAATATAACGTAAGTAAAAGCACCATAAATGGTTTTCACCAAATGACCAGTTGAGAAATTAAAAGCACCATTCCTTCAAAAAAATCAAGAAGCACCATAAATGTTGCTTCTACGTAAAATTGCATAGCTTGGTACACGAAAACGACGGATCAGAGGTCTGTCCTTTAGACTAATTAAGAAAATATTCTGGTTTGACATTGGCTTACAACCACTAGTGCTACTGCATGTGCATAAATGTACCACTACGCATGAAACCATATGAAAAAAGAGAACCATTTTTGATATATCATTGATGACAAGAACATGCATGGCGATTGAATTTGACATGTTGATGATTTATCATTGTTTTTTCTTTCTTAATATCTTTTGAAAACTAGGTTTGGTAAAATTGAGATGAATTGATTGTATAACAACCCTTAAAAAATTGATTGTAGACAGCCCTTAAATCATGGTACGGTATTTTGGATCAACAGGATCATTCATTATTAGGTTGTGAAGGTTTGCTTTTATCACCCATTTGCAATTGAATATTATTATCCATGCCATGAATGTTTTTGAGTAATATGGATCCAAAATATCACATGCTTGTAGTCCTTTGTTATCACCAGCAATATGATACTCCCTCCATCCCACGATAAGTCAGAGCCCTACCTGATTGAATGGTTAAACTAGGTAAGACAACAAAGTTAGGGTTACTAATAATTGTGACCTAATAATCAATTTATGGAAAAAAGTTATGGTTAGTACTCATTGATCATATGAAAAGTATTAAGTACATATTAATGAAATGAAATAACAAAGTTATCGACTTAATATTAAGCCAATCATTTAAAGTTACACGAACAACTAATTACATGGAAATTCTTCATTCATGACCTAACCTAACATGATTATATAGGGATAAAAAAGCATGAGAAAATGATCATCTATCGATGATACCTTGGTTTCTGAATGGCGTTGGTTGTTCCAATCCTTCGAAAATCATGGTTTTGCCTTCGCCTGCTCGTCAAAAGGTGTTTTTTCTAAGAGTTCAGTATTTATAGGCGTCCATTACCCTAAGTTTTAGGGAAATTGATTCGTGATGTAGGCCTATACTTTGCAAAGCGAGGTAGACTGAGAGTGTCTCCTTTGACGACCTTATAGCTTTACAAAAAAATAATAATAAAAATACAATTATTGTTATTTGTCCAATATACATACTATCATAATTTGCATCTTCCAGTCGGGTTGAAGATATTTGTTTGATTGTTTCAACACTTTATAGATAAATAAATTTTTAAAATGAGGTAAACCAAAGACACATTTATTGAAAAGTTGTAGATAAATAAAGAAAATATTTGTGTCGTGCTCATGTTCATGTTATTATTATGATGACATAAACTTCAATGCTGTCATGCGTAGGTTCTTCGCAAGTTCCTTTATGCTCAAGTTGTAGTCTTCACCCAACTATAAAATAATTAAGATTAATATTAAATATAATGGTAAATGATACGTATCCAAAAAACCCCAAAATAAAAAAGACTTATTTTAAGATGATAACAACAACAAAAATAAAATAAAATTTGTCATTGTAATAATGGCAATAGTCCTTACCTGAGTAATGATGTTAATGTCAAGGATAGAATCTCCAAATATATGACATTGTTTTTGACAACAAATAGTTTAAATTTTTGAATCTCAGCCATAATTTTAACTAGAAGTCCCTTTTAATCCTGTCATTGGATCCAAATCAACATATATTTCCCTAACACTTATGCAATTCCACATGAAATGGTGACCAACAACACCCTCGTCAAATGATGAGGAATCATAATCGTTACAGTGGTTTGGTTTGGTCAGAACCACATCTGTATGTGACTATGATTTGTTTTGTTTTTCTAGAACTTCCAAAAACGTTTTTAAGCTCTTTCATATATTTGATAATGTCAACTAAGACAGAAAACTTGTCTATCTAACAGATTTTTACACAATCAATTAGTGAGTAGAGTAACACGAAATAGTGTATTCAAACTTATAATATATTCGTCATAAAGGCTTTAAGTTGATACACCTATAAAACACACACACATTACACTAAAGACTTTATGATGAATATATTATAATTTTGAAACACTATTTCGTGTTACTTTCTCACTAATTGATTGTGTAAAAAAATGCATGATAGACAAGTTTTATGTACTAGGTGACACTATCAAATACATGATAGAGAAAAAGCGTTTGGAAGTTTTAGAAGAACGAAATAAAAACATAGTCACGTACGGGTGTTCTAACCAAACTAGATCTCTGGAGCGATAATGATTCCTCGTCATTTGATGAGAACATTGAAGGTGTTGTTGGTTCACCATTTCATGTGGAACAAAAGTGTTAGAGAAATATATGCTGATTTGCATCTAACTTTGAGATAGAATCCAAATGCAGCTTATATGTATGTTTTCGTATACAACTTCCTTTGACATATAATTTCCGGCAAGTTGAACCTGCACCAACACCAAATTAGACTCTCAATTCATTAATTTCTTTCCCGAAAAATACAAACAAAATGAAAAGAACAGAAAATATAAAAAGATACAAGGGGTAATAAGGCCACTGCATAAATTTTGGAAAATCTCAAACTTTAAAAGAAAACGATGAATATTCCTTCCATTTGAAAAAGTCCTACGTACTATATCAGCATGGATTGTTTTTTAGTAAAAAAAAGGATCAAGGCCATTAAAAAAAACATGGAAGGAAGTGAAAGTAAGCGTGAGAGAGTACCAAGTGAGATTGGTGAGCGATTTTGTTTTTGTTCTTGTTCAATTTCTTTGTTGCACACTCTTGTTCACTATTTCCTATTATTTCTAGAACAATTCATTCTCTCTTATAATTGTGTTCTAAGCTCTAGTTCATCAACAAGTAGCATGTGTATATAAAGAGAGAAAAAAAAAGCCAAATACATTTTTTTTCATTTAAGTTTGACAAAAATATCATGTTAGTTCTTTAAGTTTTTAAAGTTTTAAATAGGTCTTTATTACCTTTTTAAAGACCTATTTAAAACTTAAAAATTTGAAAAATTTTATTTGAAACTTAACAAACTTAAAAGTCTAACATGATATTTTTGTCGAACTTAAGGATCAAAAGTGATACTTTGCCGAGAAAATAAGGCCAACAGATTGATGGGCACATGCAGCTCACTTTTGTGTCAACTTCTTCTTCCTATTGTGTGTTTAATAATTGCACTACTCAAATTATATCCTAATAAATCAAACGCGAAGGTCCTCTCTAATACAACTTGTTAGAATTAGGCCTAAATAAAAATCAATTTCATAGGACATGCTCAATACAAAACAAAAAATAATAATCAGAGGAAACAAATAAAACATTGAGCATGAATATGATCAAATCTGCAACATGTTTGATCAATCAAAGATATAGATTAAAGGTATTAGGAATACCTAGATCCATGATGGAAATCAACTCTGGTATGATATGATAAACATGAGAAAAATTAGCGGCGACTAATTTGATTTTTTCTCAATCGACACTCGTTATACCTCAAATTCTCTTCAGATGAGGGAGAGTAGAGAATATGTGTGTGCGATATATTGAAAACCATAGCCTTATATATGATAATAATCAATTAGGGTTTCTTATTGGTTTCTTATTATTACGTTAATGAATCCTCCAAACATCCACTCACATTGAATTCCTATCGGTTAATTAAAATAATTAATTATCGAAATAGAAATGTCGTCATTAAAAAAGATGAGAATTTATATTATATTTGTTATATTGTTTGTGTCTTTGAAAAAATAAGTATAGTTTATTACAATATGAATGTACAATATATATATATATATATATATATATATATATATATATATATATATATAATAAGTAAAAATATATTAGTGTCCTCATTTAACCAATTCAAGTTGTTCATAATTTTCTTGAGGATATGATCTTTACTCACATCAAGTGACATCACAATCATTCTAGTATATAATCAATTAGATTTGTCCATATAACCATTTATATAATAACAAATTTTAGAATCACTTCAGGATTTCTAATAATGTTTATACGATTATCATAAAATATATTATAAGAAATTCATTTTCATATCCTTAAAATGGACAAATGATGTAGTCTTTTCAATAATTTTGATAGTTTGTATTACACAAATGAAATCCTTCAGGGAGTTTCATATATCACTATCAAGTGAGTCATGTAAATAAATTGTAACACATCTTTAATATAATTTGAGTTTTTCATGTGCTACTAAACTTAATCAAGTATGAAAAAGTTCATGAATTCACTTCAGGTGAATTTATCTTTAAAGAATATATGTCTCTTAAAAATAAATGGTAGATATTTACCTATTCACTTGAGGTGAACATATCAAACTCTATGTATATGTATCTTACCATTCTAATTATCTTTTCGCGCGAAAAATCATACATATATAATTAGCTTCACATCTTCGAGTATGCGGACTACAGGTCCAAAAGAGTTTGATTTCACTGGAGCTATTTCTTTTCATCTGCAGATATTTTCCTTTTCTATAATCTTTAATAGACTTCAATTCATGATCCTTATTATTACTCACATATAGCGTTGTATTATATCCAAAAACACGTCGACGTTGACTTCATTTCGGTTCCATCTCACTCCATTGGGATCTTTCATTCATGACATGATTTATTAATATTTCATAAGTTTCAGGTACCTGATCAGTTCTTCTGGAACTGAAAAATCAATTATGTCAGAAAACTCTTTTAGAGTTTCTATATCCTTGTTTGAGTTATCTTTCCTTTAAGCTTCTTTTCTTATTCAAGGATTTTTATATTTGGAACTCATTGATCTATCATGCTTCATGCACGATTGAGACTCATTTGCATATTAGATTGTCCGACAAGGACATCTATTTCATTTGGAGCATTAGCAACTAGTATTTGATTTATTTAACTTTGCAAATGAGTTATATCTTGAGGATCAAGATGAGACAATAATATTTCCTTTATTTGAACTTCAGGTTCACATTTTCAGCTGCTTATTATCTCCCCCTAATATTGGGAAAACTAATTCATCAATTGATAATCAGCTTACTGGACTGAAAATAAGTTGGCTCAACACAATTAATGATAGATGGAGATTCATATCAAATATATTTTCCCAATATTCTTTCAAGTTTTATCTTATTGCATTATATTGGAGCAATTGTGATATACACAACACATCTGAAATCCACTTAGATGAAAAATATTAGGTCGTTAACCTAAAACCAATGATAGATTAAGGGGGGGACTTATATATAGTAATGTGTTGACTTGATGCAAATCAATATCTCAACATACAAGATTATTGATTCCAAACATAGAGTTTATAACACATGGTCTCATAACCAAACTAGAGTTTATAAGGTATGGTCTCGTAAGTATCAATTATACAATTAACTTTAGACGTCTAAAGAATGGATCTTCAAGTCCATTTTTATGAGCATATGCTACCAGTTATTCATTATCAATTGACAAATGATACTTATCAAATGCTTTCTGAAAAGTTCAGAAAATAAACTCTTAGTCAAATTTGTTGACATAATAATATCGCATTAATTTAAATATCACCTTATATCAGTGAGAGACTCGTTCTTTTAGATTGTCAACTTTCTCTGGGAACTAGTAACACACAATAGTTACTAGATTGAAGAATCTTCTAACTCTTCAATTTTTTTTTATTAGTTTCTGCATCATAATAGATCCGGGATAACTCAGCCGGTCTTGCCAACGATAAATTTAATATAATTTGTAAACTTCTACTTTACAATAATACATGCTTCCATTGCACTAATAATATAACATTTAAACTTCAGGTTTACAATAATATTTGCATCAATTTGACTAATATATGTGTAGTCAATATAGATGAAAAGACATAATTTTTCACTACACTTATTTATCAAAAAAGTTGTCTCATAATATAGACATATTCAACCTATCCTTCGTTTCTTATTTTAATATGACATTCATTTAGGAGGGTGTCCATGAAACATAATAAATTATTATGACACTTAGATTAGTATAATACATTTTTAACGTGTAACTCCATTCTTTCATGTAACAATATATTTTCTCTTCTGGAGCCTTTAGTACTTTTTATAGTGTCAAATGTAATACTAAAACTAGTTTCACAAAAGACAATATATATGTTCTGGAGCCTTCAATAATTATAACCTCGGTTTTAGTCTTTTACAAAAGACATCTTTCATTCACAACCAAAATCCAACAAAATATACATGAAATTAATGTGGTCCTTAGTGAGGCAAAATACTAATAGCAATACTTGCTTGAGACCTCAAAATATCATAGACATACACACACACATATATATATATATATATATATATATATATATATATATATATATATATATTATTTTATTTTAAAAGGAATCAATAATACAAAATTCATTTATAGATCTTTTGTCAAGTAACAAGGTTCCCAATTCAAAACAATATATTCTTAAACTTAATCTGATCAAAAGAAGTAATAACATCACATTCACAACCACAATAATTAAACTTAATCTGATCAAAAGAAGTAATAACATCACATTCACAACCACAATAATTACAATTTTATTAGCAAAGCAATTATGTGGAGCATTTTACCAAAATAATAATAATATGTGGAGCACAAGTTATAAGTATCAAGTATGTAAAGATATGACATTACCTATAATTTATATGTCTTGTGAAAACTCATAAATAATAAAAGATTATCTTCACATGTTTAAAGCCTAGATGAATGAAAATTTCTACCATATCATTTACCATAAACGCAACATCGATTATATGAAACAAATAGTATGGATCATTCGATCTAGGAATAAATTTTATAGAGTAATAACAATAATAGACAGAAGGAGAGGAATAGAGAAGGAGAGGAAGAGAGCATTATGTTATTCTCTTATCTATGTATGTATTTGATTCAAACCTTATGAACCATTTGCTGTCATTTTAAGAATAAACCAATTATCGTATTTAGATTTAAGTCCAAAACAATTGATTGTCAAATTCACGTACTGAATCCATAAACAATTTTTCACGACTTTTCGTTAACATGCTAATCACCCGCAACTGGATCTTATTTAATCTAAATATTGTATTGAACTCTTCAAGAATTCAAGGCTAATGTTATTCGCAATCAAATCAATTACGTGGAATCCTTCAATGATTCCTCAAGGATTCATTGAGATAAAAATTGGTTTTTTAAGTTCTCCATGAACTAACCAATAAGTTTAAACAAAATATGATCCTTTTTGAATTCTTCTGAAATTCATAGAGAATAAACTCAAAACTTTTGAATTCTTCTGAAATTCATATAAAATAAAATTTGGTTTTTAAGTTCTTCAACAACTATATAACCATTGCATGATCCTTCTAGGATGTACCAAATTCTTCAGGAACTATAGAAAATAAAACCGAGTTTTTAAGTTATTCATGAACTATTCAACATATCTAAACAATAAAATCCATTGTTTAAGCAATCCTTCACGGATGCATTGCTATTGAATTCTTCTAGAATTCATAGACAAAAATCAAATTTGTTCACAATCAATCATTTACCGTGTAATCATTTAGGGATTCATCACAAGTTTTTAAGTTCTTCAGGAACTATACACAATCAATTCTTTGTGCAATCCTTCATGAATTAATACTTTTGAATTCTTTAGTAATCATAGAGAATAAAAGAACTCTGTAATAGATCTCAATATAGAAAAATCCTTATGCAATTCTTCAAGGATGCATGAGTTTAATTCTTCAAGAATTCAACAATTAAAAAAAATTATTTTATTTGATTATTTTCTGCAATCTTATTATATATTGCAAGAGGAATCAAGTTCAAATCATTTTCAAAAGGTACAAACCCAATCAAGAATGAAACCCACGTGATCAATTATCATTACAAATAGGCATAGCATAAATGAATCGTAACAAATATTAGATTAACTAATTCAATTATCCACACGGCCTATACAATTGAAAGCAAAGATATGAAATACACACATTAGAACATATAATTTAAATAACAACACATTAACGTACCTTTTTAGTTGGCAAGAGTGTCGTGTACCTTTTCAATTGACAAGAGTGTCGTGGTGATAATGTGTCAAGAAATAAAGTAAAAACACAAGATCAAAGAAGAAGAGGAAGGCCAAGATGAAAGCACTTTGTATTATTCTCTTCACAAGTATATCTTTACAATACAATATGACCCCTATTTATAGTACACAAGATGAGTAAGTGAGTGATCAAAGCAATTAAGGTCCACTAACTATTCACTTGCTAATGGGAGTTATAGGAAGGTGGAAAATGGGAGTTATAGGAAGGTGAAAGACTTAAGGATGGACATCCACCAAGTCATTATTTCATAACAAAATCAACATTTTAATTTAATTTATCGATATATTAATCGTTGTTTTTAATCTTTTATTTAATTAAAAAAACATGCATCCATCATTTGTAAAATCTAGCTCAACTGTCAATGCTAATATTGTTATATTGAACACCTTCATTTGAATTTAAATCCGAGATCTCGTAGTTATGTGTGTAAGTTTTATGTGATGTTTATTGCTTCGTGTATTTACAAAATAAAAATAAAAATAAAACATGCATTCAGAGAGGTAGAGGTTTAGTAGTTTTATAAAATGCTTCTATTTGATAGATTATTCAAACAAGTTTTTCTTTTTTTTTTTTAAGAAAATTATTCAAGCAAGCTGTGAATCAAATTACAACAAAAATAAATGTCGTAATGACTATTAGTTAGTTTTTTAACATGTTTTAAATTGATTACTTTTTAGGTTATTACATATCAACAAAAATAATAAATTTAGTTGTTTATCGAAACTGTTGTTGGATAGCATCATACCTTTGGTTTGATTGTGTAATTAAACTTAATGACAATTTTGAATTGATGCCAAAACTTATATGTACAATTTGCCTTATATAGGTAGCTCATATGACACGACCTTCACAGTCTTATATAGATTGCACTATCTTAAACATTGTATTCATTCACGAAGTGCTGGTTTTTGAAATTTTCATGTTCTTACAAAGTGAATCGTTTCACTCATTTGATAGAATGGTTTCACTTATTTTCAAATATGTGATTTTTTTTATGATTTTCTAAAAGTAAATCGTTTCACTCATTTGAAAATATGATTTTATTTAGTGTTTTTTTTAAAAGTGAATTGTTTCACTAATCAAAGTGAATCATTTCAGTGTCTAGAGAAGAAAAAAAAAGGAATCGTTTTCCTTTGTATATTTGACAGTATATTTATTTAACTTCTTTCGATCACATATTTCATAAACTTATACATAAGAAAATACCTAACCACTTCTAAAAAATTGAATTTTTCATAATCTATTATCTCAAACCCTCTTCTTTTATCTTATACTCTTTAAAAACTTTTAGACATTGATTGTAAAGCTCAAAAATTACAAGTTATTTAGATAGAGATTGTTTATACGTCGTTTCGGCATGTAGAAGTGTTCACACATTAGACCGAGTTGGTTTTAAGTGGACAAATAAATCAATACATACCTTCGATTATCTTATTTGTTTATCTAATTGATTTCATTTCAAAATCAAACTTGATATGATCCAAATAATTCAAATGATTATTTAATTTAGACTACCATCAACTTTTGATTATCATCAACTTTAATATTTATTGAATTTTCAACTTTACAATTATTGGATTTGGATTTTCTTAAAAAAAATATTGTATTTGGATTTGGATTGAACAAGAAACACTCAATCTTCTTGAGCAACAAGCCAAGAAGTCAAAGGAATGATTCACCTGCATATACCCTTGAACAATTTCAAAGATTGAAAAATGAAAAACGGGTAATTAGTAAGGGACAAAATCGTAAAAAAACACCTATCCCCTTCCTTAAACCTCTTTTTTCTTCTCTACCATTCTCTGGTGGCGCTTTTCTTTCTTTCTCTCTTCATTCTTCTTCACACGCTTCACATAGTAATAATAATCACTTATTAGTAAGTTCAATCATAATCTCAATTCTTGATAGTGATACTTTTATTATTATGTAATAATATTTTGTTTTATTTCACTGTGATCGTTACTTTGTACTATTTAAATCCATAATCACTTATATGCATTTTTTTTCTTCTTCAGCTTAATCAAACAAAATGGCTTCTCGAGCGATTTTGAGAAGAAGAACAAGAACTTCCATTCAACAATATCTCAACAACACTTCACAATCTTCATCTTCGATTTCATCTTTTCGTTCTATCGCTGCTGCAAAAGAGGAATTACTTAATTACTCACCAGTTTTTGGACAAGTCGTTCGCCGATTCACAAACGCGAGTAGTTCCGGAAACGATTTCACGAAATCGAATGTGTTCAATGAGTCGATTGGTGTGAGGTTTTTGTCGCAGTTGTCGGAAGCGGCTGCGAGGAAGAAGGAAGAACCGCCGGAGAATGATGATGTGGTGAAGAAGCGGAAAGAAGCTTCTCCGGAGGAATGCGATCAAGCGGTTGAAGGATTAACGGAAGCAAAAGCAAAAGCTAAGGCGAAACGTTCTCAAGAAGCGCAGAAAGATGCGCAGAGTGTTGTGCAAAGAGTTAGGGCTGTGATTTTAGGGATTGGTCCTGCTTTGAGAGCTGTTGCTTCCATGAGCAGGTGAGTTACTCTTTTTGTGTTAGTGTCTGAGTCGGTGCTTCGTAGGTTATCTCATAGGTTATGATTGCAAATGCTATTATAGCAATTACTGATAATTTATTATTTTAGATTGCACTTATGATGCCTTGGTATTGTAGAAATTAGGGGTGTAATATGAATTTTTATCCTCTCCTGGCCTCGTGGTGAAGGCTTGGGACTTAGAGTGTGCTCCTGTCTAGGTCTCGAGCTCGAATCCCCCAGGTGCAAGCAAGTCTTGTATTTGGCCAGTCCATACAAAGCTTTGCTTTGGCTTCAATTGGCCGCCCCGCTAGTGAACGATGGGATTGGTCCTCAGATCAGTTGGTTCTTAGGCCAAAAAGTATATATGATTTTTTATAGCAGTTATAGTACATTGATCTTACAATCATAGAAATTGTGGATGTCTTGCGATTTTAAGTTGTAGTCACGATCAGGTTGTGATTGTTGAAAATTAGAGATTGCAGACAGCTCATGTGGCTGCAATTTGTGTACACTTCGAAAACTATAATATTGCGAGCTGCAAATAGAAACCATAATCTATGATTGGTGATTTTGAATTTTGGTTTGCTGCAGAGCGGACTGGGCCAACAAACTTGTTCACTGGAAAGACGAGTTCATATCGACATTGAAGCATTACTGGTTGGGTTGTAAACTGCTGTGGGCTGATGTGAGAATCAGTTCCAGGTTGTTGTTGAAGCTTGCTAATGGGAAGAGTCTCTCTAGAAGGGAGAGACAGCAACTGACACGAACTACTGCCGATATCTTTAGGCTAGTTCCTGTTGCAGTTTTCATTATTGTCCCCTTTATGGAATTCCTCTTGCCTGTGTTTCTTAAGGTATTCCCCAACATGTTGCCATCAACATTTCAGGACAAGATGAAAGAACAGGTAATTACTAAGAATGTTTGTGATGTTTGTCCACTCTCTGTGTATTATGTCTGTTAATGATAAACCGAGCTTACATGACAGTTGTCCTCTCATCCCTTGTTTAAAGTTTTGTCTTACCATTCAAGACTTTTTATACCATTTCGTCTGTTACCAAGGGAAAAATAGTATAACTAAGCCACTACAAAGCCTGTCCCAGCCAGTGTTGGTGGCCCTATGTAGAGGATAGCTCCTGAAGATCAATATCAACATAATGTCCTTTTTGTCATTAATATGCATTCTTAGTTGGCAACTGTACATGATGTGCTAAATAATATATGCCCTGTTTTCTGACAGCCACTGGTCATGTATAGTGATTATCTTTATTGAAAACTATGCTTTCTAATGGGATATCATCACTAATATTGGTATGAACCAGTTTAAATAAACAATGTTTGTGTCTTATTATTTTATGTGGTTGTGATGAATGCGTAGGTTTTGATTGATTGTTTGTCCATTGTAAGGTGATTGTGTGACTTAGTTTCTCAATGTGTAGGAAGCATTGAAAAGGAAACTCAAGGCAAGAATGGAGTATGCAAGATTCCTCCAAGATACAGTCAAAGAAATGGCAAAAGAAGTTCAAAACTCCGGTAGCGGAGAAAAGAAGAAAACAGCTGAAGATCTTGATGACTTTATAAACATGGTTAAATATCCAGCTTAATTGATCCTTTGTCAATCTTTTTTTCCCAAATGTCGTTTGTTTAGATTGTCATATGTACCCTTTCTTTGCTTTTTGCAGATTAGAAAAGGTTCAAGTATCTCTAATGAGGAAATTTTGGGTTTTGCTAAGTTGTTTAATGACGAGCTTACTCTAGATAATATAAACAGGTTAGTCTCTTCACTCTGTTTGACTTCCATATGCTTTTTTTATTGGTTGTGACTTGTGAGGTGGTATCGTGATTTCTGATTGCTTCTTCACTGTTTGTAGGCCCCGATTAGTAAATATGTGCAAGTACATGGGTATCAATCCTTTTGGAACTGATGCATACCTACGATATATGCTACGAAAACGTCTACGGATGTAAGATACATTTTTTGTACTACTTTTTATCACATTTTAATTACTTTTTAATTGCAAGATGAGATTTTATTGAAATTTTTTGTAATAAAATCTGGAAAATTTCACGAAAATCTCTGATAAAATGTTCCTTTGTTATTAGGAAAGAATCAATATAGGTAGTCTCCCCTTGTTATTTTAATAAAGAATACTGATCCAACTGCTTTAGTATTGTTCAACATTCATTTCTGGTGTAATATTTTTGATTCACGTCACAACTCACAAGTGACAAAGAATCAACAAAAGGGTTTATTCACCTTTTGAGCTACTCCAGTTACCACTTACTCTGTGACCCCATGATTGTGTTTACATGCACCCATTCCTCTTTTTGTTAGGATTAAGGAAGATGATAAATTGATTCAAGAAGAAGGTGTAGATTCTCTTTCAGAAGCTGAACTCCGGGAAGATTGTAGAGAGCGAGGCATGCTTGGGTTGCGTTCTGTTGAAGAAATGCGCCAACAGGTTTTTGTGTTGTGAACATTGTTATGATTATTTGTGTTATATTGGAGTACTGGATCCGGATGATGATATTTCAACTTAGCAAATTCGCAACATCAGTTTTCATGAATATCAAATGTTACTTTGGTATTTCTATTCTAAAATGTGTTCACTTGTACAGCTTCGAGATTGGTTGGACTTATCTTTGAATCACTCTGTACCATCATCTCTTTTGATACTTTCAAGGTAATTTAGCAAAGCCCCCATTGTTGGGAACCATTGCCAATAATTAAAAATTAAAGATCCTGCTGGATATGCATTTGATATCTTGCTTGATGACCTTTACAGGGCATTTATTGTGTCTGGGAAATCGAAACCAGAAGAAATACTACAGAATACAATTTCTTCTCTCCCTGATGAGCTTGTAGATACTATACAAGTTACATCTTTACCCTCTGAGGATTCTGTCTCAGAAAGGAAGAGGAAACTGGAGTTCCTTGAAATGCAGGAAGAACGTATTAAGGTAAATAAATATGGAATTGCCTTACTCTTTAGAAGGTCGATTTGTTTCATTAGGATGACAAAATTGTTCTCTCATCAGTTTCTGATATTTGCTTAGATTCATGTGACAAGAGCCTAATAAAAAATACTTAATAATTGATGTTATAAATAGAATCTTTCAATATTTTTTTGGGCATAATTCTATTTGAGTCTAATAATAATAAGGTTAAAGAATAGAAGTTTCAGGTATTGATGTTCAGAGTTCACCATAAAGATCATTTTCTAAGTTTAAATGTTTCAATTGATTAAAATTTGGTAATTTTATTTTGAATCAATATTCCACGGTTCCTAACACTGATATATAATATTATAACTAAAATGCAGGAGGAGCAAGAAAAGGAGGAAGCGGAGCAAGCAAGAATTGAGACGGATTCTAGTCAGGAAGATAAGGCTTTGAATGAGATGAATATTTCAACGGCAAAAGAAGCACATCAACTTGCTAGAAACAGAGCAGTGGAAAGCAAAGAGCAGCTGTGTGAAATTAGTCGTGCATTAGCTGTTTTAGCTTCTGCGTCGGTGAGAATTTAATGTTTAGAACTCTCAATTGCTTCAATTGGCGAAATAGTTTTGATACATGCTAATGTTTTTTAATGTGATGACAGTCTGTAAGTACAGAGCGTGAAGATTTTCTAAGACTAGTTAATAAAGAGGTAATTTGGAACTTTTAATACCCAGTCATTTGCTTTTCTATCTTCTACATATTTGCCTTTAGGTAACGTTTCTGCATGATTTTGAATAGGTACCTCTAAATTAGCTGATGTTTTTCTGTTATGTTACAGGGTGCATTTATAATTATGTTATTTGATTTTAAAGTTGGCCGACAACTATTTCATTTATTTTTTATGTTATATCTTAGAATTTGGATCTGAGCCTTACTCAATCCCAGAAGCTAGCTCATGTCGTAAGGGTTTTACCCCCACTTATATCACTATCTCAGCCATATCAGCAGTCACTGTGGATCTCCAATTCACGTTCAGAGCCAGACATCTTAAAATTAATTTGTAGGACTGGACATCTAGTGGTCCAACAATGGAGTTGGGATCCTCTTCTTTTCTTCCATTTGGAGAGATAAAGACACAGAAGTTTGAAAAATAAAATAATTAATGATGGTGGGATCCACTTAATGGTAGGACCCACTGTCTATTTTTGTGTCTGTCTATCTCTAAATGGCATCCTCCATTTATCCTTACTCCCAACAATGTATCTAGATATGCTCTGATATCATTGGCTTGAAATTAAATCAATCCCAAAACTAGCTCATGGGGTGAGGGCTCCCCCACCTTCAACCACCCACCACCACCACTTAACTAACATTATACATATTGAGTCAAATTCGCTGTGACTAGGTGTGAGTACATAATTATATCACGTAACTTATTTTTTGTAAAACGTGAAATTAACCAATCTAAATGTCAAATCATTTAATTTAATATTATCCTGATGATCATATGTCTATATTTCTTCTTCTTCTTCTTCTTCTTCTTCTTCTTCTTCTTTTTCTTCTTCTTATTATTATTTTGACATACAAAGGCATGTAATCCAATATTAGGTATTTACTTATTTTTTGACGATACATGTCCCAATGGAGCATCCATTGGTTTTGACTTACGTGAAATTTTGTAGACTTGATCTACTTCATGGAAAATTTCAATCCAATGGTTGGAATGTTAAATTTATCATTTATAGGAAGCTACTAAATAAATAAAAAATTCACCAAAAAAATAAAAAAATTATTAAATAATAATCTAATCTTGCCAAGACTTACACCATGTCAGTATCTCTAGACACACAAGTACATGGAGTCAAGATTCAGTGACACCAAATATAAGTCTCAAACACTTTCTCCATCTACTAACATTTTGTAGAATGTGCCAACATTAACCAATTCAACCATTGAATCATGTAAATATTTTGATGAGGATATATACCAAAACTTATGTTATTTTTTTCTTCTTCTGGTTAAGCATATATGCTATTTAATAATTGGTATTTATTTATATTTTGAATAATAAATTATGTCAAGATAAAATAATGCAATGAAGTACCAGCTAATTTTTGGATTTTATCGATTCTATTCCAATATTATTAAATTGTTTGAATAAGAAACATAAGAGTTTTTATATTTTTTCCAAAACAAAAAAGGTGGAGTTTGCTAACTTCAGCTAGTGAGAAAGCGGTGTGAGTGGATGTGTTTGTAATTAGTTACTTTCTATGACATAACTTTTTTTTCCCAAAATCCAGTTTTAGATTTAAAGTTTTTATCTTTCTAATAAAATATCATATTTATATTTAATTCAGTTTTAGACTAATTCTATGACTCAAACTCGAGACTTCTGGTCACATGGTAGCAACTTCAACAGTTGGGCCAAGGCTTCCCTTTGGCTTACTCAATTGGTGCTGCTCAGTTGGTTTAGCAATATTGGGTAGACCTCAATTTGAGCTACACAGAACACATTCTTGATAAGAAGTGAATAACTTTAAGATTAGGCCTAAGCCCCAAGCAGATATTAGCCCCTATAACGGGTCCGAATGTCATACGCTTGTGGAGGGGATACTCTGTGAATTCACCGGGGGCTCAAATGTTCTAATTACGGTGACATAATTACCACTGTTATTGGGTGAACCTCTGTATGTTGTTTGTTACTGAAGGTTCAGTAAATGATGGAACATTGTGTTTTGTGTTGCATTAAAAAATGAGCATAGGCCCCATTTATTACCAAAAAAAATAAAAAATACATCTCACTCTACAAGCATTCTTGAAACAACCCATTTGTGACATTATTTAAAAATATCACCTTTAAATGTTAGTTAGGGTGAATTCTATTGCAGGTGTGGGGCACATGCCCCAATGATCTATAATGTGCGTTTGTTTATGTATGAACGTCACATTGATCACATTCTCTATATGTGTGTTACAAATATTTCATTTGCCACCCTCATCTGGCTGTTTTGTGTGTCAACAGATAGAACTCTATAACAGCATGGTAGAGAAAGAGGGTTCAGATGGTGAAAAAGATGCCTTTAAGGCATATAAAGCTGCCCGAGAGGAACATGAGCATGCTGCTGAGTCGGATGATGATCGGGATAAGGTGTCATCCGCACTCATAGAAAGAGTAAGAACCATATCATTTATCAAGTCTTGGAGGAAAGCCAGAAACTTAATTTTCAGTTATGAAATTGTAATTATTTGAAATTCTGTCAGGTTGATGCCATGCTCCAAAATCTTGAGAAGGAAATAGATGATGTGGATGCCAAAATTGGTGACCGATGGAGGCTTCTGGATAGGTTTGTACTTGCTCTTCCACATTGGTCTTTAAAAGTTTTTTTATGGGGGTCACAAAGGCATGGGCATGTAAGGAAGAAGAGGCAGGCTAAAGCAAAGTGGCTTGGTCGAGATGGAAATTAAGGTTTTTCATTTTGCAAAACTCCTAAAATGCCCATGTAATGACTAGATTTTAAGGGTATTTCTGGGTTTTTTCTATTCCACCACAGTAGCGCTCCTCTCCCAGCAATCCAAAAGGAAGAAGAGGGAGGCTAAAGCAAAGTGGCTTGGTCGAGATGGAAATTAAGGTTTTTCATTTTGCAAAACCCCTAAAATGCCCATGTAATGACTAGATTTTAAGGGTATTTCTGGGTTTTTTCTATTCCACCACTGTAGCGCTCCTGTCCCAGCAATCCAAACATGATGCAAATACGTAACGCAAAGCCGCGACTCCGCTCCGACGTGTGTGGAGGTGTCTAGCCATTGTTCCATACCACCCTGCCGCAATGCGCCGCTATTGACAACACATGTAGTGCTTACAATGAGTTATATAGGAGTCATTTGATTTAGGGCCCATTTGTTACAGATTAAAAAAGTGATTTTTACTTTTATATTGTTAAAAATGATTTTAAGAAAACTTGCTAAAAAATGGTGGAAACTATTTCGAACTCATTTGTTATAAATTAAAAGAATAACTTTGACTTTCAGTAACTTAGATATTCATTGTTAGAGATTTACCATAATAAGAATCACATTTTTTCAAAAAGATATCTCTTGAAAATGATTTTTTATGAGAAGCTACTTAAACCAATTTCTCATTTGAAACTTTCTTTAAAAAATTCTTTTTTATAACAAAAAGACAACACTTTAAAAAACATTTAAAAAAAAAGCTGTAACAAACGGGTCCTTAATTGCTATTGTTCTTTTGGTCGTTGGTATTTTTCTGTTGATGGTTTTATGTCAAAGAATGGTCTTTTCTTAACTGATGTTCTTACTGAACAAATAGATCTAGCAAAATAAGGTGTTTATTGTTGGATGGAATTTGGGGTAATTGTTTGGGAGAAGTGACCTTCCTTGGCCAGATTTTGAAATTTAGTGAGAATGGGGGTATATTTTAACATGTACAAACTCAGGGAAATGAGTTAAGAAAGTATTCAGCGACTTACTACCAAAGATACCATGTGTATCTTTTTCTCCTGCTTATGTTATTCACTTAACCACCAGTTAGGGCTCTTTCTATTATGGCTTTCCACAAGAGTTGAGAAAATTTCACATCTGCCACTGCTTTGTTGTGCTTTATTATCTACAAACACTTGGATTACAGTTTAGTTCACTAATACTGAGGGAATTATGCGAATTTTGATTGCGATTTAAGGTGCTGTCATCCGATGGCTGAGAGGGATTATAGTTTTTGAACTCATTTTCCTAGTTGTGACACGATCAAAATCCAAGTGGAACTAGTTTGAGATGTCATGCTGTGACATTTAATTTAACATGATAAATTGGACATTGTATATGTTTTTTTTCCTTGTTTAACACTCATTCAAGTCTTGTACTTTGGAACAAGTTACGCTCTTACAGTGAATTACTTTTTTCCAGAGATTATGATGGGAAAGTAACTCCTGAGGAGGTAGCATCGGCTGCAATGTACTTGAAGAATACATTGGGGAAAGAAGGCGTCCAAGAACTCGTCAGCAATCTTTCCAAAGATAAAGGTATGTATCTTTCCTCTGTCAAGCATCTAACATCTTTTAAATCTTAATAATTCCAGATTTTCTTTGTTGTGAAGTGCATTTAAAGAAAAGGTTTGTTCATTATTCACGCAAATTGAATGCCAGTAAAATTCTCATGGAATTTCATCTGCAAAAACAATAGGTGTCTGACCAGTATCTCAGACTATGTTTTGGCATATAAATTCTCCTGTTTTCATACACTGAAACCATGAAATCCCAGTCTTCCTACCAACCGGCTTTATCTTTATCTTTATTTATTTATTTTTTCTTTATAGCAACACAGTGATGGCATATTTGGTTTAATAGTGTGTGGACACTTATTATATTTCTCTGAACTAAAACTATTTATTCTCTATGAAGATTAGTTGATGAATTCAGTAATTACTAATTACTTGTTTTGTTGCTATAGATGGGAAAATACTAGTGGAGGACATTGTTAAATTGGGTGGTTGGAGAGAAGATGGTCATACAGCTGAAGATGAAAGACCATGACGGTATGATCCCGTACATGATTTCCAGATACATCTTATTTTGTTATTCCATGCCACAAAATGTGGCGCAAATATATTTTAGGCCACCATTCAAAATCTCTTCGTCATTGATTTTGTATTATGTATTAATAAGTAGTTCAACTGTAGCAGTCGGATGAAAAGGAAGCGTGTACAAGCTCTGTAAATTTTTGACAGCTGATGACACAAGTATGCTCAGATTTACACATGATAGTTATAGTTAACCTGGTGAAGTATAAATGAGACAATATTATTCAGTAGTTTTTACTGCTAGAGTTTTAAAGATATCGGTAAGAAACAAAATGTATTATTTTGAGAGGAAGAAACAAAATGTATGAATATAAATGAAAATTAAAGCGTCTAATAAATTGAGAATTTTTTATTCATCAACAATGCTGTAAGAATATTTGTCAATAATTTTTATATTAATATATGAATTTCTTGAATTCCGTGTGATCAATATGCCTAAGGCCTAGCGGTAGATAATTAGAATTTGGAACCACGACTTCGGTCTGACAGTAAGTATCATGAGCAATGTTTTCACTTTTCAAAACTGATATGGATCAGTTTGTTTTATAAAAAAATTCCAGTTGGTTTTATCAATTGGATACAAGCTGTTTGTTATATTTAATTTCAAGACAAAATGTAAAAAATTGATTCAATATATTGGTTAAAAAAAATTGAATGGGTTGTTTTCACTTTTTTTTTTTGTTTTCTTTCTGGAGGGAGTTCTTTTTAATTCTTATTTTTAATTTGAAAACATTTTTAAGTAACAGAGATCCAATCATATAATATAAAGATTCTTATACATTACTTCCTCTGCCCCAAAGTATAAGTTGTTTTGAAGAAAAAAATTGTTCAAATTATAAGTTGTTTTATCATTTAAGTATGTAACACAATCTAAAAAATGCAAAAACATTAACTAATTTAAAAGTCTCGAGTTCTTTATTCATACCATGTAGCACTCGGTCTCATATTTTCATCGAGTTCTGATATCAATTGCGAAGGTATTACACTAGTTTGTGTTTGAGTGTGTGTGCATTAACATATTTATGTTGTCAAGAAAATAGAAGCACCACTGACATAAGGAAAATAAACATCTCATACAATCCAAATCCAAAGACTCCCTCAGTTGTATTTTGAGGGAATCTATAACCAATATGCATACAGCTTAGTTATAATTCCATAATACATATCAACATATTAGTTTAGGACCTCTTCAGCTTATTTACAAATTCATTGATGTTGTTATCTGAAGTGCCACCATGACTTACTGCTTCTATAGCCAGTTCTCTCCATTTCTTAGCATTAATTTTCATTTCTCTTCCAATGTCATTTTCCATCACTTTCCTAATGCAACTCTCAACCTCTTCTTTTGTCACAATCCCATTCTCATTTACCTTAACTCTCATTCCCACTTTCCACACATCTTCAACATATTTTGCATTCAAAGGTTGATCAGTCCACTGTGGTATTGCAACCATAGGCACTCCTAAACACAATGCTTCAAGTGTTGAATTCCATCCACTATGTGTTAGAAAGCAACCAATAGCTTTGTTTGATAGCACTTCCAACTGTGGTATCCAATTCACTACCAACCCTTTTCCACTTGAACTCATTTCTTCAACTAACTCTTTCGAGATATTCTTTTTCTCCATATTAGGGATCACCCATAAGAAATTTGAACCACTTCCTAATAATCCTAATGCTATTTCCTTCATTTGCTCTATGCTAAAGCATACCATGCTTCCAAATGATACATAAATAGCTGACCCTTCAGGCTTTGAATTCAGCCAACTAATAGGTGATGAGTCTAACTGAAAGAGATTCAAATCATTGTCTTTGTCATTTGGTACTCCCTTGTCCAAGTAAAAGGACGGAACTGTTGGCCCAATTGTCAATATTGGACATAGCTTTGACATAGAATCCACCACCTTATATATCATTCATATGAAAAATGATGAGATCATAATCTGTTCAACCAAACCTCTACCAAAATTCAGTTTATATCAATAATTAGATTTCGTTACAATTACTACTCTACCACATTAATTAAAATACAAGTTTAATAGCTGACACATGATTCTGTTATGTGATGGTGATTGTAAGAAGAGAGATCATATACATATAAATAGCTTATGGTACACTCCCTCCGCTCCTTGTTATAAGAAACAAAAATGTCAATATTTTAAGTCTTTTTTATAAGAAATAAAAGTGTCGATATTTTTGGTCATTTTTATAGGAAACATCGACAAATTTTCAAATGTGTTAGAAGCTTAATTTCATTTATGTCCTTATTTATTATGAGAGAATATTAAAAATAAGCAAGTTAGTGAAATTAAGAGTAATTAATACCTGGGTATCCACGAAATAAATTTAAATTTATAGGAGTATTAAATGAAAATAACTGTTTTCAATGTGTGTCCTTGTTTATGTCTCTTGTTTCTTATGAAAAGGACCAAAGGAAGTTTCATATATCATGAGTATCGGTGTGCTTCATTTATCTACCCTCTATTTATTGTCCATTTATGAAAGAGATAGACACAAGTGATAGATTAATTAGGGAAAACAATTTTAATAAGTGGATCACACTAATGTGTCCCACTAATCTTCCATGGTGTCTATGGAATTGATGATAAAATAACTTCAAACATAATAAGGAATATAAAGAGGAGGTGAGTCAAAAACCTGGTCTTCTAGCTTGTAGAAGGAATTGACAAGAATGATATCTGCTTTATGGATGTTAGAAAATTGAATCATAACCAACTCATAGTAAGCAGGATAGAAGCCAGGGTCATAAACAAAGGAAGGGGTATCTTTGAGCTCAAGCAAAGGAAGTCCTGGTATAGAAATTGGCATTGAAGATATAGGAAGCTTTAAAAGTCCATGGTAAACATAATAATACATGTAATTGACAGCACACATTTGAGTGAAAAAAGCAGCTCCTAGTAAGTCAAATTCTTTGACTACATCTAAAACCCATTGAACTAAAGGGTCATATACTACACAATCTATAGGGTGATCAGAAACATTATGTTTTTGAATGAGTTCCTTCAAATTCTTGGAGCCTATGGTTTTCATGTGAGATAGATAGGTTGATATGTTGCCAACTTGAGCAAAGCCACCTTCATCATAGCCATCAGATATGAAGTCAAGTTGAAGGGAGGAAGGTAAGGATGATGATTGGAGATGCATGGTTTTGGAGATGAAAATGGTTGTGACCATTGTGACTTTAACTCCTTTTGTGCTCAAACGTTTGCTGAATTGAAGCATTGGGTTTATGTGACCTTGACTTGGGTATGGAACCATTAAAACATGCATAGTACTACACTTTCTCTCTTCCATTTCCTTTCCTATTATTGATATAAGCACAAGTTGGACAATTTAGAGAACTATGGTTGAGGTGATGATGAATGTATGGTTTTGATCAGTTCCTTGTTAAATTATGACACCCTCAAAATGTCCAAGCAAGACAAAGACAAGATAAGGATCGATATAAGTCATTTCACACTATCTTATCATCACAATCTCCTAAAGCATTTATTCCACTGTTTACTTAGAGTAAGTCTCGCATAGGCACAACCCTAAATAAAATTTATTTTAGCATATACACATGATTGATAAAATTTAAAAGAGAGATGATATTAAGTGATGTAACTAAATTATTTCTCTTTTAAATTTTATGATTCATGTATGTGTGCGCCTAAATACTTTTGATTTGAGGTTATGCCAAGCTAAGTATTTCTAGTATATTTAACACATGTATTGAGGCTGTCTATATATAGTATAGTCAGAAATTTATCAAAAAAGTTATAGGAATTTTATCAAAAAAAATGTTTATTGAACGATTAAAGCGTACATGATTGTTTTGACCTTTGGTTTTGGCAGATTGGGTGGTTTTTTGGGTTGGTCAAAAGGATTCATCGAGGCATTGAGCCAATTTGCTTTTAAACTTCACAACGAAAATTACCCTTATCACTCATTGAGATAGTGGAAGTAAATTTTTTTTTCCCCACACTATTCTAATTTTAGGGCACATGTTATAGCAACATCCAAAATTTATGGGAACCACATATTTTAATGAGTTCTATTTGAATTTCAGCCAATAAGACAGGGTATGTTGCATTTTTTAATAATAAAGTGTTGTCACATTTCAACTTATTTAATTATATTTAAAGAGATTAAAGTGATTACATGTTAACTACTCCAAAAAAGGAATTTTGTTTTTGCTAAACATGTTTATTGTAAGTATGCAGAGTCTGAACCGTGGACCTCTTTCTCAGACTCCTTAAGAGTATTCCGGTCCAAAACTCCCTTGATGACTTTCCAAGAAATGGTGATTTTCCAGCTGGAAACTCTATTATTTCCTGTTCTTTTACACTTTCAGCTAATTGATGTATAACAAATAATTATCTAGTGATTTTTTATAATAGAATGTTCAGCAAACCCTACCCTCCCAAAATATAAAATGAAACTAATTTTCTTTCAAAACCAAATTGGATTAGAGGAACATTTGTACAAAATTTTCCCAAATGTAAATAAATGATAGGGAATGATAATTGTTAGTGTTTGTACAATACTCTTCTGCAAGAATCAAAAACTGCAGCTGAATTTACATCAGTTACACAATGCTTGTTACTATACCTCCCCCACCCTGCTTCACCTCCATTTGAATAAGATGTTAGTAATTTCCTACTTATTTTCAGCTATTTCTTTTCCCACTTTTCTTAAATGGTTACAAGTATACTCCTATAGTACCACTTTTTATGTACACAATAAACACCCCGAGCGCCCTCTTCAATGCTGGCAGATGCATAGTTCAAGATGATGAATCACCATGCCATTCGAAACGATGCCAGGTCATCCCCACCAGGAATCATATCTCAATGCTGTAAGACTGTCCACTCATGCAAGAAACTTCAACCTTATATAAATTTATAATCATAGGCTGCAAAAAACATAAACAATGTTAGATGACATGTAAACTACTAGAATATGAAAATTGGGGGTAAGGTTCCAAGAGAAAATTACCAAAATGTTCTTAAACATGACTTCAGCAATGCAAGTATATGATCCCTAGAGAACCCAAGCAAAAAATTTATCGAGAGGGTATAAGATACAACAGGTAGCCACCCTTTGGCACTACAAAGCTTCAAGAGTTATTGATGCCTTAGTGAAAACAGAAAGCACAAACGGTGCTTCTTCCCCAGGGTGTATAGTGGTAGGAACTATAGTGTATCCTTTCGGCTCAGGTTCCAGAACCATTTCACATGATATTTCTCTAGAATTAACATAGTCTGTCCCACCAACTGATTCATGTAGGTATATGTTATAAGCAGCACGTCGGCCACGAGTTTTGAGTATCCTCATTCCAATGTAGAACATCAGCGAATCATGGCTGGATTGATAATTTCGGAAACCGGCCGTTGTTCTTGAAAATCCCACACCCTATACATATATGATAAATCAAGGTTTTAAAGAAATTCAAGGGGAATGATCTTTTTGATAAATGCATTACTAAACATCAAATACCATTCGTACCTGAGTTAAGGTAATGAATACATGAATTGGATGTGATGCATCTTGCCCAGTTGCAGTCAGTTTGAATTGTGGATTTTGATGCCATGTATCGTAATCCTGACACCCACCAGCACTGTAACCGCGCCATTGGCCATGAACAGTATGACGCATCTCAGATGGATAGATGCGACAAATATATATTGATCGAAAATGAATCTGAAAATCTTGCCACGACATCCAGAATATACCGTCTTTTGACTGTCCAGCAGGTAAAAATAGAATGGTCACTTGTTGTCAGCAGATGAAATTTCACAACAGAGAGTGAGCAATTACCCCCTCATTCAAAACGAGATACCAAAGAGGGATATGACTAATCCACAATAGGAAATACAAATAACTACCTGTGGAATATGCTTCAGCTTGTGCTTTATCCTATCCGTCCATTCAGGTGATGAGTCAGACCAAGGACCATTCCACTCAACTTCATTCGCCCATGGATTTCGGATCTGAACAAGTTTATGCCCGTCCACCTCTCTTACCTGAAATTGTATGACAACAGTGACCATTGAAAATCATCCAAACGGTCATGCTACAGCTTCCTTAAAGGGTTAAGTTGTTATATTAAAGCTCATGAATGGTCAAGTTGTAGGATTTATATCTAAACACACCTAACCCAAAAGCCTGTCGGGCACCCTATTTAGTTAAAATTTTACTTATATAACTTCATGACCTATGCTCATACAGGTGCTGTATAATGATGTCAAGGACCAAGTCTACTAAAATTTTAAGCCATCAAGTGAAAGCTTATAATGGTTTATATCAACTAGTGTTATAGATATGCTATATTAAACATCGTCTCCATTACCTGCAGTATTGAGTATGCATGGCCTTGCACAATACCACTAGAGGAGATGTGCACATCTGAACCCGAAGGACTTCCTGCTCCTAGGAGAAAACCTTCTTGCTTGAAGCGTAGCAACTGAGACCATAATCTACCACTTGCAAGGTCAAGCTGGGCTTCACCACTCCTCATGTCAATTTCCTCCCCAGCACCTCCAGTAAGATCCACCAGAGCATCCTGAACAAGCCCACCTTCTAGTGCTTCATAAGAGCCATGCAACTTAGCATATGCCTTCTCCAATAGAGAGACCCAAAGCTCATAACCCTTTTTACTTGTAGCAAATGCTGGTTTACCCGCTAATTCACATGGAATCCAATCATCAACAACAACAGGGATCCACTCACCCTAGATATTATGAACCAGAATACATAATAAATAAGATGTCAGAGTAATATCAATTACAGCAAACATCAGATGAATATGCAACTAGAAAGTACATGAAGCCAAAACGACATGTCATAATCGAATACGTTTTTAATGAAGTCCTCATACTTCTGAGAATTTTTACACAAGTCCCTAGTCACTTAAAGCAGTACTTCAACTAAATTAATTGAGCTTATTTAAATGTGTGGATGAAGTATAAGAGTTAATTCAGCTTTTCAATAGATCATTATAGTCTATCTAAGGTTCCAAATAAGTTTCGACATGAATGATCAACAACAAGCATTTATTTGAAAAAAAATTAAAATATAAGGATTTCATTGAATAGCAATAAAATACAGACCTGTTTAAATATTTGATAAAACTATAAGGACCTATTAAGTATAAAGCAAGTAAATCAAAACATTTTGTATGATGCAAACTTAACAAACCAGAGCTTTATCCTGTAACATTAACATGATTATCATGCATAGCAAACATTAAATAAATTTAGTAGTGATAGGTATAAATCTTATGGTTGATATTTACTTTTAAAAGTATAATGCATAATAAACATTAGTGGTCTATTAAAGCATCAGTTTTAGATTGTACACAATTCTGAAGACTTCAAAACTCAATAAAAAGTTTCAATCCAAAGGTTATATTTGATGAAAGCAATGCAAAGTTAAATATTTTTATCAATGTCTTAAGCTCCAAGAGACGTCATAAAAGATCAGCCATTGGTAATCATATCAGATATGGCATGAGAAAGAAATCAACAATAAGAAAGTCATGTGAATTAGACTCTTTTTATATGCTTCTTACCTGAACACAAAAGCGAACAGTGTAGATTCCCTCCTCGTTATAGCCTTGAGTGATGATCACCTCTGATATGCGTGAAACCTCTGTCAGAACAGCAACAGCACTCAAGAACCAACAATCACCTAACCGTCCCTATTCAATCAATATACATGACAGCTATTAAGAGAAATTGCAAAACCATAACCTATCAAAACATACAGAAAGAACAAGCATTTGTTGACAAATTATAGCTAGAGACAAGTAAAACAAAAAACCTGACAAACATCAGAAGGATTTGGAGGTCCTGAAAATAAGCACGGACGACAGCCCGGATGGTTTTGTCTAGCAATTTCACCTGGTCTCAACCACTCGGAAACAACCTACATAGAGAAAAACAGCAAGATTGTGAGGTGAAATATACAATAAACTAAATTAAAAATAATAATCAAGAGAAATACCTGTAACTTTGCAGGGGGGTCTTCAGGGTCCACAAACAATGAGTGTTCATTAGGAGGAAATTCCTGATCAGTAAATCGCGACTCTCCTCTAGCAAAAAGGGCTTCTTTGATGGCCAATTCTACCGATAGCATCCGTTGATTAACCTCTTGTTGCGTTTCGATTCTAGGCTTTCTATACTTCCTGGAAAAGGAATCCATTTCCAACACCATGCCATCACGTTCTGACCTTCTTTTCCTCCCACTAGAATACTGTCCATCCCAATCCACATCATCTCTGTCGTATAAATCTACATCAGCAGGATCGCTGTCCCAACCATCAACCTAGGTGCAAAACATATGCATAAGATTAGACAATCAAAATAAACATAGTAACCAAAATAACATTTGTTTTTCAAGTTCTGTAATTTAATTTGATGTTTAAACTGCAATCATGTTGATTGTAATTGCAAGCACACTTATATGACAGGTTTAGCTTAGTTCAGATCTCAGTTTAATTTAGTTATGTACAGTTAAGTCAGTTGCAGCTCAGACAAGAGTTTCAGTTACAAACAGAAATTGTTAGCTGTCAAGTCTTTCCTCATTTATAAATCTGCATCTCGTGTCAGAATATGAAGGAGAAAAATAGTAAATTACACATGTACTGCAAACTACAGTCAACATTATTAAGTAAGGGAAAGATGTATATACCCTTGAGGGTGAATCAGCCCACTGCCAGTTATCTTCAGGATAATCAAGTGCACTGAGGTCTGCTGAAGCCACAGAGGTATAGAGAGCAGAAACTTCATCATCCGATAAGCACCTTCCCCAGAGAAAAACATCCATAATGTGCATCTTAGATTCAACCCCTTCACTATCTGACCTACCAAATGCATCAATATCCGTCGGTGGTCTAACTCCAACCCAAACTTCAGTCCCATGATCCCAAATACTGCTGCCCACACACAACGGTAATCCATTCTGGTAGCCATCAAATCCACCATCTAAATAACATGTTGCTTCCCCTAAATCAGCATCAATTGTCATTGTTACAATATGCCACCTGAAAGATATTAAATCACACATAAATGTCAGTACACAACTGCCCACCATGCATTGAAACGACAATGTCTAGACAGAACAGAACGGCCCAAAATTATGACAAGCACAATAATCTAGCGAATAATATGCATATTTTGATTCCAAAAAATCTTGTGTGTTAAGGCCCTGTTTGGATAAACAACTTATATTGATGCTTATAGCATTAGAGCTTATAGCACTAGAGCTTACATCATAAGCTCTTTATGTTTGGATATGTACACTAAAAAGTACTTACGTAAATTGAAGTGTTTGGATGTGTCATTATATAAGCAATTATGAAATGTTAAAATATTTTTGAGTTAAATTAGAGAATCAAACCACGATTATAAAGTTGTAAAAAGAACAATATTAAAATATAGTAATAATTTTAACATACATATAAAAAAGAGTTAAATAAGCTTTTGGTCCATATAAATATAGTCAATTTTATTTTTTAGTCCCCATAAAAAAATGACATGTTTTGGTCCCAATAAAAAAATTCAGCAAATAGTTTTAGTCTCTATAAAATTAAAATTTGTTTAATTATGATTAAACTCTGAAACTTTTGAATGTTTTTTTACATACTTGTTTAGAACATTATAATAAGTTCCTCCACGAAAATTGAACTCAAAAATTGATTTTTAAGCCAAAAGTTTACCACTTTTATCTTGAAATTTTGATGTTTAAAAAAATCATATTTAATTATTTAGATGATAAAAAGTTATAATTTTTGGGAAGAGTTTTTTTATAATATTCTTAACAAGTCTGTCAAAAAACTTTCAAAAATTTTAAAGTTTAAGCATAACTTCACAAATTTCAATTTAATAAGGACTAAAACTATGTGCTGAAAATTTTTATGGGGGCCAAAATATGTCCCTTTTTTTATTAGGACTAAATGAAATTAGATATATTTATAGGGACCAAAAACTTATTTTATCTTATAAAAAATCATCAATATTCGTATAGAACAAAATTAACATTAAAGGTGTAGATAAATAGTGTAAACATCACCATTCTTAATAAGTGTAATAATGTAAATACCCTTTTAAAAAAAATTATAACAATGCAAATATAAAAGTAAGAAATAATTAAACATAGGTAAAAGTTTAATAGTCCTATATCATTGTTAAAAAAGTCTTTATTTTCTTGTTGATAGTTACGTGTGTTTCTTTACTTACATAAAGATAAAACAAAGATAACTATATAACTAATCACAATAAAAGATAATTATACAATAAATAAAATACATGCTTTGGAAAAAGTGCAACGAGAATCGAAGCACGTCCTGTAGTTTGTATAAGCTGCGCAATAAGCTATATGTTAAGCTCAAAATTTGGGCTTATTAAAATATGGCATAAGCAGCTTATGAAATTGTGATAAGCTGTTTTTATTGATTTACCCAAACACCTTTAAAAAGGCTTATGTTAGTAGATAAGCCCACATAAGCTCTAAATAAGCCAATCCAAACGGGGCCTAAATAGAGTTACATGACTCATTCAACATTTTTTATCATAGTTGAGATTTACAACAAATAGGAACTTTTTTTAAAGGTAAATCAAGTTATCTTTTGCAACTCAGCCAAGCTGGAAGAGAGATCGAAATCTTTGACTTGTGAATTATGAGCTATTGGTGAAATCATAAAATTTAATCAAGAAAAAGTAATTGCAAAATGAGTAACAGAAACCCTACAATTACTAAATGATATTCGTTAAAATCATATCAACGCAATGTTAAACTAAGAAAACTTAAGATAATTATTTGAAAAACTAAACATACGGTACAAACCTTCCATCTGCAATACTAGTTGCACTAATACTCCACTCCTTTGCAACAGTAGTTTGTCTATCACCTTTAGTAATCAATCTAAGCCCAACTTGTCCAGCCTCAATACCTTGTTCAGCACCAGCCACAAGAATTTCCCAGCAAACCTTCTTCTGAAACTCAGTACCCAAAAGACAGACGGGACCAGACTCAGGCTGAATCATCAATGCAATGGAGAAGCTGACTTTTTGACTTAGACATAAACTGGAATCAATTGGACCACAATGCCTGCCAATTGCAGTTGGTTCATCATCAAGGAGACATATAGCACCTGTAACTCCCGTCTGCCACGCAATACCAAATATTCATATGTATCAGAACCGTGTTAATTAAGTAATCTCCAAAATAGTTATCCTATATATAATTAAAATAGCATACCACAAGTCAACTATAAAAGAAATAGGGTCATATATGTTTTTGGTCCCTATAAAATTAAAAAATTATGGTTTTGGTCCCTTTCTTTGGTTTTCAACCCACCAAAACCTAAAATCATTGTTTTCGGTCCCTAGTAATCATTTTAGGGCAGATAAACAATTTGAAGGAAATATTGTAGACTTTGGCAACAGATTGTTACAACCCAGTTTTTTGTGGTAAGTGATGACCCATCGATCAAACAAACACATAATACATACACTTCAGGCTCAATGAATCAGAAGTTTGTTCAAGGACAACTTCGAAGAAGAAAAAAATGATAAACAGCGTACTTAATTCTACTTTTAAACAGCGTGCAAAATTCAGAAATCTTATTCTTTTACACATACTTCAGAGAATATATAGTTGAATAATAAAGCTGCATTTATTCCTCTACTTTTATCAAATGGTATATTTTTCTTAAATCTATTTTAATAAGCTAACATCAATTTTTAGATGTTAAATTTTTTCATAGTGATTTATAAAAAATTTATGGTCCCAAAAAATTTATTTAAGAAAATCTTTTGAAGACAGCATTATAATTTATGGACAAATATTTTGTCATTAAAAACTGAATAAATATTTACTTTCCACTACAATTCAGCTAATTTGACAGCCCAAACATAGGAATGGACATCATTGCATTATTAACCACAACAAAGTTGATAGATAAAAGGTATGATCATTCCATTCCATGTCCTTTGCCAATTCTTTTTCTATTCCTACTTAAATCCCACCAACAAATCAAACCAGTTGTTTTAAAAACTGAAAAACAATCCTAACAATCACTATCATAATTCAGAAGTAATAGCAATGACAGAAAATGAACCTTAAGTGCACGACAGGCTAATTGTGAGGCACGTATCCTACGTGCAATGCTTGAAACCCTCTCTCGAGCAAAAGAATCATCTAGAACAGAATCACCTCCAACTGCACGCACTGCCGCTGCCATGGCTGCAGCCTCTCTGCCACTAGCATTAGGAATGGAGGAGAGCAGTGAAGCTTCTATCTCCTTCCATTTGCGTTCTTCTTTTTCAAGTAGGGCCTTCCTTCTTTCCTTCCCTCTACCCTCCTCTTCACGCCTCTGCATGAAGATTTCCTCTTCCATCTCCTTTTCTCTTATGTAACTACAAAATTAATTGCAAAACATATAGTTAGGAAAAGCTTGGTAAAGGTTACATACTAATATCAGATATTCAGAATAGTACCTCTCCTGAATGATTTCAAATTGTCTGCGATCTTCTGGCATCCATTTCTTTATTTTCTTAGCACTTAAGTCAGAAAATCCAATGCTATCAAGAAAGAGTCTCAAACGAACTTCATCCTACAAGAGAAAATGGATTATTGGTGTTAAATGTGAATTAGAACTAGACATCATTCACTGCATGCAAAGCAGCTACAATTGCCTTTTTACCTGTGCTTGTTCTGCCTTAGATGTCAAACCAAGCAACAAAAGCAAATAACCACCAAACTTATCCCACATGTAGACCCATTCAGTATCAATAGCCTCTTCTAAAGCCAGAATACGTGCATGAGCACACATTACTCTTCTGTGATCTACATCACTGGTTGGCTCATGGCGAAACGTGCTTGCATATCTTAATCTATTAAATAATGAACCTGCAACTAATTCTTCATTTCTCAGACGGTCTCTCAATTTCATGACATCAGCTCTTGGCAGCACAAAATTCCCTGCCCTATCTAGCGAAATGGTGGGGTCTCCAATCAAAAGGGCTGCAGAACTAGCCGACCTCTGTGGTGCGGAATAAGTTCCAGATATTGCATTTCTGGTCTGCAATCAAACAAATAACTGAACATTTAGTAAAACTTCACTAGAAATAGAAAGGTGATAGTCTTTCCAACAACAGTATTCAATAAAACAATCTAATTACAAAAAAATTCATAAAAACAAAACGAACAAAATGCTAGTATCAGGATCAAAGAGCACAACTCCAAATGTTTACAGGTTACTTGTATTAATTGTCATGATATTGCTGGCCTAGGCATGTGTTGCTAATTTTTGTTAATGCAAAGGAAATGGACAAGAAACAGAAGCAAGAACAGATGGATTGATCGAACTTAATTTCATTAGAAAAGCAGAGGCAGGTGGGTTGATCAAGCACAAAATGAAAAATTGGCATGGTATATCCTGCAATCTCATTGACAGATGTACAAACCTTTGTTGCTGATCTAGCAATTGCCTGAACAACAGTTTCCTTGCTGAGAAAATGTACAGCATCTTCCATCATCTGTACATTAAAGGTGAGAACTTCAGTAAGAGTTTTTCTGAAGAAAGTAGTACGCACTTAACAGATTATAATGAGCCATTTGCTTCACAGAAAATCAGATTAGTTTGAGTCCAATCATTTTAATTAGTAGTAGTTTGAAAATTCAATGTTGGTCACAGTTATTTCTCTAACCTTTAGAGTTAGGCAGGGACGAGAGACAGCAAACCCAAATGAAACAACAAGTGTTACTGCTGATACAGCTGCACCAGCGAAGGGTGGATAAATCTTTAAACTGGCAACAACACCCCAGCCTTCTGTTGCCAGGGCAATCCCATACAGCATGAGAAAGGCAATGCTGTAAATAGAAATACCAGCAATGGATAAATGAACTAATACATCATTAACACATAAAATTAAAGATTAAACATATAAAAATAACAGTCAAACTTTGAGCATAAGAGTTAACCTGACATTCTTTCCACAATCTGCATGAGCATCATACACATACACTGGCAAAACTCGGGGAGAATATACCACAATAGGATATGAAAGGAGAACCTGTACAACACAGGAAAGTAACGATAAATTTTGAAAATGGTCGGAATTCAGAAACATGCTTCATGTAAGGTTAACAAATCAAATAAGTAACTCACTGTCAATGCCCTTCCAGCAAGAAGAAAAAGAAATAAAAAATATCCAACTGAAGCTCCAACAAATGGTTTATCTGAAAAGCAGAAAACAATTAATACAGCAATTGTAGATCAGCCAATCTCTACCAAAGATACGGATATCAATGCTTAAGTAATAAATTTAGCTAGCACCTTCAAACCATCCAACAAGAAATGCTGCCAAAGCCAACAGAAATGCAAAGAAGCAAACAAACACCATTTGTATCCGGCTCAAATAAAAATTGTTTGAAGCCCAGTGGTGAATTGCACCAATTGCTAATACCATTAGGAGAAGAACCAAAAGAAATGCTACCCCTATCTGTAGTAATGGGAAATAAGATGTTCAGCAAAAAAGGTTGAAGAGACGTGAAGGAAAGACAGGTACAGAGGTAAAGTTATTAAAGTCAACACAATGAAGAGAATTACACTTACCGTCCAAGGCTTGATGACAACTATTAAAGCTGAAATACCACCAAACAGAAGCAAAAGACCAATCATAACAAAAATATATACACCTCGAGAAAGTTTCCAACCATCGTCCTTCCTGCAAATAGATATTTTGAAAAACATCAGATACTAGTAGAAATGCAAAGCAACAGAGAGATAGTCAAGTTTTACCAACCACTTAAGCAATCCGCAGCAAAGGGAGAGCATTGCTGGAATGAAGACTAAAGGAAGCAAAGCAGCTAAGAAATCACCCTTTGTTGGAACTTGGTCATCCCTAGATTTGATAACTTCTAAGTAAGACACTCCACAAAATGTTACAAGGATAGCTGCATCCAGAAAGAGTTCATAGAAATATAAATATCAGAAGCTGGAACAAAAAATACATGTATAGTTGTACACACAATGAGAAAGAGTATACCTGCAAATATTCCAATAAGGATAGCAGAAGACAGGGGGAACCTATATGTTGCAAACCATGAAATTATTGGAAGTACGCTAGTAACAACTAAACCAATGGCAGATGCCATAGCCCAGCCAATAAAAACAGATGATGTGTAAGGGGAAACCAAGCTTTTCTGATCAGTCCATCCCTTGTATCCTAAATCATCTAGAGGCCTTGCAGAAACTATTGCTCCCAAAGCCAGTACAGATCCAACAAATACCAACATACAAATAATGAGAACTATACCCTGTAAAAAGAAGCAAGACAAAATTATGCATTGACAAGGAATTGCAGTTCAAAAAGACGAGTAACAAGTATATAACACACTTCCGCTCAATTTGTGATTTCCTGAATTACATAGGAAGGTAGCAGCAATGCAAGTGTTGAATGAATGTCATGACAAAATTTTATAATAAAATTATAAATTATAAAAGCCTCTCAAAACATCAAACCATTACTTAAGTACCACATCTAAGGACCCAAAACTAGAATAGGTTACATCTAATATGATCATCTACTAATAGCGATGGGGAAGGAACACCCAGAGCAAATTCTTAAGGATTGTTTTCAGGGGCATTGGGCAGGGCCTCAGCGCTATAAAGCTTGTTTGTTTTCCAAGTTCGTAATGTCTTTGAAATTGACACACAGAATAATTCCACAATGAAAGAAACTGTCTGAATTACCTAACCTTTCTTCCTGTAAGTTAAGCATCTCAAAGACCACAAACACACACATGTAAGGCTAAATAACTGATTGAGGAAATACTGTTTTTTTAGGGGAGAGAGAATATGACATGCTAATTTGTGCATTGCATGCAGTTTAACCTATCATTCCTTGAGAAGAAAATACTTCTAGTTATAATATTTTCAGGGTATTTTTACTATTGTGGAGTTTTTGCTTGTTATGTATACATTCTATTTATTTTCTTAAGTCACACCTTGCATTAAACATTTCAAGGACATAGTACCATTTCCCTACAATCATATTGGTCAAAAAGATTGATGCAAGTAATCTTGCATTTATATTTTACAAAAATGAGAAATAAGATTCCAAGAATGTTTCATGCAAAAGAGAAAAGAGTCCTTCAAGGAAAAGACTATCAACATAAAAGATATAACAGTTAAGAGAAAAAATTGATGATTAAAACAGTAAACAAGTCAAGAAAGAAGGAAATACATGGCCACCAAAGGAACTAATTATAGTAGAAAAATATGCATGTCGCAAGAAAAATACATATGTTCAAATGTTGTATCTAACGAAGGAAAAGAAACGGATCTATTGAAAACATAAAGCACTGGACAGCATTATAGTAGGTGGGAAAGGTGGTTGCACTGACCTTTGTACGAGGAATGCGATCATTTCCAGCATTCTCGGTACAATTTATACGGGGAACCCAAAATTGGTAACCATTACAAATCCATATAGGAATAGCAAAAGAAAGGCATGCCACCATTAGTGGCACAGTCAATGACAATCCAAGGAGAACTGATGATTTGCTGCACAATTTTTACAGAATAATTAATAAAACAAAACACAGGCATAATCATTATTATGTGATAGCTGGACAAACCAGGAACTAAAGTACACTGGATTATAATCATTTCGGCATTCAAAACAAAAACTGATTCAATTTCACAAGCAAAAAGCTAAACAGATATGTATTACTAAATTATTAATATTAACACACAAAACCTTTAAGTCTAAAATAGAATTCAGACTAAAAAGATTTGGATAACATGAACAATTCGGACTATAGTAGTGAAAGAATTTGAAAGTATTCATGTAATGACAATAAGCAACTTTACGTATATAAATTGGATGCACATTAATGTGTTCAATTAAAATCATGACAAACAGATGTTCTGCATAAAAAATTTGAGTAAAAGTGAGGTCAAAACTAAAACGTATGAATGACTTTCAGGTATAGTAGGGCATACCTTAAAAATGAGAGCAACAGTCCAACACAGGTGCTGAGCAGCCAAGCAATGATACCATACTGAAGACAACAAATTATGAAGAGATGGTCAAAAATAATATACTACTAGCAATTAATGTAAACTTCAAACAAATACCTAATCAAGCATCATCATGAAATGTATGTATGCATTGAAAAGAACAACCAAGATAAAGAAAGTAATCAAGAAACATGAAAAGAAACACGAGAATTAAATGAAACGACTCAATTGAGTTTCTTGAACGATAATTGCAGTAAACAACACTCATGTGACTGTAACAATTAGCACCAAGACAAACCATCCAACAGGGTTGCCAAAAGCATGATTTTAGTTAGAACATGGAAGTATTGGGAAAAGCCTAAGTCTCACATTAGCTAGAAATATGGTCTAGAGCTTACAACGCCTAGGTGTTTGGAAAAATTCCAGCCTCAAATCACAGTTAAAGCAATCTTGTGTGAGTCACTGTCACATGATGAAAGTGAGTGTGGGTTCGTTCCCAAACATCATAAGCATGGATACATTCAAGGACTTTGGAGAAGATCAAACACAAAAGAGTTGATTGGATCAAAGATAGGAACATTTAATCTGGTTGCTCCCGTTCGAGACAGAGCTAACCCTGCTTGCATTGCAATCTCCTTCAGAGAGGAAATGAAGTAGAATCGAAAGAGAAACCAAAAAATGATGTAATTGGTGAGCTTTAATCATCAGTTCGATGTGTTGGCACCAGATGAGGAAGTTAACTTCATCAAGTTCCACAAACATAAACTGTAAAAAGATAACTGAAGAACTTTACAGAAATGTGTTCAACAGTGATGCACTAATCAGAGTAGTGTCACCCAAATTCGACGGAGGGTGAGTAGGTAGATTTGAAGACAATATGCCATTTGCATCAAATGGCAAAATACCATTTGGTTCAATTAGCAATACCATTTTAGGCTTCAGAGAAAAACAGAAAGTGTGTTCTGTACATATTGAATTCATACAATGAAAATCAAGTTCAATGAAATAGGTAAAACTCAGTATATATACACTGATCTAGATCTAACTACCTGTGACAGCTATCTAACCAAGTGACAGCTAAGCCGGAGAAATGATACAGTAAATTGTACAGACAGATGTAAACTAATCGGGAATGTATTCAATCACAGACAAAACCAAGAATGTCATAAAGCAATAGATTCCTATATTCTAAGTTAGAACCAATAATCAAGTAGAAAAACTGACAAAGCAGACATAAGTTAATTAAAGAAGATAATAAAATTAATGATTAAATTCACACATTATATTCAATCCAATAATAGGCAACTCTATACCTTCCTTGGTTTTGATGTCATGGTGATTTCTTCCACCGCAAGTGATCGAAGGAAAGCCATGATAGAGCATATCACGGGAGACAACAATAGCACCGCTAAGCCAAACTCAAACTGCAAGCAATGAAGATTCATAAAACATCAAGATGAGCACATGTAATATTCACAATAAAGTTAAAACAACTAACATCCCAACATCAAACAAACAAAACAGGGACATTAGGCTTCCAAAAATAAGGTGCTTGTACATAATTCACTCGCACAAAACAAACCAGAAATAATCTAGGGAGAGACAGTATTCACCTGCTGGTGTGTTGCATTAACGATCTTGATTGTTTTTGGACGAAATATACCAACTGTGATGGTTTCAAGAATGAAAATAAAGCTAAACAAAACCCACGCTCGTTCTGGAGTACCCGTAATGTGATGCAATATAAGTCTGCACAACTGAAGCCATTTCTCAAGCCCATGTAGCCTCAGTTCTTCAGATAATGAAATCTGATTAGGCATAGCATTGTCAACACTGGTATTATCAGTATTTTCAGGATGATCTCTATCTGCATCCAGGCTACCTCTTTGTAATAATGCCAGGATAGTTGGATCTAACTCTAAACTTTTCTCTTTTAACATCATAGCAAAATTTGGATCCAAGCCTTTATCTTGTAATAAACTACTCAGCTCACGATCACCTTGTCTGGTACTTCTTTTCAGCATTGTAGCAATCCTAGGGTCATTCAACCTTTCTTGAAATGCAAGAGCCAAATTCAAATCCAACGGTTGTTGATTTGCAGAGTTAGATGCACTAGAGTCATTCCCTTGACTATCAAGGCCACTACTAGAACAAACAACCAACGAATTATTGTGATCCAAATTTCTTTCATCGGATGATATTCCAACTTCAGGTTCATGAGCAGCTGAGCGACAGGAGCTGCTGTGTAAGTGTAACGCTATACTTGACCTTCCACTATCAATGCTTTTGTCACTATTGATTCCGTCCGGCAAACTAGCAGTTTGAGACATGACATTATTCCAATTGCTCCCATCACCTGCAGCCAGACCCCTGCTAGCTTCAATGACATTTCCAAGATTACCAGCTTCAACACTACTGCTCCGTTTCATACTTGAGCCACAACCTTCAGAAAAGCTAGATGAACTGTTATGCTCCTTTCTACGAAAACCTTCTCTCAGGCGAACTACAGTACTTTGTAAGGCATCTCTCCTTGCAGCTAATGGATTTGTAACCGATAAATGGCGAGAAACAGCAGCTCCTAAAAGTACACAAGCCATAACAGCATAACTGATACAGTGCCCCAAATACCTGCAAGAGAAAAGCATAGTCAAGTCAACAAATCATTAATACATGCAATGCAGGTAAAAAGGCCACAAGTTTTGGATTAAGGAACTGACCAGTATTGCACTCCAAAACAAATAAGAAACACCCGAGATGTTCCAGCAATGAACAATACGGCAACACGACTATTAAGAAGTTGAAAACCATACAGGCAAGCTCCCATATTCCAGTCTACATGACAAGAAGTTCACAGAAACAGCAAACAAAAAACCAGAGATAAAAGTGCATAAGAATTTTCCCTTTTGAGACAGTACAAAAATTAATATAACCGATATCAAGAAGGGCTAATTAAATCACCAAGAATAATAACAGCAACAGATGTGATTGCTCCCAGCCAATTTTCCTCCTTTGCCGTTAGACCATACAAGATGGAGTATACTAACAGAACAGATAATGAGCCAAGATAGAGAAGAACAAGATGGGAAGCCCTGTCAAGAAAAAGAAAAGCAAATAACTTAAAAAGAAAGTTTAATGAAGTACACACTTTATCCGCTTAAATGTTTGAGAAGCAATATTAGATATTCAACATTCAACCATTGTCAGAAGAATGGGAACAAGTTATTCAAAACAAGGTAATAGAGATCCATCAATTAACTGATTGGAAGGAGAGGATAAAATTAAGAGCAAGAGAAATACATTCCTGACTAATAGCTAATACTGAATGCTATTTTAAAACCTTAAAAGTTATTTGTCTCCATTATGATAGTCCAAACTGAGCAAGAACTAGAACAAACCTTCTAGATTGTCGAGGATATAATTCATTTGGGTTTGGTGGTTCAGGCAAACAAGCCACAGGACCCACCTCAATACCATCAGAATAAGCAGATTTGTAAGCGCTTCGCACATATTCATCCACATCTAAGCCATTCCCTGCATGAGCGATGGTAATAAGAAATTTTCAAGTGACAAAAAAAACAGAACCAAACTGAAAGCAGCATGTACAACAGGAAACCATCTATTTCAGTCTCTATACGTTACAGTTAGAATTATTTCAGTTCCAACATGAGTGTTTTCAATTTAGTGCCTATACATGTACAATCATGCTTTGTTTTATCGAAAAATGAGTAACATCTATAGCTACCTATATTTTAACCTTCAATAATAATTTGGATAACAATTTGTAAATGAAAAAAGTGATTCAAAAACATACCATTGAATACCATTCTGCAAATAAATAGCATGTTGATTGCTAAAGCAATTGCTGACACTCCAAAAAAGAAACCAGAAGGGGAATATCGGTCGGATGCCCGTGATCCAGTTGTGACATATACTGCACAAAGCTCATAGGCACAGAGTAGAGCAACAGCTAGAAGAAGCAGGATTGCAACAGCTCCTGCCAAAGAAAAATAAAGACATTTTATAAAAATTATTAGAAGAGTCGATGCAAAAATAAAACTAATAAAAATTGCTCCTTCGGCATATCACGCACCTCGGATAAGTAAACACAAAACCAACGTAATTAAAGAGCAACAGAGAACAATACATGTGTGTGTGTGTGTGCCACAATGAGGACAAAGATTCCCATCAATAGCTTTGTCCAAGGACCTAAACCAATAACAACCCTGTAGCTTGTTCAACTATAGGTAAAATAAGTTTCATATTTTAATCAACTTATATCACTGTGACTCCTTATTTATTTCCTAATAATCATGCTGCTCTCTTCAAATCAAGGTTTCTCAAGGGAACATTCGTTAATCAGATCTACATTACTTGATGCCCAAAACAGCATTCTAAACCCGCTAATAGTACATGCACTGGCATGGCTGAAGAGGTAGGTGCATGATGACTCATTCTGATCCAACAACCCCTCCTACTCTAAACCTACCAAATGAGTATGACCTTCCCATGAACCTAAGAAAATAATTTTATCCGGTTAGTGATACTTTCTTCCTATTTATGCTTAGTTAAGTTCTTATTTGTCTTCAACTATGAAATGTATCTTTATTGTCCTCACATCTGTTCTTAAGACTACAAATGAGGCATTTCCTAAAGATAATAGAGAAATGCAGTGCTTGAAGACATGTCTGCTCAACAATTATTGGAGTAAAGACCAAGCCTCGGTCCCCCTAGAGACCCTAGAGATATGGCCTAAATAGAGGTTATAAAGCTATGAAAATCCTCACCTTAGTAGACATTTTGGGAAGTTGAGTTAAGGTCCAAAATCTAAGATGGTATCAGAGCTTATCCTAGAGCTGAAGTTGGGCTATCAGTATTGTCCAGGCACCAGATCCAATCTCCCTAAGCAGCTAAGTGTGCAGAAGTGCATCGGAGAAAAGCCCCATTATCACGTCACCAAGAGATATGGCCTAAATAGCTTATAAAGCATTGCCACACTTCATAGTAAAGTTCCTACGTAGAGATGTGGCTAGTCCCATATTATTCAAAGAATCTCCATTCTCTTTTAACTTTTTTTTCACTCAAATCATATCGTTAACATTGTACGGAAGTGATACTATCCTCTGTAAAATGATCACGGCACTCTTCGTAGTAAAGTTCTCAACTATGGAATTACTTGATTTTGTATCCTATGTTATTGTAGACTCAATTGTTATCCTAATTCTTTTGGCAACTCCACAACCACTCACCGGAGCATCCAGCAACTTTTATGACCAAAATTTCTCTAAAACCACATCGTATTGACTCCTTATTTCTAACATGGATCATGCCAAATTTGTCACCATAAAATCATATGCAGCTACAGTTTTCCCCTTTTCTTTTGAAAAACATGCATCACCGTCATGTCCAAAGGCTGTGTATTGCTAAAATGGTGGAAAATTGTCCAAGAAAACAACCATCAATAGTAATGGCAGAAAAAAAATCTCTATTTAAGCTTCGGTATTTAGAAATGTTGGTTTCAAATCAAGTAGAGTATATGGCGTATATAAGCTTAACTGTGAACAAGACACAAAGCTATGTTAAAAAACAAATTGTCTAGCAAATACATACTTGAGCTTTGCCACTGGGTTCTCCACCACAGCATAATTGAATAAAATGCCAATAAGAGAGCAGTTCCAGCCATTATTACAGCCAAACCAATCAGATGTCGATCCAATATTACAACCAACCAGGATCCCCAAATGATAAGCACAATAATTGGAGAAACAACAACAGACCACGCTGAAAGGTTCAGGAAACCACAGAGCAAATGGAGTTGAGGCCCTTGCAAGATATTTGGCCATTTCCGAGCAAAGATCCAGCTGTAAATAGACACAAATAAAAACATATATATGTAAGAAAGGCCAAATCAACATAAAAAATACAGAGAACTTTAATTGCATTATTAAAGCAACACACGACAACTGGGATTCCTTCCCAGATCAGTACATTTTATAAGACAGAGTCATTGGTTTATCAAAAGTTAGACCCATTTGTTTACGTCTTACGGAAGGCAATAAAGTAGAGTACCAGGCTAACGACATTTGTTATGTTCAAAATTCAATAATTCAGATGTTATCACAAGGTTCAAATTTTTTTTTGAAAATAATCATATTCAATCATATAAAAACGGAGCTTCATTATCCAATTTTTGGAACAGCTATAGAGATTCCTGTCAAACAAAGAAGGTCGAATCATGGATATCTAACAGGCCCGAGTTATGAATGGGAAATTTTGACATCTGTATTATTTTTAGGTTAACAGCTTGATTTCCTATTGAAAATTAATCAATAAAAACTTGGAATTGCAAAATAACCGAACAAACTACATCAAAATGGAAATTCATTAAAAAAAACTAAACATTAATTATTTTATTAATCAGCTTTCTTTTAGAGGGTTCTTTTTTGTTTCCTTTCTCATTAATAAAAAATTTACCACATGGCTACTTGACCAGCAATGCCACATAGGACTGAATGCTTATCAAGTCAAAGGTTCAATTTGAAAGTCGTAAGAATGATATGAACAGCATGATGGCCAAGCAAAGGAGGGAGACGGGATAGGATCAGGAATTAATGCAATAGAGAAAAAAGGGTAACACCAAATGTCAAAAAGGTAGTAGAATTTTGATTTAGGTGATTTAAACATGTATAAGAATACATATAGAAACCCCAACAGGCAGAGTATATCGTATGAAGGATGGTCAAATAGTTAGATGTAGAGAAGACCGAGGAAAACTAAGGGTCCAACCCTTTAAAAAGAGTTTATAGCTGCATAGTTTGTCACTAGACCTGATTTACAATGTGACATGAATCATTTGATGGTGTAGTTAGATCCATCTGATCTGACCACACCAAGTGAGAACAGGCTGTGGTTGCTTTTTTTTCCGATTAAAACAATTATGTACTAGACAACAATAATCAATATTTCTTCTTTCTAATAATACATATGAAAAGAGCAACAAAAATTACTATGAACAATACATAGTTATTTAGTAATTTTACCGGATAGTCTTTTCTTTATAGCTTCATAGGTTTTATAAAGGGTGTTTATGGACCAAACATGCTATGGGGTTGCATTATTTTGTCGAAGGAACAATTATTGAGAGTTTGAGTTATTAAGAGAAGGCTTGTGAACTGTCTTGTACCTAACACACCCCTCACTTGAGAGCCTTGGACTTTATGGATGTATAATGCTTAGGCTCACCTTACTTTGTGCTTCAATTTAACTTCTTATATTTAGAAGTGGGAAACAAGGATCAACCACGTAACCACTTGGTCGTAAATGCTCTAATATCATATAACCCTATCCAATAAGCCTCCCAAAACCCGATACTACAATAATTGTTGCTGAAATTTAGAGCAAGCAATGGAATGAAAGATGAGTATCATTGAGAATTTAATTGTCAATAACTCAAATGAGTCTCAATCAGCCAAATACATAGATGTTACATTTTCGACAATAATTTCTTGTTCACCACAGAAGCAAATTGTGAATGTTATTCCATTTCGGAGGTAATAATTAACACAAATCGCATCTTCGGACTATAAAGAAGTGTATAACCTCAAATTTATGACATTTGTTAATTATATTCCTTAATTTCGGTTATTATTTCTGTGGACCATTGGTATTTCAGATACCAACAGCCATAAATAATAAAATTACAAAATTAAAACAAGTACTTCTTTTTAGACTTTCCATAATGCTAATCAGTTAGTGCAAAAAATTGGTAGGCTGTAGCTGCAAAAGGGTGTCTTATATAATGTTCATAATTATATCCATTGTTATCAATCATGAACAGGCGTAGCAGCGACCCAAAAAATGCTATAGAAGGATAGCCTCTATGCTTGGAAGTTTTATATAATCTGTACTTTAGGCATAAAACTAAATAACTTGCGGTGACTGACCAATGAGGAGGTTGAAAAATGAAAGCAGGTGTGAAACAGGGTGAGGGAAGAGAAGTTTAGCTCTGGTGTTTTTTAATTGCAAAATTCCTAAAATACACCAACCAAAAAGCCTCAACGTTTTCTCACATTCTGAGGTGTGGCGCTATCTCACCATGACAACCGGCTTTAGCAGTTGCTACCCTAAACTTCTCTACAACTGTGTATCCCGTAGCAGCCAAGAGCCACTATAGCACCACACGCTATTGGCTACACTGAGTATATCAAATCAAATACTTAAAGGTTAGGCTGCTCTACCCTGTGGCATCTATCCCATAAGTGGTACTCCTATTTTCAAAACTATCAATAACCATTGTGCATGTCTTCATGTGCAACCCCAGGATTACAAATCATCAAGCTCTTAACACAATAGCAATTTCCCATGACACAAAGTCCGAAAAGCGCACCAAATCTAAACAACTATCCTTTGCCTAACATTGAACTAAAAAATAAAAAATTACCCTTTCAATTTACACTTCTTTCCTAAACAATATATCGAAAAGGGCAACGTGTGTAGTTCACTAATTACATGGCATTGAAACAACACATCAGCCAATGCAAGTAAAATTAAACCTATTTCAAAACAAGTATGAATTAAATTAAGAGCCATATGACAAAATTAAATAGCATTTGCAGCAAATAATGAGAATTGAAGGTTAAAGAAGAAATGAATACCTATAAATTCGCCAGGGTCTCCAATTAACAGCCCAAAGAATGGAGAAAGAAGAGAAACCCAAAACGGAGAAGAGGGACCCACAAATCGCAGAAGAAAGAAGAATCCCACGGTCACCCCCTTCATCCATTTCTTCTACACCCTCTCCTCAAGTAGTAGAACTACGCATGCAGTTACGATTATGCATGTGAAGAAGAAATGGGGTTGACTAGATTGTTGTTGTTGTTGAAGAAGAGTGAAGCTAGGGTTTGAGAGTGAAGTTAGGGTTAGAAATGGAAATGAAAAAAGGAGAAGATAATTTTGAGATGAGAGTGAGAAAAGAAAAGGGATTATTAGTAAGTAAGTAAAGAAGATTAAAACCCTACTGCTAGTACTGTTGTTTGTTTGTTTCTTCTGTGTGTCCTCTTCCACACTATGCTCATCCCTCTCACCAACTATATCAAATTCAATTCAACTATACACATAAATTAATTCTATTATAAAAGAATAAGAATTATAATCATTTTATCTTTTTCTCTCTCTATCTCTTTTGTTTCTCTCAATAAGTGAGGGACACAAATATTGTTTAATGATATTTATGCAGACAATGTGCTACAAAAATGGGCAAATTGTTTTTTATTATTTTATTTTGGGTATAGTAGAGGGCCGGGCCGGGCCAAGGCCCAAAAACAAGTTGAATCCGTGAACACCTGCCCATTATCATATATGACTCTCATCTATCGTCTTATGGTTACAATTAGGGGTAGACATGGTTTATTTCGGGAACTGAATCAAAATGAATTGAATTGTTTGCTAAGTTTAAATTAACTGAACTGAATCGAACTGTTTGCATTTCGAACTGAACTGTTCCAAATCGAACTTAACTATACCGAACTGTTATTATCAATGCCATTGAAAAATATATAATAAAAAAACAAACGAAATTGAATTTTAGTTACCGAACTGAACCGAACTATTTCGAATCGAACCAAACTGTTTTGAAATGAACCGAATCGTTTAAGTTCAGTTTAAAACTTGCTAGTAATAGTTCAGTTTTTTTTTTGTTTGATTCGGTTCAGTTCAGCAGTTCACTTTGATTTTTTGGTTTTTTTGCCCACCCCTAGTTACACTATTTATCTAATTATGGTTTACCTTCCTCTTATTCATCATCCTCCGTGTCATGCTAACCTTTTGTAGTTTCTAATCCAGCTCATATTTATGATAAGATAAGTTTAAGAAATAACTTATCATATCACGTGGTCTCACCGAAAACTTGATTGAGACGGAATATGATACAATTATCATGTTTTTGTCTCTTATCTTTGTCACCAAACGCGCCTTTAAAGCAGATAAAACAGTAAAAAAAGTTTAAACATTCATCATTTACATAATGGAAATTCAATAAATGTTGCCTACAATCAATTATTAATGTTATATGTTATACTACAAGTCAGTTCTATAGTGTATAAGTGAGACATGTCTTATGTTATGCATGAGTTGGTTTCTATCAATAGATCAAAAAGTTGCCTCATTGAATCAAAGGAGTTATGATGTGTCTTGTTGAAAGAAATTAGATTATGTGAGTCCCACCATTTTACATATGATCCATTTTCTAAGTATTACTACGAAAATATTCCATCCAATAAAAAGTGGGGGAAAAAAAAAAGTTAAAAAGATAGTGTTTTTAACAACTTCATTTCCTATAATAGGTACATATCAAATTCAAAATGGAAATGCATACAAATGAATAAAAAATTACTTAAAATAATAGTATCACATCAAATTAAGTTAACATCTAGTCCTTCATCACTTAAAAAAATATAGTCCACCATCACTTCTACTAAAATTCGAAATAATTTCATCGTCATCAATAGCAAAGCGGACGTTGCTGCTAACATAAACAAAAGAGAAAAAAAAGAAACACAAATAGAGAGATTAAATTATGCACTAAATTTTATACTAGATATGAAAACTCACTGATAATGCTAACACATACACCATTTGGTTATTATTATAAGCAACAGTTTACTTTTTGGGTTCATTCAATAAATAATATATATAGTCTATTATATATATATATATATATATATATATATATCATACATCATTTATTAAATGAACTTAAAAAGTAATTTTTTTCTTATAATAATGACCGAAAGATGTACTTTTATTTACAAGGATATGATATCTACACCACAGACTGATCTACAAAGATATGGCATCTTAATCTCAGAAATGAAAACAAGGATTTAAGAAAAGGATCGGAATGGTATCCTTGGACATAAATAATATTAGTGGAACGCAAAAATTGGAACTTCATGTTCCCTTAACTTGGACTACACTCAATGCATTTGTGTTTGATTAAGACATGGTGTACTTGATATTTGACACGTCTTCAATATGATTAACTTTAATGGAGGAAACTTATGGATCAAAAAATATACAAATATTTGACACTCACTTATAAACTGTTTGGATACGCATCCTAAACCTTTAAACGTACTTAATGTGTAGATTTGTATTAGTATGGGTATGGGATACATATTCGGCACCCATGCAAATGCTTAAATGTACATATACTATCCATGAATTACAAGTTAGGTTGCAAACTTCACTTTCATACTGTACAAGATCGTGACTAGCTTGTGTGGCAACATTGTTAATCAATATGTTTTGCTTACATGCTAGATCACCTAAGCTTTCCAGCAACCATGTGGATCACTGCCAATCTTAATCATTACTAATATATCTTTTTATGGAAAATTATATCAGTTTGAACTTTGAACCACGAAAATAGACTTTTCTGTGGAAAAAAGTTAACGACAAAGATTTCCTATTGTTTTTTAACGATAATGCATCTTGATTCCTTTATCATAACCTAATCTCTTGGAAAGTTGAACAAAGATTTGACTCTTGATCCTTTTTACTTTTTTGTATCTATTATTTAGACTCTGTTGAAATTAACTAGACACATTTCAATTTTCAATCAATGCACATTTCTGATGTGATAAAAGACAAACTATTCAAGACTATATAGACCTACTATTTTGTTAGTCTAGCACCTTTGAACTTGTGACCATATATACACACATCACATTCATTCACAATTACTACTTAATTATAACCTTTGTTTTCAAATGATATTTTAAACTACAGCAGTTAATAAATTTCACTTAATATTGAATCAATCAACTCCACTTGGGTTCAATTTACGACTGAAACAATCTTTAATCAATTTTTTTCTATAGACAAACTAACAATCGCCATCTAAACATTGTGAAGTTCTGGATTTCAACTCGGATAAAGATATCCGATCTAACCAGGGACAGTTTATATCCAATGTAAGTTGAGCTATCACACAGAGCCTCCACAGTGTTGGTTAAATAAGAGACCTCTACACATTTGTTATGGTTTAACCGTGACTAAATTAGGCTCTACACATGGATCCTAAATGTTTAAGATGACCCTAAATTTAAGGATATCGGTATTTGCCAATTGATTTAGCGTGTGTTTGGTGTGGAGTTTGAAATTGCGACAACTAAAAAAATGGCATCCAAGTGCACTTTTTAGCCGTGGAATTAGAAGCTGAGAATTCCAGCATCGGCACAGACGTGTGTTTTGTCCTTCCCGCCACTAAACCAAACAGACAACCAGACCTCCCAAAATATTTAAGAGGGTCCTGAGTCTAACATTATCGGTATCTAATCTTTAATCAATCTTTATTTTTCCTACAAACCCAAATCCCATATTACATATTGCTCTTTGGATTTAATTTACGAATGATCAAATTATTAATACACAATACTCAAAACAGTCTTAATCTTAAGATGATTTAGTTATAATCTGTCCCAAAAAAAAAAATGATTTAATTAGTTATGTTCGCATTTTTTTTTATGTGAAAATGAAATCCAAAAAATATATTGGACCTACGACTTTTTTGACACCGCATGAAAACAGGTTGGTGAAAGTGATTGAAAATGTGTGGTGGTGGAACCATGTCACTTTTTAAAAAGGAAATGCAAAAAACAAAACTTCTGTCAGCCACTCACATGCAATGCACATCCCCTTTTCAGTTTTTTAGTCCTTTTTATTAAGTCATTTTTCCTATCATTTTCGTTATATTGGTCACTCTAACTTTTCTCCTTTCTTTATTTAACTGATTCTCCAAGCATGGGCATGGTACCATATACTACTGTACTATAATATAATAGTATCATTTAAAATTATGAAACAAGATTTAGTAACACATTCAAGGTGTAAGTTCTAGTTTTAGTAAAAATCACATAACACTAGGTAGCAGCACCATTGCATTTTGACAAACACTCCCATAGGGAGAAGTGGAGAAACAAATAAAATACAAGGATTTTATAAAGGGCCTGTTTCTTCAGCCTTTTGAGAAACTTGACCACACTTCTCCACTTGCTTACATGGAGAATCTTTTCAATATAAAATTAAAAACAGTCAAAACTTTCCACTACAGAAAAGAAAAAAAGAAGAAAAAAAAAGGTGTACAAAGATTGAAGAGAAGAAGGATTTATAATAACACTACTAGGATTGATTGATGATTGAATGATACAACAGACACATGATTGTTTTTTCTTTTGCATCATTGACAATTTGCATTTTTACCAGGTCCTCCATAGTAAAAGAAATGGCCCCAATCTCCATTACTACCTGTTTGAACATCATAACAGTTTGGATGTTCAGTGTAAGTGCCAAGTCCTTTTGGAGCTTTGAGATTATTAGAGCTATCAACCACTTGAATATTCCTAAAGTAACTTGCTTTGCCAAATCCTTCTTCAGGAAAATGACCACTTCCCATTTGAGTTGAAGTGTGTTGACCATCAGGCTCAGAATTAACAACTTCTCCTCCCCATTCAATCATGGTAGCACTGTCTGCTAAATATGAGAACAAGAAAGATGGCCAATATCCCAACACAGTGCCTTGATTCCCAAATTGCATCCACCAGTGCCCCTCCTTCGGATCCTACAAGGGTTGGAAATGGAGATAAAAAATAACTGATTAATAGCGTTAACAGATATCACAATTTCAATGGTATGAGATGGGATGTTGAAGGACTATTAAGAACGACGTCCATGGTTTGAACCCTACTACTAGCAAATATCCCGATTTCAAGATTTTTGTTTGTTAATAGTTGGAATAGAGTATTTTGTTTATAAAGAGGCCCCCTTGAATTCTGACACACGTAACGTAAGATAAAAATATTAGCGGACCATATGTATTTTGCGTCATGCACAATTATAAGAATAACAAGTAACGACTTTTCAAAGATCTATAAGGTGGAATTGTTGTGTTTTTTTTTTGTCGATGATAAAGAATTTGGAGTAGATTCTCAGAATCTGTGTTACAAAGATGAATCTAATTATACTGCCATCGCTAGTAAAGTAAAAAAAAATCCAAGTACCAAGAGAAAAAGTCTCCACTGGCAGTATTATTTTTTTTTTTACTAATACTGGCAGGTTCATAAGTGAAGAAATGGAAAACTCATGAATCTTGCATGTATCACACTTCATACCAATTGGAAGAGAGATGCTAGGTTTGAAAGAATCCAAGCACTAGGGGGGACATTACAATGGTCCACATGCCAGACACATAGTTGGAACTTGGAAGGATTATGAGACATGTGGTGCTTAGAATTAGCTGATTTATTTCTGAAGATTAATAATGCAAGAAATTTTGGAATTATATACCTTCCAGATAAGTATGCTGATATCGTACTGGGAATCTCGGTAAGAAGAAATTGGAGAAATGCTTGCACCCATTGCTATGTCACTGCTGACTTGAATGAATCCTGAGCAAAGAAGATTGTAGCAACCAGTAGCTTGATATGCATCACTCTGCAACATGCACAAATTGATTAGTTTAATTAAAAAAAACAGTATTTTAGGACTTATAATTATACGTTTAAATAAAACAAAAATGGAAGGCACGAAGTGTTAGGCATGGTTAGAACATAGAGGCTTACTGTCCAGTAGGTGAATAGCCGCGTGTTGTTATCACCGTATAAATCTGGACTAACCTGTTAATCATGTAGAGGAAAGCATTATAATTTGTTGTGAAAACAAAGATTTCAATATCAAAATCAGGGTTTAGTTTGAGATTCTTAGTACCTGCCAGCCAGCTTCAATGCTGTTAAGATCTTGACCAAATGAACCTCCTAATACCCAAATCTGAGACAAACTGAACTCATTAGTCTGCTGTATCTTTGGTTCCCAAACATTTATAGTAGCTTTTGCTCCATAGAACTTATCTCCTTCAACATATGCTATTGCATGCTGATTAACAAATACACAACCACAAAATTAGACCAAAAGAAGAAACAAAAAAGGTTAGCAACACATTACTACCAATGTTTTAAAAACTGAACCAGACAGTTCAACAAGTTGAACCATGAACCGAGACTGTATGCAGTTTGGATATTGGAGCAACTTGATCGCGGTTTCATACCGACTTAAGCAGTTTAAAACGGTTGAACCATGACCTCGTATCTCATCGGTTTTTAAAAAACATTGAACACTACTCACTGCAATAAGACACTCTCGAAACAATGTCTTACCTGATGACCACTTTGGTTAACCAAATCAGGCTCTGCTGACCTTGGCTTTGCAAATGACTGGTGCTTCTTCCTTCCATATCTTTTGGCTGAACTTGCTCTTAGAACATCCTCCTCCTTTGTTCTCCTAATAGGTATTGTGCCTTCCGAGCATTTACCATTAGCATGCCATAGTTGATTAATTGGAGCACTTGCTTTTTCTTTGTTTTCATCCAACTTGTTCTCCTCAAAAAGCCCTTCAGGATGGAAATTAGGTCTCATCTAATAAACCAAAACATAAAGTTAGTAAAAAAAACAAAATAAAAATGGAAAAAATCTCATTAAATTGTAAATAACAGAAATACAGATCTTGAATGAAGATAAAATGTACCTGAATTTTGTGATCTTTGAGGAAAGGATGATCAAAAGCTGGTTGCTTTGATACAGGCACACAATCTATAATATCCCCATCTGGACTCTGCAACAACAACAAAAAATCATGTCACATATTAGCAAATGAAACACTAACCAAAATATAAACCAAACTTTGTAGCATCTATCTACTTCAGAAGAAGAAAAAATAGTAACTGGGTAAAAATAAGGAATATTAAAATTAAAAAAAAAAAAAAAAAATCATTACCCAGTTTTTCTTTAACTACTTTCTTGTTACTGTTTCAAAATCTATTCCATAAACTCATCAAAAAGGCCTTTTTTTT
>Ga0315915_1000181_pt1 | contig 53804 bp, 37 predicted proteins | sample MpolbnodulesMG_FD_207738 | JGI IMG/M metagenome (GOLD analysis project Ga0315915, IMG submission 207738) | Medicago polymorpha root nodule microbial communities from Los Angeles, California, United States - branched nodules | ecosystem: Host-associated > Plants > Roots > Nodule | place: USA... | reverse complement strand
TTTTAGATATGCATCATTAGAATTGTTTCTCGATGTACTTCTTATGGATGAAAGTAACAAGAGAGATGTTTCAATTAATCAACATTGGATAAAATTGCTGCTACAACACATAAAACTGTTGCCGCAAGGTATTCTGATTGTAGACCTCTTATGATCAGTTGTGCAATGCTAGAATAGTGCAAAAAAACAAATTTTACAGATGCGAAGCCAACATGTATCGGTAATACATGTTTGACAGGTGGCTGTAATATTTTTAGAATTTGACAGGTTCAGCTTTTAATTTGAATATGATCAGACTTTCTATGTCTTTTATTGCCGATACATGTTGGTTTCACATCTGTAAAATTTGTTTTTCTGCACTATTCTAGCAGTGCACAGCTGTATCATAAGAGTTGTACAATCAGCAATATATGTAGCATCAATTTTATGTGTTGTAGCATCTGTTTTATGTGTTGTAGTAGCAGTGTTGGTTTCACATCAGCAAAATTCAATTTTCTGTGTTGTTATAGCAATGTGCAGCGTAACAATTGTAGCAGCTGATTTTTGCACTATTATATCAGTGTAGGTGTTGGTTTCTGCATTGTTATAGTAGTGTTACATTACAAGTTCAATTTCATCTTGATTCAATTTTTACACCTAACAATTGCTTCCGGATCTTTCACATATTACAACTTTAATTCCATTTGAGTTTAATAGCAGCAATATGCTAAACAATGTATACAAATAATTTGTTTTCATTGATCACAATTTTAAAGTACAAGATCTTAAAGATCAAATGTTACAGCTCTAATTTTACATTTTTTTATTCACGTCGAGAGTGTACAAGAAGCACAACAAACTCGCGAGCAAGGAAAACAAACAAAGGTCACCGATATACCAGAAAACCCAAAACCAACACCGTAAAAACTATGCCAAATAATCTGCCCTGCTATCAACAAACAACAGCCGAACCTTGCTGCTATCAAAACAGAAAACTGATGTTGTCATATACAGCAGTAACAGCAGCACCAAAACAGTCCCGCACACGCCGAATACCACAACTTCAGCCTCGAAAGCACAGCAGACCACCAAAGCCCTACCGCAACAAGCACTCTATAGGGTTCCATTGCCACTCATAGAACAAGCAAGCAGACGTTTGCAATCGACTTAACCCCCATCTCCACGACATAACTAACCTTAACCTCTTCCACAACATGTCCAACTTGAAATATCCAACTTCTCCAAATAAACTGTCTCCAATTCTTTCTGGCATTTCACCAATTCATAAATAGTACTATTCAATAAACAATATTGAATTATAAGTTCTCTTAATTCCTTTAACTTTCCAATTCCATATGTTCCAACATGTGTGAGTGTTATTCCAATGACAGAAAAAGTGCTTCCAAGCAAGTAAATCTGAAATTAAATTGATAATCAACTAATTAGAATCAATCCTACACAATATCAAAAAATAAATACATAAAATGAGAGAAGAAAGAAAGACAGAAAAGTGAAGTCGAAAATCAAAGTATAAAATTAAGAAGGAATTGAGCAAGAATCACAATATAAAATTGACGCTGAAAATTAAGCATGCTATATATCTGATATTAAGAAGGAATTGAGCAAGAATCGATGGAAATTTGAAAGTGAGAATGAAACCCTAAACAGAGACGAAAGCGAGAGAATAGGTACGTACGTATTCGCAGAGAAGTTAGAGATCGTATTTTAAAACGTGTTTGCCATTTTAACCTTCAAGATCCACTGTGAGAAACGTACGTATTCGTGCACGGCCGTGGTTTCAATCGCAACTTCCCCATCGCAAACCTGTGCTGGAATGGAGCAGAAAGTGGTTCGTGAAAGAGACAAAATCTATGATTTAATTGGTTTTAATCGTAGCCGTTGATATGTCTTTAAAAAGAAGGAACGGCTAGGATTGCACAGGAGAAGACTGGAGAGAAACTTCACGGGAGACAATCCGCTTCCCTTCTATTATATTTAGTGTTTTCTTTTTCACCAATGATATTTACGACCAAATTTATGAGTTAGACAAACTTTATAAGATGAAATTTGGTCAATTTATTGAATGAATCCCATTTTTTACGCCCAACAAAATGGAAGGTTCAAAGAGCAAATGGTAATAATCATATCCATAAACCTGACCTCTAAAGCTGATTCAAAAGTAAGCGATGTGATTTTATTCATCATCACAATGAATAAACTCTACGTACAAAAATCCACAGTAACATTATATATATTATAATTTCACCCTTTGCACCGAAGAACAGAGTGAATCTGATCAGTCAGAAAAGAAAAAAACAGAACAGTAAAACACAAGGGCTGCTGCTACATTTGAAAGCTCGCTTAAAAAATCATGTTACAATGGAAGTTCATAAAATTACAGCATCGTGCCATCATACCCTACATCACCATCCATATTTCGCTTGAGTTTCAGCCTTGGTAAGCATGCCCTTTGCACGTCGTTCCGCAAGCTTCATTTCATTTTGTTTCATATCAAAGTACAATGAACCAATTTGATGCTTCCTCTTAAGCAGCTTTGAAGGCTTTCCCTTTGCCGAAACAGGCTACAATAGAAAAGAAATTTGATAAATACAAAATAACAATATGAACATGCTCTTCAGGGGAGAAGAAAAATTACAGGAGCTGTACAATTTCTAGTGACAGTCCACCAACCAAAATCTCCTATTTCTTGAAGATTTGAGTTTTACGGTGACATCACAATATCACATAATACTGCTAGGTTTTGTCTATGAAAAATAAATCATCAACCTTATATTTTTTTGTCAACAGTAACAGTTAGTTGGTAAAAAAGATTAAAGTTCAACCATAAAACAAATATAATATAAAACATTATAGTAAAATGTACAAGAAATTTCTACATATATTGTTTGAAAAGATAAATAAATGTACATAAGAAATATGTGTATATAGTACGCAAATACAATATGTATTATTGTGAATTGTTCAGGGACACGTCCCCACAGGGTGGAGGCTATAATACCCGTCTTCATCCCCGCACTACCCTCGGGGGACTCTCCCCCATCCCCATGGGAGAAAATTCCCCGGCTGTGGATCCCCAAACAGGGGAGTCCCCGCGTGGATCCACATTTAAGGATGAAATTGACATCCCTGCTCCGAACTGGCAGGCGAGAGGCTGATCATCCAGATTACATTCAGCCACTAAGACACCTCACATAGTTAAATTAAGTTAAGCACCTTCCACTTAAATCGACACATGTTGATAATTTTTAAATGGCTAATATTATCTTATGTAGGGATAGTTACAGTAGAAGATGAAGCTCCAACAATGCATTATAGAACAGTCCAACAATATTATAGCATAATTCTTTTGACTGTTGTAAGAGCACTCAAGCTTACAGCTGTTTAAAAGATTTCCTTTGTTGTTGCATAGGCATCCAAAATATGGCAACACGCATAGACGTTTAAAAATATAAGCAGGTTTAGTGTATAGACAGACATGACAACAACATCCATGTTTTTCCCTACTAGATGATATCAGTTATACTTACATGGATTACTTAACGCAAAAATGCTCTGTTGTGCATTAATTCAAAGATATATCATAAAATTGTCAAATTCCATTGTGTAATAATTCAAAGATAGATTATAAAATTGTCAAATTCCATAGTGTAAAAATTCGAAGATAGATCATAAAATCGTCAAATCAAACAAGAGCATTGATCCTAGACCATCTCCAAATTAAGCTACTAATAAAAAGTTTGTCCTGCAAATATTTAGTTTTTCTCACACATACTCATTCTCCAACTAAAAGGGTCACGTTATAAGTAATTTCCAACACTAGCTGAAGAGGGAACTCCTCCACCTCCATATTCAGTTTTGCATTTTTTAAAAAGAATTTGGACAGAGGTTAATTAATCATACATATCCAAAATTCAAATGCTCAAGAATAATTAATGGACTCAAATTCAACCCTTGCATATTCTGCTGAATAATTAATATTCTATCTCCTTTTGTCTATTGTCTTAGTGGCTAGGAGGATTGGAGACGGGAAACATAAAGACTTCCAGCACCACTGTGCTTCCTACTAGATACTAACCCCTCAACATATAGCGCGGCTTCCCCTTAGCTTCCTGACCATTGTGTTACGCACCAGCCAAATGTGATAGCATATCAAAATTGCTAAGGTCTACCCTTCTGTAAATCACAAAAATACATATACGCTAAACTGAACCAAGATAGAGTACCCAACGCTTAACTGCCTCCAGGAACAACTAAGGAGGATCAGAACTGATCACCACCAAATTACAATCACAGCGATGTCACTGTTGTCAATAGCGGCCGAACGCGGCGCGGCCAAAAACAGCAAAACGCGACGCAGCGCTCCAACGCGGAGCGTTTGGAGAAAGCGGCTGAAGCGGGCGATTGTGGGTATAAAGCGGGCGCGATGCGCGTCAACGCGGGCGCTTTTCACTTAAAACCATTTTAAGGGTCGTTTTTGTAATTTTCAAACCCTAACTATTACTCTTCTCCATCAGAACCATATACACAGCCGCAAACACAACTTCATCATACAAACAAAAAAAATCCATCTCCTCTTCTCATCTCATCATCTCTTGATCGCAGAACCCATCTCTCCTCTTCTCATCTCATCGATTTTGATTGCAGAACCCATATTTGTTCTTCTCTCTTCATCTCTTGATTTCACAATTTGTTAATTTGTTAATTGGGAGGATGGACTTGTTTTTTGTTAATGTTTTTCACTTTTGTTACTTTAACCTTTAGAGGCTTAAAGTGTTGGTTTCCTTGAATTTTTTAGTATTTTTTGCAAGTATGTTTTCAAGGTAGTTAAACTCGCGATCCAACTCGTAGGATCGTACGACTTTGCGATCTTGCCACCCCTTCCCATGTTGAAACATGGCCGGAATTGGAATTTGGTGGGCGCGGCCAGGATCGCAGCGAAAAGTCCGCCGCTTCTGTTCTTGTTACACAGAGATGTTGCTCGCGGGTCGGATCCACGACCCGGTTCATTAAAATGACGATGACAGTAATTGAACATGTGAAACGCAGTCGTTTCTTTATTTTTTTTGTTACACGCTGACATTTCTTTTTTTCTTTTTTTTTCGCTTTGCCTTTTGCTTTTTTATACTCTGTAGTTTCTTTTGTTAACATATTTTCTGTTTGTTTTCAATAATTAATTTTTTTAAAGGGCATTTTCAATAATTAGTTAATAACCGATCATGTGATTTAAAAAAACCATACACATAAACAAAATAATATGAATAATAAGAAAATGTTTTTGGTCAAAAATAAATAAATAATAAGAAAATATTTTATGTTTGGGGAATGTTATATTATTTAATTTTTTTTCTTTTTGAGAGGGTTATATTATGTAATTAGCAAGTACACAATTTATTTTTTATGCATTTACATGAATTTATTGCCATACATATGTCAATTTATGAATTTGGTAGGATCTTACGATCCGTGTTACGATCCATCGATTCACGATCTTGTGACCCCTCTCCGATCTTACCTAGGATCTTGATTTTGACTACCTTGTATGTTTTATGTTTTGCTTAAGACTTGTGACTTTTATTTCAATCAAATTAGGAATACTTCATGAATTTTGAGTTATGTTTAAGGTATTTTAGTATTTTTTTTCAACAGTATTATATTTTAATATTAAATATATTAGTGTCCGCGTCACCGAAATAGCGCCCGCTACGCGCACGCACCCCGCGCCGCATCAATTTTTGGGGTGGCCGCGCCGCGACGCATTTCCGCTTTGACAACAAAGGATGACACTATCTATTTCAAAATCATTAAGCCATGAACTTCCATTTCTGTTAACAAAAATGTACGACGCCATATTTGAAGCCTTCTACCCTGCATTCAGCCATTCATCCCCAACCACTGCCTCAGGAACTAATGTAAGCATATGCACCTTTTCTTTACACATCTCCATTGATTGCTATTTGGACTATTGCTCGATGGGTATTGTTCATTCACCCAACTTAAGTTTGGGTCTCATACCAGTGTTATTTTGCATTTTATTTTGTGCTTTTTAATTTGTTTTGACTCAATTATTTCTATCTAGCTATAACTAAATCTGTTATGCAATTTAGGATTTCTTTTATATTTAGCTGCAGTGCTGTATAAAAGGGGCTTAACAGCTGCAACAACTAACAAGGGAGTTAAGTTTTCCTTAATAAGCGGTGTTTTACAATTTTTGTTGAATACACTCCAACTGATAGCCAAAAAATCTGCCCTCTATTGAGTTTGTTAGATCTCCTATACTGTTTGAACGCACTTTCACATAAAGTAAGATTTAACAAGGCTCACAAATCATTTCAGACCATGTTTTTGTTTAGTCACATTTGCCAACTCAACCAACACATACATGTGTGATTTATTAAAAGGCACATACCTTATCTTACTACCACATAAATCTAGCAGAAACATACATACAAAGGCTTACTCAGTAAAAACCACAATATATAAAGACACAGTGACACACACACAACATCACCATCAGCAAAAATAAAAAATAAAAAAATAACTGACAGGCACACACAAAATCATCATCGGCAAAAAAAACAATAAAAGTAGCCAAAATCTTTTCTTACTAGGTGGAGTCGGCTACATGGAACAATCATGTATAAGGAAAATTGACTAATAATGTAGCTCCAAATCCTTCTTGATGATTTAACCGTAATTTTCCACTACCTCAGATTATTAGACTATCTTCCATTCGGTCTAACCTCCTTATGCTACTTCTATACATGTTCTCCACAGTCCGCACAAATCCTATTCATCTACGACGAGACTCTATTATCTTTTCTAAACTAGTTAGTTTTCAACTTCCTCTCTAATTATTTCGTTTAAGTTTTTGTTTTGTCTTTTGTCACTGCTCATCCATTATAACATTGAGTATACTTTCTTGTATGATATATATGTACATCAACCATAAAATAAAATAAAAAGTAAAAAGACAAACAAAACTAAACAATACCTGGTAAGAAGGTCCGAAAGCTAACCCAGTTAGCTTGGATTGATCCTCTCTTGGTCTATTCTTAATCAACTCATCTTGCTTCACTTCAATCACTTCCACCGGAACATCCTTCCTACCTCTCTTCCCAGTAAACTTCAACATACTCTCACTAATCCCAGAAGGTTCTGGCTGCACCTCGGTTGCCGCTCCTGACCTATCAACCCAATTATTCCCATACTGCCCATAATCCTCGTAAGCACCACCGTAGCTCGCATATCCATCACTATTAGAAGCTGTACCCGTGCTAGCACCGGAACCATCATACTGATCCACAGAATATTGGTAATTCCCATAACTATCATACTGATCAGTGGCATATTGGTAATTCTCATAATCCCCAGCATTTTGCTCAACAGGAACATTGCTCTGCAAGGAAGCAGAGGCAGAACCACCACCGGAGCTTGTCTCTGGTGCCGGTGTACTAGTTTCAAGGATGGATCTTCTGCCAGAACCAGAGCTTGATTGAACACCAAGAGTGGAAGAGTTTCTAGGTGCTGGAATGGTGGATAAAAACGATTTGACAGTTGGAGTTTGAATAGAAGATTCCATATTTCTTCTTCTATTTCGTTCCTCTTCTTCTTCTTCGTCGTCTTCATCTTCGTCTTGGAGTTGGGTGGGTTTGGGTAAAGGAATAATAGGAGGTTTGAATTGAACGACCCTTTTGGGTTGAATTTGGGATTTAGGTTTAGGAACGGAAGAAATTTGGGTGAAATTGGAGGGAATAGAAGAGGGTGCGTCGATTGGAGTATCGGAAGAGGGTTGTAGTTTAGGAGGGGGGAGGGAATTGAAGAGGGAAGAGGAGGAAGAAGATGATGATTTTGGTTGAGGGAGGATAGAGAAGAGAGAGGAAGAAGACGACGTCGTTTTGGATGGGATTGATTGTTGGTATTCGTCTTCTTCATCTGAAGAGGCGTAGTTTGCTAGCAGAGAATCCATAGCTACGACAACGATAGGTTCAAATTCTTCTCTTCTAATCGAATCGATCAACCCTAATTATGCCTTTGCGCTGCCTTTTTTTTTATTTTTTTTTTTCAACTTTTTTTTTTACGGTTTTAACACTTCAAATATGTACCAATGGCAAAAGGAAGAAATGCTTAAATTAAATAACTATTTTTATGAGTTTTATTTAAACCGGTTTTTTATTTCAACCATTATCTTTTAAACAAAGTTATAACAAAAATATGAAATAATGCAAAAATCTTGTTTAAAAAATTAAACTATAATAAATGGCCCATGTAGCTTGAGTCAAAACATGATTTTTATTTTGAAATTTATTTTTTAACTCACTTTTTCATAAATGTATCAAACAAATATTGATCTTAAATCATAAACATTCACAAACGTACGATTGCGTGAGTGCTAAAAATATCAATTGAAGTCACTTTCAATCCAACATAATCCTCGATCAATAAATACTCTTAGAAAAATAATTTAGAAGATATTGAATATTTTAATTCAATTATGTGATATGATACTAATATAATTATGTGAGACGATTGAAGTCATGCTTCAAGTTCATGAAGTGGCAATTCAATGTTAGAAATGTTCAATAAAGAGACGTTCAATCTCCAACTTTTAAGTATGAAGAAAATTCGACTAAAAAATATAATCTACTCTGTGTTTTCCCACAAGTTGTCTACCAAGCATTATTGGTGCTAAAATAATGGTAAGAATTTCATACCAATAACACGGTAACTAAAAAAAATGTTCAATCGATGGACAAGTGAAAAACATCATGAATTTTTTATATTTATTTATCATTTTGGATTTTAAAGAATATACATTGAAAACAGTGACGGATCCAGAAATTTTAATAAGTGGGGTCGATATTGTTTATCATAAATATTTATACAAAAATATATAAATCTTTAACAAATAAAATAGTGTCATCATTATCATCAAGAGAAATTAGAGATTACAAAAAATATGTCATCATATATCAGTCTCTATAAATACTACCATAACTCAGAGATTACCAGATATACCGGTGTTTATGAATGTTACTAAACAATAATTCAAAAATTGATGTCCATACAATTACGCATTCGATTTTTTGACAAAATTCGTAGCAAAGAAACTCATTTCAACAATTATAGTCATACAATAGTAACTTTTGTAGTAGAAAGTATGAGTTATACCACACCATCCGGTCACTATTATAAACAAAACTTTGCATTTTAGATTCATCAAATTAATAACGTATATGATATTTATTATAGACCACATACATCATTTAATTAATAAATCTAAAATATTGATTTTTGCTTATAATAGTGACCGGAGGGTATACAATTTTAACAAATATAATTTAAAATGAAATTACAAATATGACATTGCTTTACCTCAGGTGTATTAGTTTGGTTACATGGGGTCAATGTAATATTTAAAGTGGGGTCAACTTGTAAAATCATGCTATAATTAGGTGAAATAGAAACCAAAGAGTGAGGTCAAATGACCCCAATAAGCTTGATATGCATTCGTGCCTGATTGAAAATATGAAGAAGTTTTACATATCAACTAATCAATCAGACTCTTAAAAAGAGAAATATTATGAACACCCTCTCTAACACGCACTCTTTCATTGAGTGAAACTCATATGGGTTTCACCACTTCATGTGGAATCCATTTTAAGGTAAAAATAATACTCAAGTATAAAAGTGTCCCCTTGTAAAAAGCATCTTCTTTGTTTTGTACATGTTGACGTAGTTGAATTAGGAGCGGTGACCCTGCTTTTGTGACCCTGCTTTTTGGGTATAATAAAAACTTCTTCTGTAATATGTAATATATTACCACATTTTTCTTTAATTTTATAATATTATCTTATTCTTTAGTTGAATGCAATAATACTAAATATGGTATTGCCGATAAGTGCCCTAAGAATATTTGTTCAAGATTAAAAAAGTTACATTTTAATGTGTTGAATACACAACTTTCAAGATAAAACTTACATTTAAAATTTTTTATAAGTTTCCTTAACGCACTTGTTAGCATTTCCCTACTAAATATTACAAAAGAAATTTTTATTATACCTGAAAAATAGGGTATCACTCCTAATTCAGCTATGTCAACATGTACAAAAAAAACAGCTTTCTATAATGGACACTTTTATGTTTGGCCCACATAGATTTCACCCAATAAATGAATGGTGTCAGAGTGAGTGTTGAAAAGAGAGTGTCCCTAACACTCATTTTTAACAAATGTTTGGATTAGAGAAGCAAGAAGCTTGAAATAACATGTTTTTTTAATTAAATAATTATGTAATCATTTTATATTTTTAAAAACAATACCAAACACTTTAATTCAACTAGACTAACTTTTCAACTATAAGTCATCTATCAACTAACTTACAGCTTAATTTTATCGGATTTAGATTCGCTCCTTTGAAAATTCTCTCAAGTGAAATCTCATCCATCAAACATGAGAAAGAAATTGATTATTAAATTATAAAGAAAAGTAATTAAGAGAATCCAAATCCAATTTTATCAAATGTAACTTCAGTATCCAGTCCCAATTTTCTATTTTTATTCTTGGTCGAACATAAAGACCAGTCCCAATAAAAACAGGTCGTTTTGTACTTCCTATAAACCTACAATTTCCCAAACAGTAGTAATAAGGGAATTCGATATTTTTCATGTCGTCACAATGAAGGTGATTAAATGCAACAGAAATTACTGAAAATATGAAATGGATAACACTACAAATATTTTTCATAATATAATATTTGGAGAGTCTCAAAATTGGAGGGTCTTGCCCCTACAAAGAGGATAATTCCTTGCTAATTTTTAAGATCCTAAAAAACACGGTTTCTTGCCACATCCACTGGTGACGTAGTACACCATCAGCCTTCATCTAGGAAAAAAAGAAGAAGAGATTCAGCCTTCATTACAGTTAAATGCGCAGGTCCAGTTAAATCCAAAAAATACATCGACATGAACATCAAACACAACATATGCCAAAGGAAAATGGATTTCCTATTATTAGGTCAAGCAATATATAACCATTAGAGAATCCACCCTCTTTGTTGAAGGTGAATGGCCAAACTTTTAAAGGAGGAAACATGTTACCTACTCAGACTTCGAACTTTATCTTCTTTGGGGCAGGCTGGAGGTTACCCACCTGTAACAGCAATTAGACATAACATGGTAAAAATTAGAGACATGGACAATGAAAACAACAAATATCAGTAAAAGAAAGGCAAAAAAGCTCACAATCTGGGGACATTCATAATCAATGCCAGCAGCCTCTATCATTTTCCGACGTTTTTTGTCACGTTTCATAACCCTATCAACCAACTTTTTGTGTTCTTCCAATGTTCTTTCCTGAAACGACAGCAATAATGAATGCGCTTTCTTTTTATACAGAGCACCATCCTAACACACAATACAAAAGATGTACTTCCTCCTCACACTAAATACCTTGTCATGTCGTTCCCGTTCAATTTGGAGAGAGTCCAGAGGCTTATAACGATAATTGAATCCTCTCCATCTACAAAGAAAAACTTTACATTTTAAGTTATTCTTCTTCATGAAATTCAGGAAAGAAACAAATCTTTTAAACTTCGGCACGACTTCTAATAAACCATTAGTTCAGATTCATTTTGAACACATAGTTCTGTTACATGCTACTATTGTTTTACAATTTCTGTTATGTTGGTTTGTAATTGTATTTTGTACAGTATATCATTATATGACCTTGAGCCTTCTTTCCATAACTGATTGCCGATGGCTTTAGGTGCTTCAAGTGGCGAGGATTCTTTTATTGGCATAATTGAACAGTATCAACTTTCAAGTGTGCTCAAAAGCTAATAATTGTCCTCTTCTTTATAAATTAATAGTTGATTCCTTTTTTTTAACAGAATTAAACAGTATCAATACAAATAGCAGTATATTGAAGTTTCTCTCTTATCCTCTATTTTCCTTCTTTCTGATTTCTAACAAACCTAAACTGAATGACCAGATATGTCCTCTTACATCTTACACAAGGCAGGAAAATGGTCGAGAGCGTTGGTCTTTTTCAGACATACGGTGTATTTGGTTAAAAAATAGTTTTCCTACCAACTATTAGAATTTCCTTCCTGAAAATTGTGGGATATGATAGGTTTCCTACCGACTATTAGAGTATGGTATCTCATCTATTTAAAAGTCTCTCATTTATTTTGGGAGAAGGGAACAAAATAAGCATAGTGTATAGTGTAACCAACATATCATCGCACAATGCAACCATAATCATAAAGATGTTTGTTGAATATCTAGAGGGATAGGTAAGCTTTTGTGCTGATTTACCTTTCCTTTCATATAATTCTAGTCAAACCCCCCACCCAAGGATTGTTGATTTCTTATTTTCTCAAAATAAACTCTCTTTTAAGTTCTCTAACACAAGAGAAAGAAACAAAGAAATAAGGAAGTAATTGCCAACTTACAAATTGGGATGAACATCTTCCGAAGGAACCACAAAAACCTGAAGAAGGTGTTCGAAAAGCAAATAATTGTGCATAGTATCAGCAACAATTTTTGCTACCTCAGGAGATTCAAATTGTATGAACCCAAAATGTCTTGATTTTCCAGTCTTTTTATTCCTGGCAATTCTCAATCTCTTGATGGTACCGAATTGTCCAAAATAAGCTGCAAAAACCAATTAATTGATAAACACACTCCTTCAAAAAAAAAAACAAAAACAAAAACTGTAAGCACCTACCATCCATCTCCAACTCATAGAACCCGTGTGGAATGCGACCAATGTATAAAACAGGGGAACTATTTTCCAGGGGTTTAAGTTCAGGAAGTTTGCGGGCAGGACCACAATCCAACGGCTGAAACAAAATCAAAAAATTAACAAATGATGAAAAAAATAGGTAGAAAATTGAGAGAAAAAGTGTGTTATTATAAACAATGAGACATACCAAAAAATCAGCAGCAGGGTGAGATGGTTTAACATTGATCCTTTTCAAACTCTTGTGCATGGCTTTCTTTGCCTTGGTGCCCATTTCACTGCTCAAAATCGTAGAAGCAACTACATAAACGAATTGAATTGGACAATGGAACAATTTAAACTTGTGTTGAAACCCTAAACATGGTAATGAGAACAAACCTGATACGGTAGACGGTGGCTGAAGGTGTGATAGCGGTGCTGACTGCGCTCGCTAGGGTTCCTTCAGAGTTCTCAGCACAACAAAATTTCATTAATCAAGTACGCTAAGGATATTTTTGTAGTTTTCGTTATTTCTTTTTACAAAAACATTTTCACTTTTTAGTGAAATACTAACAAATATCCACTTTTTCCTTAAAAAAAAAACAAATATCCACTTTTTAAGAGTAAAAAAATATATTTGAGTAATTTCTTTATTTAAAATGTTCTGAGAGCACTCGTTAGCAAAACCCTAATTTTTAACTAGAGACCCTTTGTTAAAAAAACTAGAAAAACCTATTCGTTTTTATATTTTGTCAAAACAAATTTATGAATTTAACTCTTGACTAGATTTTTGACCCCGTGCTCCGCACGGGTTTATTGTAAAGAGATGACATACGAATCATAAAATGCAATATATAATTGGTAACGGTGAAAAAAATAACACATGATAATCCATAGTAGACAAAATAAAACACTTCATAAAATGTATGAAATATGAAAATATTATAAAAGAAAATCCGGTAATCCTATCAATAATTCGGTAAAAGAAATATGAAATTTTCAGTACATTGGTATGTAGTTTCATCACACATTACGAAATACTTCCTCATATACGAATTAGACGTTACACTGGTATCTTCACCATCTTCATCAGTGATCAATATCTTTAGTCCTTCTTTGGATGTAACTCTTGAAACAACAACATACGACTGTCTGTAAGAAAATACAGATGTTGATAGATATATACCAGCATGGTTAAGCGACTGTCTTTGACTTTTGTTAATTGTCATTGCAAATGAGCAAATAATACAGTCAGAGGAAATTGTCTTCGTGAGGTTAAATTACTGTTAACCTAATAAAGCAAATGAGAGGAAAAATATTATGTTAAGTTATATTAGGTTAAGTTGTTGCAGACCTAAAAAAATTAATAAATACGGATAAGGATGTTAATATTGTGATCTCGTTTCCTTAAGGCTCTGTTTGGATAAGCTGAAACCAACGAAACGGGACAAAATGAAGCGGAATGGAGCAGAACGGAATGAAATAAAAATTCCATATTTTATGACGGAATGAAACTAATTTCCCACTCCATTGTTTGGGAAGTAGACGGAACGGGAAGTGTTATAACTTTTTTATTCCATTTTTACTCTTTAGTTTAAAATATCAATTTGTTGAATTGTGAACTCAATTCAATCAATATATGGTTATTTTGGTATCAAATAACACCAGAATAAACAAGTACTGACACCATAAATTCAATATATTTTTACGAAAGTTTTTTTTTAACGAGCAACTTCTTGAGTTTCAAATCAATACATATTCATACTATAAAAACAACAAAATATATAGTACATTCCTAAATATATATATATATATATATATAGTACATAATAATGGTTCCTGCATAATATACAATAGTTGTATTTCCATTTGGTAGCTTAAACTTCATAGGTTTTTTTTTTTTTTTAGCAATAAACTCCATAGGCTTAATTCTAGTCAAATTAGAACATTTATTGAAAAGCTAGAAAACACGCGGGAAGCTGGAAACAAGATGTAAGAGATTTATGATTGAATTGATATTAATTAAAAGAAGTGGTAGTAGAAACGAGACTGAAAATACTTGTAGAAGATGAGAAGAGCAAGAAAAAAGAAAATACGGTGAACAACATAATGAAAACAAACGAAGGAAGGAGAAGCAGGTTGATGAAATAAAATAAAAAGGGCAAAATTGTCATTGTTCTATTAATGTATTCCATTCCATTGAAACACCCCAAATTGGGGGGAATGAAAATTTGACTTAATGAGTGGTATTGGATGGAATGAGTTCCATCACACTCCATTCCATTTCATTCATCTTTTGCAAAACCAAACAATAAAATATGATTCCATCCCACTCCATTCTATTCCATCACTCTCCATCAATCCAAACATAACCTAAAGAAAAAACAAATAATGTGATCTCATTGATAGATAATTTTATCGAATGAGAATCCAACCCCTGATAAACTATTCACTAACTACAAAATACTAATTTTATTATTGACATCAACCTACGGATGTTTAAGAGAACCAGTTGGATAAGTTAGATTACAATTAACTTAAGTCGAACCTCGAATTATTATTATTAAGAGAATGCGAAGGTTATTAAACAAAAAAAAATGTAATGAGTTCTTTGCAAGGGATTGTCTACCGCTCATTAGATTCACCACACATATAATAACCAACCTCAAATTTCAGCTCGTTCCATCGTTCGTTCGTTCCTTCCAAAATCGTGGAACACAGAAACAGAGGAAACTCCGAATTTTATTGTCCACTTTCCTTACTTGTTACTTCTTTCCCCTTTTTGCACCCATGTATGATTGATTATACACCCTTCTCTTGTTGAAGAAATTAAAGAACCCAACTCCTCCACACTGTAGTAACATACATTTTCGGAATGGCGAGGAAAAATTATTCATCATCTTCATCTGCATTGCGTTATGTTCAACCTCGTTATTACACAAAAAGACCCAAACGATTTGCATTTCTCATTTTCCTTTTAATCTCTCTTGCATGGTTTGTCTATGATCGTCAATTACTCAACAGAGAACACCAACAAGATATTTTCAGATTAAAACAAGAGGTTACCCGCTTGCAAAAATCTGTAAGATCTGCTGTAAATTACAGTTTTTTTATATTAAATTTCACTTTTTTTTTTTTTTGTGGGTTGATTTGTGTTATTTGAAATTGCAGCTGGAAGATATAAAGGGAAATATTAAAGGGTCAGAAGTAAGTATTGAAATTGATGAAAAAACCAACAAGGGTGTTTCTGTTCCGGACGAGGAGGAGGAAGAGGAGGAGGATGATCCTATTAGCTTAGAACGAAGAGAGAAAGTTAAAGATGCTATGCTTCATGCATGGACATCTTATGAAAAATATGCATGGGGCAAGGATGAACTTAAGGTGCTTTTCCATTTGTTTTGTTTTTTCTTTATCTACTTCTTGATTATAATGTTTCTTGGTTTGCTTTTCTGAATTAAGGTATTTAAGTTATCTTATCTTAATTTTATTTATAGACAAATGTTAGTGGTTAGTTTGTTAGGGGAGAAAGAATTTGGCTATGTTTGTTAAAAAATAGCGGATAGCTGATAAGCTAGCTTATAGCGGATAACCAACTTATTGAATTTGTAAAGTTCGTAAAATTAGCGATTGAAGTAGCTTATAAATATGAAATGGCATAAAAAATGTGCATTTAATTAATTTTTTTTCCAATTAAGATTGCAGGGGTGAAATTGAGATAAAAAATGATAAGCTATAAGCTACTTGAATTAGCTTATCAAAAACCGTCATAAGCTCATGAAAATAAACTATAAGCTCGTGTAAACATGACTATTACCAAACAAGTCTTTTTTAATCATATGAGTTTATAAGCTATAAACTATAAGCCATAAACTCAAATTTATGTCTTACCAAACTGACCCAAATTTGTTAGCACAAGGGATCTAACATTAGACTTTATTTTTAGTACTCCTTCGGCATCCCACCGTCCCATACCACTGGGCTACACCTTTGGGGACAATATTGTAGTTATCTTGTGTTTTACCGGGAAAGTTAGTAACTAATTGCTAAGGAAAAAGTTGATTAACTAGTCATGCATTGCACATCATTATTAAGTTCGATTTTGATATTATGCATTAAAGTTATCTGCACAATTGCTCTTTTATCTGGCAATATTGAAAATCCAAGATGTGTGATTAACTGCTTAGGGGGTAAAAAGTTTTTTTTTATTTTACATCTATTGTTACAATTGTGACCAGTAAAGGTTTTGATCGCTGATTTTAATCGTGAATTTGTAGGCTTTTCAATGGGATAGACCTTTTCCCAACTAGAACTTTCCCCACACCAACCTGCCCCTCAAGAAAATGTCATAACCCTGACACTAACCATCTCGTCCTGCACATATAAATATTTTAATATAAATCTATTCATTAGTCAATTACAATCTCAAAATCCATTCATCATATCATACAAGTTAGGAAATGTTTATAGTATTTGTTGAATCAATTATGACTCATATTGTTCTGTGAATAGATATCACTTAATACGAATGAACAATTACTTTACTACTAGCCGAGTTAAGTCATGAGACTCGTGACTCTTATTTAAATGAGTGGTGTGGTATTGTGCTGGGTGAATTTACCCCAAACTCACGTCATCCCTGCAATAAAATTGCACCATCCACCCTATCCCATTGTCGGGTTGGTAAACTCACCCCATGCAGTGTTAGACAAGGAGGGTTGTTTGGTGTCAGGCTATGTTTGGCAAGCCTGAAACATTGCTTTAAATTAGGCTGAAGATATCCTTTTGTTGCAGCTGAAGCCTGGAAAAGAGATATGTATTACCATACTAGGGCACACTCAGCTTTTGCTTTATATCGCAAAACATGATCATATGTGCATATCATCTCTGCGACTGAGATTCATCTAGAACATGTAAAGCAGTAACAAAACGTGTCTATGTAGTGTTTACTTTTTTTCTTTCTTTTATGCAAATATTCAGAGTAGGAAATTGTGTTTCCCCTTGTAAATAGTTTTCTCTATTCATTTACATTTTGACTCTTTGATTCTCTCCTTGATAAAATCTCAATCTTGCCACTAATTAGCTACCTGTTCCTCTCACAGCCACCATCAATGACTGGTGTTGACAGTTTTGGCGGTCTAGGGGCAACTTTAGTAGACTCTCTTGACACATTATTTATTATGGGCCTTGATACCCAATTCAAAAGAGCTAGAGAGTGAGTTCTTCTTATTCTTCTTCACAGTTCCAGTTTCTGTATTGTAGGTTGGTTACCCTTAAAGCATCTAATATAATAAGTATTGCAGGTGGATTGAGAAATCATTGTATTTTAACAAGAACCTCGAAGTTAGTGTGTTCGAGACAACCATAAGGTTGAATTAGAAGGTTCAATCTTATATTTATTGAAGTTCTTTCTCAACTGCCTGATAGTTGCTCTAACTTTGCCAATTTCAGCATATGTTGCTTATACTTTGTAGTTTGTAGTCCATTTTCACTCATCTGTCCATTATTTTGGTTATATTCACTATTCAGAGTTTTGGGTGGGCTTCTTAGTGCTTACGATCTCTCTGGCGATGAAGTCTTCCTCGAAAAGGCTAGAGATCTTGCAGATAGGCTGCTGCCTGCTTGGAATACACCTTCAGGAATCCCTTATAACAGAATTAACTTGGCTTATGGCAATACAGATAACCCTAAGTGGACACGGGTATGTCTGGGCCTCACTACATCCTTCAGTTACTTTCCGAAAGCTAATTCCGTACATATAAAAGCACTGTTTTATAACAGAACATTATTTCCAAACTGTGTTCTATTTTCAAGGACTTAAACATGGCGACTTGGATAATGTTTAATCTTTATTTGATCATGTTGGTTGCTAGTATGAATTTTCAAGTGCTACTCAATGTGGGACTTGGGAACTCCATAATACCCAAGTCCACCAAATATCCCAGGCTTCTCAATGAGAGATTTGGGCACACCATAATACCCAAGTATGGGAAAAACCGAACCACTTAAACACTTAACCAAGCATCCCATACTACTCGATGTGGGACTTAAGCACCCTATAATACTCAAGTCCCTATCATAGTAATCGTATTAACTTAACATCCAATATTTCTGTTGGGTTTGTAGTCTGTCTACTTTCTATGTTTTCTTGCATAATGTCATCGGATTTTATTTAATTGAAAAAAAATCAATGAACCTTATTTGCATCTATTTAATGTTAGAAATGCATTGCTGGAGTAGTCTATAAGGAACTAAGAATATTTTCTCAATTGTTCTGCTTTTTATGCTCTTAATAATTTGTTCTCCGATACTAGGGGAACAGTATTCTTGCAGATTCTGGTTCAGAGCAGCTTGAATTTATCGCTCTCTCTCAAAGAACCAAAGATCCCAAGTACCAGGAAAAGGTAATCTCTAGTCACTTATGATGAATTTCCAGAATATTTATATACTTCCGGCAATCATTAGCTTTCAACTTTGTGAGTCTCTTCTTTTGAGGTGAACTAAGCCCACATGTTCTTGTTTTGCTCACCCCAAGTGTACTGATTTCAAGAATGCTGTGATTGAGAGAGAGAGAGAGAGAGAGAGAGTAGAAGTTTATTCCTTATGCAAATTTTGAGGTACTGGCCTTCTGATATTTCAGGCTGAGAAGGTCATCAAAGAGCTTCGTAAAAGTTTTCCTGAGGATGGGTTGCTTCCCATATATATTAATCCACTAACCGGAACTAAATCAGCTGGAGCAATTACATTTGGTGCTATGGGTGATAGGTGATGATGCTGATAACGTCTTATCTTCTAGCATTATCATTTTATGATGTTATCTTACAGTTGTTGGCCATTTGGTTAAGTTGGTTAACTATGTCTTCAAAGAAAATTTTGTTGCAACTTTAAGATCAATTTTGTATAACTTATTGACAAGACATTTTGGAATTTGGAAGATATAGATGAGTTGTCAAACTCCAATGAGGAATAAAACAATGTGATTATAAACTGAATTTGAGATAAAACTTCATGATCTAATTCAGCTGCACATCATGCTTTATGGTTACGGGGGATATGGAATAAACTGGAATTGTTAATGTTTAGTGATTGCAAAGGTGCACATGTGAATAGAGACGTTTCCATGCATGTTACAATCACATTTTTGTATGAAGAAGATGGGCAACTAATACCAGAATTAATTATTCAACTCAACTAATTGTTGTTTTTTGTTGAATGGTACTAACAGTGCAACAATATGTTGAAAGTAAATATCAACTAGCTTGCTTAACCTTTGCTAGACCGTAGACTTCTTGACAATTTCTAGTCACGTCATTCTTCACATAATTTAAAGGCTGTCGATTACTGTGTACAGCTTCTACGAGTATCTGCTCAAGGCCTGGATACAAGGAAACAAGACTGAAACGGTGAAGTTTTACAGGTAAGGAACTTGTAATGCCTACTGTCTTTTGAAAATCACATATTTTGTTGTCTCTGTATGGGAAGAAGTTACTGGTCCAGCTATCCCGTGTTACACACTTGACTCTGCCTCTCACTAATGCACCATGGACATATTTTGATTTATGAAAGAAGCCAAAGTATATATGGTCGTCCTTAGATCCTACACCCAAAGTTGTATATTTGCAACTATTTCTATAATCAACAGAGTTTAATTTTTCCATTCTCCGAGCTCTGCAATGCATGTTCTACAAAACACCTGACATTTGACTAACATTTCTTCACTGTCTATTATGCTCTGATACCATCTTAAAAATTGTGGTTGGGCCTAACACGGGGTTGTGTTAGGCCCAATCACGATTTTCAAGATGGTATCAGAGCCTATAAAGGTCAGGCCATCCTCACCTTACAAGGTGGTTTTGTAAGTTAGGTCCAAATTTCAATAGCATGTATTTTTTGTTTGGTCCAAATATGTGACAATCATTTGGCACACCTTTTTTTTGTGCATTGCTTTGCTATGGAAGTTTAAACTTGGAAATAGGCCTACATCTGGATCCCTGTGTATTTAAATGTGCGATAAAATGTTTATTCAGGGAAATGTGGGAGACATCAATGAAAGGTCTACAAAGCTTGATTAAGAAGTCAACACCGTCATCTTTTGTGTACATATCCGAGAAACTTGGAAATTCACTCATTGACAAGGTACTTTTGGAAAGGAAACTTATTTAATTTATATGTATATGTTATGGAAAATAATGCTTTGATCTTGTCTCTTTTTTAGATGGATGAATTAGCATGTTTTGTTCCTGGAATGCTGGCTTTGGGATCTTCTGGCTACGGTCCTGGAGAAGATGACAAATGTATGGCTCTTGCAGAGGAGGTAATACTTTTGAAATATTTGTTCAATTTGTCATCACTCAATTTGTCTACAAAACTCCGGGCAGTTCAAACTGTTCAGGTTTTAATAATCATCTTGCAAACAGAAAGAAAAAAATTGCCTCCACATGAATGAGGTAAAGGTAAGAAGCCTTTGGAACAGGGAATTCCTCGTGAAAGGTGCTGTAACTTGTAACTCCTGATTTTTTCCAAGTGACCTTGCAATTTTATTGACGAAATATAATACCAAAGGATCAATTCTCCTAAACACTTAAGCTGTCTGGTGGAGGATTATATTATTCTAAGAACAACAATTGCTGAATTAATTAATCATCATATTCATCAGTCTTAATGTTTTATCTGTAATTTATAGGTCATTGATGGCTTGTCTAGTAAACAAGCTGAAACTCACTTCAAGTTGTTTGCATATTTAATGCCTGTTGTGCTTTTGTTTGGGGACATATATTAAATGCCAGGGTGCTTTTGCTACATATGTTTTAGTTTTAGACTTCAAAACACTTTCAGTCCTTTTATTAAGACCAGCGCACAAGTTCTCTCCATAATATTTGCTTGAATTTAATCCCAGCATTACTCTTGCCTCTTACCTTACAAATTGGAACCACGATTCTGATTTCAAAACAGAATAAAGAACTAGATTGCATCCTGAAGCCAGACTGTGACTTCTCTGTCTGACCAGTGACCATGCCATACTGCAAAGCATCTGAAGTTTTAAATTAATTGAACATTTATTTATATGTTTTTTCTAAGGAAGAAAAGTTTTTTAGTGAAAAGTGCTAATTTGTGCCTGAAATTCGTTGGTTTTGTTTGGTCTTTTTTTTCTTCCTCAAACTTCTACTGAATTACGGTACATCTAATTGTGCAGCTTGCATGGACCTGCTACAATTTTTACCAGTCAACGCCAACTAAATTAGCAGGGGAGAACTATTACTTCCGCAAGGATGAGGTTTGGATCTTTCGTTCTCACGCTGTTCTTCAAATTCCCTTAGATGCTATGCGCTAAGGTAAATATAATTGTAGGATATGAACGTTGGTACCTCATGGAATATCCAAAGACCTGAAACAATAGAGTCACTGTTCTACCTCTGGCGTTTCACCAGAAACAAAACATACCAAGAATGGGGTTGGAATATTTTCCAAGCATTTGAAAAGAACTCTCGCACTGAAACAGGATATGTTGGACTCAAAGATGTAAGAATTTCTTAAAGCCCTTTGCTTTTTTCTCCAAAATGATTTGCTTTCTTAGACTTGGAATTTCTGCATGTTTTTATCACCTATTCATGTTTGTGGCTAACTTGTTTGGCACATACAATTGTGTTGCTAAAATGTGCTAATAGTCTCGGTGAGAGGAAAATCCTGCAGAAATTGGTAGCATGAGATGACTAAGTAATGTATGTTCTATTGAGAACAGATTGGGTTCATAGATTCATTTTTTGTTCGTTATGAGGAAGATTTTCTTATGCATTATAAACCATTGTTGAATACCCAGGTGAATACAGGTGACAAAGATAACATGATGCAGAGCTTCTTCCTTGCAGAAACCCTCAAGTACCTTTATCTCTTGTTTTCACCACCTTCCGTTATCTCTCTCGATGAATGGGTGTTCAACACAGAAGCACACCCTTTAAGAATTGTTACTAGAAATTCTCATGAAGAAGGACAGAGTATAGACCCAGAGGAAAAAATTCCTCATCATTTGCATGGTAGAAAAGAAGGTCGAATTGATTACAAGTAGTTAAGGGTTGTTGCTCTATGATTGTAGTAAGAAAACCCTTGCATGACTTCCCTTTTCTCAAATATCCAGGACATATTGGTGATACGTGACAGCCGTTGCCACGGTCTTGCATGTTGGTGATCCACCATTTTGGTTTGTACTTGCAGAGGGGCAACTCATCCTGCTTCATCAACATGCAGTTGGTTTGTCTGTGGCCTCCAATCTGAAGTTATGTGGGTAATGCAGTAAATAATACTTAGAAGATTTTTTTGGTTTCTGTAGCAGTAGGATAAATGTGGGTTTGTAAAAGCCTATGTAGATATTGAAACCTCTCTACTTACAATTTTAATTATTTTTTGCACTTGTAAATTCTTGTATATCAATTGACTGACCACTTACAGAAACGTGGTGCAACATGAGATATCAGTTCTGAAACTTTTAGAATTTCAGGCTCTTCCATTTAAAAAATTGGGCAAATTTGAGGTTAATGTATTAAATCCACCTGATATCAATGCTCTGGAAATGTAACTTAATATTGTTGAGTAGCACTGCCTATGAAAATGACCATTCTTGCTAGTTCAATTCACTCTTTGACCATGTTGCCTGCAAATATGGTTTCCTAATGATTGTATTATGGTTAGACCAAACCATACAACAGTTTATGAGTGGCTTATTGGTTGATTTGCTATTTAGATATGAATTACATACCATCACTAGTTCTGCAAGTTTGATAACTCACCCCAATTAGGTTGAGTGAGCTTAAAAATGAGATGAATACTAACTGATTGATTCTAGATTCATTGAAGTTAAGCCCCATCGACTAAGAAACTAAGAACTACTAAGAGTTCATAAAAACTGATTGATGGTATTTTTTTGGTAAACAAATGTTAGTAATTAGTTGTTATGTTAATATTATTATCCTTCATTAGGGTTTTGAACTCGGATCTTCCAACACCTTCAACCCTTGACTCAAACCAATTTCTTGTAGTTAAAATTTGTTTTCATATTTGAACTTTTTCAAAACCTTTTTACACATTTAATTTCTCAACAAACAATTGTAAGTGCTACTTTCCTCTTTACTATAACTGCTGTTTGACAAATTCATACACACACACATATATTGAAAATTACATATAATAATAACATCAAAATTTTGGATGTAAAACAGTTGTCGTCCACGTGTACCTACAAAGACTAATTTATCGATCCGAATAGAACCACAATGATGGACAAAGCTTTTTCTTAAAAGGTTTAATGTTGTATCTAATTTTAATGATGCAAAACTCTTGACCGATTTTTAAATAGGGATTAAATTCAATGACAGAATAGTATTTTTTTCTCTAAATGAAGAATCTTACATTTATTGAAAAGCTTTTATATATTTTTATAAATTAATAAAATTAAACCAAAGTGAACCTAACCTCAGCCTGCCTCTCCTTTTAGAATCAGTCATAGTTTTTCTTTATGGTGGTCGGAGTTTAAACCCCCAGACCTTGTATACATTATGCATTATTTATACCAATTGAGTTAAGTTCACGAAGATAGAACCGGTCACGGTTAATATCGCTTAAATATGCACAACATTGCACTGTGGTAGACTGGATTTTAATCAGAATAGGGTAAACAAAAAATATTAGAATATTCCACTATCGTCACTATCAAAGTGTTATAAAGAGTTGGCGCTAATAAGAATAAAGAATTATGAAAGAGGAAATTCAGAAGCTCAAGCAAAGAGACATGTTCCTACCAAAAAAGCATAACCAAATTGATATAAAAGCAACCTATGCATCCCCACCAACTCAGCTGCAATAATGACACTATAAGAGTGGAAGTGGAGTCTTTTTATTAAAGGAATAAAAAGCTTCAAAATAATTAATTATAATGACATAAAAGGATTACTCATCCGCTAGTTAATCAAATACTTCCTCAGATCCTATTTATAGGAAAAAGTTGGGTCAACAAAAGTTGATGTATTTGGACTGAATTTTTAACCAGATACATCAACTTTTGTTGACCAAATTTTTTCTTATAAATAGGACCGGAGGAAGTACTTAAAATTTCCATGCAAATTTAAAAGTGGTAGACATAATGATATATATTATGCATATTTAATTTAATTAGCACTCAAGAATGTGCATTCATTCTCTAGATGATGAGATCGAGAAGGCAAAAAAGTGTAAATATAGAATCTAGTACTATCTCTTGAGAGAAGTGATGGAATTTTTGAATTGGCAAAGAGAATCCTTTGGTAGGAGATAGAGAAACTTGAAAAGGAGAGCCATATTGAAAGAGAGAATAAGAGATAGCTTGTGTCAGCTTGATAGTGCATGCGTTTTTAATTCAAACTTCAAAGAACTTGTTTGTTTGTTGCAACTTACTACTAATGTGTTAATAGGCAATATTGGCTTCACTCCCCTTGTCTTTTTCCTATATGCTTCCTCAAGTCAGAGTTTATTCTTTGCTCTCTAAATTCTCAATTAATCTCCTCTATTATTGTAAAATGTGACCATGTATTAATGCATGCATTATTTGTGGAATAAACACTAATCCTCTTAAGAGACCAAATTACATTCCCTTGTTATGTCTCTTAAGTGGGAATTCATTGGTTTTGCACATTTATGCATGCTTGAGCATTGAGGACATCAAAAATAAAGATATGAGGGAAGCTTTTTTTGATTTGATACTCAATCCAATGATTAAAATACATAGATCAAATTCTTATTAGTTATTATTACTCAATAAAGCAAGGTCCAAAAAAAAGGTGTTAAAGGTGATCTGTGAAGCTTTTTGACTATAATAGTGGCAACTTTTTATTCTTAATAATCTAATTTTGAATCTGTTGTTTAAAAGCTTTTTGCCTCAAAAGTTATTACTCCTATCTTGCGCACATCAAAATGCTGAAAGCTGATCAGATCCATGATAACGACTTAATTCTCCTTTTTCTTTATTTTGAGCATTTATAAGGCTAACCATGACATGCTTTACATTGTCCAATTCATACTCGAGTATAGTCCAAATTCTTCTGATTAATTACTAGTTTCACAAGAAAATAGTTAAATATTTTAATGATCTTTTTAAATAACTCGTAGAAATATATTTGTATTCAGAAATAAAAGAACTATATATTAATAAAAGCATATAAGATATTATATATTATATATTGAGGTGTAAGCATGGGAATGATTGAGTTGGAATGAACAAAAGGTGAAAACAGATTGAAAACTAGGCACATCAACTCTATCCATCTCAATTTGTCGGACACTCCCCCGAATCCATCTCAGAATGTATGTATGTGACAGGTTTCAGGGCACACATATATTGGAGACAATAATTCCAAATAATTGTTTAGATAAAATATATTGTTTATTTATATGGTGGAGATACAATATACGAATTCTCTCTTGGATCAAAAAATATATACCCGTCTTGCTTGTATTGTTTTCCAATCTTTCACATTTCTGGATTGAGATGAAAGAAAGTTGGAAATAATGCTCTTGTAGTGTTCATCGCGTGAGTTCATTTGGTTTTGGAATATATTGTCCTTTGCACTTTAACGTTGGAGTCATAAATCTTTTTGACAAGAGCATGTTGAGATCATATTGGAGGGTTTTCTTTCATTTTCTTTTTTGACAAATGGAGGGTTTTCTTGATACATCCGAAAAGTAAATGTTGACCGTAACCAAGAGATTAATTATAGATTTATACAAGGAAAATGTTTAAGTGGAAATTTTACGTGATTTGTGTATTCAACGCATCGAAATATCAAAAAGTAATTTTTTTTTACATGAAAGTTATTAATTGTATTCATTTTTAAATCCTTAACACGAATGATTATACAAAAATGATTTAGTGACCACCAATATATTGGTCCAAAGAGTATGAAATTTAGATCTTTAAGTAAGTGGTTTAGATTCAATCATTTATGGAGAGAGGAACATTAACAACTCACATTCTAACATACTCTTTTCAACTCACTCTCTAATTGATTGGTTGAAATTCAAATGGATTCCATCAAATTTTGCAGGTTCCACATAATTTAATGGGATCCATCTAAATTTAATCGATTAGAGAGAGTGTGTTGCGAAGATTATGTTGCCAGCATTTCTTTTATGAAAAAAAACAATTTTTTAGAGGGAAACCTCATGCTTATAACAATTTTTTTTTGACAGCTTATAACATGGTAACAAAAAAGATAAATGATTTAATGAAAACACATTGTTAGATTAAGAGGGGGGAAATGAATGTTCAATTCTTATTAAAAAAAAAAATTCCAATGAATAATACTAAATTACTTTTAACACCTTTGTAATAAACCTGTTTTCTTAAGAGAACCTTGTAATAAACCTAAAGAAATCATGTGACATTTAGTGTGAGAATATTTTTTATGCAAAGGAGGGCTTAGAGGAACAAGAAAACAACTAAAGTCTAAATCTCTATGCGGGATAGAAAGCTCCATTACATCACACAACATCAACTGAGTACAATTAAAAGGAACATGTTGGACAAGTGAAACCCAAATGAGAAAGCATGAAGCCAGCCAATATTTAATGATCTTTATAAAAAAAATGTTAGCTATATTTACTTTTTCTAAATTTATTAAAATATGTACATGCATTTGTTTCTACATAAATCAAGAGACCCAAGGGCATGCTTAATTGCACAGGTGTATAAAGAAGAGTTGAGAGTTGAGAGGAGGTCTATTCAAATACCAGCATTGTGCAGACAGAAATAATGCATAATTTCTCAAGAATCAAATTCCATCAAACCCCAAAGTTGTGTTTTGAAAGGTCTATTTTGAGGCCAGCAGAAACACATGCAGAATTTGTTTGTTCTGATTATAGCCTCTGACCTATATTACATTGCATGGCAGCGTATATATAGCTAGGGCTTTGTTTTCTTATGTTTTGTTTCTCTTATATGTATGCTACATTCTGTACTACCCCCCACCCTGCCAATTTATCCATCAATCATGTGATTATCAACAATAACTGAGCTGAGCCCAAAGAAAAGCATTTTGTACATCAATTATTATATCACCCTACTAAATTATATGTGTGACCACCATCTTTGTGCTACGATTTTATTTGTCTAACTCTCAGACCAAAAGGTTACAAAAGGGTTGCTGTAAAGACTGTAAACTCAACAGCCTGATGTTTATTCCTTCTTTCCAAATAAAATATTTTTGTTATTTAATTCAATCATACTTAAGTTTTTTTAGTATTTATAAAAAAAAATCACATACTAATGATGAAAATTTTCATAACTACATAATCTAATAAGGTGCGAGTGATTAAGCAAAGAAATATTTTATGTAACAGCAAAATCTTTGGAATCAGGTTTTCAGCCGTGTCAAAGTAAACTTGGTTAAGAGATAGTAGTATGACATTGATATATATAGGTGCAAATACAGACTCATTGTTCAATGCAACAAAAAAATAAAATAATTTCAAAACAAAAAAGTAATTTTTGGAGATGCAGGGTATCGAACCCTGTACCTCCCGCATGCAAAGCGGGCGCTCTACCATTTGAGCTACATCCCCAATGTGTTATTTGTTTGTACGTGTTCTTTCAAGTATCAATACGAAACATTAGGACACAGTACACAGGTTGATTGATGATTATAATAATATGCTTAAATATGTACCTATGACCTATAATAATGCAAAACACATAATGAAATCATTTCATTTTATGTTAACTTGAATTTATTCTTTCTTAACCATTTAATCTATACATAATCAATATACTATACTTTCTGTAAAAAAATATAAGAATCAATACTATACTTGAATCAATATGCACTGACATTATATAGGATTCAGAAAATAATATTTTGAGATTGTACCCAAAAAAAAACAACATTGCTACGACACAATTATGAGATATGATTAAACTCTTATCAGTTATCACTATAGTTCGACTATACAACAAAATCATAATTGAATCATGAATGATGACAATTAATTTAAAACATCGATTGGAATACAACCTAATTAACTGAACTTATCAATATGAAAGTAACGTCTCTACAATAAAGTTAAATGACCCACAATCTACACATAAGGTGCCACAGAGTCCCTTTTTATTTGTTTGATATATTTAAAGTGGTAGAGACAATATGGAAAGAAATCTAATATCCTTAGTCATGTTGGTGCGTATATCTCCCCAAGAAGTCATTCTTTCTATATTCTCTAACTCTTTATTCTAAACAACTTTTCTAATTTAAAATAACCACTTTTGTTGATTATTGGTGCATTATTTAGCTAAAGGGTGTCCAATATATAATGTGATGAATACAATCAAAGAAAAAGAATGAGATCCATGACATTTTTACGGGGATCAGCGTACAAAGAGAGTGTGGCAACAATGATGGGCAGGGTTGTCAATTGTCTTGCATGTAATATAAAAAGATGGATAGAGAAATAAAGGAACATACTTTCATGACTTTACTTTTTTTTTTGTATTACCCTTTTACTTTCTTTGCTTTATTAGCGTCACCCAATTTAGTCTCTTTGATTTCAACAATAGAAGTTTCTTCCTCTTTTCTCATTTATACCCCTGTATTACTCTCTAATCCATTAGAACCATACAATGTAACAGGGTTCACTTGAAATCCGATTAACCCGAAAGAAAATGCGTAAATAAGTGGACGTGATCGGTTGGGTGGTAGACCCATGGGTTTACGATTTTAGTTTGAGATGGTCTAATCAGTCCAAAAAGATTCATTGTTGTGACATTGTTTCTCAAAGAAAGGGAAATATGGTGTCAACATGATAAAAGGTTTAAAGCCCTAACTCTTTCAGATTTCATAAACCCTAACATTATTACAAGTTCCTTGAGTCGGTCAACAACATATCTTTTTTCATCCTTTCTCTTTATCACCATCTTCCATCACTCTCATCCACTTATTTAGCTTTCTTTCTATCATAATATCTTTCTCAATGGTGTTAATCTCATTTTGTGACACAGTCAAACCCATAGCCCCGTTATGTAAGCATGAGCTCGTTAAATATGCGAAACAAAACCTCTAAGAATAATGGCCTAAAAATAGACATTTCATTATTTTTGGTTCATTCACAATTCAAACAATTTTAGAGAAGCATTATAGCGTCTCTATTGAAAATACATTTGAAATGAGATTAAAATTTGATTATTTGATCATAGTTACATCTCATTAAATTGATTGTCCTTGAATCACAAATGTGCTTCTTCACTTTAACTCAGATTAAGGCAAACAAAATATCTTGGTAGGGTACGTCAGACTCATGCAATAGTGCAATGCATAGGCGACATATGAAAAGCTCAGTGGCAAACTACTTAAGGTGTCATCTTTCCCTCAATAAAGTAGTAATTTAAGATCGTGTGATCAACCGTAACTCTTATCAAGAACCTGCAAACCCTGACACCAATATTTATGAAATATGGAAAACATTGTATCCACATCTTCCATTTTAAAGAGCTCGTATTTTCTTACAATGGTAGATTTGCCTTCGATTCTGTGAGTTAACTGTTTCCTTCATAATTTAATAACACATACTCAACTACCTCTCATACCCAACTTTAATTTGCTAATAACCCATAGCAGGCATTATCTGCGAAGTTTTTTATTTTAATGTTTGTACAATTTTATCTATGAAAATTATAAGCACAAATATTGTCATTCTTAGTAAATATCAAATGGATTTTTTTACACTACCAAATAATTTTATTTATATGAATATAAAGTATAATATAGTTTTGAATATACGTCCAATCAAGTATCATCATTTTTGTTTATTACCGTAGATATTTAAAAATAAATAATATCATTATTATAAAAAAAAAAAAAAAAGAGAGATCATAACAAATTCAAACGTTGAGATTTGATTAAACATTTGTGTAAAACTTTTAACGTGCATACAAACTTTAAGTGAACTACTATAGTGGATTACTTGACGAATGCCTTGTATCCTCTCACTAATACGTTCTTAATTTTGTACTACTACTACTAATACTACCAAATAATCCCTCATAGTATAAGTGGGCCTGATTTGTCTCGGTTAATAAATCCTCTAAATTTAATTTCATGCTTTGTTGAAAATCTGTCAGTCAACATGCAAACCAAATCATTCCGTTGAGTTGCAGCATTATTCAATATTCTTGGTAAAATGTAAAATAACACATTATTTCTCAATTAATTCCATAAAGGGATCCTTTTCTTCTAAGCAGAGAAATCCGATCACATTGTCTTCTTCACTTTTCAAACGTTCAAATATAATGTTCCAATGATTTCATCCTTTTTGTTTTGTTAAAAGGGTTTGGTATATTGACGACCCTCAAAATGAGCGAGCCTCGTAATTATTATCCACTTAGTGCTGCTTCTTCTTTAATGGGAAGAAAGGTTATAAAGAATGTTCAAAATAAAAATAAAGGTCCCTACTCCCATTCCCCTCCACACTCTTGTGTTTTGTCGCTAGGAAAACATAGAACATTTAGGATAAGAGTAAATTATAGCTTGGACACCCAACATTCATTCAAAATTTAAGATATCGGATATACAACTTACAAGTTTCTTCATCTACATATTGTTTGTTGAGTCATGACTAACATGGTGTGGAGAGAATTGACAACATAACTCTCTCTTAGAAAAGATCTTAATTCTTATTCAAGCCGTCACTCATTTGGTTCGTAGCCCAACTCTAAAAATAATTATAAAAAAAATCAAGATGTTTCGTTGTTGATTCAAAGATTAGTCATTAACCGAAGTAAAAGGCAAAGGTACCTTGTGAGGTATAGCTTTGGTTGCCTCAAAATACACGTTTTTTTTATTAATTAATTAATAAATGAGTATAATTTTATATTTAACAAATCTGATAATATATACTTAGCTACCCTACATAAGTTTATTTGTAAAAAAAGATAGTTAAAAGATAGTAAAACAATTATCACTTACTTAATATACTTATTCATCATGTTTTATCATTTTTAGTTTCTATAGCAACAACAAAGAGAACTTTGATAACAATGAAAATGGTTAAGACAACACTCATAAAGAACATGGTTAACAATTTTGTATAAATACCTTAATTGTTTGCATTAAAAAAGACATTATATTGCTAGTTTGTTTAGTACAAAGTCTTTATGGATGAATTTGATCACTCCTTGAAGCATCGTTAAGTTTAAGTTTTCTAAATTATTATTATTGTCGGCATTTATTTCTCTTGTGTTGTTACACTTTTTTGCTTAACGTTTAAATTTCATATAGTATTAGTTTTAAAATTTATTTTATTTTATTTTCTTCATATTTGATCCCCTCGTAAAGTTTACGCTAGTTCTGCCACTACTCGAGAGGTTAAAGTCATGGAAATACATTAAAATGCATACTTGGAGGTCAAAGATCCTAATTATATTCTATTAGAAAGAAAAAACCTAAAACATGAGAAATTGTTGGCCAGATGGGATCTGATTACAATGGTGGGCCACAAGAGTCCATAAAAAACTAATTTAAGCTAAGGAAATGCTAACTAGCTAGTATCTCAGAGACATTACTTAAGGAAATCAATATAGAAATATTGTACTTGGAGTATGAAAAAGTTGTATATATATTCAACTTTTTAAAAGATAATATATGACATAGCACTATAATATGTGGAACTCAAAGATCCTCTACAAAAAGTAGAACTCAAAGATTCAATCCAAACAAATTAAATAGGTTCATTTTTTATGTTCAAGTTCAAACTGAGCCAAATCAATTAAACCCGATTTCAATCGATTCAAGTATCAGTTTTACGTTACTAAATATCGATCATCCGAGATCCAAATCAAACAATTATATTTATTTATTATTCAGAATGAGCATCACAAAAAAATAGACTCTCGTAGTTAATCAGATCTGTTTTTAATTCAATCAAAAGGAGAATCATGATTCCATGCGTCATCTAATCTTGCAAAATAGGAAAAGTTGCTATTAGAATTTAGAATGTTGTTGCTATATATGATCTCATAAAGGAATGAAATAGGAGAAATTGGTGAGACAAACAAAATATAGCTTGGGTAAATTGGGATATGGATATACTTATGAGTAAGTTGTGTTTGTAAAAAAATCAATTGAGTTTAGACATAGAAATCTTGACATAGGTGTTTAAATCTTTTTTGATACATTACTCGAGGAAGCTTCAATTTTGGTTGGGAATTCATTGAGAAAACTTAAGTGCCACGTTTGGAGATAGTGTCTAGTAAGAGCCTAGAATATTATACATTGCTACTTTTTCTATTTCTCCTCTTTTTTCTTTTTTCCTTTAATCTACCTTAAACTCTTTACAGATCGTATTATAGTCTTGGAATCAGCGCCATATTCAAAGATGAATATTAGCTCTATAAATTATAATGACTCATTTTTCTTAGGAAAATGTTACATGATATCACCACTCTTTTCCTTATGATCATAAACATCATGTTTCGAATCTTGCATAGAGTCAAAATAATGTGACTACGTGAGGACCCATATGCTTCCTTCCTTCATATACAGTGGTCAAAGTTATTTCTAATCCTGCTTTCTAAGCAACTACTATTTTGCATTTCCTCAAAAGAAAAAAGTAACTATTTTGCATGGAAATTAATACTTCACAAATCAAAACTAGTGTCAATTAACAAATTGTGAATTTCATAAATATTTCTATATAGATTAAGATTGATTGATATCAAATTAAGAAACTTGGTTTAGTCAAACAAAATAGAGAAGAATGTGTGATTGAATATAAGATTTTAACCTCGTTTTTGTCAACAACGAGGGTTTAATTGTAATGTTGAACGGTAAAAAAAAACTGCAGTATATAAATCAATGTTTTTGTAAACAAATTTGTAACAGAAATATAGACTAAGAATAAAATCATTTTTCTTTTTTGGTAAATAGAAGTTTAGGTTAGTTAAGCTTCAAAACTCGTCAGGATTAAGACAGACCTCAAAGTTCAACGAACACTAATAGAAGTATTAACTAAATAAACTTCTTACCAACTAAGTCAAACTTCATTAGCTAAGAATGAAAGTTGTTTCAACCATATTTTTTTAAAAGGATAAAGGACTAATTTGACAAGAAAAAAATATAAAAATTATTTAAACCTTTAAATGAAGTTAAAGGATTTGTGATACAAAAGTTCACCATTAAACTCTAGCTAAACAAGTTAATTTTCTGGTGTCGAAAAAACTAAAAAGAAGTTACCATATATATGAATATGAGACTTAAAAGTAGTAGTGAATAGAATAACTGTGAAGATTGTCCATTATAACAGTTATATATCAGTTTTGGTTGCTTTATATGGTAATATAAAAGTTATGAACAAGTGGGTGTGGTTGGTTTGAACAGGTAGAGATCATTAGATTAAGACAAAAGGTCATTGCAGTTTGCTGAAAAAGAACCAATAATGCTTTAGATCATAGCAGACACAGGTTTGCTTTTTGGGGAATATATTATAAAACTGTTTCTCTACGAGGATTGGCGTGAACAGTGACACAACAGCACAACTATAGGAACCTAATATATTCAAGTGGTCCTGTTCAATAAATATTCTGTATATTCATTCATACATACAAATGAGAAAAAGTATTCACAAAATGTGACAAATTTTTAAATTTTTGTTTCGGTCCGGTTACCGTTATGCTGCAAACTTTGATATTGCGGTAAAATGTTGGCAAATGCGGCCTATGGATTTACAATTGCAATTACGATATCATTGCGGGGATCTTTAAAACCTTTATATTGCAGTTGTGGACGTCAATTTAGAATTATTAATTTATCAACATTTTTGCTTTTTTTTTTCTTTTCTTTTTAGAATAAAATATATTGCATCTTATTGTCTTCTTTATTTTTTTTCCGCTTTAGTAACTTTTTTTGAATTTATGCTGGCTTTGTCTGTCTATTCAAAAGATGATGATGTGGAAAATGGTGGGAAATTCTCCGATCCAAGTGAAAAGTTTAGATTGCGGGTCCACATTAATTGTTGTATAGTTTCACTTGCTTACAGCAAACAATTTAGTACAGAAAATAACATTTTCAATAAACAAAATAAATTGTACTAATGAACATGGAAAAACATGCATGCACATCATATACTGTTTACAGAAGTAGCTAGCAGTTAATGCTGTAGATGAATGCAATCTTCAGCTTTTATTACACATATATTTGCATGAACATGAAGCTTTCCAGATCAAAATAGTTAAGTATAAATAGTTTACTGCTTAAGTATGTTCAATAGTGGTAAACTAAAGTAATGTGAAGTCATAAATGTATATAAAATATAAGTTATAGTAATTATATTATCCTATTATTTGTGTATAGTGCTTGCTTGAGGCAGCTCAAATTATACATTAGTACCTTCGTCCCTATTTATAAGATTATTTTACGCGTGTAAAAGATGTTTATAAAAAGGAATGGACTCACGGTCACACAGATACTTAAAAAAATGTATTGAGGTAGTATAATCCTAGAAAAGAGTACTAGTATAACCGCTATTGAAATAGCAGCAGTTTTCTAATAAATTGACATAAATGTTAGCTACATGAAAATACTACATTTAGAGAGAAAAGGACTGCATCTAGTATAACTGTAAACTAGAGAGAGAGAGTGGAAAAGCAAAGCAAATAAAAAAAAGTTGCCTCTTTAAACTAAAACAAAAAGAGAATTGAAGAAAAAAGAAAAAGTGATGAGTGACAAGAACTATAAAGAAAGCAGTGAGGCATAGTTATTGTATTTCTAAAGCCTGTTTACTAGAGCTCTTTCATTCTCTCTCACTCTTTGAAACTCTTTCAGCCAGTTCCACGTTTCTTTGATAGAAAAAAAAAAAAGAGAGTAACAAAACTAGCTTCCAAAGACAAAGAGGGAAGTGTAGAGGGGGGTGTATATATCAAGTGATGCGCTCAGGAGGTTGTGCATTGCAGCAGACCCTCACAGCAGAGGCTGCTTCAGTTTTGAAGCATTCTCTTGTGTTGGCTAGAAGGAGAGGCCATCCACAGGTCACTCCTCTACATGTAGCCATCACTTTACTTACCTTAAGACTAAGTTCCTTCAAAAGGGCTTGTCTTAAGTCTCATCAACCTCACCATCAAACTTCACAACATCCACTTCAATCTAGAGCTCTTGAGCTTTGTTTCAATGTAGCTCTTAATAGGTTACCAACAACACCTTCTCCTTTGATTCACTCTCAGCCTTCACTTTCCAATGCGCTCATTGCTGCATTGAAAAGAGCACAAGCTCATCAAAGAAGAGGTTCCATAGAACAGCAGCAGCAGCAACAGCAAACAGTTCTTACTGTGAAAGTTGAGCTTGAACAGCTTATTATATCTATACTTGATGATCCTAGTGTTAGTAGGGTTATGAGAGAAGCTGGATTCTCTAGTACTCTTGTTAAGAACAATTTAGAAGACTCTTTCTCACCTTCTAATTCTGTTTTTAAATGTTATAATAGTTCTGGTGGTGGTGTGTTTTCATCTCCATGTTCACCTTCAACTAGTGAAAATCATAGAGAAAATATTAACCTTAGCAGTTTCAGACAGAACAATTTCATGGCTGCTACTAGTGCTAAGCACAGTTCTTCTGAGTTTAACTCAGTTCTCTTTTCTCCACCAAAAAGAACTGAGTTGATGAGTACATCAGGTGGACTTGGCTTGACCCTTCATTCTTCCAGGTAATATTTTGCTTAATTAATAACAATAACACTAAGTACATGTTTGGATTCACAGCGTGTTTGACAGAACCATAGTGTTTCACGGTTCAACAAAAGCACGGTGTCACCGTGAATTGTGTATCTAAACATGCACTAACCTAGTAGTAACATAACATGTGTTCTTAATTTGTTTGATTTAAGGTATAAAAGGTTTCATAATGACATATTAAATGCAACCAACAAAGAAAGGTAAACATAAGTACATAAAACTAAAAGTGTTGTCTAGTTCTGATGGTGTTTTTGAAAGGTTATTAATTTGTTGAGGAGCATGTACGGTTACTGAGCTATGGCAGAACACATGCTAAAAGCATTGTTGGTTGGTAGTAAGGCAAATATATGAAGAAGAGTCTTTTTTTTCTGCCTCACTTTAGTTTGTCAGTATATAACAAACCTCTTACACGTTAATCAGTCAAATTATTTTGAGTTGGAGAAAAACAAAGACTACACTTTATCTAAAGGAAAATAAAGAAGGAAAGAGTAATACTATTTTCTTTTTTCATATAACAGAAAAGCATTTTCTGAGTAGTATGTATGATTAAAACTCAACAGTGCCTATTTATCTGCTTAATTCTGGATGTTAATTTCTTTTGTACTTAATTTGCAGTGTCCTTGATTCCAAGATGAGCATCTCTCAGAACCTATCTCAGATGCTGGAAATAAAGCCCTTTAGCAGTAATAATGTGCATGAGGATAAACTTAATTGTTGTGAAGAATGTGCTTCCAATTATGAAAAAGAAGCTCAATTTCTCAGACCTGCAGGACAGAAGAAAACACTACCTTTCTGGCTTCAGTCTCATGGCACAGAAGAACAAAATAAGGTAGCAAATCATTGAATGGAAAACTCATTTTCTTTATTCTTTCATCTATTTATAATCCAATACATGATGATTGTGCAGTAGCTTTATTTTTCAGAGAGCAACGTTTAACAGTAAATAGATTATTGCATTATGCATACATCAGTATTGTGTATCTATCAACTCTTAAGTGCATCTTTTATAAGCTAAACATAACATCAAAACACATCTATGATAGTACTATTGGCTTATGAATAATTCAACATTTTCAGGATGCATTAACCGAGTTGAAAAGAAAATGGAATAGACTATGCCACTGTCTGCACCAAAACAAACAACACCAAAACCACTGGAATAGGAGCAACAACAATCACAGTTCAAACCTCAATAATTCATCAAGCATCATATCTCACACCTCCAATCTTACACCTCGATTCCGTCGCCAACAATCATGCAGCACCATTGAGTTCAATTTCAATGATAAAAGGGAAGCAACAAAGCCAGTCTTTGATTCCATTGCAAGCATGGAAGGTAAAGAAGTAAGGATTAGTCTTGCACTTGGCAATGATGATTCAAGTGAAAAGGTGGGAAATATAACTGATACAACATTACAACAAACTCATGTTTGTAAACTATTGCAAGAGAATGTGCCATGGCAATCTGAAACTATTCCTTCAATATCAAAAGCCTTGTTTGATACCAAATCAACAAAACAAAATGAAATGTCATTTACATGGTTATTTTTACAAGGCAATGATTTCATAAGCAAAAGAAGATTAGCACTTGCTATTGCAGAATCAGTTTTTGGTTCAGCTGATTTGGTCCTTCAATTGGATATGCTAAAAAAGGAAACTTTAATAGCCCCATATTCTGGAATGCTATTAGGAGCATCGAGAAAACATCAACAGCTTGTGGTTTTGATTGAAAATGTTGATTCTGCTGATACCCAATTCATGAAATTTCTCTCAGATGGATATGAAAAAGGAAAGTTTGAAACTTTAAGTAACGAAGAGGGGAATTTAGGTCAAGTAATATTCATCTTAACAAAAGGTGGATCCACAAGCATTGAAGAGAAGAACAAAAAAACTGTTATCAATTTGTTGTGGCAAATCAGTGAAACTAAGCCTAGTTTCTTGAGTCCCAAGAGAAAAGCTGAATTTGATTTGTTTTCCAAAATCAAGAACCCTAGAATTGAAGAGAATGAAAAGGGGTTGTTGATTTCTGAACAAGGAAGCAAAAAGGAAGAATTTTTAAGACAATCAAGCTTTAACAGTAACACCCTTGATCTGAACATGAAAGCTGATGAAGAGGAAGATGGTGAAGATAAAGCAATTGAAAGTAGCTCAATTTCAAGTAATTTGACTAGAGAAATTATGGACAATCCAAATGTGTTACTTGATTCAATTGAGAACAAGTTTGAGTTTAACACAAGTTCAGATAAAGACAAGGAAAAAACAGAGTTTTTTCTTTTTAAGATTAAAGGGTCATTTGAAGATGTTTGTGGTAAGAAAAATGTGGTGAATTTCAGTGTAGATGAAAAAGTGATTGAAGAAATGTGTATGAGGTGTTGTTGTTTTTTTACTAACAAAATGTTTGAGAAATGGCTGAAAGACATTTTTCAAAGGAGTTTAGAAACATTTAACTTGGGAGGGAAGGAAGGTATACATTTTAGACTTTGTTTGGGTGATAATAGAAATTGGGATAGTGGGTTTATGGATTCTTCTCTGCCTAAGAGTATCCAAGTTAATTACTTCATAGAATGAGTAATTTGGGTATTGAGGGTTTTCTTGTAAAATTGTCCACATGGTGTAAAATGGGATAGTTTGTGTAACTTCTAAATTTCATAGTAGTATGTGTTTTGTATTTCTATTCCTTCTCTTGTAACCATTATGTTATGTCAATCACAATCAATTTTTGCAGTTCAATTCTAATATAGTGCCATATTTTTTTTTTCCATCATGCATGATGAAAAATTGTACAATGTTAAGGTATATGGTGGATAAAAGAATTGAGACATCATACCGAGAGAATCACACTGTCATGTAGTAGTGCATTGAAAATCGTTTGGTCATACTTAAACAATTATAACTTGTGCACTAGTATTTTTGTTAATGGAAAATGATATCATTGATAAGAATAAAGTGATTATGTCTTAAAACCTCTTTTTTAAAGATGTCTTGAAACTTGTGTAATCACTTTAATAGTTAAAAAATAAAGAAAATATTAATTTGTGTCTTTAGGGCACGTGTTAAGAATTCCACTAATATAAATTATGTATTGAAAATTATGTTAATTTATTGCTCAAAATATTTTTTTCCCTCATAGGGCACAAGTTAACATGACCCAAAAAATAAATAAGTTTTCAATATAAAACCTCTACTTTTAGATTTTGTTAATAAGATCTTTTTTTTCTTCTCATTCTCTTCATCATTTGTGCGATCTAACTATTGATGAACACACATTACGTAGGCTTCAGAATACACGTGCAGTTAAGCAACCAAGGGAAAAAAATCAATAATATTAAAAAAATCGATATTTTAATATAGTTAATCATCATCCTAAAAAAATGCAGTTAATCATCAATTAATTAATTTATCTTCCTTCACTACGAGACAAAATTGACGCTTCCAAATTTATTTCTTCGAAACTTTGTAACATTACTTTAACAATTTGTATTATTAGTATTTGATTAGACCGCGTAAGTGATCCCTTTTTTCCATCATAGAACAATAGTATCATTGCTTTGATTTTGTGCGTTAGTTTAAGGAATGATCGTAACATTCAATATTGCTTTAGCATAAGTACTTGAGTGTCCTGCTGTTTTAATTACGTAATAAAATTGCCCTATGATAAGTGGGTGATCGATCATGGTCCATGGACATGGACAATGTGATAATTAAAATTGTATTAACAATGGACAATTTTGTTATCAGATTTACTTGTATTTTGACCGAAATTTAGATTATTAGGGTTCTCTTTTATTAAGAATCAAATGGTTAACATAAAAAAAATTACATTAATGATAACTAAAATTAAAACAAATAATAGCATAATTTTTTATGTATTAATTAACTATTTATTTCACAAAACTCAACCAGAAAAAAAATGTTTTAGAAGGCATCAGTAATGTCTTCTAAACAAACTACAAACATTAGAGCAAGACGAAATTCAACTAAAAAAAGACAATAAAATAAAAGGCAACAAGCAACATTCTAAAAAGCAAAGGCGTCTAAGACCAAAGCCACCACAACACGAACACCATCAGAACCACTCAACCTCGTGGAACCCGAATGTTTAGGACTTGGCGCCGAAGCAATCTTGCTAATAGGACTTGGTGAAGGAGCATTCCCAGCTGGAGAAATTGATGGGGGATATATAGGGGCAGATGCAGCAGCTGATGACAATAAAATGTTGAGAATCAACATTGATACAATCAAAAAACCAGATTTCATAATTGCTAAATTATTCAGAGAATGAATTCTAATATGGTGTTGAATGGAAATTATAATGTGTGAAAAGATTGAGAAGTAGTAGTTTTTATTTATAGTGAGGTCACCGCGTTATGATGTTAATGATATTAATGTGTACCGAAATTATAGTGTCTATATATTTTAGAAATTAATGGGGTTTTCCTGACCCCAAAAAAAAAAAAAAAGTTAATGGGGTTTTCTTTTTAAAAAATTATTATTTATAATCAATTTATATTAATTTACATTAGTTTTTTTTTTTTAAGAAACCAAAATGAGATATACTTCAACCGTCCTAAATTATAAATCGTTTTAACCATTTCACATGGGGTGTACATGGGTTGGTCAACCCGAAAAACCCATCCAAAAAACCCAAAAAAATGGGTTGAGTTGGATAATTGGGTGAGTATGGTTTCAAAAATGAAAAAACACATAAAAAATAACGGATTTTGGGTAAAACCATACCCAAATCCAATAACTCTTTTACCCAATTATACCAACATGCATTTTTATTTTTATTTTTATTTTCATTGGGAAGAAGGAGAATACAAAAGATTTTGTTCATAAATCAAGTTAATTTCCAAAATTGACACAAGACATTCTCTATATTATTAATCAAAACTTGTTAGAGTTACAAATTCAGATGTTGCACTTTTTGTTATTTTAATGATAATGCAATTTTATGTCATGTAAATTTAGTTTGTTGCAAATATTTTACGATAACATTTATTATTTTTTAAGCTAAAATATAGTGAAAATAAGTTACACAATTTTTTTTTAAAAAATAAAAAAGTTGAGTACTTTTTATGAAAAAAAATATATAAGGACTCATCATTTAGTTATTTAATATCAAAAATAAAATACATAAAAATAATTTGGGTAACCCACTACCCAACCCAAATCGAAAATTAGTGGGTTTATCCAAACCGGCACAATAACAAGTGTTTATTTTACCTTACCCAAACCGGAGTACTCTATATGATTTAGGTCAGGATTTAACCAAATTCAACCCAAACCGACTCATGTACACCCCTAATTTCACACATATTAAGAAATATAATTGATTTTTCTTTAAAAAAATAAATATAATTAATTTTATATGAGAAAGATAAATTATGAGTTATGTTACAAAATCATCCTTGATTAATTGTATGAGAAAGATAAATTTAAAAATTTAAAGAAGAGAGAACAATAAATAATTAAAGGTATTATAAGACAAATAGCATTAATGTGTCATTGGTATTGTAAAATAATTTATTAAAAAGAAATCGCAAACGACTTATAATTTAGGACGTAAGGAATCATGTTTAAAGGCCAATCATGCATGTCAAATGTGATAATGCATCCCATTAATAACATATATCTATTCTTTAGACACCTCAAAATTGTTCACCTTACTTAAAAAATTCGATCGAAAATTACAATCAAACCAGATTTTATACATAAAAATAGTTGATCGAAAGTTACAAACCGATCGTGACAAAATTAAAATGCCCAAAGAAGAACTATCTTAAATCTTAATGGCATGAGTTTTGTATTCTGTTTGTTGCCATAATTTGCGCACGGGTTTATTTGGAAAAGGCTGATCCAACATGCATGCAGTTAATGCATACCCGGCAAAATAGCACGCATTTTGTATTATTAACCAATTTTCGACCAAAAATAAAATTATGAACAAAATCAATTTATTTCCAAAAATGAATGATGATGCATCTCTAATTTAGGCAAACTTAGGCAAATCATTCAATAAATTATTAATGTACTACCTATAAAAAGTATTTTAGTCGGACATTTAGATAATATAGTAAAAAAATTCTTTCACTTTAACGGTTCTAAATTTAAATACACTTGTGAAAATGCAATAGAGTTATATTATCTCTAGAGAGAATTTTGCTCTCTATTGTGCGTAGAGATACCTGGTTCTATACCTATATAATTGTTGCACATAAATATTAGTCTTTAGAATTTAAATGAACATTGTTCAAATGGTATCAGGGGCGGATGCACATTCGTGCCAAGCTCCAAATGTTTTTCCCGTTTTTTTTGTTGTTGTTGTTATAATTGATAAAACACAAAAGGAGTTAAAGTTGGAATTTTTGTGAGTAATGTTTTGGGTAAAGGTGAATTAGACCCATGCATTTTATTGGAAATTACTAAAATGTCTTTGGTGGCATCTATGTGGCATTTTTCGTTTGTCCGGTCAATGAAAATAGACGACAGGGATGAATTTTGTTAACAATGGAAAAATGTAGGGATTTTAAAAACATTTATTGAAATGCAAGGACTATTCTTCAAAGTCACGCAAAATATGAGGACCAAAAACATATAACCCTTAAAAAAAAGGGTCCAGTAGCTACCATGTCAGCTTCTCGTTAATTATTTGACAGCAGGGACTATTTGTGCTAACAGAGGAAAAATGTAGGGATTTTAAAAACATTTATTGAAATGTAAGGACTATTTGTCAAAGAAGGGCAAAATGTAGGGACCAAAAACATATTTAACCCTATATTTTTTAGTACCTTCTTTTTCTTCAGGTTTACATCTGTTTTTCTTTCGGTATATATGCTTAGATTTATATATCTTGGTCATGATTTTGCATATCAACACAAGGAGTCATCAATGAAACAAAATTAATGGTAGCAACACATTCTAACATTCTTTTTACCACATTTCAAATTTATTTAAATCCAACCAAATAAATTTATATAGACAATATATTAAAAAAGGTATGTATGGACCTCCAATCATAAAGAGATTCATGAGAATAAACTTTTGGAATAAAAAACACCTTTATCAATATAACTACAACAATTCTTTTAAATAATTGGACCATAAATATTCCAAAATTTGTAGTAAAGCCTAGGGGTGTGCATGGTTTTAAAACCAATCCAAACCAAACCAAATTTATGGTTCGGTTTGGTTTCTAAACCCACTTTAATAAAAACTGAATTTTTTTGTAAATACAGTTTGGTTATAGTTTAAAACCAGTTAAACCGGTTCAAAACCTGTTTATTCCTAACTTAACCTGCGTTTCTCCCTCACCCTTTCATCTCTGTCACATGCTCTTCCATGGCGGCTCAAAAAACTCCACTTAGCATACCTGACTTTCCAAATCAAGAATGAAGATTGGTTTTCAAGTCAAGGATTTCTATATGCTTTCCATTCGAGGTGATCTTTGTTTTTCTTTATTGTTCAGTAATTGAAATTGACGAATTCGTCCCCATTCAAGGTTCACACGCTGCAACAACAGCCGGATCTATACAAAATGAGATCCGAAATCGATTCGTGATTCACGACCTTTGAGAAGTCATTTTCCAGGTTCTCCGTTGCGTTATGAGAAGAAGAAGGTATTTGCTTTTTGAGAATTGGGAAGAAGAAGAAGAAGAAGTTGATTTTCTCAATTGAACATGAAGATGTTGTTTGAGTTCGGAGATGAAGAAGTGATTTTCTTGAAGGAGAATTGAGAAGTAATTTTCCAGAAGATACGTTGCATTCTTTTCCAGAAGATACGTTGCATCTGATTTGGAGTAAATCGGTTATAAACTAATGGTAAACCGGTTTACCAGTTTTGGTGTTAAATGGATCGGGTTGGTTTTCTTAAAGAGTGGGCTGGGCTTTAAAAAAATGGAAAGGTTTGGTTATTGATTTGGTTGTGGTTAACCAAATTATTTGCACACCCCTAGTAAAGCCTGTAACATAGTCCATCAAGACCTGGTTTTTTATGGACTTAAGTTAGTTCATTCTAGATAAAGCTAATTAGTGTCTCAGTAACTTGAAAGCTCGTAGCCTTTCGATGGAAAGTCGGTTGGCGCTTGTGTGATTGTAAATATTATGTATGGACTCAGGTCGTTTGATCTAAATACAAATGTGGCTCTCTCACTATTCCCAAAATCAACGTTGCTAAATCTGGGTTTAATCTATGGAAAGGCGTAGCTAAAAATATGGTTTGGAGAATTGGCAATGGTAGAGAAATTAGCCTCTGGTTTAACAACTGGATACCTAATATAGGACTTCTTGTTCCGAATAATATTGGTCCTAGTCACGGTGTTGATATGTTGGTTTCGGTGAATTTCTCTATGGATGCAAAAAAGATGATTGGAATCTCTCTAAGCGGAATTATGTCAGCTCTCCAACATTGTACAGTAAAATTACATGAATGCTAGTTCCCCCTTCTCTTGAACTTGGTTACAACAATGTTTCTTGGAACAACACTCCTAATGGTGTTTTTACCGTTTCCTCATCTTGCAAGGCAGTTCAGTTCACCCTACAAAATTGATCTATTATGACCACCCTATTTTTAACTCAATTTGGCAATGGGAAGGCCCAGAGAAAATGTGACTAATGTTTGGGAAATTGCCCATAATGCTCTTTTAAATTTAACAAACCATAATGTGTTTCGTGGTTGCCCGCAAGTTTGGCAAGAGTTTCATCACAGTTCAACAATAACTTACGCGGGCATGTATGGATGAACTCGAAGAAGAAATCAGTTTGGCTTATCCATAATTTTGTTTGTGTTTAATTATGTCGTCACAATTATTATTGTTGTTGTATTACGTTGGTGAATTTATGTTGAATTATATTGCTGAAATTGTTGTAGTTAAACTATGTTGTTGCAAGTTTGAGGTAGAATGTGATTTAATGGCTGAATTTGTGTTTTGAATAATTTCGGATTATATAATAAAAAAAACTAAAATATTTAAATTATAGAATCCAAAATGTAAAATAAGAATTTTGAAAGAGAAATGATATTTGAACAACAATTATATGACAATTTTTTTTAACAACTTTCTTTTTTATATTCACATTGTGTTTTTACTTTCTCTATTTATTTGGTTTTTTATGACAATGCATGTATTTCTTTCTATATTTTAATTGTCCCACACTATATAAAAAAATAGTTATCCAAATAACATTTTTCATTTTAAAAAGCATACGAGAGGAATGGAGGTAGAAAAAAATTCACAAACTTTTAGAATTATGCTCTTCTCCCAGCATATTTTGCTCGCACCCAGCTTATCTGTCAAATATACCTCTGCGTGAATGAAGTCACGCAGCGTGACTTAACTCACACACCTTATATCTCTGCGTGACTTAAGTCACGCTCATTTGGTCGGTGCGCGAGTTAACTCACGCAGGTTGGCCGGTTGGTCAGAGCTCAAAAACACACGTTTTTTGGACTTTCGTCAACTTTTCAACCTTCAATCTACACGTTTTTTTACAACATTTACACGTTTTTTGACTACATTTATGATAGTTATAACTTATACTACCATTCCCACCTATAAATACCCCTCAAAACTTCCCCATTTTCTCACACCGTCTCATATTCTCTCCTCTCACTCTCTCCCCCTATTTCTCTTCTTTTTCTTTCTTCTCAATAGTCTCTGGTCTCTTTTTACCCTTTTGAGGTATAAAATGATCAGTTTTGAGATAAATAGTGAGTAGCCGACTTGGAGAAGTGATTGAGATAAAATTAAATTTGCTTCTTTTTACCCCAAAAACTTTTTACCGTGGGTAAAAAGAATCTTCTTGGGGTATAAAAAGAACCAGATTTAGATTTAACCCAAGGGTTGATGATGTCTTTTCCCCAAGAATGTTGTTTACTATTTACCTCAAGGTTGATCACTTTTTACCCCAAGAGGGTAAAAAGAAAATAAGTAAATTTAGTGAATTTGAATAAATGTATCAATTATTATATGAATTCTATTAATAAAATGAGATGTTGTTATATGTATTAATTTTGTTCATTTCCTTTTATTTATATTTGCTTTTATTTTCTGATTTTGTATTTAATGAATAATTTTGAATAAATATTAATTTTGTTCATTTCTTTTTATTTACATTTGCATTTATTTAATGAATAGAATAAATTCGAATAAATATTTATTTTCTATGAATAAATAAATTAGAATAACGTAAATAAATAAATTAGAATAAAGTAAATAAATAAATTTGAATAAAGTAAATAAATTAGAATAAAGTAAACAAATAAATTAGAATAACGTAAATAAATAAATTAGAATAAATAAATAAATTAGAATAGTGAACAAATAAATTAAAAAATAAATAACACTTAAGTACGCAGCATTAGTTTTTTTTTTTTTTTTAACAGAATCAAAGTTAACTATTATCATTAATCAACCAATGTTCAATACAAGAAGGATAAGAATCAAAAATACGGTGACTAGCCCAAGAACAGGCCGCCGTAGCTAAACTATGAGCAACCATGTTCGCTTGTCTCCTAACAAACTTCACCTCAAAGTTGGAATGTAAAAAAAACTGATAAATAATACTAGAAACAATAACATAGAATTCCGAATCACCATGGCCCGAAGACGATAAAGCTTGCACTAGAGTAGATGAGTCGGACTCGAACACAACCCGGTCCCATCTGTTCGCATCAGCAAAGTGAAGGGCCTTGAGTAAGGCTAATGCCTCCCCCTCCAAAACTGTCATATTTGCCCGCATCCATTTTGTTTGAGCCCGAATAAATTGCCCGCGTGAGTCTCTAACACAACATGAAAAAATGTAATATGGTTACGATCATGGAACGTGGCATCTACATTGCACTTCAACCATGTTTCGCTCGGTTTCTCCCAACTGAATTGTTACCTTGCACTCTACTCTGCTCGTGTTGTACAACCAGCGGTGAGGGGTGTCTATGAACATCTTGCCTTTGCTGCCATGCATTTAGTGTTGCCCTCCCAATGCTCGTTGAAGTATGATGAGCATCATTCCAAATGATATCATTAAGTGCAGCCCAAATTTGCCAAAGAAGTAAAGCCACCCGACCAGCAATGTCTCGGCTTTCTGAATGACATATATCAAAAACAATGTCTGCCAAACTGCTCACAGTTCCAACTCGCGGTTGCAGCATAGTCGCAAGCCCTGCCCAATACCAACTCTCACGCGCAACCGTACAACCCACAAAAGCATGCAAATCATCCTCAACAGCCGTTTCACACTAGGGACATATCATCTCACATCGTACATGTCGTGATTGTAATCGAAGGCGCGTCGGAACACACTCTCTACAAATCCTCCGTAACAAATTACGAGCTTTATGAGGGGAATTCACATTTCAGATTCTATGTCATTCTCCTTCAACATGGAATCGATCAATATGTAGCAACTCCATCATAGCTTGTTTATAACTTGTCTTAACAGTATACCTCCCGTTTCTTTCCATCATCCACGCTATTATATCATTTTGAACTTCCGCAAACAATGGTGTGTCGAGAACAGCATGTACCATATCATCTGGAAACAAAGATTCAATCTTATCAATATCCCAAACCCGTTCCTCGGTAGCTATCAAATCAGACACACTCAAACTATGCACACCTTGGCTTTGTGGGGATTGAATCCAGCTTCCGTGGACACCTCGAACCCATGGATCATTCATCCCGCTAATCTGCTGCCCATTTCCTACTGCCCATCTACATCCATATAAAAGTAACTGACGCGAATTCCAAATACTCTGTCAAACAAAGCTTGGGTTATAACCGAGTTTAGCACCTAAAAATGATGAACGGGGAAAATACCTCAATTTAAAAACTCCAGCAACAAGAGATTCAGGTTTAGACAGAAAACTCCATCCTTGTTTAGCTACCATGGCGAGATTAAAAGCTTTGAAATTCCTAAACCCCATACCACCAAATTCTTTGGGGCATGCCACACGTTTCCATGCCATCCATTTAATCCCGCGATTGTTACTCCTACCTCCCCACCAAAACGCATTGATCATCTTCTCAATATCATCTATAATTGAATTCGACAGAAGATAAATACTCATTATGTATGAAGGAATAGATTGTAACACAGATTTGATCATAACTTCCTTACCTGCCTTCGATAATGCTCGTCTCCTCCACGCATTTATTCGTTTCCAGATACGATCCTTGATAAACGAAAAAACCGATCTCTTATCTCTACCAATCATCGAAGGTAATCCCAAATACTTTCCAGTACCCATCACATGTCGGACACCAATAATGCGTGACAAATCCTCCTGCGCCGCCCCACTCATATTGCGACTGAAAAACACCTCAGACTTTGATAAGTTAAGTTGCACAAATTTTAACACTTGTGTTACTTAACTAACGCATAAGTATTTTAGGTTTTTCAGTTTCATGCGAGCAAAATGTGCCGGAGAAGAGTGAATTCAAACTTTTATGGTCAAACATCTAACCAATAAGCCGAAGTTCTAGATACGGGTTCCATTAACCCAAAGCCAACAACAACCAAATCACACACGTTACAACTCCATTAATGGACTCGGGTTAGGTTGGTTGGTTCACCAACTCCCATGGGTCCCACTCACCAACCATCCCACTAACTCCCTACTTTCTCAATTTTTATATATAATATCGTCTTCTTTTTTCTCTCCAACATTAATCTCAAATTATCCATCCTCACCCGTTTCCATTCGCTCTGAAACAACAACGCCAATGGCACCGCAACAGGAATCAGAGATTCCCCCAAATTTCTGGGGTCACACCCCCGAAGAAGAATACTACACCTCCCAAGGAGTTCGCAACACCAAATCACACTTCGAAACTCCCAACGGCAAAATCTTCACACAGTCCTTTCTCCCACTCAACGGTGAAGTCAAAGCCACCGTTTACATGACTCACGGTTACGGCTCCGACACCGGCTGGCTCTTCCAAAAAATCTGCATCACCTACGCCACCTGGGGTTACGCTGTCTTCACCGCCGATCTCTTAGGTCACGGCCGTTCCGACGGTCTTCGTTGCTACCTCGGCGATATGGACAAAATCGCCGCCACCTCACTTTCCTTCTTCCTCCACGTCCGCCGTTCTCCTCTCTACAACCACCTCCCGGCGTTCCTCTTCGGTGAGTCAATGGGTGGTTTAGCTACAATGCTTATGTATTTCCAATCAGAACCCGACACGTGGACGGGTTTAATATTCTCAGCGCCGCTTTTCGTGATTCCCGAGGATATGAAACCAAGCAAGATTCATTTATTTGTGTACGGTCTTTTGTTTGGTTTGGCTGACACGTGGGCAGCGATGCCGGATAACAAAATGGTCGGAAAAGCGATTAGGGATCCAAATAAGTTGAAGATTATTGCTTCTAATCCAAGGAGGTATACGGGCCCACCTAGAGTTGGTACCATGAGGGAACTTCTTAGAGTTACTCAATATGTGCAAGATAATTTCTGTAATGTAACGGTGCCGTTTCTTACGGCACATGGTACTGCTGATGGTGTCACGTGCCCTTCTTCTTCTAAGCTATTGTATGAGAAAGCTGAATCAAAGGATAAGACTTTGAAGCTTTATGAGGGGATGTATCATTCTTTGATTCAAGGGGAGCCTGATGAGTCTGCTAATCTTGTGTTGGGGGATATGAGGGAGTGGATTGATGAGAGAGTTCGTAGGTATGGACCTAATAATCATAATTCTCAATGAAAAAACAAGGGTCGTTGTTGTATTTAATTTTTTTTAGTTTCGAGTTACCTGGTCTCAATAATCAAGATTTGATTAAGGACTGTTGAAATTGTGATGACTATATTGAAATTTTATGTTCAATCATGTTTGTAACTAAATATACGCAAGTATTTACGAGAGTTCGATTATAATTGACTGAACCTAGACACCTAGTTCATCTTCTTTCTTCTATATAGTTGTGGCCTGAATAACGCCTTCCATGATATACGAGCGATAAGAGTAAGAAGAAACAGAGAGTGAGGATATGTGATATTACAAGATTTTGAATGGCTGATTATTTAATTGTTTAAGCCATTTTTTTAATATTATCTTTGGAAATATAGGCAACTAGTGTGCTAGCCCAATGTGTAAACGTTGTAAATTCCAGTGTGCAAGTCCGATTCCTACTAATAAAAAAAGTAGTAGGCACTTGAGTTTTTAACTATTTGACTTGATATTTAGCAGATGAGTATAAAAAAAAAAATATGCTGAAATAATTTTTTTTAGAGAACATATGTTAAGACATGTCAACTGCTTAAACGAATTTCAGTTATTTATTTACTTCTACACAATGTGAGTTTACAAGCATTTTCGTTCATACTGATCAACTATGATCATAATTTCATAAACATTCATGAGATTGAGTTGTTAGAAAGTATATAAAATTTGTCAACTTAATTGTTGCTATTAAGGTGTTTCATTTAGTTTAAGGACTAATTATTATATTTATATAGTTGAAAGATTAATTTGATGAGAGTGGTTGTTCAAGGATTAGATTGATGGTTTATCTTAGAAGAAGAAAAAAAACTCATGTATTTACTGTTGCTTTCTGTCATGCTCAGTTCTTTGCTTTAAGATTTTTTTAGGTTTGACTGCTTTATGAAAATTTCAGTGAAGTTGCTTTTATGACACACGAATCTACAACTCAACTCTATCCTTGAAGTTGGCGCATCTCTTCAGCAAGCTTTGGTAGTTTCAATAGAAACATTACTAAAATGTATTCTCTGTCAAGGCTAAAAAAACGACCAAAAGGGTGATTGCAGTAACATTCAAATAATCAAAACATTAACTTAAGATAGCAGCTCAGGGCAGTTGGGGGTGGGGGGGAGGAAAGGCTTGCGTTATTCCATATATATGTATACAAAATAAAAAACCATTCCAAACAAGAAAGATGAAGATACTAAAAATAGGAGAAAGAACTTTCCTTATGAGGTTGCCTCATATTTACATTTGTTCCGAAACTTACTTGCTAGAGGAAGGGGTGAAGTTACAGATCAAGGAAAGGCTAGTATACAAAAAGAATGAGTGACTTTTAGCATGACACACTAACCAGTTACTAATCTAAAATCTGGTTATACATTTTGGGGGCATATACAGAGGGGTGGCGACACTAACCAGTTACTAACCAAGCCAAAATAACTTACAATGATTTGGGAAGCATTCTAATAGAGGAATCTTCAGGAACACATATATGTGAGCTTGATAAATCTATTGCAGTTTCAAGGTTGAGCAAAGGTTTGAGTCTTCTATGAACCTCGTCACTCAGAAAATTGACCTCTTCAACAACCATCGCCAAAGCTGAGTTGCAAGACTCATCATCCCTGAATGCCAATGTCCATCTTCCATCAACCAAACCTTTTGTTTTCATTCTCCCATAGTCATTCGATTTAGGAGGATTAAGAAAGGGTAAAGAGGATGACCGGATCCGCAAGTGTAACCATGTTGAATGTGTATCATCAATCCTGGGCTAAACAATGATGACAGATATTAATCATAAGAATATTATACAAAATTAAAACAATTATACAAGAAAATGTTGCAAAATACATTAAAAAAATTATTCCATATGTGAACCAACAAAATTAATTGGAAAAAAAAAAGAATTAAAAGCAAAATAGTTTAGAAAAACCATCCAAGTACTAATACTAAAAATTATGTCAACGAACATATAACCATAACCGATTGAGGGCTGTTTATTCCTAAGCTGAGGCCATTTTTGCAAATGATTTTGTACCATGACTCTGTCCACTAACCAAATGGATTGACTTAAAATAAAGAAGAAAATTAGTGGATAACAATACATACATTACATCCAGCCAAAGGTGCAACAACCCGAACAATTCCATGGGACATCTGTGATGGCTGTTCTTCTGCAAGAACAAGCCAGCCAGATATTCCTGAAGAGATTGCTTGAAAGTAAAGATGGTGTTCTTTGCCACTCTTGAAAGCAACTCTACAAGGCACAGTGTTAACTGCAAAAACAAAATAAGAGAAATTTAAAAATAACAAGTCAATTTCTGACTCAAGATAATATAGCATATAGCTTTTCTCCACTGGCCAAGAGGAGTTACAAATAACAGAATCTAACTGAAAAATACTATTGTCTAGACATACAGTAAAAATAACAACCAAGGAAAAAAACAAAAATAAATGTAACTGTAATTTGCTGAATGAATTATGACTTAGAAGACTACAATGCTTCCTTCAAATTTCAAAAGGAGCAATTCACTCTTTTGTTGCTTGCTGTCAGGTGTATTGCCAGAAAAATAAATATACAGTTCACGTAACCCTTTTGACACCTTGGCCTTAGAATCACCGTTCCAAATACTATTCCTTTTGTCTCATATTATGTGTCTCATTTGAAATATTTGTCTCAAATTATTTGTCATATTATATTATCAATACAACATTTATTACTTTTTGCCAACGTTACCCTTATCTATTAAAGTAGTTGCAATGCAAGTATATGCCGGACAAATAATAAATGAAGTAAAAGCATATTGTAGTCTTAACAGATTATTTTGCATTGAAAATTGGTACAACTATAAGTCATAATTTTCTAAAGAAGTGTGCATATCCCAAATGAGACACGCGTGAGACGGATGGAGTATTTTTGTAAAATCACATAGTCTTGCACCATAGAAAAATGTAATTAGTTCCTGTATTCCCTCAAAAAAAAAAAAGAATTGACCCAAGCGTTGCTAATGTAGCATGAGAGAAAAATCCTTTAATCTATGACAAAAGCCACTACAGAAACTTCAAAACAGGTAACTCGTGACTATGTCTAAGCCATATTTCTTTGTTGTCAATCATTAGTTAAAAAATTTGGTAGTTATTATGATTATGATTTGCAATTGAGCTCCCTCTATTTCATTGCACCACACACACACACATGAAGCATCTCTTGATCTTCTTCTTCCCTCCCCCCTTTACCCTTCTATATGTCCTACACCTAAGCAAATACCTAAAATTAATCAATGCCGATTTAGATGATACGAGAAACTTCAGTTCAGATGACTAACCAAGGCTGATTTCAGTGCCCACCTTTGGGCCGGATACATCAATCCCAGAAGTCAGGGCACGACAATTTGCAGGAAGATCACCAGGAGGGTCAATTGGAGGTTGCTCAGGTGAAGCTCTCCCAAGAGTGAATAATTGAAGTTGGTGTAGTAGTATAAATACCTAAATGAGAAAGGAAGCAGAGTTAAGAATCACACAATATTCTAATTTTTTATGCCAATCTGCACTTGAAAAAGAATGTGTGCTAGGGGTTAAATAATCACAGACCTTCACCGGTTCCTGCATTCTTTCTCCCGCATCAAATGATGATCCCGTTGAAGTGTTATCTGTAGGCACATTA
>Ga0315915_1000180_pt1 | contig 53910 bp, 17 predicted proteins | sample MpolbnodulesMG_FD_207738 | JGI IMG/M metagenome (GOLD analysis project Ga0315915, IMG submission 207738) | Medicago polymorpha root nodule microbial communities from Los Angeles, California, United States - branched nodules | ecosystem: Host-associated > Plants > Roots > Nodule | place: USA... | reverse complement strand
ATTTGACAATATCTATTATAGCACACATTCAATATCCATTCTATTTCTAAGTTTTTTATTTTTTTGAAGGAATTTCTAAGTTATTTAACAATACAGTAGTATTCACAAATTTAGATTATCTAAATTTTTCAAGTACTTAAATTTTGAACTTTTTACTAGTTTAACCCCTCAAGTTTCAAAGTAAAATACCTGATGCGGCCAAATACCTGAAATATACTCAAAGCACCTTTGTCTAAGATGTAACCTTAAATTGCTCAATTAGAAGAGAGGCGTGCATTGGGTGCAAGTGTTTCTGAAATTATATTCATTCATTTTCAAATAGCCCAAATCATTGAGTGTCAAATAATCACAGTCCATTTTCATTCAATCCTTGAGGTACTAGTGCAAGTGCTAAAAATAACGCCTTTGATAGAGGACCATCTGTAGGGGATTTTCATCTCTCTCACTCATATGGTATATTTATATCTGTATATTGATTATTTTGATATAATTAGATTATGGGAAGACATCCGTATAATATTGGATATATAAATTCATTAACTCATCAAAAGAAAAATCATCTTTCAAAAAAAAATCAAAAGAAAAATCAATTCTAGTTTTTACTTTTATCGAGTTTCTTAAAATATAGAGAAATGAAATTTGAACATCTATTTTGCAACAACTATTTTGACAACATTATGTTTATAGAGGTATATTCATAAAAGCAAAAGAAAAAAAAAACTTCAAAACACCATGTCAATATATCATAGAGTATTAAGACAACTAATATTTCTAGGTTGTTTAAAAAATTGTCACAAAAGTTATGTCTATATATCATAACTCAAAACTTATAACCATAGTCTTTTAATTATGGAAGACTTACTCATGCATATTGGATAACTCAAAATTGAGTCACTAATTCTAAGGACAGTGCAAACTAAATGGAAAATTGCTTTTTAGATTAAATGATTTGTCATCACGCATATGAAAATGACATTCAATACCCTAAAATGTAATTAACTACAGTTGCTGCTTAATTTTTCTTTTGAAGCGAACGGTAGTAAACTACTGTTGAGGTATTTTGGTCATTTTCATGTGTCTGATGGCAAATCATTTAAGGTATTTTGGTAGTTAACTACCATTGAGGTATTTTAGTCATTTTTATGTGTGTGATAGCAAATCATTTAAGGTAAACGACAATTTCAACTAAATGAAACACCCGCATGCAAGACCCAAAATAATTTACCTCTCCGAATTATTATAACATTTGACATGTAAACTATTGAACTTTTATTTTAGAATATTACAACTATTCTCACTTTCAAAATTTCTCCAAAACATCCCATAATTACCCATTTATTATGATGGCAGTTAACTTCCGTTCATGATACTTTTCAAACCGATTTAAAAAGTAGTGGAACCGATCTTAAAAGTGTTGAGCGATACTTAACTATCCCTGAAGACCTGAATGACAGTTAAATAGTGCTGGACCAACGACAGTTGAAAAAATAGATATTTGAGAACTGATAATAGTAACTTTCTTTATTTTAAAGTGAAAACTTTATTACTCCTCGATAAAAGGCGGATAGAGTTATCCATGTTGAGTTGACACCAATAAAAATCATTCATTTATCTTCTCCTATTTATATTATTGATAATAACGTCAAGACGGGAACTAATATGTTTGTTTTTCTATTTTTCTATTGTGCGTCCATGTGTGTTTATTCTATCGTTTTTGGTTATATATATTTTTGAAATATACCACAATCAAAGAAAAGATCTAACTTATATTGTAGTGAAAATGTTCTTGTTATAATAGAATGTAACTTATTTTTTAAAATAAAAATTTAAATAATATTATGCAAAAGATAAAATTGTAATTTGAACAGTATAAATGAAGGGTATAATTACAAGATAAAAAGTCAGCCCAAAATCATACATCTTCTCTATATATATTAGATGACATAAATAATTGAAGACAAATGAATGATTTTTTTTTTATACAAGGGAGGCCGTTAGGCCAAACTACAGACGAACACTACGATTAAAATAGACATCGGCTATATTCTGCCATAAAAGGCTAGCACAACCCGAGAGTGGATGATCTAAATAGTAAGTATCCATAGGTATTGATAGTGTATAATCCGCAAATCAGTCAGCTACCTGGTTTGTCTGCCTATAAATATGAGAAACAATAAGTTGTCCATCCTTCATCATAAGGCGATTGATGAGGAGACAATAGAAAAGCAAGGATGAGTCGAGAGACCCCTAGATTGGTGTCAGCTCAACATTAATAATTCTACTCAACTTTTATTGATTTTTTTTTTACGCAACCCAGCTTTCGTTGATGTTAAAAATCATTTATTGATAACTCTACTCACTTTTTATTGATTCTTTTTACGCAACCCCAACATTGATGAATTTTTAATCATTTGTCATTTTATGCATACATATAACTCTTTTTTTTTCCATCTTTAATTAGCTTCGTATTAAATTGCTAAACAATCATCTCATTTTCTTTTCTTTTAACTTCTTTTTTCACTATGCATTTTTTCATCAACTAAACAATTTTTTTAAAAAAAAATATGGAGACAAAAGTGTTCCAATTTATTTTTTCAAAACAAAAAGCATTAAAATTTTCTTGTAATTTCTCTTCGAATAAAACAACTCTTTTTTTTTATAAATTAATATTAATGTTTGTTGTTTTGAATTTTTTTTGACAAGAGGGTTTCTTTTTGTGCGTTAACCCTTTGATTTTCATGAAAAAAGAGTTTTGTACTTTTGTTAATGCAAAATTTGACTAAAAGATAAATAAAATTTGATAAAAAATTATTTCATCAATAAATTGAACTCACATTCTTATCAACAAGTTGTGTTGGAGTTCATTAATAACTTGATATCAATTACTTCCGCCGTCTTAAAATAAGTGTGTCATTTGTTCGATTTACACATATTAAGAAAAATATATAAATGAAATAGAGAGAAATTATTTTAAGTGTTATTGTCAACTATTGGTGCATTTATCATGATCATTTTTTTGGTAGTGTCCGGGATTCGAACCTCGACCTTGCATATATTATGCATTGTCTTAACCAACTGAGTTAAATTCACGTGTGTCATTTATCATGATCATAAATGTAAAGTGGAAGATATTAAATTGACCGTGATAAAATTATTAATTATAGTACTCCCTCCGTCTCTATATTACATCAAAAAGTAAAATAAGGCAATTATTTTATGACAATACTTTTTTTACAAATTGGTAGCTTGCTATGGATAGAGGGAGTACTTGGTTTGACAAGAGGGTTTAATTATCACGTTAGTTGGTAATAATTTTCGTACGTAATTAACCCAATTCCATTTCATGATAACGACATGATTATTATTAGAAACATAAAAAGGAAAGTGAAGGAAAGAATAAAACGAAAAAAAGCATCAAATTAATTGAACACTAATCATCATTATTTATTGCTAATAGAACACTAATTATTCTCAAACCAATATATAATTAGTTGTTAGATTTGGAATGTTATTTTAACCTGTTAGTTAAATTAAATTAAACATAACATATTAATTTTGTTGGTGAGTGTAAGAAAATGTATATTTTAAGCAAGTTAAGAAAACAAAGTAGCAACCAAATTGAATTGAATTAAACACTGGTCACACTCTATTTCATTTTCATATAGTATTATCTATCTATCTAAATCTAAACTGGTATGGTATAGTTAGTTTGTTTGAAAAGCTTCTTCTAAGTTTCCAATTCAACCACTGAGAGAGAGACATCCCCTCCGACATTTTCTCTATTCTTCAAGCAAACTCTTCCTCTTCTCTTCAGATCTCTTTCTAGGGTTTCTGCTATCTATTTATCATCACTCTTTCACACGCTTTCTTCACAAATTCTCCTAATTCTTTCAATTCTTCTTCATTTTTGGTATGTATCTTTATATTTCTCAGATTTTCATTTTCAATGCGTGTTTCGTCTCTGATCTCTATTTTTTTTAATCAATTTTCTAGATTGGAGGATTGGAGATGGTTGTTTCCGGACCAATTACGCCGGGACAGGTGTGTTTTTACTCTAATTCTTTCATTTCAAAGTTGAATCGAGAATTGCTTAATTAATTGTGCTGAATGTTGATTGATGTTGTCAGAGTTGATCTGTGATAGTAGTTCTTAGTTGTGATTTTTGTGATCTGGATTGTGTTTGTGTTGAAAGATATTTTAATTTCTTAATTAAGTTGATGTAAGTTGTGTAGCTAAATCTGATGCATTATGATCATATTTTTGAGAAAAATCAATTTTAACTTCAATGTGAATGGTAGTGTAATTATGAAATATATATATTGCATGCATGCCAAATTCTGTGATGTTCAACTCAAGTTTCAGCATTTTCGCGTGAAGTATAAGAAAATTGGATCTAAAGCTTTTATCTGTTGTTCATTTAATATTTATTATAGTTTTTGGATGATGTTGGCAATTTTGTGATGGAGCTTTGTTTATTATGCATTCAGGTGTCTTTCTTGCTCGGAGTTATTCCAGTTTTTGTTACATGGATATATTCAGAATACTTAGAGTACAAAAGAACCTCATCTCCTACTAAAGTGTAAGTTTTATAACACTGTCATAGGAAAGCAAATTATTGACTTCAATTGGTTCGAGTTTATTAGTGCAGTATATATATCAATGACAACTTTTTTCTCTTCTGTTTGGCTGTTTCTTCTTGTGATTGGATTGATGAAGTTGAAGAGGGTGACCATAATACTTTAGAATTTAGATAAGTTTGTTAATAAACATTGAAATCTTGTGCTTCCACTTCATGGTATTTCAATTTTAATGTGGTTGGTAAAAGAAAAATCTACTAGATAAGTCTTTGATGAGGTATTTGGGAATCAACAGTGATCCTTAGATCAAGTAGCAGAATTTAACGTTTACTTATCAAGTTTACGGCACCCGTGTTACTTACAGCTCTGAAACTGCACTTGTGCCTTTATTTTGAAAAATAATAATAATAGGTAAATTACTGAATGGACTGAGAGTAGTATATTTAGCAACTCTGTAAATTAAGATTTAATAAAAAAAATTAGATGATGAGTAAAGCTTTGAACTTTTGGACATCGGATACCAACCAGTCAGGGTCAGTGGAGTAAACATACATGAACTCTTCATGTCTCATGTGGGATTCAAAATTTAAAGCCACTACTATCCTGCAGTCATATGATAATTTGGCATCAGAAGGTTTCATGGTGTGAACATAAACACCCACTAATATGGATACTATGTTTCCCATCTTGGATCTATTTATGTTTTTGTTTAAGTGACTAAACTTGATATAAGCAATCATTTTCTTCATTGATGTACTTCTATGGTTTGAACTTCCTACTTCGAAAATTGAATTTCATGCCATGAAAGTTTTTGACGCATGGAATGTATGAAATTACTTATCTGCAAATATTTTCTAAATCTAAACAATTCTCCTGGTGGACTGCAGTCATTCAGATATTAATCTTGATGAGTTGGGGAAGGATACAATTAAGGAAGATGATCGGGCCATTTTGCTGGAAGCAGGGCTTACAAGATCAGCATCAGCAAAATTACATGCATCATCTGTCAAATTGAATTTGATTCGGTAATCTTCTATGATATGCAATGTCAGGGGCTTCTTTTAAGTCCTTTTACTTCTATATTTTATATTTTAAGATCCTTATCTTTTTACTTGTTTTGTCTAGGTTCTTGACCATGGATGATTCTTTCTTGCTAGAAAATCGGGCAACTTTGAGGGCAATGTATGTCATTGTTTTGTAAATTACTACTAAGTTATTATATGTTACACTTCTGAATCCTAAAAACATATTGGTAATTTTTCTATAGGGCTGAGTTTGGGCTGATTCTGTTTTATTTCTACATATGTGATCGAACCGACATACTTGGAGATTCTACAAAGGTACACAAACACCACCTAAAATATTTCCACTTGTTTTTGCTTCGATCTGGAACCTAAAATATTTTTATAGGGTAAAATGATTTTCTTAGAGAAACTTGTTCTATGACAACTTCAATTTTTGTTTGCTTCTCTGTAATTGTTTGGTTTTTCGTTTAAGTTTTCCCAATTGTTTTTGTTGTTGTTGTTAATGCTTTGAGTTTTCTTTAGAATATTATATATGAATTCTTTTAGAATTGTTTTCTTTAGAATAACTATTCAAGTGATTGAAAATGATGCTATCTCATAAAATGTCCACCTTGACTAATTTTCACTGCTGGATTTACAATAGCCCAGTTCACAATTCAGTGTTTTAGTTTGTTTGGGTGAATGTCTATCAAATGTGATTTTGAATGAACTTGATTTTAAGGTGAAGTGAGTGATTTATATTTTGATGTTAAGCAAGTTTGATGTACAATTCGGTGTAAATTTTTTCCAAAAAAGAAAAAATCGGTGTAAATTTTTTAACCGAACACAAAAACTACTTTTTATCACTTCTTGCTAAACCAAGGTTTGGTAGCAAAACCAATTCTGACGTTTTACAAGCAAACATGACCTTTTTTAATAAAAATACGTCTGTCCTATGTAAAAGCAAGTTCGGGAAGCTGAAACGCTCCCCATACATGCAACTACGTATACACTTCGATGCAGCATTTTTTTTTTTTTTGGTTCTTTTTCTGGTAGTTCTTTATCACCAGGTTTCGCGAGATATATTGTGCGACAGGCTTCACTTGGGTAGAGAGATCTTGTTACATGTTTTACTTTTACCTTGTAGATTTTTACTCTTGGCTTAGTTCACACTTCTGGACATCATATCCAATGTACTTTATGCAACAATTTTTTGTTTAAACAAAGCTATCAGGCTTGTTTAGATATGCTGCTGGGTCTATAGATATAATATTGAATAAACAGTAATCTTTTATGTGTTTAAATTTAATAAATCACCATATGATCAAAAGTTTCCATTTGTAGTTTATTATTTTCTTACCTGCTTTTCCTTCTTTTTTTTGACAGAACTATAATCGGGATCTTTTCATTTTCCTCTTCATTCTTCTCCTTATAGTTTCAGCAATGACTTCTTTGAAAAAGCATAATGACACATCATCATTTTCTGCACGAAGCATGCTTTACCTTAATCGACATCAAACAGAAGAATGGAAAGGATGGATGCAGGTGGGTGCTCCTTTTTGGCTGATCTGAAAACTTGTAAATAGAGATTCTATATTTTTACTTACCTCCTAAAAATTATGGTTAAAAGTATTTACTCTACCTTTTCCGTTCATTGACATTTTAATTATGAACTGACATTGTTTTACCAGATACTACATGCCTGATGTGAAAAATCATCTGAGTTCTATTTGGATTTCTCATTCTTATGTTACTTTTTTACCTTTCTTTTGTTACTTCTTTTTAGTATGGATTATGATTTATTTCATAGCTGTTGCCAGGAAGATATTATGGATTACAGAAGCTATTTGATGATATGTGATGGAAATTGTTGCCTTTACTTATTAAAATGAAAGGAAAAAAAAATGAAACTAAAGTTGACGTAGCTTGGTGTAGTCTTGGCGCATGTTACTTTCAAAATGCAATAATTCATCCAAACTTACTCTTTTTTATAGTATGGTTTTGAATCTGTCAGGTACTTCTAACTATTTGTTGATGTTATTGTTCTGTGTGTTCAGGTCCTTTTTCTAATGTATCATTATTTTGCTGCTACGGAAATATACAACTCAATACGTGTTTTCATTGCCGCGTATGTTTGGATGACTGGGTTTGGCAACTTCTCCTATTATTATATCAGAAAAGATTTTAGCCTTCCACGCTTTGCTCAGGTGATATAGATTTCTTGACCCTGAGAACCATTTTTATCTAACATTTTTTCATGTGGTGTTGTCCACTGTCTGTCCTTAACTTGCTACTCTTTTTGCTTAAACAATATACCTAACTCATTAAAGTGCCTTGCAGATGATGTGGCGGCTTAACTTTTTCGTGGCCTTCTGTTGTATCGTTCTCAACAACGACTATATGCTCTATTATATATGTCCAATGCACACGCTTTTTACTTTAATGGTGTATGGAGCATTGGGTATATATAATAAGTACAATGAAATTGCCTCAGTGATGGCCGTAAAGTTTCTGGCATGCTTTCTTGTGGTGATCTTGATTTGGGAAATCCCAGGATTCTTTGAATTATTCTGGAGCCCATTTGCATTCTTTTTGGGTTAGTAATACACGCAAATTGTTCTTCTGTATATTAGTTTTTTTTTCTTCTTGCAACTTTCCTTACCAACACGTCATACCTGAGATTTCCTATTTGGTTCATTCAACTGATTCATAGCCTCGAGCCAGTTTCTTTCCCATAATCTACTATTTATGCTTGAAGTTGAACAGTTTTATTGCCTTTCAAGACTCAGGTTGTGCAGGGCCCCTTGTGTTGTTTACAATAGTTATTGCCAACCCGATTACAAAATTGTATTGGTTAAGTGACTATATATATATAATAGATGTTTTCCCCCCTTTAAAAACAAGTTGTATACACTCTCTTTTCAATGCATGTTTTGCACTTTTCAAATTGATTTGCTATAATAAGAAAGGTAATCTGGTATCCTTTTTACTGCAAGTTCATAATAGTAATCTTCATATGGCAGGTTATACTGATCCTGCAAAGCCTGATGTTCCCCGAATGCATGAGTGGCATTTCAGATCTGGGCTTGATCGCTACATTTGGATAGTTGGAATGATTTATGCCTACTTCCATCCAAATGTAATATCATATACTATCTTGTGTTGTAGTGTGTAACTTTTTATAATGATTTCCAGCAATTTTAAGTTTGACGTATTTTACCATTTCAGGTTGAGAAATGGATGGAAAAATTGGAAGAGAGTGAAACCAAGAGAAGAGTAACAATCAAAACCAGCATCGTGTCAGTTGCTTTATTTGTGAGTTACATTTCTTATTGTAAAACCGTTTGCTTATTCATGGTTTTTTCTGCTCTTTTATATATTATTACTTCAATTGACGCTGATGTAGTCATGTGGACCAAAAAGACTAAGCAAGAACATTTCTTTTTCTTTTTTCTTTCTAGGTTGGGTATATGTGGTATGAATACATATACAAGCTGGACAAGGTTTCATATAACAAACTCCATCCATATACCTCGTGGATTCCAATCACGTGGGTGTTATCAATTTCTCTTTTACTTTTTAGCCTGTTCTTCATGTTTTATTTGTTTCCTTTGTTTCTGCTTGAAAGATAGCAATCATAGAATCATGTAGTTAAACATTTTTTCCAGCTTCATCTATTGATTTTCTAATTATTATTATTTTTCAGCGTTTATATTTGCTTGAGGAATTTCACTCAGCACTTACGGAATTTCTCTTTGACCCTCTTTGCGTACGTTTTCTTTACCTTAATTATTGAAATTCCATGTTGGGTGGTTTTGATGGATTTTGCTTTTATTTGGTAACACGTATCACCACTTTCTACTAATATTTGTTTCTTAATTTCTCCCGTTTTTCGTATGGCTTATCAGGTGGCTTGGCAAGATTACTTTGGAGACTTACATTTCACAGTTTCACATTTGGTTGAGGTGTGTATGCATATTAATCTTTTATATTCTTTCACCATCCTCTCGGCCTCAATTAATTTATAAATATGGGAGTGAGTGTGGTTTCTCTTTCATTTGGATGACCTGTCATTCCCTGCATTTTATGTCTGTGAGATAACATTAAGAGGGCTATGTGATGCAAATATACAGGAATTGACAATTCTGAAAGAGTTGATCCAGTCGGTTGAGATACGTGCTCAAATGATTTATGTATTATATCATTAATGTGTTTCCTACTTTCCTTACTTTAGATTAATGAATTGAAAATATTATGATCCCTACCTAGTGATGATGACCCAGATCAATAGACAATAGCGCACATGTAATTTTAAGATTTCTTGATCATGATCGATCTCAATAGTTGCTGAAGTGGGTCGTGGTTTTAGAGACTGCAATTATCATGAATAGAAAAACTTCAGGATGTATGTTGTCCACCTTTTTATTGCGAAGATGTTGTGTCTCTCTTGTTTCTATAATATGTCTTTGTATATTGGATCATGAACAAAATTTGGAAAAATTATATGGTTCAAAACATGAAAGAATTTTCCCTTAGTAAGATGTGTAATTGATAATTTCCTCTTTGCATACAGATCAAATATGCCAAATGGACAGCCAAAGTGGCTTCTTTCTTTTATCCCAGAGTACCCCATGCTAAACTTCATGCTTACTACTGCTATATACGTCTTGGTATGGATCTTTCCTTCTTTCATTTTTTCTCTTCTACTGCTAGTCAGTCCTAAGAGCACCAGTTAAGAAATTAAAAGCTAGAAGTACATGAAAAGTATAACACTTAATACATTGCTAATTTAGGACAGTTGTACTTTTTAATAACTTCATTTCATTTTTATTCTTTAACTAGCGTGCTTGGGGCACTTTTAGCATCTATCTTTTTTATTTATCTTCAAGTTTCAGGAAAGATATCCTGATTAAGTTGCACTTTTTGTGCTGCAATGCTATCTTGACATTATTTTGCAGGTATCTCATCGACTTTTTGAATTAACAAATACCCTCAAGACTGTGTTTGTACCCACAAAAGACAATCGGCGGCTTTTGCATAATTTTATTACTGGAGTTGCCATTTCTGTTTCTTTATATTGCATTGCTCTGATTCTGCTCCAGATCCCTCATTCAACGGTAAGCCTCTATTTGCTGCATGAAGGGTTTGTGGAAAATTTTAGGGAAGGATGATAAAATCAGTTTTTTATTTTTATTTGATACTGATAGGTTTGAAATGAACCCCAAAAAGAGTTTACCTAGAGAGTTCAATTTGGATTGACTGTGCGGAAAGGAAGCTAGGTGGATTAAAATAAGAATACATGGGAATGTGGGATCTCATTTTTTTGGAGCAATGTTGCTATAGTTGTTGGAAGTAGCATCCCCATTCACTGCATCAGATATAAATATTGGCGTTGGTTTGTGTTGGAAGTTGGCATACGAAGAGGGGATTAACCCCAAAGGAATTTAGACCAATTTTATGTAGCTTCATTTGTGCGCAGACATATAAGGAGGAAAGAGTAGGATCGTGTTACAAATTTGTTGTCTTGGCTTCGAAGAAATTCAAGATTCATTATTACCCGTTTGTGTTCAATTTCTGTAATCATTTTTTGACTTGTTACATATGTGAAGGATAACAAAATATATGTATATTCATTTGACAATCTTAGCGGAAATATGTTGTCATACCCTTGTAAAAAATAGTTTTGTTTCTGTTTTTGTTTTACAATTCAATAGTTTTGTTTTGATGGCCATGATTGCTTGTGTTACCATTTAATTGTGAGCCAATACTGGAATATGTGGTTTGTTGTGAACTATCGTTACATTTGGATTTTCCAAATGTTTATATTTGGGCTCTAAAGATTAAATTTATTGGCGGCAAATGGGCAAAATTATATGTGGTTGTATCTTATCGCTCGGTGCACCAGTATAACAAATTAGGCAAAATTACTCTCCTGGTCCCTTAACTCAATTCCAAGTAACAATTTGGTCATTTATCTGTTTTACATGTCATTTTGGTCATTCATTCATGTTTGTATATGAAATTACAAGCTTCGAACCTATGGTTTTCTTTTGGGGTATAACATAAATATAAGACTAAAAAGTTCACATGAAAGGAAAAACATAGATTTGGAGCTTGAAATTCATGTCTGAACATGGATGAAAAATTAAAATGACATGGAAAAATAAAAGACTGAATCATTAAGTTAGGGGACTGCAAGAGCAATTTTGCAAACAAATTATAATTTTTACTTGAAAAGGCTGAATTTTCCTTTTGTTAAAATAAGATAACTTGTTGAACTCAATTCTTCATTTCTCTTTTGTATGACCTTTTGACTTGACACACAGCAGATTCACGACAATTACAATAAAATACAACGGAAGAATTATTTGCGAGTAGTAAAACCTGAGTTTGCGAATAAACTCAAATATATTTCAATGTCAGTGAAAACTACTACTTTAATCTACAACAATGTGATGTAAGGAAGAAAATGCTGACGAGGAAGACTGTTTTCTTGCATCAAGAATAGAAAAAATAAAGGGGGATAACATAATAGTTTTATATCATAACGATTAAAAACTGTCTCCTGTGTGAATATTGAAACGGAGAAACTCAGCAAGTACAACTATGTCTGAACTCTGAAGGTTACATTTAATATTTACATCTAAGTGCTTTTGTTTGTATGTATAGAATGGAAAAAATCTGGTCCCAAATTCAATGACTACCACGAGTTCAACAAATTGTTTATTGTTTTGAGAGATAAAATGTTTACCAAAATCCTTGTTCTGAACTAGTCCTCTACAATTATAAGTCCAAAAGTTCTGCAATTTATAAGATGGTAAACCAATGTTGTCGTATCTGAAACCTGCATTCATACATGAGTTTTCTTTGCGAATGCTAGACCAACGGGACATAGCCTTGCTCTTGCAAAACTGCTGTCAATGAATTTAAACCAGCATAGATAAAATCAGTTTGGGGATGGGTCCTATCACCAGTTAGAAATACATGCACGCCATTCATGAGTTCAATCCAGCTACAACCTGGTCTCTTCTTCACATTTTGTTGCCTCATTGTATGTCTCAACTCAGATACTTCTTCGTATCGACCAACTACTCCATAAACATTTGACATCAACACATAATTTCCACAATGACCTGGCTCAAGTTCAATCACCTTACTTGCTGCAATCTCGGCCAAGTCTGTATCCTTGTGGATACGGCATGCCGCTAGCAAAGCCCTCCATCCGACAGGATCAGCTTTAAACGGCATTGTTAGCATTAAATCATAAGCCTCCGTAAGTTTCCCTGCTCGACAAAGCATGTCAACCACACACGTGTAGTGTTCAATGGATGGAGATACACCATATTTTGACTCCATTTCTGCTAGAAACTCAAGCCCTTCATTCACCATGCCAGCATGACTGCATGCAGACAACAATCCAACAAAACTGATTTCATTCGGTACCAATTGAGCTTGACGCATACGAGTAAACGTATCTAATGCCTCATCACCATAACCATGCATTCCATACCCAGTGATCATGATGTTCCATGAGGCCACGTCCTTCTTAGTCATGTTATCGAAAACCATGCGAGCATCTCTCATACTTCCGCATTTTGCATACATGTCCATCAAAGCATTGTTCAATAGAACATCATCAAACTCATTGTTTCTTCCTTCCTTCCCCAACCCATTTACGATCATATACCCATGTATCTCTCTACCATGCATCAAGGCTGCTAGATGAGTGCAAGCAGGAAGTACTGTTGTAACCGTAACCAAATCAGGTTGAACCTTATTTCTAAGCATTCTATCAAAAAGCTTCAAAGTTCCATAATGATCACCACACCGCTGATGAACCGATATGATCGAATTCCACGAAAACATATCCTTCTCATCCATAACCTCAAATACATTCAAAGCATCACTAGCACATTTGCATTTCCCATACATATCAATCAGTGCATTCAAAACAACAACACTAGAATCATAACCCATTTTCGTCAAAAACCCATGAACAGCTTGTCCGTTGTCAAAGTCTCCTATCACAGAATATATCGACAAAACACCAGTAACCGTATATCTACAAGGAACCACCCCAATTTCCACCATCCTCCTAAAAATCCCCAACGCCTCGTCAAAGTGCCCAATCTGCGCATACCCGTTAACCATCGAGTTCCAAAGCACAACATCTCTAACAGGCAATTCCTCAAACACCTCATGTGCATCCACCACCAATCCAAATTTCAAATAAGTAATAACCAAAGCACTTCCAACAAAAACATCCAATTCCAACCCAAATTTAAACAACAACCCATGAATCTTCTTAACCTCAAAACCCTCCGCGGCATCACCACAAGCTCTGATCACACACGGGAACGTGAATTTATCAGGAACAACAACACCCAGATGGCGCATTTGCTTGTAAAGACCAAAGGCGCGTTGAGAATGTTCGTTTGCAACAAATCCAGCAATGATTGCATTGTAAGCGAATAGATTTTTGTCATGATGGGTGGGGTAGTTGAAGACTCTGAGAGCATAGTTGATGTGGGTGCATTTGGAGTACATGTTGATGAGGCTGGTGATGGTGAGTGGAGATGAAAAGAAACCATTTTTGAGCAAATGGGTGTGGATTTGTTTGCCTTTGGAGAGGTTTGTGGTTTGTGCACATTGTTGAAGGGAGGTAATGCATGTTCCTATGTCGTATGAGGCTGAGTAACAGAGGAACGAGCGAGTGTGTTGTTTTGGGAGGACAAGTCTTGAGATTGTTGTCCCATTCATTTATGTGCTTGCTTGCTTAGAGCATCATTATTGTCGACATCATCAGATATAGGATGGCTTAAACAGAAAACTCAAAATGCTTGATTGATTTTCGTGAATTTGCGTAACATTTAGAAAGTCAGAATTTACATGCACTATGGAATGGATTTTCTTGAGTTTACAAAATGTTAAAGAGTGCGCTTCGGACATTGGATAAGGAACAAAAATGAAAATTTTGTGTTAGAAAATGATAAAAAGTTGTCAAATCAACTTATAAAAAGTTTACAAATTGTTGTTTATAATGTAAAGCTACTAATTTTGATTATCTTAACTAATGTCCTAAAAGCACTTGTTAACGACACGTTTACAAAATGTACTTTACAAAAACAACTCACAAATTATTTTGTAGAGAATGCTAGTAGGAGATACAGCACAAGTTTCGTTAACCGTTGATCAAGTTTGTTCACATTTAGACATGAGCCGAGAGAGATGGTATTGAAGAGGAAAGTTGGAAAACGAAAAAAGATTTCTTAAAATTAAGTGAGACAGGTGGAATTTTGGAAATTATAGTTATATAATTTTTGATAGAGAGGTGACGGGAAATTAAGGGGTGTAACTATGATGATAAAGTTTTGACAAATTTTGCAATTAAAAATCTTTGGTGAACACTCTATATAAATAAAGCATATACATCTTAATAGTTGTTTTATAATGAGGTGTATTATTTGAACATACATGACAACTAAAATTTTATAAAGAAAATTATATATTAACATTAACATAAAAACATATAGAGTGTTTACCAAAGTTGTCAAAAACATACGTCACGCATATAGAAGTTGTAGTTAGGTTGCTTTGAGATTTAGAAAGAGACGAACATGGCATTGCATCCGGCGTTATGGGAGAATGCAGCTTGGTTGCACATTGCAAGTCAAAGAAACAACATTGTGAGTCTTTTCTAGCAAGTCAACAAGATCAACGGTGGGGAACCTTCACCTGACTACAACAGATAAGGTGAGAGATGACGTGGCAAAGTAGCATCTACACTTCACATTCACACTCTCCTCTCAAGTAAAGTAAGCACCCAGCAGCACCGTTAATTAAATTTTTGTTTTTCTCTTTTCACGCTTCCGATAAATTAAATTAAAAAATAGTATTCCTTTATTTTATGCTAACTGGATTCTTTTTGATTCACAAGCAAGGAAAAACTATCTTCTATATATAATGATAAAATATTAATAAATATACCCATGCGGGATGCGGCAGAAGCGGGGTTTGGCTCTCTAACTGAACCCAAAGACGAACAAAGAAGAAGAAGAAGAAGAGTTGTTCCTTTTTCTTCTTCAATTTGAAAAAAATGGCTTCGAAGCTTGCAACATGTTTTGTTTGCTACAATTTGAGCAGCGGCTTCAACAACTCTAAGAATAACAATCGCGTAATGTGCTCTCCATTTCCATCATCCTGCAAAATGCGACAACACCGTATTCTCAGGTAACTTACCTATCAATATTTTCATTTTGCAGATTATTAATTTTATTAGTTAATCAATTTTGTTGTGTACAGTTCTCAGCAGCAGAAAAGACAATACCACAAGAAAACATCATCATCATCATCACAACCATCTTCCATTGATGATGGAGGAGGAGCTCTCAATCCAAAATCTAATCATGATGATTCTCTACATAATTTGAACCGTCCAATTGTAGTGCCTGATACTAATAATAATTCCACACCATCGGTATCCTCTTCAAACTCGTATAGATAGATACTTAGTTTCATTAAGTGCTTATGCTTTTGTATCACCTCATTTTTCAATTCAAGACTAAATTCCAATGACTTCATAAAATTAGAGGTTGTTTGTATTCACTTATATCAACTTATCTACTGATGTAAACACTTATAAGACTATTTGAGAGAGCATACTGAAACAACTTATGAAATGTTCATAAATCGCTCTTAGCTTAGTTCCAAGATATCTAATCAAAATAGTTTCACTTTATTTTATCTATTGTTATAGAAAGAGCTTATACATAAGCACTTATTTGATGAGCGCTTATGCTATAAGCGCTTACTTAAGCTGTTTATTCAAAGTAGATCTTATGGTGAAAACAACTCAGGATATATCATAGTAAGTTTCATTCTTGTGTTTTTCCAAACACTTGAACAACTAAATGTTTTTCGTTACATTACCAGAAAAACACTTAAAGAAGTGTTTATGTAATAAGATAATTAGTAAGTAAACGCTTCTGAAGACTTACGTCATTATTCTGATTTCGTAGAATGGCTAAATTTAGTTCTTGAATATGATTCAAGAGGTTAAAAAGTTGGTTTTTAGTGCCATTAACTAATTATTCAATTATGAAATAGGCCTTGAATGTAAACAGAGCAGAGCAGGCTGAACAGTTGTCTGGTGGTCAATTGGAAGATTTGTTATCCATGATAAAAAATGCAGAGAAAAGTAAGATGTTCTTCTGGAGTACTTTAGGTTTCATTTTAAAATGTATATGTTTCCTGTTAAATGTCCTGTCACCTGCTATTAAGAATTGTATGTTTATCTTCCAGATATCCTTCTTATAAATCAGGCTAGAGTTCGTGCACTTGAAGATCTTCAAAAGGTTCTTGCCGAAAAGAAAGCGTTACAAGCAGAAGTTAACGACTTAGAGATGAGGTTGGCTGAGACTGATGCGAGGATTGAAGTTGCTGACCAGGAAAAGACGCATGTGGAACTCATGGAGGGCCAGTTGGAGAAACTGCGTAATGAGTTGGCTGAAAAGGGTAGTATTGAAGAAAGCAATGCTGAATTGCATGACCTTCATAATGATAGGATCCGTTCCCTTACTGAGGAGCTTAATTCGGTAAGAGAAGAAAATGCCTCTCTGAAGAATGCCATAGAATCATTTAAAATACAGCTCAATGATGTCAAGAACAATGATGAACGTTTAGTGGTATTGGAAAAGGAGCGCTTATTTTTGGAATCAACCCTAAAAGACTTGGAATCAAAACTGTCAATATCTCCAGAAGATGTATCTGAACTGTCCACACTTAGAGTTGAATGCAAGCATTTATCAGATAAGGTTGAAAACTTGCAATTGTTGCTAGATAAAGCAACGGAACAAGCCGACCAAGCCGTTATAGTGCTTGAAGAAAACCAGGATCTTCAAAGGAAGGTTGATAAATTGGAAACATCCCTCGAAGAAGCTAACGTCTATAAGCTATCATCTGATAAACTGCTAAAGTATAATGAACTAATGCAGCAAAAGATAAAACTATTGGAGAACAGCCTGCAAAAATCAGATGAAGATATAAACTCTTATATTCAGTTGTATCAGCAGTCAGTGAACGAATTTCAAGATACACTTGATATTCTTAAAAAAGAAAGCAAGAGAAAGACGCCGGATGAACCAGTGGAAGATATGCCGTGGGAATTTTGGAGTCAATTGTTGCTTCTAATTGATGGCTGGACACTTGAAAAGAAGATAGCAGTAGATGATGCAAAGCTTTTGAGAGAAAAGGTGTGGAAAAAAGACAAGAGTATTAGTGATGTATATATGGCTTGCAAAGGACAAAATGAAGACGAGGCTATATCTGCATTTCTTGGCCTCACATCGTCTGCAACGAGGTATTAAATTCTAATTGTGTATTGCATTTTATATATCTTCCATTATCTTATGCATCCCTTACTTTTTATCTTTAGTCCAGGATTATATGTGATTCATATTGCAGCAGAGATGGCACCAGTGGCTAAGGTGAATTCATTGTTTCCATATCCCTATTTTTCTCTGTTATGAACTCATTTTATCTTATCCCTGATGTTTCTAATTCTTTCAACATGATCTTATCCCTTCACCTATAATCTGTTCTTTTACTGTAATAACTAACACCCACTTAAATGATGCTAAAGAGGCATGTCAGAAGCACCTTACTCTGTAAATAAGGGGGATACTATGTGTGAGTTTTGAATTTAACTAAATTTTCAGACATCATTAAAACACAGTCTCTTGTATCATTTTTTCTCCCTCGTGCCAATTTTTGAAATCTTTTTAGGAAATAAGTAGCATTTGGTACTGTTTATAACCATCACGAATGGGAGTTGTTCTAATCGTAACATACCAACTTTTTGACTGTGGGCCTTTGCTTGAATATGTCAAAGAAAATTATATCCTTTCTTAGATTGTCTCCTAAAATTAGTTTCCGTAATTCCTTAAACATCATTATTTGTACCGTTATTTAATTAAGATTAGGAGTTCAGTATTAGTATAAATAAGGATCAGTGCTTTGTCTTGTGTAATAACACCCAATATATCATTTATGCCATATCAATATAATTTTATTATTGAGTATACCTTTTCCTCCCTTTATACCTAAAAGAATAAATATTTTATAAGTTTTGCATGGTATTAAAGTCGTATCATCCTCCATGATATGTCCTGTCATCTTTCTACTATTGAGTTCCCAAAACTCTAGAACACTGCGGTAAAAATTACTAGTATCATATCTCCATGATTGTTTTCTAATTACCAGTTGTGCATTCACTCTGACTACCTTTTCTATGTCAGGTTTTCTTGTTAGTTTTCATGGTAAAATATCATTATATCCATGATCCTTTTCTTCTCATCAACATTGCTCACATTTTGGCTATCGTTTCTCTCTAAGGTTCTCTCTTTGTTAGTGGGGTTTTGCAATCTGTCTATGCAATCTCTATTCGTTTTACTTCTTGAATTAAAGGAAAAACTCTCAAATGAGAATGAATATAGCTAGTCTTCTAGACTATCAAATATCAAAGTAAAGTTTAATTGGCTTTGGAACTGGAAATAAATTTGAGTCTCTGGGGCGTTGGATGTGCAGGAATGGATCTTTTCTGTGTTGTACACATTGCTCCACAAGCATTGGCAAACTTCAAAGCCTCTCTAAATTTTGATTCATTCTTCATGCTGAATTCAATAAAGCAAAAGCAATGCCAACCAATGAAAAAGAAGTTAACGAAGTATATATTAGAAATTTGTATGGAACCTATAAGAGTGTTCCTTAACTTAAAATTTTAACATGTTTAAGAAGCTCCCTGTTTGATTCTTTCATTACACCTTTCCATATTGTTCTTCCTAGGATGGTGCATGATCTTCTGCTTTCAATTAATAATATTTAGATTGAGTTGTTTCCATAACAGGTTGGTGGCTTGGGGGATGTTGTCAGTGGTCTAAGTAAAGCATTGCAAAAGAAGGGACACCTTGTTGAAATCGTACTTCCCAAATATGACTGCATGCAATATGACCGCATTGGTGATTTAAGAGTATGCTATTTATTGAGAAAAGAGTCAGAGATGTTGAGTATTGGTGTTTGGTATCTTCAACAACTTGTGATAATTTGATTATTCTTGCAGGCTTTGGATGTGGTAATAGAGTCATACTTTGATGGTCAACTATTCAAAAATAAAATCTGGGTTGGCACTGTTGAAGGTCAATAGTTAAATATTTCCATTTAAGTTGAATGTCTTTATATATGGTTTACTAACTTCACTTTACTTATGCAGGCCTTCCTGTTTATTTCATTGAGCCCCATCATCCTGATAAGTTCTTTTGGAGAGGAGACTTTTATGGCGAGCGTGATGATTTTAGAAGATTTTCATATTTTAGCCGTGTAGCACTTGAGTTTCTTCTTCAAGCTGGCAAGAAGCCAGATATCATTCATTGTCATGATTGGCAGACAGCATTTGTTGTATGACCTCTTAAATCGTTTTTTACCAAACTTTTGCTCTTTGAGTAACTTATAGACTAAACCTTATTGTGCTAATATGCCAGGCTCCTCTATACTGGGACATATATGCCCCAAAAGGATTAAATTCAGCTAGGATATGCTTTACATGCCACAACTTTGAGTACCAAGGGACTGCAGCTGCTTCAGAGTTGGAATCATGTGGTCTTGATAGCCACCATCTAAACAGACCAGATAGAATGCAGGACAACTCAGCACATGATAGAGTCAATTCTGTCAAGGTATACTAATAAGATGATTATCTATTCTGCCATTTATGAGCAAATATAACAAAAAAGTAATAGTTTACCTTCCAATGTTTAGGGTGGAGTTGTATACTCAAACATTGTAACAACAGTTTCCCCTACTTACGCCCAAGAAGTGAGAACTGCGGAGGTATTGTTCAGTTCATTTCTTGCTCTTGTGCATATTAGGTATTTTCTGGTTTATCAAAATATCAATTTTTTAATTCATGTAATAATAAAGCAAGCAGCACACATAACGGAACCAGCACAAGGTCAACTTTGAATAACAACTTTCCCTATAATTGCGTCTATGCTGACTAGATTATTCCGGGAAAGGATTGTAGGAGATATATATAAACGGAGAATTTGTCCTTGACACAGTATTTGGCTTTTGAGTCTTTATGACCAAGTGTTGAAGAATTTGATGCATGATACTTCTTGCTTTTTTACTGAACTATAATTCCAGCAGAGTTTCTTTTGGGTGGGCTTATGCTTTGTCCATGCTTTAAGCCAAATGGATTTCAAGTTAGCGATTTGTTATAGATCTAAAACCATTCATGTGCTCTTGTTAATAGCATAAGCTTGTTGAAGATTTGATTCTTAAGAATAGACAAAGGCTTTGTTTCTAATAATAAATGGAAGACTATTGCATATATTTTTGTACTAGCTATTTGGCATTTGACATTGTTACGCGCAATATAAGGGTACCAGGTGTCCAATTTGATGTGCAAGTCAACATAGGCCGCAATGAATTTGCTATTGATCTTAGGATTTGACAGTATATCTTATACAGAAAAAATAACGGAGAATCACACATAATTCATCATAAATGCTTTAAGTTTGGACTATTGTATGAGCTCTCTTTATAACGTTTCCATTTGAAAAGTGGTCTCATGAATGATATTATTGTACAAAATGCAGGGAGGTAAAGGCCTCCATTCAACCCTCTCTACCCACTCCAAAAAGTTCATCGGTGTTCTTAATGGTATTGACACTGATATATGGAATCCTGCTACTGATCCATTTCTTGAAGTCCAGTACAGTGCAAATGATCTTCAAGGAAAAGCAGAGAATAAGGAAGCCTTGAGAAAGAATCTAGGTCTTTCTTCTGCAGATGTTAAGAGGCCATTGGTAATTATATAATTCTTATTTCATAGGACAATTTGTTTGAAACAATATATTATAGTTTGCTCTTCACTCAGGTTTTTTTTGTTTGTTTTGCAATTGATGCTGTGTCAATTTTCTTTTATGCCCCCAAAATGCTACCAAAAAGCAGAGTGTGTGTGCATTTTTGGCCTATTGGACTTGAGATTTTGAGACTTTAGATTGGTTCTAGACAAACCATATGGAGGTGGTCTCAGTCTATAGTTGTCTGAAACTTTCCAATGGTAGTGAATAGTGGTGGTGGTTGCCAAAAAAAAGTCTGTGAATGTGTTGCGAGGGATGCCATGATAGAGTTTGCAGGACTTCACCTCTGAAAAATGATAATCAATATTTACCTCCAGTCCAAATTCTAGGAATTAACATATTTTCCAAACTATTATAAGTTCCTATATTCTATTCAATTAATTTTTGTATGTTGCTTTAAGGTCTCATTTGCTTCTTTGTTGGAAGACATCATTTATATATATATGGTTAAGTGATGTCTTAACTTGAAATTTCTAATTATTTGTCTCTCATTTAGCAGTTAATCATTCACGACTTATTCTAAAAAGTTAGAAATTAAGATGCTTTAATAGTTCGATCTTTCTATTCTCTTCTATGATAGGTTGGCTGCATAACAAGATTGGTTCCACAAAAAGGTGTTCATCTTATAAGACATGCCATATATCTAACACTAGAGCTGGGAGGTCAATTTGTTCTACTTGGTTCAAGTCCAGTTCCACATATTCAGGTCATATTTTCTTTCCTTATAGCTGAAATTTAGTGGTATTATACTCCACTTTAGAATAGAGTCGGCTAAAACAGTATAACAGAAGAAAGTCAACTTAGAATAAATGTGGAATTCTTTCTCAGCACAAAAAAAAAGTGCTACATATCTTAGATAGATTACGTTTCAGTGAACTATTACTATATATAACCAAAGGTCCCAATAAATATTGTTGTGAGAAAAAATAATGATACTTAAAAAACTGGAGAAAATTGATCCGCCTTTCTGACTGATTTAGTTTAGAAATGTACTACTAAGTATTCTGGTGAGATTTACTTAAAAGCTAATTTGATACAGACATATATTATATATTTGGATGCATAGGTTAAAGGATACGGCATTTTTAAATAAAACTAAGGTGAGAATACGCCAATAAAACCAATGATTTCTGTATTATAACTGAGGGTGTATGCGTAGAACAGTCAAATAATGATTTCACTATTACAATCAAAATATTAATATAATACAGTAATTTATATATGTTCTCGCATAAACTCTTACTTTCTGTGAAAAGAAATATTATTGAGATATTTGTTTATTTTTTAATGTTTTGGAAGTAGACTGTTAATGGAGTTGATTTTCTTCGATATTCCCATTCATTCCCCATACTTTCTGTTAACTGATTATCAGTTTTCTATTCTCTAGAGAGAATTTGAAGGCATTGCCAACCATTTCAAGAATCATGACAACATAAGGCTGATATTGAAGTATGACGAATCTCTCTCCCATACCATTTATGCTGCGTCTGACATGTTCATCATTCCATCGATCTTTGAACCTTGTGGCCTAACACAGGTATGGCTGTTCATGAATTTCGATGATTAAAACTAGTTATTGTAGTGTCAACAACTAATGCAAATCCATCTTCCATTCTTACGTAATACATGTTTCCAGTAAAAAACTGTTTTATTTTTTAGAAATTTGTATCTTGATTATAGATGCTTGTATATTTGTTGTTACTCTACTATCAAATGTTATCCATTTTGTCAAACTTAATTCATAGTTAAGTGTGCCACCAAAATTCATTTTCTGCACCTGAATGAAGTAAAATTACGTGATAAAGAATCCAACTGTACAAAGATGATCATATAAGTGAATGAAAAGCAGACAATATGAAAAGCTTAAATTAAGGTTTTTTTATACTTTACACAGTTTCCTAATATATTTCCTGCAGATGATTTCAATGAGATATGGTGCTGTACCTATCGCCAGAAAAACTGGTGGCCTAAATGACAGGTTAGCATAGCATATGAAATGAAAGTTTACTTCTTGTTTCTGAAGATTAACTACATTCTGTCTCATTTTGCAGTGTTTTTGACATTGATGATGATGCAATACCTTCACAGTTTCGGAATGGATTTACATTTTTGAATGCTGATGAGAAGGTAAAGTAAAATATCTTGTTTTTACAGTCCAATGTCACAGATGCATGTTTTTCATGATAGAGTAGGTAATGGGGTAGGTTTGGGTCACGCCCCCGCCTCCATCTTTAGCTGGGATGAAAAATTGTACTGATTAAAATTATCTAATGATTGCAATATTTAATTTGTATTTTCAGTATTTACGATACAAGAGAGTGTGAGAGTGAAATCCTAATTGCAACTTTAGTCTTTGTAGCTTGGATTGTGGATGATTTTGATCTCAACTTTTTTTAAGCCAAACAAGTTCCTCTGTTTTTAAAATTAAGCAAATTTGGTCATATTTTAATTATGTATGACAGATTATAGATATGTAATGCAAAGCTTTACTAAACCTATTTTCCGTAACCTACCTTATTCACCTTCAACATTCTCATCTATCAAATAAACATTATTTTATGCTGTTTATTGCTCTGGTAAACTCTAATGACACAATTTTGACAGGGAATAGATGGTGCCTTAGTACGTGCAATTAATCTCTTCAGGGACGACCCTGAGAGTTGGAAGCAACTTGTTCAGAAGGACATGAACATTGATTTTAGCTGGGATTCTTCAGCGGCACAATATGAGGAGCTCTACTTAAAGTCTGTGACTAGAGGAAGAGCGGTAAAACGTGCTTAATTTAGCAAAATGAGGTTTTCCTGTGCTATCCTTTCAATCTCATTAGTTTTCAACACAGAGATGGTAGATCAGATTTAATGCACAAACAGAAGGATTTATCTGAGCATATACCTTCCATGCAAGAACATCTCTAATTGAGAATGATTACAAAGACTACTTTGAATGTGACGTGGCTGCCTAAAATGTGCTGCTAGATTAGTCTCCATGAAGCAACATTTCTCACTTTTGATGAATTCTAGGTGATATTTCAACTTCACTATACATAGCAAGACTGTGTAGTTATTTTTCATTATTTCGCCACTTTCCTACGTTTTTAGAATATGTCAACAGTGTACAAAGGCCATACATGTAAATCGTTACAACTTAGTTTTCAACTAGAAAGAATGTATAATTTAATTAAATTCCAAACAAAATAAAAATCCTTACAATACTATACTAACTCTGTTGGTTATCATCATGTGATACTAAAAGCGCATGCAAGCTCCCGTTTAACTTTTTGTTATCGCGGTTTTAGAGATGGCATTGTGAGAGAGAAACAAGTAAAATGTCATGCCTCAAGTAAACGGAGTTATCATACAGGAGTGTGTATCACGTACAGAAATAAATAGGAGAGTCTAGTGTTAACTTGAAATCTAGAGGAAGTCAAATCTGTTTTGTTTGAAGAAATCTTAGGGAAGGTAGTGCAATTTTCTCTACATAAAAAACACTAGTTTGCACGAAATTGACTTCACAACAATAAATAAATTCGTAATATTATGGACTGAATATTGGAGTATGAAGAACATTGATCTCACAAGTTAAGATTAAAATTGAAGGCATAAGAAAGAAAGTTGTGGTAATACTTTTCATATGAACTGATGATAGTTTTGCATATGTGAAGAAGACGTATATAAACACAAGAATAGACTATGAGTAATTATTTGGTAGTTAGATACAAAAAAGAAAAACTATATTTATCGCCAAATGTTAATGCATATGCATCATGAAAGGAAAAAAAACTACTGTCAATTGTTTTCAACTAGCTTCACTATAGTTTTGCATCAAAGTAACTAGGTGAAGAACATTCGTGTCAAACTCCAACACATCGTTGCCGACAATGATTCCTAGTGATCAACTTCAGTGTTTGGGTGGATATTTTTGGATCAACTTAATTTTGTATAATCGATTTGGATCAACTTAATTTTATATAATCGATTTTAACTGCAAATGAGTTTGAAACTGAGTATCAAGATTTGAGCCACTTACATTCAAAACCTGTATAGATTTGCTTCTATTTGAATTACATTTGACTCCTCTAAAAGAAAAAAAAAAATTGGCTAGTACCAGATTTTTATTTATTGACACGCATAAACATAAATTAGCGATAAAATATCGGTAAATATGTTGTGGATTGTTTCTATTTTAATGGAGAGTTAACTAATTTTTTAATTGATAATTTCATTAATATTATAAAAAGAGGTATGTTATTTGGATGGTCTTTTGTTATAAGTGTTCAGACAAACACTCCGTGTCCGTCTATTCGTTTTTTTATTGAATCAATGTTATAAGTTACAAACAATAGTTTTCATGAAATTTTGATTAAATTTATTTTGATTTTGATTTAAATTTAATGCATATATATTTTTTCACTTTTATAGTGTAACAAACTATATTTATCTTTCTTTAAAAAAAAAATTATATTTATCTATTTCGATGACACCAACTATATAATAAATATAATATAAATTTTTATCAAATGGAAAATATAATATAAATTTTCATTTTTTCTGAATGATGCCAACAATAATATAACATTTTTATAGACAAGTTTGTTTAAAGATATAATTATAATTGAAAAAGGCGTACTAAAACCATATATTTAACTTGTGTACTCCTACAATGTATTTTTGTTTACAATATTTCCAAAATATTTCTACAAATATCAACTTCTTTTAAAAAAAATCCACTTTACATAAGTTGATTGTATGCATTTGTAAAAAAGTTTGACATCGTTAGTGTATATAAATTAATCTCGTTTTTCTTCAAGACAACTAAACTTTTTGAATTGTCTAAATTTTATAGAAAGCTAAAATTTATAATTATCAATAACATATTTTTAATTATAAAAATTCCATAAAATCAGAAAATGAAACATTGATTGTGATAAATAAATTGAAAAATTAGAATTTTCATAAAATGCAGAGGGTGAGAATTACGTGAGGGGGTGTAGCAAAAATCAGCAGTTAATAAAGATATACATGTAAAAATAACCCATGTAGGCCCAGCCCAATAGTATAAAATCGAATAAAAACCCGTAACCCTAATTCTGCGATTCCTCAATAGACAGTGTGTGTATTCGTTTCCGCACAAGCACACAATTTCACTGGTAAGATCTAGGTTTTTTCGATTTGGATTGGATTATTTTGAAATAAGCACTTTTATGTTAATTATTATAACTTTGTGTTATTGAAATTTGTAACAGAAAATATGGTGAGGGTTAGTGTTTTGAACGATGCACTGAAGAGCATGTACAATGCCGAGAAACGTGGGAAGCGCCAAGTTATGATTAGGCCATCCTCAAAAGTGATTATCAAATTCCTTATGGTCATGCAAAAGCATGGTATGTGACGTTGTTTGATTCATGTTGTTGACCCCATTTTGTGGGATAATTGTGATGATATTGTATACTCTTGTGTTGTAGGATATATTGGAGAGTTCGAATACGTTGATGATCACAGGTCTGGCAAAATTGTCGTTGAATTGAATGGAAGATTGAATAAGTGTGGTGTTATTAGTCCTCGTTTCGATGTTGGTGTCAAAGAGATTGAAGGATGGACTGCTAGGCTTCTTCCCTCAAGACAGGTCAGCTAAAAAGCCCAGTTTTCTCTTATAAATGACCATAAATAAACATGATAGTAGTTTGATAGTTTAATTTACATAGGACCTGTTTTGATTGACTTATTTGAGCTTATTCATTGACATAAGTTAGTTTTCTGGGACTGTATTGTGAACTTATGAAATCATCAATATCCCCAAGCTTTTATAGGCTTATTTTCACATGCTCTTCAGTATAAATTATAAAAACGGCTTATAGGATATACAAAAATAAGCTTATGCATACGAGCTTCTTGTGATAAGATAAGTGCTTGTGCTATAAGCTGCGAATAAACAGTCCTTCCAAACAGGCCCTAATTAAGTTTATTTTATAGTTCCTAACTTTCTTGTGGTCATTCTTTTGTGTACCACATTGACGTTGGAGTCTTGATCTCAAATATGAGCTTAATTCATTGTTTGTTTGTTGTATCCTTGATATGTCGAGATCAAACAATTTTTATTTTTTTTTTCTTTCTAATTTATTTGCTTTTGGTTTCTGGAATTCCTTTATGTTAGGTCAGAAAGCTTTTAAAACTTGGGTTGGAATTGTAGAGGGGTTAACCAGAACTATCCGGCAGTGTTTGTTTTGACTTATGCTTCATATATTGGAAATCACTGTAGTATGAATTGTCCCAAATGTCTCACTCACTTTCGGGACTATTTGGATAAAATCAAATCATGATCATGAATCATTTCTAATGACAGAGCATTTAAATTCAAACCGTTATTGATGATTGGGCGTATAATTTCTTATTGGGTTTTATGGGGTGGGAGTAGAATATTCATTGTCTATCTATTTATTATACCTCGCTAATTATGCTTTTACTTATTTGTCTTTACATTTTTGTACGAACAACTTGAAAACACGACTACTTATTTTACAATATGTGCTACCCATCCCATCTTTTAATATTTTCATTTATATTCATAATTCTATCTTGCCTTTTGCAAGTTTGCAACCATTATTCAATTGTAATGTTTATATACTTGACATTTAGACAGAAATCTGTTACACATGGGGAATATAGATTTTACATTTAAAGAAAAACTAATAGTTAAAGTGGCGATTATATACCAACATTCTTTATATACTTTGCAGTAAATCAACGGTTTATTTTACATGTAGATGCAAACTGAACTCTGAAGTTGCTATCATCATCTGGCAAACTATCGAATGTTATGTTGCTTGTTTGTATCATATGATTTTTCTTCTGGTCCCTAACTATTGGTTTGCTCAAATCACGCAGTTTGGGTATATTGTCTTGACTACCTCTGCTGGTATCATGGATCATGAAGAGGCTAGGAGAAAGAATGTTGGTGGTAAAGTGTTGGGTTTTTTCTATTAGGGTATGAAGATTGCATCCAATTTCAGATTTTGAGAAGTTTTAGTGTTTGGGATCAAATTCAGTTTTTTTTACATGGATATTGTAATCTGGATTACTTAGGATTGTAAGCTTTTAATTTGCAGTTTTGTACTTTTGTGCTAAATTGAATTTTGGGTATACTATTGCGCTCTTGGTCCCTAGCTTCCGTGTTTCAAAATTGTTGAATTTTTAATGAATCGAAATTATTCTTTCGTTAATCCATTTGTCATGATGAATGGCCTCCGCTAGAGCATACCAAGTATGAGTTCTGCAACATCTGTCAGTAGACTCGTGTCATGATGAATGGCCTCCGCTAGAGCCTACCAAGTATGAGTTCTGCAACATCTGTCAGTAGACTCGTATTCACTAAGACATGTTCTGAAATGCAACGCTCTACTGCATGCTAGCTTCAAACCATGAACTTCTCTAATGTCAGCCTCTAAAATTGAGCACACCAAACATATTGATACATTTGATTTGTTTTTTTGATTTTGAAAGAAAAACAAACCAACGAGTACACCTTGAAATAGCTGGAATTGAAGGTCATCAAACTATCTTGAAAGGATAGTAGACTCTGTCTTTCTCAAATGAATATGAGAGAGTATACATTTTTAAGAAACCTTTGATGATGTTAAAACCATAAATTTTAACAGCACTTTTTAATACACTCTTTTTGATTGATTTAAATTCATATGAAGTCCATCAAATTTGTATGGGACTCACGTGATTTGGTGTAATTCGTGTGAATTTTATCCAATCAAACAAAGTGTGTTAAAAGTGTGTTGCTAGCATTCATCTTTTTTATAGATTTTATTGTCTTGTGACTTGAAGAAAACTTGAGATTTTTTTCTTATGTCATTGTAGATAATATCACAATTATTTTGACAACTTATAAGAGACAGTTAAAGATATACAATTGAATTTTATCCAATCAAATAAAGTGTGTTGAAAGTGTGTCTTGCTAGCATTCCTCTTTTTGATAGATTTTATTGTGTTGTGGCTTGAAGAAAACTTGAGATTTTTTTCTTATGTCATTGTTGATTTATTTTGACAACTTATAAGAAACAACTAAAGATATACAATATGATTACACAGAAAACCAAGCAATTTTTCTTAAAAAAAAAATTAGAACGATTTTGCATAAACGGTTTTTTTTTTTTTTAAGGAATTTTGCATAAACGGTTGTCTATTAAGATGTTCCAAAAAAGTTATCAAATTATTATTTCTTTATAAAAATGCTAAAATAGTTTAAATGGATGGGTAAAATTAGAATGAAATAATCCAACCTAAAAAGTGTATCCATTTATATAGTGTTTTAGATATAGCTTATTGATAAAAGAAAATTGCAAACACAATTATTAATCGAAACTAAGGGTCCGTTTGGATTAGCTTATTTTAGAGCTTATATAAAACAGCTTATGCAAATAAATAAGTTTTTATGTACTATTTATAAGTTTTTAAGGCAGTTTATGAAAAACTCGTTTATGAAGATACAATTTTCGTTAGTGAGAGTTTATAAATTAAAGTAAAAGCTTATTTATTTACATAAGCTATTTTTCATAAGCTCAAACCAAACGGGGCCTAAGTTTCTAAAGAAAAATAGCAAACCTAAAATCTGAATTCTCGAGAAAATTTTGGGTATCCCAGACAACTCAAACTTTGAGTTGTTCTAAACATTTATATATTTATAGATTTATATTTTTGTTTACACCCAATTGTAAAGTGTATCCAATTATATAAATTTAAAATGCAACTTTTTTTATTAGTTTATAAAATATCCTATATCTCTGTAAATATCTACACATAAATTAATCGGATACATGTAAAAAATAATGACACCTAATGTATGTAACTTAATCTTTTTTATATTCCAGACGTCTCAATTATAGAACATATAATTAAAAATAGGAAAATCGAACAAAACCCATTTTGATGGCCTCTGTCTTTCACTAACTAACCCTAATTACGCAAGTGCCTCTGCCTGCATAGAGACAATGTAGCTACTTCCGCACACGCACGCCCTGTTTCTTTGGTTGAATTTAAGTTCTAGGGTTTTTATTTGATAGAAGTGATTTTATGTTTTTGTTTTTACACCCAATGGAAATGCCCACCTCTCTCCTCTCTGGCTTGTTTGCAATAACAATCTTCAGCATCGGCTAATCACTTGTTTTTGAAATATAATTTTTTCAACAGCAGTTGACGACATATTCAGCATTGGATTAGTTTCTCTTCGGTTGATCCTTCAAGTATTTCAGATCATTTTATACAGTTTGGCTTTTTAACAAGCAGTTCAAATACGACGATTCATTTAATCTATGTTATTTGGTTTCCATGTGTTTGGTAAATTGGAAAGAGATGGTTAATAGAATATTTAGCCAAAATATGTTAATTTAACTTTCGGTTAGCATGGTCTGTAGCTTAGCCCTCCTACTCTGTTCGTAAGACTATCGTGTTTCTCTTTGGTATATTTGTCATATGAGGAAAACTTTTTATTGTTAATATAATTCATTTTGCCTTTCCCTAAAAAAAATCATTTTGTCTTGTTTAAGAAAATATAAATGTGAAATTTATTTAAAAAAATATTTTAATATAAATCTAAAATATATATAAAATAATTTGAAAATGAATGTAAAATATATTTTAAAGTATTGTATTTTTCCAGCGTTGGTTGGGTTATATACATAATATTAATGATTATGTTTTATGTATAATATTTATTAAAAGTTGATATAACTCTAGAGTTATAAAAGAAAAAAATTATTCATACTAGCGATTGAAAATTATAAAACAATGTTTTTATGAAATTTTAATTTTGATTAAAAGTAAAAATATGATTGTTTTTTACTTTTAAATTATAACAAATCAAACTAATCATGATTGTCAATTTCAATGAAACCAACAATATAACAAAAATATATAATCTAAATTCTTATTTTTTTTTAACGACACCAACAACAATCTTTATTATAGAAAAAACTGTTGTTTAAGGATATAATTGGGATAATGTAAAAATAAATATATATACATTCATCTAGTTTTTTACACTTTTAAATGATAAAGGAAAAAACTGAACATGTGTGTTTGTTACATTTTTATTTTAATATTTAAATTTATTCTTATTTATTTGTTACATGTGTTATTTGTATTGAAAATTAAGAGTATTTTTATAAAGAAAAATTCAACCCAAAAATGCTAAAAGGGTAGTTTTCTTTATATATAGTATAGATTAGTGTTTGTGTTATATGTATAATATTTATTGGAAAGCCATATAATTCAAAATTAATAAAAGAAAAAAGATTACTCGTACTATAACAGGTAATTATTTGGTGGTGATATACTTAACCCGTAATTTATTAAATAAAGTATTAATATCTACATAGAATATGGATCTAAATAGACACACGCAAATGGACGGTGTAATTAGACCCCTTGAATTAGTTAATCATTGAGTCGGATACCGAGTTTTAAAAAACTACTTAAAATATAAAATAAATATATGCTAATTAGTTAAGTTGAAAAAAAATATCAAAAATGTGTATTTAAAATGAAAATAATGAGCACATGTAGGCAAACAAAATTATTTCCTTATATCTTTTAAAAAAAAAAATTCCTTATAAATATATAAAATTGATTAAAAAAAAGTGAATTATCTTTTAAATTTGACAAAATCTATGCCAAATGAAACATAATTTAAAATAATTGTTAATGAAGGAGAAAACTAAGAAACAAAAAATAGTTTGAAATTCCTTAAAAAAAATAGTTTGAAATAAAGGCAAAACTCATGTGAATTTCTTCATGTTTTTCATATGATTCTTAGGTAAAAATATATTTTTCATGAGTAGTTTATTTAGGAACCATATGAAAATTTTCTAAGAAAATGCATCTAAGTTTTTTGCTATAATTAAAATAAGGATAAAATTTAGGTGTATTTTCTTAAATGCTATTTGTGTGGTATTTCACATAAAATACTCACAGCCACCTATGATTTCTCAAATCTACATTTTTTTTCAAAGTTTGTTATAACAACAAAAAATGGATTTTAATTATGTAAAGAACCAGACGAAAAGCATGTAAAGAAAATGCACCTAAATTTTGTCCTTAAAACAAATGATTTTTTTTTAATGACAAATATTAGTAATTAGTTGTTTAAAAAGAGTGCATAGTATAAGTAAAAAGATCCAATTAATAGAATAGTAATAATAGACTTATGAAGGGAAAACATAATAGTAACAATAATTCTTGTAAAAAAAATGTAACAATAATCAAGGATGCCAAAAAATCACAGATAAAATCCACCTTTGACACAAACTGGATTGCTTAACAAGTACTCACAAATATTAATGGACACTCGGGTAAAAATAGTGGTAACTCTATACACAATGATAACTCAGACGTGCAATTTGTGTAGAGATATTTAGACTATATAAATAAATTGGATTTTTAATTAAAAAAAATTGTTATGGTGTTAGTATAGTACATGTCCATAATAAAAAATATAAATGAAATAATATTTAAAAAATATAAAATTAAACTTATTGAATCAAATTATTTTGTAGTTAAAATTTAAATCTAAATATGTTGCTAAAAGATAAAAAAATGATAAACAATTAAATCTCATTTAAAAATTAGAACATAAAAGATATTAATTTGAATTTGCAAGTGACTAAAATTCGATGCATTTCATAGAGATATTGTCGATAGATAAAAAAGACCAAATTTTGCAAAAATAAAAAGTTGCAGAAATTAACATATGAGAGGTCAAGTGCATAAAAAAAACACAATGTAATTTTTAAGTTAGTTGAAAAAGATTGGTTATATATAAAATTAGAAATTAGAAAAAAAAATTTGGTTATATATAATCAAAATTTACTTGTGTATACGTTTCCATGAGTATAGCTCTTAATAGAGACAATACATTATATGCAGTGTTCAGGGTTCTAACCCCATTCACCCCACCTATTTTATCTTAAAATTTGAATTCTACTCACAGGAGTCAACGAGATCAACGTTGGGGATCTTCACCTGACCACAACAGAACTGAACACAGGTTATAAGATAAGGTAAGAATAACGGACGTGGCAAAGTACAATATTATACTCCCTCCGTCCCGAATTAACTGAGCCAAAAGTTCATTTCACACGTATTAAATAGTTTTAGGTGCACTTGTTAAGTATTGATGCATTTTCCACTATCATAAATGTAAAGTGGAATTTATTGAATTGGAAACGATGAAAGTAATATTAATTAGAGTTATAAAGTAATTAATATTGTATTGAAAAGTGAAATGACTCAGTTATTTTGAAATACTTTTTTTGCAAATGGCCAGTTACTATGGGACGGAGGGAGTAATTCATAGTCCTCTCTCGACTCGAGTAAAGTAAGCACCCACCACCATTCATTCAACTTTTTTTCTCTCTTCACGGATCCGATAAATTAAGTAAACAAAAAATTGGATTCCTTTATTTTATGCTGATAAATTGACAGTAGCCAAGTAGTTCTATCAGCAATGTTATTATAGTAATAACCTGCTTCATCGTTATATATAGTCGCAAGTAATCTTAATGCACATAATTTTACGATAGGTCTGTCAAAAATATTTTGTTTATTGTATGTTCAAGATCAATAACAGGTAAAACATAAAAATCGTCAAGGAGTCCAATTAGCTGACAAACAGCTCATAGTAGACACGAGTGAACTTTTATAGTAATGTAAGAGAAACACGAATATAAAGGTGCACAGTTGAATGTTATAATCAACACCATTGCTTGTTACACTGAACAATTCACAATTCAACATGACACGGGTTTAATAGTTACTACAATCATGCATCTTTAAAACAAGCTTACGGAAGCAAAAAGACCTAGCTTGCCTCAGAATCTTCTTTAAAATATAGGAATTATGTGCCTTGTGCAACAGCTGAAGAGTTAATCATAGAGATATCTGAGCAGCATTGTTCATTCTGGATCAGGTGAACCGCCAGGGACCAACTGCATTGCACACCACATACTGTCAGTACCGCTATGACACTAGGAAAAACTAAATTATATGTGAGAAGATTACTGTCAACATTTTGCAAAGTTGCCAGGTCAAATGATTTATTAATAATCCATAGAATTTAGGTAAATAGAAAACAATTGAGAATTTGAAACTTACAATGGCAATGTTGTTTCCATTGAGTAAAATCTGATCAAGCTTAGTTATCCTTCTCCCCTCAGCAGTGATCTCGCTGTTGTATGAATAATAAAGCAATAAACTAAATCAATTTGTGAGGCATCACCATATGTGTGTGTGCACATGAACATCCAAATCAAGGAGAATGAACAACTAACATAAAACATAAAGACACAAAAGCCATTATAAAAGTAAGAAAGTATTCAGTAAGTACATCAAATAACCAGAAATATCCACTGAGAAAGATGCTCTAAAAGAACATGTATGCAATGATGTCTGAAACCCCTTATTCCTTGGCACACACATGTACAGGGTTAGGGGGATAGATATAAATAGTCTATCTATTAACTTAGTACATGAAAGAGGCATTATGGCATTATTCCATGATAAACTAAACATAAACTCTTAACCTAGACTTAATAACACGTGTCCCTGAAAAGTTGACAATGTCGGAGCTCATAATACTCTACAGGGCATTACTTAGAGAGGGCCCTTAGCTATATAGCTCAAAGAAACATAGAAATTGGAGACTCCTTTAGCATGCATAGGGAGTTCCTACAGATCTCACTCAAGGGGTAGATGGGTTGCATTAACTAAGACCTGCATGTAGTTTACTTTGGGGCATGACCTTTTAAATCTTAACTAGCTAACATTTGTAGTAAAGAGCTAACTGAAAGTTACAGGATGTTGGCTAGTCTTCGGGCTATGAAGGTAATTTTTCCTTTATGCATTGAGGATAAGTCATTCGGGTTTTGTGGAGTTATCAACATGGGTGCTTTCATATTTGCAGAGGATAGCAGTAAGAGATTTGAGATGAATGAGAGGCTTTCTCATTTGGTTATTGGGAAATGAAAGTAAATGTATGGAAGACTCCTCTTGCACCGATTCTAGATGAACCCTTGCTAATAACAATCAAGTGAAGTCAAGGATAATGGTAGCTCTTCATAACAATTCAACGATATTGACCACAAGGTTATGATTTGGTCGTCCATGGTTAATGGTTGTTCGTAGCACACAAACATTCAAATTAAGATAGGAGTTCATACAAATCAGTAGTCAAGTGACCCTTCACTTTCTTAAATCTTAACTAAACCTGCCCAAACAACTTGAATTTCAAACCAATATTTTTTTGTGCCAACAATTCCAAAAACACCCATTTACCAGTGACCAATTACCTCCTTTCATAATCGTTGGGGGAGGGGGGATATAATTAACTTTTTGAACATCATGCCAGTTCAAATTAAATGTAAACATTCATATAAGTTGGGGAAACAGCTGTAAATTATTAAAACTGATGTATTATAACAATTCCAGTTAGAAATGTATTTTAAAAATTTGAGGGACTCCCTTGAGTAATAAACACGTAAAGCTGGTCCTATTCTACCTTCCTACTCATCAAACATGTTCTTTACAGAAAAACAATCAGATATGCACAATAGGAATGTAAAAAAAAAAAAAAAAAAAAAAACAGAACATCAGTAAGTTCTATGGATAAAAGCATAAAATGTGGTAGTGCAAGTCTTACTATTCAGTAACATCTTCAAGGACCATGTTAACATAAACATCAAAGCCTCTAAGGGTACCAACAAGCTCCTTGTCGCCTTTCATTATCACCCATATTTTTGAACCTATACAGCGGTCAATCAGCTCTGCATATTTTCAGCACAAAACAATGTCATCTTAAACGGAGTTCAAGCAATATTGGATTAACTAGAAAAATGATTGGAGATGGTGAAATCAAACCTGATGGAAGAAGCTGTGATGGATTATTAGCCATGAGGATGAATTGGTAATTTCACCGAAAACCTGTGAAGGGTACAGAAAAAAATGAAATAGATGAGAACGTTTATAAATGTTTATGAAAAAGGTTATTAGCTTTGCTTTTAAAAAATTCAACAAACTTAAGTTCAAACAATGAAAGCAAGATGAAAAGAAATTTTAGAGCTTGCCCAAGTTCTAAATGCTAGTGAAAATAACAAAGCAAAACCAACCATATATAAAAACATTCACAAGTTCCCAATGAAATTCAATTGATATTTGAAATTAAAGAAAAAAGTAAAGTAACCTAAGCAGGAATTAGTGGTGACAGAGCTTGAAGAACTGAGCAACAAATCCGATGATTGAAAACACCCAAGAAATAAAGTGAGAAGTATGCCCTGGTAGTACTTCATTGTACGATAATTACTATGAAGTAATTAATATGCCCTCCGTCCCATTTTGTATGATGTTTAAACAAAACCAATTTGTCTCAAGTTAGTTGTAATTTTACATATTCAAAGAAACGTTACAAAATAGTTTCCACTTATACCCTTATTCATTTTCATCGTGCTTTTTGATCAATAAATGATAGAATCTCATTTAAGAGGAGATATCAAGGACATAATTGTACATTACACGACACATTTTATAAAATCTACACTATTAAAACTTTTCTTAAGGAGTTGTTTACAACCTTAGTATGGAACAGAGAGAGTACATACAAAGTAGTTTGCCCTCATTTACTCTTCAATTGTAAATAGGGCTGGAAATGAGTCGAGTCGAACCGAACCTGTCTGAGCTCGACTCGACTCGATTAGAATTTGTTCGGCTCGAAACTCGATTCGAATTTAAAACGAACCTTTTTTCAAGCTCGAGTTCGGCTCGTTTAAAGTTCACGAGCAACTCGGTTCGACTCGTTAGGTTCAGTTAAAGACACTAACTTAATTGCTATGGTCCAAAAACAAGAACTTGCAGTCCAAAAAAACAAACTGCATTTTGCCAAGGGATGTTATGTGATACACATAAGACAACACACCCATGCTAGTGAATAGCATTCACTTTTTGTTGCATTCAGCTCAAGCGCTTCACAATAAATTTATAACCAATTTTGCTCTCCTTGCTTGCTAAACAGCCGAGGTGGAACATTAGTAGCTAGTTATTATAGGTATATATATTTACAAACCTGATAGTACATAGACTACACTATCTTCTTTTCTTTTTACTTTTTCTCTATCTTTTTTAATGATTTTCTCATTACTTTTGCTCTATCCTTTTTTAATGATTTTGTAGGAATGTGGTTTTTTTAAAATAAACATTAAATATAGGGGTTGTACAAAAACGTATTTCATATGTGAGTAGAAATTCTTCATCAATCGTCAAAGTGAAGTATGGCTCATTTTATCTACGAACACATATATATAATTGATTCAACTCATGAACCAAACGAGTCGAACTATATATAGTTCAAGTTCACTCATTTAATTAAAGAACTTAATTTTCAGCTCATGTTCGGCTCATTTGGTTCATGAACCAAGTTCAACGAGTTAATTGTCGAACCGAGTTTTGAACTATATTCGAGTTGGCTCGGTTCATTGCCAGCCCTAATTGTAAAACTATCTTATGGTTATACACTATACAATACTACTGCATGAATATGATAAACAATTACCGAGTATATGCTAAACTAAACAATTTACCCTCACAAATCAATAATGGACATTCTTGACTTAGATGGCTTTGCTATTTGTGTTAGCATTAGAGCTTATCTGGATTGACTTATTTGAGCTTATCGCATAAACACTTACGAGCCTATTTGGGTCATAAGCCCCTTTCAGCTTATTTACATAACCTAACCAAGATAGCATGTGAAAACAACCCAATTTAACTTTATCTTTATCTTTTGTTATAGGAATTGCTTGTACATACATACTTATGTTATAAGCTGCAAATTAAGCTGTTTATCCAAGAAGGAACTTAATTTAGGGATGGGGAATATCCCTGCACATCTTTTCAATCTGTTTATACCTATCTTCGTTCAAGCTAATGAATGAGTTTGATTACCCTAAAAAATGCAAATTCTTCCAAAATCCTATTAATCATTGCACCCCATCCAAAAAGATGAGGACTTTTCTGGTTGGTGCAGCAGAAAGATTGATTAATCGATTGCAAACGCATGGTATGAAGTCCAAATTAATCAAATTAAATAATCCCACTGAACCCTAATTAACTACTGGCGCACTCGGAGTGGATCTCGGCTATCACCGTCGTAAATCGCGCGGTAGAGAAGAGGGGAAATAGAATGCTTAGAATAAGTTGAAAAGGAAAAAACCTGGAAAGGGAGCTGCTTGTTTCCGGCGACCAACTCCGGATGCGTTTTCCGGCGAGTGAATGGAGCTGCTTGTTTAGGGTTTTAATGACTTTTGTTTCTGCAATGCAAAAGGTTTTAATTGTTACATTTTTTTTGTTTATCCAATATTCAATTTTTATAGTCGTTTTTCTTTTTAGTCTTTTAGTTATTTCTTATTTATTTAATCTTTTTTTTATGTAATCAAAATAATTAAGTTTAATCCTAACTTTAAATCTAAATATAATTTGTTGCAATCCTAATTATTACGAAGATACCAAACACTCCAAAAAAATTGCACATCCATTAAAAAACTATAAATGTTTTCCTCCATCTCACACCGAATTGTACATTGAATATAATTAGACAAAATATCTTATTGTCGCAATAAGTTATCCTTTATAACTTATTCCTCTAAAGGTTGTGGTCTTTGTTTGGTGTCTGTTTCAGAATAGATTGTCAACCAATGATACTTGCTTCGTCGTAACGTTATAGATAATAATTCTTGTTTGTGTGTGTTTCTGGATGCGGTTCTCTGAAAACTACTAATCATTTATTTTTGCATTGCTCTTTTTTTGGATCGGAGTGGAACTGTATACTTCATTGGGTTGGCCCTTCCATGGTCGCTCCGTTTGATGTCTCGGATCATTATTCTCAGTTCTTTTTTTGCAGCAGTGGCTCTCAGGTGCGGAACACTTTTTTAAACGTCATTTGGCTTGCTACAGTTTGGGAAATATGAAAAGAAAGAAATAACAGAATTTTCAAAGACAAAGATTGCTCGATAATGCGTATAGTGGACAAAATAAAGTTTCTTTCCTTTTCGTGGTTAAAGGAGAAATTTGTTCTTTTCTCTTTTAATTACCATGGTTGGTGGCTTAGTCCCCTCGCTATGTTGGGCTACAGTTACTTGTTATTACTTTCGTTGAAAGACTATAAATGTTTTTCTCCATCCCACACCGAATTGTACATTGAATATAACTAGACAAAATATTTCATCGTCGCAATAAGTTATCCTTTATAAATATTTGATTATGAAGCAACTGTCAATCAAACAGAGACACTTTTAAAATATCAACTTTGTTCAGGTAATGTCACAAGAACTCATAACTAACAATATGCTCCGTTTTTCTTTTACAAAAAACTACATGCTCCATTTTTGTCAACATCTGATAAACACCGTTAACTGTGTACTTTTTACCATCATCAATATATCAATCTCATTTAGGGGCCTACATTCCAACCATAGATCCAATTAAAAAATGACTTTGCCCTATTGTTCACCATCCACACGAGATTATCATCGAACCAACAATCCACTCTCTATTGTTTTTTTTTTTGAGGGAATCCACTCTCTATTGGTGTTAGTTGAAAATAAATATGTTGAAGAAGTCGCACGTCGCTTCGAATTGTAAAAAAAGAGGTAGAGCAACATTATGTTTGTCCTTCATCCTATGTAATCCAATTAATTTTTCTAATTTCCTCAACCCCCCAATGCCACCTCGAATGTTTAACAGTGGGATTGAAAAAAAAAACAAGAAATCTATAATAGGGGGACCAAAATTTCGATTAAGTTAAAATAGTAAGATCAAAATTGCATTTAAACCTAAAAAAAAGTGTGAAACAAACTAAAAAACCAAGAGCAACAATTATATATATATTTTTTGTTCCTCGAGTCATCTAAAGTTGTATTAAAAAAAACTACACCCATCACAGGGAAAAAAAATACACCCAAAGATCAAGAATTCACTTTAAACAAATTTTGATGTACTCAACTTTGCCTAAATATACCTCCTGCTTAGCGAATACGTAAAAATCTGAGTACCTAGGGACATAAGGGGCTCTAGTCCATAGCGAGGAACCCATGGATTTTGAATACTGAGAACATGTATATTAATTTGTAGCATTACACGCACACGCACATACACAATATGTGTGTAGTTGTGTGCGCGCATGCTCCGGTGTGTGCATTATGTAATAAGTGATGTTGTAATTAGTCCCACCACTTCTAAAATGACACTCAATATCAATTTGGTATTGTATCTTGTAGGTGGATTTTCATATATGGAAGAGAAATTTCAACTATGAATAGAGTATATTTCACTTTTCCAAGGGAAAAGGCTGAAAACTCCGTGTACAAATACGTATTAACTTAGGAAAAAAAAATCAAAGAGATCAAAAGTAGTAGCATTGAGAACCGGGGTAGAAGACTTGGATTTGGTTTTACTTAGGTATACTGAAAAATGATTGATGGGAGATTGATATTCCATTCAAGAATAAAAGGTGTCTCCTCTCTTGAGATCCATAAATTGTTCCTTGATAGTTATAGATGTCAGAGGAGTCGTCAATGAATTGTTGAAATGGACGAGGATTCTGCGAAATGTGTATCAACCACAACCATAAAAGAGTTTTTGGGTAGGCCAAATCTGACAACAGATGGATGGGTTTGTGAAGGTGTATCTGGAGTGATGAAAAAGGAGAAACCTTCTCCATAATAGCTATTGTTTCTTGATGATATTGAAAATGAAAAGTAGGTGGTAAAGAAGAATGGTCTAGGATTAAATATGTTTTTAGTCTCAATAAATATGCCAACTTTTTGTTTTAGTCCCTCTAAAAAATTTCTTTAACTTTTAGTTTTTAAAAAAGTTTCCATCTTCACTTATGTTTCTTCCTTTAAAGTAAACTTATATGTAGAATTCATATTTTTGAATAAAATTTTGCAGAAAAGTTCATAAAATTATAAGAATCTCTCCCAATTTTTTTTTTTTTTAACTAAACATGAATTTGATATAAATTTTTATATTTTTGACGTTAAAAATTTATATTTAATTTGTGTTTTGTTAAAAAATTCTAATTTTTTTTGGAAAATTTGTTTACAAAATATTCTACACATTTTCATTAAAAAAAGGCTTAATTGCACTTTTGGCCCCCTATGTTTCAAGAAGTTGCGATTTTGGCCACCTAACTAATTAAAATACAAAACAGCCCCCTATGTATTGGATTTTTGGCAGTTTTGACCCCCTAAACCAATTTTGACTCGATTAACACTGCCGTGACACTTCAAAGCAATGCACACGTGGCGGCTATGAAGTGCCACGTCAGCGTTGAAATAAATTAGAATGATCTTATAAAATTCAAATTTCTTCTATCTATTTATCGTAACAAAAAAAAAAATCCTTATATCTAATTAGAATGATTTCCTCAAATCCAAATTACTTTCACTTTCCTTCATATATATTGTTGTTACATTACATAAGGCTATAAACTACTATCAATTAGACTCTTATAGCATTATGGACCATCATTTTACCGTTGATATACACCTCAAATATGGTAACCTCCGGTTGAAAAAATATATGTGAGACTAAAATTATCTTTAGATTAATTTAAAGTCTCAGTATTATCCTTATAACAACTTTTTCTCGTAACAACTTTTATTACTACTTGTAACAACCCTATTACTAATCCATTATTCCATCGTCTACATCGTATTGTTATCAATTACATCGTTATTGTTTCGTTACTTTATTATCCTTATTTAATTAAGTTTAAGGGTAAAACAGTAAAATAATTTTAAAATATCTCTCATCCCTTTGCGAACCAAACACATTTTTAATTAAAATATCTCTTCTCTCCTCCGTTAAACCCTTAGTGTAATCAGTATATTGAAAATTAAAAAGTTTGACATTTTTAAAAAAAAAATTACTTAATTTAGAATGTTTGAAGAGTGTCCAGACACCAGTTAAGAAGACCTTTATTTATTTTAATTTTTTTTTACAAACACAAGACCCTTATTTATTTCAACCCAAAATTTATACTTTTGATTAACTTCCTTGTGCACTAACAAGTGAGCAAGACCTTATAAGGTAAGGCTAAATACTCTGAGCTCTCAAGCGATTGAGGCCAACTCGTTCTCCTCCATGTTCTCAATTCGAGGAATGTTTTAAAAAATGAGGTCTGAATTTCTTAACCAAAAACTTGCACAAATAAAATATTTGTTCAACCAATCAACAAAAATGAAAATTGTTCAACCGATGACTTAAACATTTGAATTTTTGGGTTATTATATTGTCAATCACCTTGATTCAATATGCTTTTAACTTTGAAACTTAACAATTCCAGTCATGTTAACAAAGATTTGTGTACCCAAGTTTAGAGAAGCTTAATAACATTATTAACTATAACAGATATGGTACACAAGAAGACTCGGAAGAAATGTGGGCATCAATTCAGCTTTTGAGTTCTGCATCATTATAGTGCTTTAACTGCAATGAATTATTCTTTTCGATGTTCATATAAGTTGGGTAAACTTTTATGCATTTTCTTTTTGTGATTCCTATTTTGTTCTGTAGAAGGCCGAATGTATTGAGAAAAACTTATATAGACTATAGGTTATAGGTAAGACTTGAAATAAATTTCTAAAAAATGATACTTTTTATTATACAAGCAGATTTTATAAAGTTGAAATATACCCTAAAAAAACCTAGAATGGTACTAGAGGAAAGTGAATTAAACCCACAATAAAAACCTAATACAAAAGGATGCCATTACTCTTTACTATTTAGTGTTTTATGCTTTCATAGGTAGATTAATAATTATAACAGATTGAACAAAATGATTCGCATATCAACTTAGATTGAACATGAGTAATCACTTAGCTATGGTCTTCAACTCCATCCATTTGTCACAGATCCACATCATAATATTCAAATATCCAATAATAATAGGCAAGACAAACAATTATTTGTCTAAGCATGACTGCTGGCAACTACTTTTGAGACACCTTTGATATAATTGGTCCTCAAATACATATCAATTATCTTTTTCTTTTTTAATTATATTCCCTCACACTATGTAAAGAGATATAGAAATATCACAAAAGCCACTTCATCCAGTAAGAAGGTGCCATCTTAGATTTGGTTGGATAAGGCATGTATGCTAAATGAACTGTAAAATGAGAAACATGGTAAAAATACCAAGTACGGCAAAAAAACATGGACCATTATTACCTTGGCTCATTTCCTAAATTCAAGATAGATAAAAATTTAAGGCACACTGCAGTGCTTACTGATTTTAATTGAAAATCAAATGAAACATCTGCTGTTTTTCAAACCAAATTATCCTTATGTATTGCTTTGTAACTTAAAAAATCGTGAGGGCGTGAACTGTTTCATTTTTCTGAAAATAATGGCCTAAAAAACACTGGCATGTATGACTCAAACTTTGTGTTACAAACAATTACAATTAACCATATAGTGTTATATTTCAATAGATTCCTCATGAATTAAAATTGACCCGTGTAACCATCAACCCTGACTTGGTTCTTTTCATAATTTGTCTACCTTTATCTTGTTTATTTTAATATACGTTGATCTAATATTGGTTGAAATATCAGAACATGCACCTGTCCATAACAGGTTTTTCAAATTGTGTGGTTCTCAAGCAACTATTTTCAACATGACAGCATGTGGACCCAAAAAAAATCTTACACTGCTGAGTCAGTTTAAAGCATAGCCTCATAAATTATGCCAATTTTATGAAATAACTAAATTTTAACTGATATATCTATAGGAATCCCATAGTTACACATGGAACACCAACATTGGTTACAAATCATATCATCATATGAAGAATCTAACCCATTATATTTGTGGATTTTAGAGAGGTGCCAAGTGTAACATCAAAATCCTCAACTTCCAATGAGATTGTAGCTTTGGATAACACAAGATAAGAGTACAACAACTTCATAACTAATATAAATACACACCCATATTCACCTTAGAAAATCACCATTCATACGAGTACATTTATCAAAAGCACAAGAAGCATTTAAATTTCATTGCAAAAATGGCCGCATCATCCATGGCTCTCTCTTCACCAACCTTGGCTGGCAAGCCAGTCAAGCTAACCCCTTCAAGCCAAGAATTGGGAGCTGCAAGGTTCACCATGAGGAAGTCTGCTACCACCAAGAAAGTAGCCTCCTCAGGAAGCCCATGGTACGGCCCAGACCGTGTTAAGTACTTAGGCCCATTCTCTGGTGAGCCCCCGTCATACTTGACTGGAGAGTTCCCAGGTGACTACGGATGGGATACTGCTGGACTTTCTGCTGACCCAGAGACATTCGCAAAGAACCGTGAACTTGAAGTTATCCATAGCAGGTGGGCTATGTTGGGAGCATTGGGATGTGTTTTCCCAGAGCTTTTGTCTCGCAATGGTGTTAAATTCGGCGAGGCTGTATGGTTCAAGGCAGGATCCCAGATCTTTAGCGAGGGTGGACTTGACTACTTGGGTAACCCAAGTTTGGTCCATGCTCAGAGCATTCTTGCAATCTGGGCTACCCAAGTTATCTTGATGGGAGCCGTTGAAGGTTACCGTATTGCTGGTGGACCTCTTGGTGAAGTTGTTGACCCACTTTACCCAGGAGGCAGCTTTGACCCATTGGGCCTAGCTGACGACCCAGAGGCTTTCGCAGAGTTGAAGGTTAAGGAACTCAAGAATGGTAGATTAGCCATGTTCTCTATGTTCGGATTCTTTGTTCAGGCTATTGTCACCGGAAAGGGACCTTTGGAGAACCTTGCCGATCATCTTGCCGACCCAGTCAACAACAACGCATGGGCCTATGCCACCAACTTTGTTCCCGGAAAGTGAATGGTCATTATGTTTTTTGTTATGTATACTTTCTTGTAACGTTCTTCCTGCGGGAATGTGAATTATTATCATGTGTTGTATGCAACTCAATGTTAGTCTTTTTTTTTTATGTCAATCCCCAACTTTATGTTTCGTATAATATAATCCATGCAACCAAGATTGAACTAATCAAATCGCTTAAAAATATTGATATAATCAATTAATTACAATGTCCACTCATTTTTAGGGCACATGTGGATGTCATAAATAAACAAACATAAATAATACTTCTATAGACTAATCTAATGCACCAAATTAGTGCTACTACAACATATGTTACAACAAAATTGGACCATTATCAATGTCTTCGCATTCAAAATTCTTCTCATCGTTAAGACAGGTAAGAAATCACAATTTCAAACATATTTAAATGTTGTTCTTACAAATGTTTTTTAATGAATGGATTATTAAATTTGGTACTAGGTTGAAAAAAGGTTAAAATTAGAGAACACATCAACAACAAAAACAACAGAATCTGAACAAGTACAAGAAAGCAACGTTGTATCAACATTGAGTTCACCTTTGTTCCTCCAACAAAGTTGCAACCAAACATGTCCCACACAGGAAAACAGCGAACCTCCTCAACAATTCCTCACAGTTTCTCAAGGGTTCACACTCACCCATCAACACCCTTCTCAAATTACTACTCCTTCAGATGAAACTCAAGAAGAAGATGTTGATGAAATTGAAGGGTTAATGAACCTATTAGGAATGTCAGAGGAAGAAAGGGATGGTTTTGAGGGTGATGATGATGGTGGTGATTGTGATTCTTGTCACTGTGAAGGTGGATTTTATTCGAAGATTGTTGGTGTGGAGGGACCAAAGTGTAAGAAAGAGGTGTTGAGGTTGGATGGGTGGATTAAGCATTTTTTGAATGATGGGGTGGAGAAGAAAGAGCCTTTGAGATTGGCACATTTGCTTTTAGGGAAAGCTGCTTTTATTTTTGGGGGTGCTGATAGTGGTTTTGGAGATTTGGATTTCCCTTCAACTATTCAAGAATTTCTTTATACTGATCCTCCCAGTAATTGAAGCATTATAACTATTTTTTTAAATTTTTTTTTACCATTTAGATTTGTTGTTTTATTTTATGATATTCTACTTTGTAGCTGTTGTATGCAAATGCAATAAAATTGTGTCCATTTGATATGAACAGCTACATTCTGACTTGATTTAGTGCATGTTTGGATTTGCTTTTGGGAGAGTCTAAAGTGATTTTAAAGACATTACACATATGTTTGGTATCACTGTGGGTATGTCAAAATCACGGTTAGCCGCCGTGATTATTCAGAAGCTACACTTTATAGCTTTTGAAAATCACGATGGACCACCGCGATTCTAGCATTCTAACCACGATACCAAACATACACTACACTGATTTGGTAGGTTCTGAGATTCTCAATTACAATTGATTTTAACTTGAAGTTACAATTTGTAGTTTTTGCCTCTAAACGCGATTTTTACTCCCAAAATTATTGTTCAACTTACTTTCACATGTTTCCAAACATAAGTTATTTGACCTTAAACTAAATTCAGTTGTAAAAAAACATTCAGAACCAAACACACTTTTTAGTTGCACAATTAATCTTGATAGTTGCTGTGAAGACTGTAAAGATGTTTCAGAGAATAACTACTAACTACGATCCGGTGGCAATTATTTTTTGAACTTTTTATTTGGATTGTAAGAATGTTGGAGATAGAAACAAAGTTTTTAGCATGTGATAGCTCCTATTTTTCAATTTGGGGTATACATTTCGTTATTCGGTTCTTCGAACTTCTCGAGTGCTTACATAATATAACGTAACTTTTTTTTTGAAGGGAACATGAAAGTAACCAGATATTTTAATTCCAAATTCTCCAACTATACTGTATGATAGAGCAAACTCGATTGTATATATAGAAATATCTGCATTAAATCAAAGAGTGGCGAGAGGGAGTGAAAAATATATAATATGCAACAAGAGACAATCAATGCAGACTAAAAAATTAGGGAGTGACTATTATTACATGATTGTGTAGGAATACTGATTCCACATATTAATTGCATACTCAAAATTACCTGTTAATTTGTTGCATACATTACATCATAACTGGAAAACTAACATGTACACCACAAGGCTGTGTCATTGTTAAAGAAACTAGATATGAATTTACTAAGTGGCAAGCATTTCTTTTCCCTTCTTTCCAAAAAACAGCACTGATGATTGATTGATATTATGCTGTTATTATTTAATAACACAGTAATACTATCTTGCTGAGTTAAGCTTCACAAGTGCAGATAAAACTTCATTCATATTAGGACGACGTTCAGGATCAGAGAGGGTGCAGCACAATGAAAGCTTAAAGAGCTCTTCCAACACTTCTCCATGGTCTTTTGTGATCAATTCAGGGTCCACAATGCTGACAAGCTGTTCCGTTCCATTTGCAACGGCTTTTGCCACTACATCACGCAAACTGGTTGATTCTGAGAACCCTGTTGGCCTTCTTTTTGTTAGAAATTCCATTACTATGATGCCAAAGCTGAACACATCCACTTTCGTTGTTACTTTCCTCATGTAGGCAAACTCTGGAAATTACATAGAAAAATATTGTTCAATATGTTAAAATTATAAACTGGTATAAAAACAGATTGCACATAATTCATTGATCATAAAAGACTAGAAAAGGCTTATACCTGGTGCCAAATAGCCAATTGTGCCTTGCAAAGCTGCTGTTGAGGAAAGGGCACTACCATCCTGCAGATGAATGCCAAGTATTCGAGCTGTCCCAAAATCACTGACATGAGCTTCAAAATCTCTGTCTAAAAGGATGTTAGAAGGCTTTAGATCACAATGCACAATGGGAAAATCATAACCAGAGTGCAAGTAATCCAATCCACTAGCAATAGAAATGAAAACTCTGAGTCTTTCAGATAATGTCCACCTCGACTGATCAACTTCTCTGTCATGTATGATGCTATCCAAATTCCCATTCTCCATGTACTCTAGAACTAAAGCCTTTATTTTCTGACTTTCCCAAGCATATCCGTGTATCTTAACTAAATTCCTATGTCTCAGCTGGCACAAGGTGCTGGCTTCTCTCTTGAATATCTTGTCGGTATTTGCTGAGAATTGGTGCAAATTCAACCTTTTTATGGCTACAATCTGACCATCTTCAAATTGACCCTTGTAAACGGTGCTCAAACTACTAGACCCAATGATGTAGTCTGAGCTGAAACAACCGGTTGCATTTTCTAACTCCTTTGGACTGAATCTTTTAAGAGCCAATGCTGAACCGTTCACTGATTCATGATTCTCAGTATCAACACTCTTTATAGAATTACCGAACATGGTGCCTCGGTTGAAATATAAAATCAGAAGCACTACAAGTAGAAGTACAGCAAGAGATCCAAGAGCAGCAATGATAGCTATGCTCTTCTTGGATAGAGAATGATCGTTCTCTCTGCATGGACTTAGGAATTTTGCTCCACAAAGAGCCTGGTTTCCCATCATACTAGATTCATTGATATGTGAAAATATTCCAGTCAAAGGTACAGGACCTTCAAGTTGATTGAAAGAAAAGTTGAGCTGCACCAGGTTGGAAAGATTGGCAAATCCCTCAGGAATAGTTCCCTTCAAGTTATTCTGAGAAAGATCTAAGGAACTAAGATTCTTAATCTGAGACAAGCTTTCGGGTATTTCACCATCTAAATGATTTCTTGAAAGATTTAAGCTTTGAAGCAAGTCCATGCCACTAAAAACTTCAGCAGGAATAGGACCTGAAATATTGTTTCCTGAGAAATCAAGACTAAACATATTTCTGCACCCAGAAAGCGTAATTGGAAGGGAACCTGAAAGATTATTGTTTGAAACATCGATCGCTTGCACCATTTCCAACATCCCTAGTTCAGATGGAACACTTCCAACGAAGTGGTTGTAAGAAAGGTTAAGATACATCTGCATGTCTTTGAAGTGTGCAACGACGTCTCCTGGAATTGGTCCTGTGAGTTTGTTGTGAGAGAGATCCAACATTAACAGATGATCAAGCTTCCCCATGCTTTTCGGAATAGAGCCATTAAGTTTGTTTCCATGAAGATCTAAGTATGAAAGCATCTCAAGCTTCGAGATAGAATCTGGTATTTGTCCAACCAACTTGTTTTCATGCAGCAAAAGTATAGTCAATCCTTTTAGTTCAGAAAGTTTATCAGGTATTGTGCTTTCTAATGCATTGTCATAAAGAGAGAGTCCTTGAAGGAGAGAAAGTTTGGACAATTCTATTGGAATATGACCTGATAATCTATTTTCAGAAAGAGACAAAATGATGAGTTTATTCAAGTTACCAATCTCTGGTGGAATTGGTCCTATGAAAGCATTTTTATTCAGCTTCAAACGCATGAGATTAAACAGATTTTTGATACCGGATTTTATAGATCCACTGAAGTTGTTATCTGCCAAACCTAGAGTACTAAGGTTTGAGCAATTGAAAAGATCATCTGGTATTTCACCACTCATTTTGTTGGATGTAAAAGACAGGAAAGTAAGATTTGGCAACCTTGAAAAACCCTCAGGAATTTTTCCAGTTAAAGAATTAATAGATAAACTCACATTAACCAAACTAGTACAATTGGTAATGCTAGGAGGAACAGGTCCATGTAAAAAGTTGTCGTTCAAGACAAGAAACTTCAAATTTTGAAGCACACCTAAGTTGGAAGGAATTTCACCTGAAAGGAGATTCTGACTCATGGACAAAGATGTCAAGTTTTTCAAGTTTGTTATCGATGAAGGAATCGTCCCGGTAAACTTATTCAAATGCAGAGTTAACACTTTTAAGGAACTCAAGGATCCAATCTCAGAAGAAATTGTTCCCTCTAAGTTATTCTCTGATAATCCTAATCGTGTTAACGATTTCAACCTAAATATAGAATCTGGTATTGTTGAGTTCAATTTATTATCAAACAACCTCAAAGTTTCCAATTGAACTAAATTTCCCAGCTCATGAGGAATACTTCCAATGAACTTATTTTGATATAACTCAAGGTTAACAAGATTGCTACAATGAGCCAACTCAGAAGGAATTTTTCCACTCAACGAATTTTGAAACAATGAAAGATATTGTAAATTTGTTAGGTTTCCAATCTCTCTAGGTATGACACCTGATAACTTATTTTGACTAAAATCAAGAGACAACAAAGATCCTAATTGGCCTATAGAAACAGGTATAGATCCAACAAAACTATTACCAAATCCTCCAATCTGTATAGTGTTAACTAAATTCCCTATATTTGATGGAATAGTTCCAGTAAGGTTGTTGAAATTGAAAGCAATACCTAACAAAGAAGTTATGTTAAATATGCTATCAGGTAAGGTTCCATTGAGATAGTTATTACCTATATCCAAATACTGCAACATTTTAAGGTTACCTAACTCATGAGGGATTGAACCTGAGAGAGAATTAGCAGTAAGGTAAAGTGTTGTAAGTTGAGTGCAAAGACTAATTTGAGGTGGAATTTGACCAGTTAATAAATTTGAAGTTAAATCAATAAGTTGAAGTGTTGAAATGTTTCCAAGGAAAGGTGAAATCTCACCTTGGAGTTGAAGTTCAAAAAGTGAAATTGATATGACATGTTTTGAAGAATTGCTACATGCAATGCCTGACCAGTTGCAATGAGGGATTGTGTCAATCCAATTTGCAAGAGCTTTGTTTGGATCATTTGTTATGGATTTTTTGAATGCTTTCAATGCTTCAATTTCAACTTCAATGGTTGATGGTTCAACATGTGAAACAATAATGGATAGAATTGAAATGAGTATGACTAGAGTCAAACTAAGGTTTTGAGATGGCATGACTTGGAATTGGATTGGTCAATTGAATTTGAAGTTTGATGACTTAATATCAAAGTTGTAGTGAATGAAGGCTTTATATATGATTTTGTTTATGCATCCGCTATTTTATTTTTCTTTGTAGATAGTAATAGTATGACCCGTGGTTATAGAGTGTGTTCACATTACATTGCATTGTGATAAAAGATAAATCATTAGATGACAAAAAATGAATAATATCTTTGATTTGACTTAATTAGTTGAGTACTTAAGTTAAGGTTATTGCTGTATAAGTAACCAAACTTGGTGCATCTTCTACTGATTGAGACACTATAAGATGCGCCAAATATTTATATGTATACCCATAGAAACAAAGGTTTCAGACTGGAGAGAGGGGGGAAGTACCAATGCTAGGGGGGAATAGAAACTAATAGCATAAACCAATTATAGTTTTGGTATTGTCAAAATAAAGATTTAAAATTTAGTAATTCAAAAATAAATAAATAAATTTAATTTAGATTAGCTTCTAACAGGGTGGTTTTTCAATTCAAAATAAATTTATAATTTTTTGGTTGTCAAAAGTTATGGAGTGCATAAGCATGTTTGGAGAAGTTGGATGAAAGAGCTTCTACGAAAAACAAAATCCCTTAAACTTTAATTTTTAACTAAATTCCTTCAATTTTAATTTTTATCGAAGTTTTTAAATTTAATGAAATCTTCATTAAACTTAAAGGATTTTGTAATATGTGGGATTGGAGCTTGAGAAGATAAAAAACCATGATTATTTTTTTCATTTTCAGTGAAATTTCATATATACTTTGATGATCCTTTATGAAATTGTGAATATATCATAACATTTGAGTTTAATTAAATAGAAAATAATTCGAGAGAATAATAGTAACAAATTGAAAATTTAAGGATTTTTAATTTAAATGCTCATAAAACTATTGGGCGGTAAATTTGACAAAAACAAAGTAACATTGTAATTTTCTTGGAGCTTCAAAATGTAGTTTTTGAAAAAATCACATATAGTTTATTATAATTGTCAATTTCAATGTGAATCAAAACATACATTAATAGATGATAAAAGTATATTATGGTTGCTACACTTCATCTTAGTCAACATGGGGTGTGATCACAACCTCCACTTGGTTATTTATCTCCTACTTCTTTGAATCACACGTTAGATTCTTTTTGTGCTTTGGCCCCATTGTTTATAAGAATACAATTAAGCCCTACAAATTGATTCAAAACAATTCATAATTATCTAGAAGAAGTCTTCCTAATATACTAGTTGTACGAATTCAATGATTTTTCTTTGAACCAATTAATTCTTGATTCTAGTCTACGATTGTTGAATTTTTGAAATGTTTAACATAAACTAATTTTACATTAGCAAGTAAGAATCTAAAAATACTGTAATCTATGTGTTGATGACTTTGTCAAATCAAGGAATGCATAATTAGTAATGCATATGGTGTGTGAATGTAAAGTTCTAACGCGGTCTGCGGAAAGCTATCCGTGAAGAAAACAAGTGGCCAACTAGTAATAAAGTCATAATATCATGCAACTAGCATAACATAACACCAAAATGATCTTCCATTTGAAGCTTAGATTTGGAAATTGGACTGTGACGTGTGAGTGAGTCCACAGCCAGAGTATGGATAGTGTATAAATGAGTACCCATACTTCCTAACAGTGACATAGTTGGGTCAGGAAAATTCGTGGAAATGGAAGAGTGCTGTTATTATTTTTTTCCACATGTTTATTCTATCCGAGATAATCTATTTGAGACAATACGTGTGAGATCTCTTTCAATCAGATTTGAATTCATTCCGTTAGACCCGACTTTCTCTATCAAAGATAGTGCAATATTATTTGGGTTAAATGTTAAGTATCAATAACAATTAAGAAAGAGCTGTCAAACGCACAATGTTCAACTATAAGTAATAAGTAAGATATACAGAATGAATGATTAATGTTGAAATTAGCAATATAAGTTTATAATTTGTTTCATGAATGTGGCTTTCCTTAGGTGACAACAAAATTATATCTCAAGGAGCTGCAAAAGAGACAAGAGGAGAAGTTGATGAAGGTATATAGGCACATAATAATGAAGATATATATGATACTAATTATGAAAATGAGAGCAATATTTTAGAGAGACTGATTATTAATTAATTAAATATGGAACAGATGATTGAAGATGACGAGAAACGTTTGATAAGGAAGGAAATGGTTCTAAGAGCTCAATTAATGCCTTATTTTTACAAGCCATTCTCCCCACAAAGGTAAATAATAATGGATGAATTTCTTTCAAAAAAAGAAACAATGGATGGATTGTATAGACATTTTTTAAGTAGCGATAGCCTGTAGGAGGAGTCCCAAGCTGACAACTCGGCCGGGGAGCTGAAAAATGTTGAAATGCATTGTAAGTGTAAAACCAGGGGTGGGCATGGTTCGGTTAACCATATTAACCGAACCAAACCAAAGTGTTGAAATGGTTCAGAATAACTGAACCGAACCGTTTAAGATTTGGAACGAATCGAACTGAACCAAAATTATGGTCTGGTTAACCATTTCGTAACTTACTAACCGAACTGCACCGAACCAAAATTTATATTTTGAATTTTTTAATCCTTTTGCAAATTTAATTGTT
>Ga0315915_1000179_pt1 | contig 53947 bp, 28 predicted proteins | sample MpolbnodulesMG_FD_207738 | JGI IMG/M metagenome (GOLD analysis project Ga0315915, IMG submission 207738) | Medicago polymorpha root nodule microbial communities from Los Angeles, California, United States - branched nodules | ecosystem: Host-associated > Plants > Roots > Nodule | place: USA... | reverse complement strand
ATATCATTTGTTCCTTCAACATTTCTAATAATTCAAATTCAACTTACAGTTAAAAGTTAATGTTTTTTTATTATCTATTTTTTTTTTGTCCTTTCATGCAACTACGACAATTGCAATCCTTATGCAACCAAACCATAGAAAAATGGGAAAAGGTCACAATGTAATTATTGTGTTTAGGGACTTACTCATTAATTAAACCTAATAAAAATCCCTTGCATTATTTCTTTGGTAATACATTAGGTTAAACACCTACATGCATTACAATAAGTGTAAGGTGAGCAAACTATATACTCATATAAGAAAAATGTTGAATTCAAACATGGTGTGCACTGTGCAATACCATGTTTTCATTCAATACCAGTCCCAATTTGCAATGCGATGCAATAGTCTTAGTAGGCTCAAATTAATTTAAAAAGAAAGTAAAAAGTGAAAGTAAAAGATGTCTTATGATCAACATACGAACAAACATACTTTGGTCGGAAGAAAAAAAATATGAATACATACTATGCACACGATAGGACCTCAATTACCACGATATTTGGTGTGCTAATCGATTAGCTAGTTCTAAAAGAAAATACACAATCGGTTAATGCACACGTTTAGCAATCAATTTAGTGTGTTTAAACCGTTCTAATGCATATGGTTAATGCAAACGTTTAATGCACACGTTTATAGCAATCAATTTTAAAGAAGACACATGTTATTTTTTATTTTCCAAAAATTATAGTAAAATCATTTCAATGGCCCTTGTTGTAAGATTAAAAATGAACTTATGTAAACAAAACATTCCCGCAATCAAGACATTAGTGATTGTCCGGTCTTAATCCAACGGTCCATAAAAAATAGATTTAATTTAATTTTTTAACTCTTAAAATACCGAACTTAAATCAAGACCACGTGATCCATGGTACAAGCTCAAAATCAAATATTGCTTAAAAACGCCTCTAGGTGCTTGGGTGTTTTTTTTATGTAGATGGTGACAAACTAGGTAAATGATTTTATGGGTTAGTGTAATTTTTCATGTTTACTTCACAAATTTATATATCGAATATAGATTTGTAGTTGTTGTTATTCAGCCACCACAAATGTCTTATACAAACCACATAGTATATACATACAAACAAAATAATCACATAATATAAGGAAGTACATAGCCTCTTCTTGCTGCTACAATCATCATTGAACAATACTATCTAAAAAAAATATAACGTGATACATAACCTAATCAAACAATATTATCTAAAAAAGGATTGAGCAATAAAAATACTTCTTATCTCTCCCAAATTCCACCTTCTTCCAAAACATAAACACGTGTGTGTTATGCATGAATATGTAAATAGTAGACAATGAAGGAGAAGAGAGTGGCACCAAGGATTGAACCAAAAGAAACAGCATCACTACTACTTGGTCCTGGGGCTGGACCTTCAACATGGCTTTGATGATATTGGTGATCAAGTGGTATATCTCTGGTGCTGGCGGCTATGAGAACAACAACAAAAGCAACAATCTTCTTCATCTCCATTGTTTAATTAGTAGTACTTTGTATGTTAATCACACAAAACTATATGAAATTAATTGGAATTATGGGAGGGTTAATTTATAGTGGGAAGGACGCGTGTTCATTATTACTCCCTCTATCGTTGAGTTTAATGATAAAATTATTTTATTAATTGTAGTTAAGGCAGAATTAAGTGAAATAAAAAAAAAAAAGAAGAGGCAAATGACAATTTATTGCGGCAAGAGAAAAGGGAAATTATTCAGAATGTGTTAAATGAGGAAAGAAATTAGTGTAATGGTTAGTTGGTTGCTCACAGTTACTATCATACAGTTACTATCTATTTTAATTTTAATTCGTTATCAATAATAACGATAGCAGCTACACGTGGAAGGAGTGGAATGAGCAGCAATCATTGGGCTAGTATTAATAAGGTTGCATTTTTATTTTATTTTTAACCCAAAAAAACATGAATTTTCTGTGTATATGTAATCAAAAATAAAAAAAAATATACTCCTTTAAAAAAAGTTTCAAATCAGTTACAGAAAAGCTATTCTCAATTTAAGAAAAAAAACTTTTTTATAAAACTTTTACACATTTAAAGGATTTTGTTTTTAAATCAACAGACTATAAATCGGATCAAATGCCTCTCGTAGTAGCGATAACTACAATCATGTTTTCTAAATGACATTCAAGATGGATTTAGTTGCTAAAAGAGAGAAATATAAAAAGGAGTCTATAGATGGCGAAATAAATGAGAAATAAAGTTGATTTGATGCGTTGATTGGTATAAAAGAAAAATATAAGAAACAGAGGAGAAAGAAGTATTGATCATTTTATTCTAAAAAAAATAGTATTAATCATTTTAAAAGTATCAAAGTACTCTTAATTAAAAAAATCTTCAATCAAAAAATACCTCAAAAAAAATTATTTTATTCTTAATTTTTTCATTTAATTTTTTTTAGAGGATTTAACTGTTGAATTTAACTAATTAAAATTACTCAGAAAAACTGTACCAAAAAAAAAATTACTCAAATACGTTAGCCTTAAATTTACCGCGACGTTAGCTTTTTTCTACTATTTTTTTTTTTGGGTACAAAGCTTTTTTCTACTATTAATTTCTCTGTAAAATTATCTCAAGTGTACCCTCACAATTTACGCTACATTAATTTCCCAAAAAATTATCTCAGGTACATTATTGGCCTTTTAATACAAATGATTTAGTTTTGATTTCTCTCTCATGCACTTCTTTGCTTATTTAAAGTAAAATATAGGAAAATCTTAATATTTCAAAAAGGGGATGTTAATTTGTGCATTTAGGGCACATGATAAGAAACTTAAAAGTAGAAATATTCCCTCAAATTTTATGCATTCTATTTATTATAAATTCAAAAATTAAATTGAATGCACACATTCCAACAAAAAGTTACTATATTGGATTCCTTATATTGTGCCTTAAGGGCACAAGTTAACATTTCTCTTTAAAAAAATGTCATGCTAAATGGTGCACCAAGACCCTAGTTAAGAAGTTAAATATATGCATTCAAAGTTGTGTAATCATTACCAATGCATTAAATGCTTTCTTTTTTGACTTAAAATCTCCTCTTTTGACTTTCTTAACCAATGACAATGGTTAGCAATACCCTTAAAAAAAATACACATTTTTAAAACAATTTTTTTTTGATAAGAAATAAAAAATAAAAAAAAAAATTTTGTTAACAAAAAAATAATGGAGGATTAAGGATGAGGTATTTTTGTTCTTTCAAAGAAAGGATGCTGTTTTTTTTTTTTGCGTGTTAACTTTTCGAATTTTAAAATAAAAGAGTTCTGGTAATCCAAAGTTTCGCCGTAAGAAAAATATGAGTAACAAAGGAGGGAGGGAACTATTATAGTATAACATGTATTTAACATTCTTTAAGTTTTTCTTATTTAGGAAACATTTTTTAAGTTTAAAAATTACTATTTCTAATAAAAAATTACTTTCAATTTCCTTAACCATTGTATTTAAGGTACTTGTTAGCATGATCTAAAAAAAAAACTATTACAGTATAATATGTATTTAACCTTTTTTAAGTTTTTCTTTTTTAGGGAACATTTTTTAAGTTTAAAAATTACTATTTCTAATAAAAAAAAAGTACTTTCAAATTTCTTAACCATTGTATTTAAGGTACTTGTTAGTATGATCGAAAAAACCTTCTAACTTGGTGACATGATTTTTGCTCAATATTGTATTTTTTTGTGTTAGCCTTTTGGTTCCCACGGAAACAAGACCATGGTTATCTAGAGTTCGGTCGTGAAGTAAGTTTAGTCTCACCAAAAATCACTCCATTGAAAAATCAAACTCGAACTCTCCCAAACAATTCGTTCTTTTGTGGAACTCATTAACGACTTGAATTTTATTGTGTGGTTCTCAATAAGTTAATATTGTTTTATAAAAAGGATACTAATATAATCAATGCATGGTTGTTTTTATATTTTTTTTAGAAAGAAAGTATATTGTAAGGTGAGTTTATGTCAAGGTTTGTAAGGTTATTTCCAAAAATATGGGATTAGAAATATAACATTCTCACGAGAATAGAATTCATTTACTATAAATTAAATGATTGAGTTTAAGTTGTTAATGAATTTCCACTAAAAAGAATTCTTGGGAGAACCCGAGTTCGATTATTGATGGAAAACTTTTTTTGTCAGACTTTACTTACCTCTTAGTTGAACTTACGATTATTAGGGTCCCTTTCCTCTAAGAATCATATATAGTGTTAACACATAATTCAATTTACTATAATTCACATTCATTCGCATTTTTTTAAATCTTTTGTTTTAAATAAATTTAAAAAATATTCTTATAAAATATAAATTTTAACCAAACACATGAGCATAAATTTATTCTTGAAAAATATTTATGGCAGTATGATTCAAAAGAATGCAAGTACATATCTTGAAACAAAAATACCCTTTGTGTAATGAGAATAATGTGGACATTTTTTTTTGCCTGTATAGTTTCACTTTTTGGCAATTTTTGATGAAAAATATTATACTTAGTAAGTAAGTCGAAACCATTTTTCAGTCACACATTTATTCCATAGCAATGATGTGTTTAAACTTTTTCTTTTTTTGCGATAACATTCGGTTCCCATGAGAAGTGACCTTAGTAATCTAGAATTCGATCGTGAGATAAACATAATTTGATCAAATATTGTTCCATCAAAAATCAAACTCAAGTTCTTTCAAACGATTAATCTGAAGGGTATTTAACATAGCTCAGTTGCTTTGGATTGTGTTTAAATTGTTTTAATGCACATCTTTAATGTGCCTGGTTAATGCAAATGTTTTAAGAATTTTGCTCTTATCCCAGCACTTTTTGCTCGCGCCCAGCAGCCTTGCCGAAAATACCCATGCGTTAGTTAAGTAACACAAGTGTTAAATTATGCGCTACTTAACTAACGTTGTGTTAGTTAACTCACGCTACTTGTTATTTATTTACTTTATTTGAACTCACTTTTTTTTAATTTATTTACTATATTCAAATTATTTTATTTACGTTATTCTAATTTATTTATTTACTTTATTCTAATATAAATTATTTTATTTATTTACTGTATTTAATTTATTTACTATATTCAAATTATTTTATTTATGTCATTCTAACTTATTTATTCACTTTATTCTTATTTATTTATTTTATAGTTTATTTGTACACTTTATTCTAATTTATTTATTTTCTAAATTATTTGTTCACTTTATTCTAATTTATTTACTTTATTAAAATTAATTTATTTACGTTATTCTAAATTATTTATTTACTTTATTCTAATTTATTTATGCACTTAAAATAAATATTAATTCGAATTTATTTATTAAATAAATACAAATATAAATAAAAGGAAATGAACTAAATTAATATTTATTCGGATTTATTCATTAAATACAAAATTAGAAAATAAAAGCAAATATAAATAAAAGGAAATGAACTAAATTAATATTTATTCGGATTTATTCATTAAATAAAAAATTAGAAAATAAAAGCAAATATAAATAAAAAGAAATGAACAAAATTAATACATATAACAACATCTCATTTTATTAATAGAATACATACAATAATTGATACATTTATTCGAATTCACTAAATAATCTACTTATTTTCTTTTTATCCTCTTGGGGTAAAAAGTGATCAGCCTTCTTGGGGCAAAATAGTGAGCAACCTTCTTGGAGAAAATACATCATCAACTCTTTGGCTAAATTTAAATCTGGTTCTTTTTATACCCCAAGAAGATTCTTTTTACCCACGGTAAAAAGTTTTTGGGGTAAAAAGAAGCAAATTTAAAATTACCCCAAGGGTTGATCACTTCCCCAAGTCGGCTACTCACTATTTTGACCCGAAGAAGTCTGATCACTTTTGCCCCCAAAAGACTATTGAATGAAAAAAAGAAAGAAGAGAAATAGAGGGAGAGAGTGAGGAGGGAGAGAAAGTGATATGGTGTGAGGAAATAGGAAAGTATAGAGGGGTATTTATAGGTGAGAATGGTAGTGTAGGTTATAATCACCATAAATGTGGTCAAAAAAACGTGTAAAGGTTGTAAAAAATGTGTAGATTGAATGTTAAAAACCTGACCACCGTCCAAAAAAACGCGTGTTCTTGAGTTCAGACCACCGGCCAACCTGCGTGAGTTAACTCACGCACAGGCCAGTGATGCGTGACTTAACTAACGCAGGGGTATAACTGGAAATCATGCTGGACGCGAGCAAAATGTGTAGGGGAAGAGCAGAATTCATGTTTTAATACACACGTCTATGGCAATTACTAATTTAATATAACAATGAATTTTAAAGGAAACACATGTTATTTTTTTATTTTCCGATAAAATTAATTGGAGCAATATAATTTAAAGGTTGTACTTTTTTTTAGGGGTTGAAGGTTGTATTTGTGTATGATTAAAATGAACTTGTGATAGACATCCAATCTTTTATTTTTCTTGGTCAAGACTTCACTAGTAGTATTTTAGGTGCAAGTTTTATTTTAATTGGTTATCATTTACATATAACTGTTGAGACTAAAAATCGACCAACCGACAATTAATTCAACAACTTAAACCAAAAATTGATCAAACCGTTGATTCGAACGAAACTGATTCTATTTATTTATTTATATTTGGTTCAACCATAACGAAACTATGTCCGGGAGGTTTTACCTTTTTGACAATGACCTTGGATATTGGTTTCAAAAATTTGAAAACAAATTATTGTCCAAACCACTAACTAGAAAGAAAAACACGCATAATAGAAGGGAGTACAGAACTTCTTGGTGCAATGGTGCTACAACCTTATCTCTTCCCAAACATACACACATGTGAATTATGCATGATTACACAAATAGTAGGCAGCAAAGGAGATGAGAGAGGCACCAAGGATTGAACCAAGAGAAGCAGCATCACTACTTGGTCCTGGAGCTGGGGATGGGCCATGAACATGACGATGATGATGGTGGTGATCACGTGCCATAACGGCGCTTATGGCAGCTAAGAGGACAACGACAAAAGCAACAATCTTTATCTTCATTGTGTACTTAGTGCGTTAACTACAAAAAGGAATATGAATGAGTTTAAATCATGGGAGGAGGGTTAATTTATAGTGGAAATAACGTGTGCTATTATTATGAGACTTTAATTTTGCAATTATAGATTTTACTCGTATTTCCAAATTTAAATACCAATTAATATTGAATAAATAAATTTTGCATTGTGAAAAATGTTATTACTCAGTAAAAGATTATACCTACGATCCAGAATTTTTGCACGGGGAGTGGATCAGGGTAGTGTTAAAAAAATAAAACAAGAAATAAACCTAAGTGAAGGAAGGGAAAAAGAACTGAAAATATGTTGCTACAGAAGTTTTTTAGAGAAAGAAGTAACTTTTAGCAGATAAAGAAGTTGAACTTTGGAAATAGGAGTGAGTGAGTGAGTGTGAGTGGATTCAACGTTTATTTTATGGCAAATTCTTGCTATTTATCCATCAATAAAGTGTGTGGGGTTTATCAAATGATTGAGTTTAATGGTTAATATATTTAAGAAAAAATGAATTGTTGACGAAGAATAATTTTTGGCCCGACAATATTTACTTTAAGCATCTTTTTACTGAATACCAGATGGTTAACAACTAAAAAAATGTAGAGTTAATTGACACAAATTAAAATCATTTATTTGTATATCTGTCTTATGTTGATAAGTGTAGTTGTCACCTTAATTTATACTGCACTCCCTATATATCATAGTAATGTTATTTTTTTTTTTACAAATATCGTAAAAATATCAAGTTTCACATTTATATGTATAAAAAAATCGAACAAAATAACAATCACTTTTACATCCCTTAAAAAAATCACTTTTGCATAAAAGAAAAATTGATTCTTTTAATTGATATTATTACATTTTTCTCATCTTAATTTTTTTATTTTATATTTATGATGATAATTAACAGGCTCATAGTTTCTCTTTTACAATGCTGGAAACCAATGTTTTAATCTCGACGAGGAGCCATTGTTTATTGTCCTACACTTTTCTAATATGATTAACTCAAATTGAAGGAACCCCTATGAAAACATTTAGATTTGATGCATGTGTTTCTTTTTTCCTCATACTTTGTAGCGAAGTGAGTATAGTCGATTTAAAAGTGGAAATGGTGAGATCTTGATGGGCAAAAACATGTCGAGCAAGCTAGCAAAAAAATAGTGCATTCAAGATGGACCTGGATCACCTATTGTAACTGCTTCACGTCGTGGTCAATTTCAGTCGTAGAATAGAGATCAAACAAGAGTTTAGCTTGGCCAATTTTTACACACTTGATCTTTGTCATTCTTTTCTGATTGAACAAGCGGCAATAACTACTCTGTTGAAATTGTGTTGTTGAAATTGTTATGTTTAATGCATGTTATTAATGATGTTTTGTATAATATGAAATAATGGTTGTATTATGTAATACAGAAATGTATCAAAACCTCAAAAGCTCTAGTTTTAACAGTGCCGGGAAGGTTTCAAATTATCTAATCCAAACAATTTGGCAAGTGTTCGAAATGCACAATCTTGAGATGTCCATAATATGGACGATGCCATTTTAAGCAACATTTGAACCATTTACTATGTGTTTAATGTATTTTTTGTCATTTTAAATAATTCCTTGAATTGTAATTATAGTTTAGGATGATTTTGTGGCTATACATATCTTTGCTTTCTTTTCATTTTCTATTGCAAATCAACTTTTATCTTTTCTTTCTAGCTTATCATTTTGAAGCGGGTTATGATATCATGATCATTGTTGACCGTTCATATCATCCCCAAAACTGTCGTGCGGTTTTTATTGTGATGAAATGATGTTCAAAAGAGACCTTCATATCAATTGTAATATGTATTATGAGTTTTGACGGAGTTCATATTATATAATCCGAACGTAGGTAAAATCAGAATTTTGAAAGACGCGCGAGAAAGACGAATGGTTTGAAGAAAAAAAAACTCGAACTTTTGTTTGTTTGTTTTAGATCATTTTTTACGGATACTTGGAAATATTGAGATGAGGGGTGTTGTTTATTTGTACCCCATTTTTCGAACACATCCTCTACATGTAAAAGTACTATAATTGAAATATTACATTATTATATCTTAAAGTATACATATTTTTGAAAATTGTTGTATACACATTAAATAAGGCAGAAACACACCAGTAAATTACTCAAATGCCCCCTCGACAGTTAACAACATAATTATGAAACCGTCGACAATTAACTGTCGAGGAAAACTTCGGCAGCTAACTGCCGGTGATCTGTTATAAGAACATAACAGACACAAGTTTCCAAAACTCCATTGTTGCGGTTTTGGGTTCCATAGGTGCAATTTTTGACAAGGGTAAGCCATTTCAAGCACAAAAACAAGTAAGTTTTTTGAATCCTATTGCATTGCTATTTTGTGATTGAATTGTTAGTTTTTTTTGTAAAATTTCGATTATAGAGGTTTTATTCATTTTATGATTTTATTATAGTTCAGGTTTAGACGAATTGTTGTAGAATTGTTAGGTTTAAGTTTTGATTTTATGATTTTAGGATAGTTTAGGTTTAGGTTAGAATTGTTAGAATTACTGTTAGAATTGTTTAGGTTTAGGTTTAGGTTAAGGTTGTTATGAGTTGTTAGAATTGTTATAGAAGTTTTATTGAATTGTTAGGTTTAGGTTTTGATGAATTGTTGTAAAATTGTTAGAATTGTTTAGGTTCAGGTTTAGGTGTAGGTTTTAAAGATAGTTTAGGTTTAGGTTTAGGTTTTGATTTTATGATTTTATGGCATTGTTGTTTAGTTTAAGTTTTGATCGTCATTTTTTTTTATGTAGATATGTCTCAGAATCAGAATCAGAATCAGGGTAACGTTCAGTTGAACCAAAATGAGGGTGATGAGAAGAAGAAAGAAAAATTCCCTATGACATGGCACAAAATTGTTTGTGATGGTTATGTAAAAAAAAGGATTCGGAGGTGCTGGTGTACAATCAGTCGAGGTTGAGGAGGAGCGAGAGGACATTCTATTTTGGCCCTCAACCAAAAGAAGGAGCCCCAGGGATTATCGAGGACAACCCAATTGAGAGAAGCGACGAGGAAGATGATTAAATATTGTAATGACTTGTAATAATTTTGAATAATCTTGGAACATTTTGTTATTTAATAATTTTGTTATTGAATCAACTTGAAGATTTTGAATGAATTTGAAGATAAATTGCGTATTGATTAAATTCAAAGCGAAATCGCGTATTGAATAATTTCGATTAAAGTCGCATATTGAATAATTTTGAATAAAGTAACGAATTGAATAATTTCGAATAAAGGTTACATTACATTACATAATGTTCCTAAATATGTCTTATCATTACATTACATTCGGGTAGAGCCTTCCAACTACAACAATTGTCTTACCTCTGAAATGGGGTAAATTCGAACTTTTTAAACAGCAACTCTCAAGCATTCATCTGAAATTTCTATTGTTTCATTCAAAAGATTAAATTATTGTTAGACTTGGTTTAAATCATGGCATTCAAGTGTCAAAAGAATGAGGTTCATTCCTTGACACTTGAATACCTTCATTTAAACCAGCCTAACATTAATTTAATCTTTTGAAAGGAACAATAGGAATGTCGGGTGAATGCTTGGGAACTGCTGTTTAACAAATTTAAATTACCTCATTTCAGAGTAAGACAGTTGTTGTAATTGAAATGTGCATTCCCTACCTAATCACGATCTTCTGGCGAAATTAGATTGTTGATAATATCTTTAGCTAATCTCAGCAACGTTACACGCATATTGATCCACTGGAACATGTTGTGCTCCCAAAACACGCTCCTCATGTTTTCGGCGTTCGTTAATTCCACCCAAGTAAATGATATTCTCCACTCGTCGAGCGTTGGACGTTTATACCGAACGTATTCCACCCTCCTTGTGTCTCCGGGATTTACTCCTTGGTTGAATTCATTCAGTTGCTCCTTTAGACCTCTTAACGTGACACCAAGACACTGAACCTTCAACCTCTGAGGTTCTCCGCCGTCAAATTGTGCATGAACGTCGATCCACCCGACCATTGTTTCAAATCTACACAATAAGAATTTAAAAATAATCACTGAAAAACTCATTCAAACATTTCATCAAACACTTGATGTGCAAATTATACATAAACCCTAAAAATCATAAAAATAATCCTAAAATGTTTTACACTAAAAAAAACATAAAAATTCAAAAAATATAACAAAATTATTCAACTTATATCTACTCTTAAAATAAATCATATACTCTTACATGTAAATCTTTTTAAAAACTAAAATAAAAAAATAAATATAAAACACCAAAATTAAAGATAACCCTAAAATTCTAAACTATAATATAAACATCATACAAACATTTTAACTAAATCAATCAACTTACATCTACTCTAAAAATGAATTATAACATATAAATCTACTCAAAACCTAAAAACAAAAAATCTACTCAAAACCTACACAAAAACTAAAAAAAAAAAACATTTATAACAACTAAAATGTAAGTTAATAGCACTATGATTTACTTACTTGTGATTTTGTTGAATAAATTTGGTTGAGGTTTTTAGAGAGTCTTTGAGCGAGATTGGAGAATTTTTTTGAGATTTATAGAGTAATAATGAATGAGAGAGCTTCTGCCAGATTTTGAATCAATACGTATCGTAGTTTTCCTCGACAATTTAAAAATTCTGCAGTTAACTGCCGCCGGGACTTTTCATCTTTTACATGTATTTTTCAATCTTATCAAATGTGTCAACAACAATTTTCAATATTTATTTTATAAATCTTCCGATCTTTAGGGAAAGGATTCTTAATAATTCAGAGTGTTGCGTATGACAAAAAAATTGTTCCACCATATGAAAAGTACACTTCTAAAAATGAATTTTATTATCTACCAAAAAATGAAATAGTTGCAGACGTGTTTCAAATAATCGGCGGTGCAAATAGCAACTCTAAATTGGGCCGAAGCACCCTCAAAACTTAGGAGCATACAAATGACCAAAACGGCAGTTGTAATCCCAAAACGACAGACTCATATTTAGGGTTTAAAGCAAGGTTGAAAGAAACCTCCTGACGAAGTTGAATTTCGTTTTCCAACATTGACGACAATGGGATTCTGGGGTAAGTCTGAGATAATTTTAAGCACTTCTTTAATCACTTATTTCTGTTTCTTCATTTTTTTCAATTTATAATCGCTTTTGAGAATAATTTTTTTCTCCGTTTTGTGTTGGAACTTATCAGGGATTGAAGTGAAACCTGGCAATCCGGTTCCGTATAGTACTGACGATGTGGAAGGAAAGCTTCACGTCACCCAGGTTATTGGAATTTCTTTAACAGTTTTTGTGATAACTGCCATTTGCGTTTGAATTTGAAGTTTTTTCTTATAACAGCTTTGTTTTCATGGAATCTGGATGATTTTTATTGATGTTTTTACTGTTGATTAGGGTTCAAAACTATTTAACCTATAATCTAGGTTTGTTTGTTAGATAGACTTGTACATTCCTTCTGCACAAGGACACACCTTCGAACAGAAGTGTCAGTGCTTAATTGATAAATAATAATTGAATTGAAAATGATTTCACTACTTTTCTTGGTGTTATCTATTCATTAGGGTTAAAAATGATTCGTTTTGTTTTAGATTTAGTGCACGTTTGGATGGGCTTATTCTTGAGCCCATGCTAATAAATAAGCTTTTATGTATTATTCACAAGCTTGTCAAGGTAGTTTATGAAAAATCAACTTATGAAGATACAATTTTTGTTAGTGAGAACGTATGAATTAACATAAAAGTTATTTGCATAAGCTATTTTTCATAAGCTAAAAAATAAGCCAATCCAAACGAGCCTTGTTTTTAGACATTGACTTTCGCCTTTATCTGGAATACATCTGCTGATTATAAATGTTTTGTTATAGTTTTGTACTTGCTTTGCTTTGTTGGATTTCAATATAACAGTTGCATTCTTATATAATATGCATTTATTTGCTTGCAATGGCACTCGAGGCGGTCTGGAGTTTAGTTAATTGGTTGTTGATATCTTTTCAAGTCCGATACGATTTTATGGTTACGAATAATCACTCTAATATTTCTCTTCTGGTCCTCTAAAATTTCAGGCTACCCTAGGTGTTGGTCTATCAACGGAGAAAAGCATTCTTGAGTGCTCTTCTGGACGCAAAAATCCAGTTTTTTTGTGTTCCTTGCTGCCAAATAAGGTTGAGACGTGCCCTTTGAATCTTAAGTTCGACGAGGATGACTTGGTGGCATTCTCAGTCATTGGTTCCCGAAGCATCCATCTTTCTGGTTATTTCGTGCCAGATGAAGACGACACTAGAGATGACTATGAATAGTATCCTTTAGAATAACTTAGCTTTTGTTTTTGCACATAGTTTTGATTAAACACAATGATTGTTAATTTGTTATACACGTTATTTTCGTTAACTCTTACTACAATGCAAAAGTGATTCATTGGGAGAGGACGTGGGAACTGGGTCAGAGGAGTCATCTGAATATGATAGTGAAAATGGATACGATGATCACTTTTTTGATGACAGTGATATGGAAATGTACACATCTTCGCCTGTCCGGAGTAGTGGAGGTATTTTGATTTTATCTTCGTGTTCTCTTGAAGCCATCAAATTCTTATACATATAATGCTCATGTGATAAGTTAATTTATTTATAGATACATTGAAATTATCCAATAATCAAATATTTGATGTTTTCCAGTGAAAATGGTCCAGAACGATATGCTTGTATTACATGCCAAATTCATAAATAAATCTACAATAACAGATGTGCTCTTATCATATATTTTCCACTTTAACTAAAATATTATAGGTTTTATCAGTATGCCCACCTTATTGTTTACTCCCACTCATTCCTGATGCATGAAAATAGGAAAGAAAACTGAAAAATACAAGGAAAACATTGTGCGAAATTCTACTGCTTCATAGTTTTCAAGATATTTCAATTGAAATCAACATGAAAAACAATATATGATTTGTTTGTTTGTTTACCTTTTTTGAAGTCGTGATTGAGGAAATACCCGATGACAATCAGCCTGAAAATGGAGATAATCCAGCAAAGCAATCGAAGAAAAAGGAACAAACAGCTCACTTGAAAGAGAAATCCAGCAAAAGTTCTCAGCTTCCAGTTGTCATTAGAGGTGACAATAAGCTTGTCTTGGAAAGTGAAGATGAAGATGGTTTCCCGATTTCCACTTCAGACAAAGTTAAATCTGAGTCTCAGAAGGCAGAAACAGAAACAAAAGGAGAACAAGCCCACAAAAAAACTGGAAAATCCAATAAGAAGGCAAAAGATGTTGATGAGTCTGCTAGCTTAAAACGAAAAGTTCAAGCTGTCGATGAGGATGAGCAGCTGCAAGATGGGTGAGATGCATAATAACTTTTTAATAATCCACGTGGATTCAAAAACAGTTTTTCAGATACTTTGGGCCTGTTTGATTTAGGAATAGAAAAATAGAAAATAAATAATCCAGATACTTTGGGCCTGTTTGATTTAGTTCTCAAAAACAGTTTTTTTGAATTTTCAAAAACTTTTGGTAGGTTAATTTTACAAAACTAATTTTGAAAACACTCTTCTATTCATCTGTTTTGGGAACTACAAAACTAAAACAGATTTTAGTGGGTTTGGTTTTCAGTTTTTCGGCACATTTTTCATTAATGGCAGTTCTGTAATATTGTGCATTTAGAGACGTACAATATTGCTCCGTGAAAACAAAATTGTAAGTGTACCAACATCTCTACAACAGTTTTAACAAATAAAATTACCAAAACAGTTTTTCTTTTAATTTTTTCTCCAAATCTGTTTTTTAAAATTGATTTATAAAATATATTTTGAATACTAAAAAGCAAAACTCATTCAAACTAGCCCTTTGTCTATATCTGTGTTGGATGTGTTGCATTTAATTTAATGTTTCTGATAATAATTTCAGGAAAAAGAAGAAGAAGAAGAACAAGTTGAAAGATCATGGTAAGGAGGAAAGTGGTCATGTAAAGGAGACTAGTGTAACTGTGCCAGATAAAAAGCCTGAGGAGGTTAAAACTACTACCAACCAGAACAATGTCTCTCATGCAAAGGATGGAGATGATGGGAAACTATCCAATGACGAGTAAGAGTTTTCATTTATGAGTTGCATTGCTCCCTTCTCTATTTTGTATTCTTCTCATTACATATTGTGTTGCTGACTGTTAGAGTTTATGGTGTTTTTGGACAGAGTCCTTGTTGAGAAGAAAAAAAAGAAGAAAAAGAAGAAAAAGACTGAAGAGGCTGAAGGAGAAGCTGCTAAGAATGAAATTGCTACAACTGTTGAAAGTCAGAAGTTGTCTACCTCTGAGAAAAAGGAGAAAGAACCAACTGAAGCCAAGCCATCTAACGTGAGAACCTATCCAAATGGATTGGTTATAGAGGACGTATCTATGGGCAAACCAGATGGCAAAAGAGCTGATCTTGGAAAGAAGGTTACACATTACATACTGATGTTTTGATTATTGAATTTGACATAACTTACCAGTGTGTAATTTTGTTTGATGTATTTTATAATCCAATTTCTTCTGATAGGAACTCCTTGTTTGATATTCAGGTCAGTGTTAAATATACTGGAAAGCTAAAAAAAGAAGGGAAAATATTTGACTCGTGTGTTGGAAAAGCACCCTTTAAGTTTCGGCTTGGTATGTAATTATATACTGTGTTGATCATTGCATTTTTAGGTATTTTTGTTTTCAAACACGCCTTTATCTATTATTTATTGTTTGCAGGTGTAGGACAAGTCATCAAGGGGTGGGATGTTGGCGTCAATGGTAATATACTAATATCCTAGTAATAACTTAATAATAAGATTCAATGCAATGTTATGTTATTCTCATTGCTGACTGTATTTCTCTTTTGTTTTCTTCAGGGATGAGGGTTGGGGACAAAAGAAGACTTACAATTCCACCATCTATGGGGTATGAAATTGTGCAATATGTCTTTGGTGTGATTGATAAATTAATTTAGTCAATGATTTGTCCCGTGTAAGATGCCATATTCTTTGTTAAATTGGACGACTTTGATTAGTTTAATCTCATGTTATGTTCGTTGTTATGCAGATACGGTGACAAACGTGTTGGGAGTATACCACAAAATTCATGGCTTGTATTTGATGTTGAGTTGGTTGGCGTTGAAGGCCGCTGACTTAAATTTTTTGCTGCTTCAGCTTCGTTTTGGTCTGTTCACATCATTCATTTGCAAATCTCGCATATTCATTGGCCTTTGTCGCTAGACTCTACTGGAGCCGAAGTTTTGTAGTAGATTCACAGCTCTACACATAAAAACATGCAAATGCAACTATTAGTTACAATTGTTTTTCTTTGTCTGTATAATGTTGTTGGCCGTCTGGAGTAAATTCGATGGATTTGTTTTCTTATATGAAATTTGAAGGATTTAAATCTCGTTTTGATAAGAGTTATAAATTTTCTTGAAAGAAGAAATTCTTGTCTACCATTTTTAAACAGGGTAAAGTGCGGGTTAAAACCCTCAAGTTAGACTTGGCCAGACTTCAACTCTTCCAAGACTTTTTCAAGTGTTCTGGTTATTCAGGGTAAAGCATCAAAGACCTTTTTGACTATCAATTTTTAACTAAAATTAAATGCGTTTAAAAAGTATAATGTCTGTTCATGCCAATTCTATATATTGAATAAATGATCGTTGGTGGATTGTGTATGATCCTCTTGGACGTTGAATCTCTATCAAATCTAATGGTCTTACATACAAAATCATTTCATTTCTCTTTTCTTTTGCCCTCCTCTATCTCAACTCTGGCCATCGTTTGATCTCCTTCCTCAGCCCTCACTGCTTTATCCCGGGCACCATATTTGGTGTGGATGGTGCTTTATATCTATTGAACCATTGTCTAGTAGTAGTAAATATAGTTCATTCATCATGATCCATGCCTATTTGTACAAACTAACACACGATGAGGGGAATTTTTTGAAAAATAATCTCAATACTTTTCTTAAAATTAAAAAATAATAACATATTAAGTTTTGACAAAAAAGTTGTTCTGCGGAAAGAAAAAAAAACTGTTAACTTCTTTAGTACGATTGTTGGCATCATTCTCATGGATGCTGGTATTGAGAACTCGTGGAAACAATCTACATTTATCACGATTTTTAATTTGTTTTGTTCAGTTATTTAGCTACAACAATTTTTAAACATACGCTAACAGAACATTTTATTAAAACATCAATAATATTTGAGAAGTCGTTGTGAATCATAAACTAAAAAATGACTAATGAAATGTGATAAAATAAAAAACTTATCACAAAGAGCAACATAATTTAACTCGGAAATGCATATCTACACTTGACAAATTAGATAACAGGTGTCCCAGACACAAGTAGAGCCTAGATACAAGTAGAGCAACCAGATACCAAACTCAAATTAAAACATAAAAAATTACACAGGAAAGGGCAGAGAAACAGCTGAAAGCAACTAACGAAAATACATGATAATAATTTTCTAATTAACAAGAATTAAATCCAATGGTGGAAAAAATGATCAATACAAATTTATAAGGCAAATTAAGGGCTTTGTATTCTTTAGTTATTTCATCCTTGTTGGGAAGTTGCAACCAAGTGAAATTATCTATATCCAAATGCTCTCTACCTACAACATAATACACCAAATATCAGTAAAATCACTACATCAAGAGGTGTCTAAATTTCATATTAAAAGTTAAGTTGAATCAATATAATGCTATCCATGCCTCCAAAGATTACCTGCTGTACAAAAAATACTAATTTGAATAACTCATTTCTGGAAATCAAGGACAGCATAAAAAAATAGCACAGTAGTAAATGATGGTTCAAGATGCTTCTAAGCCATGAAATCAACTTCTTGCACCATTAACAACCTTCTTATCTCCATTGTTGAGGACAGATGCCATGGATCCTATAGAAATTTAACAAAGTGTTTTGCTTAATGAAATTTATAGCACAAGATTGCATAACCCGCACCAAGAAGTATATAAAGATTCACAAATTTCCTGAGCAGAAACGACATCATAACATTGAGAATAATAGTATGGGGCAAGAATGAAGGTGGAATAAATTTTTGAAGAAAAAAGAACAGTTTACTTTTGGAAGAAAATAATATTATTCAAAAATGGGTAGGAAAAACTTAAAAATACTATATTTATGCTAGTATCTGTGGCAGTTTTATATTTCAACTGATAGAGTGAAAGCTAATTATTCACGGAAGTCAAATAAAATTACCAATAAAAGCACTCTCACCCTATTTCATAATATAAAAACCTAATATTTTTTTACACAAAAAATAGAGTATAGAGTAGCACAATCCCAAGGACTAAGAAAGTGCTTTGGTTCTGGGAATTCAAGGAACTATCTTAGCAGTTAGTTAGGACTGTTCAAAAAACTGAAAACAGAACCCAACTGTAAAACCAAATCAAACCATACAGCACTAAAAAGAACCAAACCGTTTCTCTAAGTAGACGAACCGAACTGGTGTTTCAAACATGGTTCACTAACCGAACCTGAACTACAAAAATTGATCCGCACAAACTGGTGTTCTCACTTATTTTTAAAACAGTTCAGTTTCAACACTGTACTTTAGGTCTAATTATCAAATTTTTTAACTTATCTAAAGTATGCCTTGTGATTTGCTCTTAGTCAATTACTACATGGTAAGCATAGACGGTTGCATAGCCTACTTGTAATAACTCACGAGAAAAGAAAGGGCATGTTAATAGTCCAAAATTATACAACACAATTTTAATGAGGAAATTTTACCTCTATGTTGCTCTCAACTTGCACACCAAATTGTCCATGACCCTGCTTTGCATATGCCAAAACTTCAATCAAATCAACGCCAATCAATTTTCTTTAATAAAATAGCAAAAGACAATTTTAACTGCAATTTTTCATCCAGATAAAAGAGTATGTGCATTAAGAAATTATAGACCAAAGCTATATACACATAATAGAACAACCACATACTTTTCATCTATAAACAGACAAGGTAAGCTCAGCGAACTCGATTTTTTTAACAAAACCTGTAATATCTTTACATTGACTCTGTTCCTTGGCTCATTTAATAGGAACATGCAAATAGCTACATTTCATTAAATTCCATATGCATGTAAAGACAAAGTAACAATTGATCATTATATTATAGTAAGATAAATTTTAAAAGTGCACATAGAAGCCAATTAGACCTGAAATAAGTGACAGGGCAGGAAGACCAAGTCATTTCGTTTGTAACCACATTACAGAAGGATGCATGAACAAATGCAAAAAAGAGGATGCATCGACACTGACATATGATCAGGTAGATGAAATTATTAATCAATAAAAAAGATCTTTCACATCACTATGATTTGTGATGATAAACAACATTGCTTATAGAGTGGATTGTTGAAAAAGATTAGAAAATGAAGGTATTTACTAATTCTTACTTTCATAGCTTGCTGCATTAACATCATGGACTGTGACTGCATAACTGTTGAATAAAAATCAAATGCAATTAAGAGAGAAAAAAAATATCATTACCGATGTACTCTTCAATTATGCTGCTTGACCTGGCAACCGATCAAGCTATTTCTGCTCTGTGGGTTGTGCATGTGGGAATGTAACTTTGTAATTGTAACTAGTACTAAGAATCTGCCAGGTGTTTTAAGTACATGAATAGCCATTTAAAAATATTTTTAACTTTTATTCAGCTTACATTCCCTATCATACTCAACTCCTCAAAATCTTCCTCAGATGAGACAACCCCTTCGCTTGGTACATAACCAGCATCTTTGATGAGTTCATTCCCTATCATACTCAACTCCTCAAAATCTTCCTCAGATGAGACAACCCCTTCGCAAGGTACATAACCAGCATCTTTCATGAGTATATTCAACCTTTTCATCATGGGGGAAATCTCGCCTGAACGAGGGTTGGAAGTGTCCCCAGCTAAAAAGGGACAAAGCTCCCTGCCAACATCAACCCAAGCACAACCAGGAGTCCTTTTCACACCTGAATCCCTCATATAAGTCCTCGCTTCAGCTTCTTTGTCCGACCGGTTAGCAGCTGCATACATATTTGCAATCAACAAATAATAACCTGAATGATCAGGCTTCATTTCCAGCAACTTTCCTGCAGCCCATTCCCCAATCACTGTATTTCCATGGATTTTACAAGCTCCTATTAGAGTAGCCCATATTGCCGAAGTAGGCTTGCATGACATCCCTGTGATAACCTCCTTTGCTTTGTCAAGAAGACCAGCCCTTCCAAAGAGATCAACCATGCATGAATAGTGCTCAACCCTAGGATCTATTCCATAGACTTCTATCATCTTTCTAAATAGTAATTGCCCTTGTGCTACAAGACCAGAATGACTACATGCTATTAGAACTGCAACCATTGTCACGTGATCCGGTTTAATATTGAGCCTGCACATCTCTGCAAATAATTTTAGAGCAGTTTCTCCATCCCCACTCACACCATATCCCATAATCATGGAAGTATACGTGACTTCATCTTTCTTGCTTAATGAATCAAAGACTTTCCTGGCTTCTAAAACTTTGCCAGACCTTGAATACATTTCCACCAGTGAGTTCCACAATAATAAATAGCCCTTGAACTGTTCTTCACGTTTTATCATGTAGCAATGAAACTCTTTACCATGTTGTAGATTTGCTATTCGAGCGCAAAGGGGAAGGACGCTTGCAATGGTCACATAATTAGGTTCAACGCCCTCACGTAGCATTTCTCTAAAAAGGAAGGAGACTTCCTCAGATCGATCCATGTGAGCAAACCCAGAAAGCATGGCATTCCATGTGATCAAACCTTTCTCATCCATTTTTCGAAATAACAAATATGCATGGTTGAGATCTCTACACCTGGAATACATTGTAATTAATGCGTTTTTTACATTGTCAAACACATCAAAGCAAGTTCTTACAGCATGACCATGAATCTCCTTTCCCAATTTAACCACTCCAATGTGCGAACATGCATTCAATCCAACAACCATTGCAACAGAGTCCAAATGAATCACTGCTCTCATTTGAGAAAACAACTTAAGTGCCCCTTTAAAATTTCCCGTATGCAAGCACCCTCCAGCAATGGTATTCCATATAATAACATTCCTTTCAATACCCGCCTCTCGCATACATCCAAATAACCGAAATGCTTCGTCCCACAAACCCCTAGAAGCATAACAACTAATAATAGTATTCCACGAAACATCATCTCTAGCCGGCATAATATCAAACAATTCACGAGCAACCTCTAACTTTCCAAACCTACCATACATAAACACCAATGCATTATGCACAAACAAACTCCACTTAATAGAACTCTCTTGAATAGCCTTATGAACCGCCACACCACTATCATAATCCAATAACTCCCCACAAGCCTTAATAACTGACGGATAAGTATAATCATCAGGCGTAACACCCTTACTCAACATTCTCCTGTAAACAGAAATTGCATTCTCAAACAAACAATTCTTAACATACAAAGAAATAACCATATTCCAATGCAAAGGATCAAAACTATTTGAATCCTCAGCAACAATTTGAGCATCAGCTAGTAAATCAACACTTGCATAGAAATTAATAAGCTTTGAAACCAAGATTGGATTTTTATCAATACCCAATGAGATAATATGAGCATGAATTTGTTTACCCTGTGGTAAAGACTTGAGACTTGTGCAACCCAATAAAAGATGTTTAATGGGTTGAAAGATAATATCAAAAGATGAAGCATGGTGGTGTTGTATGTGAATGAAGGTTTTGAATGCATTTGATAAGTGATTGTGGGTGATGAAATCCCTGAGGGATGCAATAAGAACACCAACCATGGAAAACGATGAAGATAGTGATGATGATTGTGAATTATTTGAAGAAATGAGTGGTTTGTGAAAGGGTTTTGTGGGTTTTTGTTTCCATGAATTTGGGATACAGTTTTGAAGTTGCTTGGATAAGGAAAGGTTTTTAGGTAGAAAAGAAGTACGCATTTCTGAAATGGTAAGCCATTATTGGCGGAGCACCGGCGTGTGGACGACGGTTGCCGGCGATGAGTTTCAAAGACGGTAAAGAGAGGAGGTTGTTGTGGCGGCAGGGGCGTGTTGAGGAAAACCGGCGGATGTGTTTTGTTAGATTTTCTCGGTCAAAAAAAATATATTTTGTTTGATTTTGAGTGAAATTATTTTGTAATATTGATTTTGACTTAAAAATGGATTGAAATTAAAGTAATTTGTGTTATAAATACGTTAATGTAAAGACGAATTGAATTAACTTTAAAAAGAATCAATTCCATGAATAAAATAAGTTATTAAAAAAACCACTAAATACATCAGAATTAATTTTCCATCTTCGAAACAATTTTGATCTATCCAAAAGTGGAATCAAACATATTCTTAGACAACAAGGAGTCTAGTTTTGTTTTGTTTGGTTTATGAATGATGCACACCCGTAAAAGTGACATCGACATCCTAGTAAAAGTAGCTTCTTGCTCTTGAATCTCGACGACCTTACGACACCCTTTTTTTCAAAACTTAACATGTTTGGTTTCAATTTTGGAGAATCAAAGGTGATTCCTAGAGGTTGTAGAATTGATTTTATCATGTTTGAATGAGTTAAAAGAGAATTGATTTTGCTTGTAAAATTGATTATACTTGAAGATAAAATTTGTAGCGCTTTTATCTTATACAATTGATTATTGCTTCAAATTTTTTGTTAAATTCACTTTTATATAAATCACTTTACATTTAAGTCATGTTTATTGAGAATCAATGTTACAATATCAATTCACTTAATAAATATTTATTGAGTTAATTTGGAATTTTTGACACGTATAAAACTACAAATATATAATTTCATAGCATTTCCGCAAAGCCACATTTTGGTATTGGTTAATTATTTGCTCACGAGCATTTCGTGATAACGTACGTAGTTGGATACAGCATACTTAAAGTAGAAATTGATCATAACATTAGATTGTATTAATATCCCTTTGCATGAGAATTAATGTCAATGTTTTGGAAATTGCTCTTCTTCTTTTTGGTTTTACTCATTCACATGTTTACGTGAGTTAATTCATGTTGAAAAAATCGAACGTAACTTAACTTATGGTAGACATTTTTAAAGGAATAAACAATTTTAAAAAGGAGAAGAGCAGTTTTCATATTGCTTTTATGAAGAGATGTAAAAACATTTGTACTTTGTAGGCAATCTTGGTTCTAAGTCTTGGATGGGATCTGTCCCTGGGATTTTGTTGCTACGTTTGTAAGGATTCATATCTTTTTTATTTAATGAATACCTTCCACTTCAAAAGGAAAAAAAAAACGTTATTCACTTAGTTTCATATGATCATCTATATCATCGACCTGATGCCATTCTAATCTCTCTTTTCTTATTTTGAATGGTAATGTCATTCCAATTCTCGTCTTTACACATACCAAAAGAGGAAGAAATTTGCATAAAATTTTAAATTTTAAGAATGATTTTACAATATCAATAATGGAGGGACTATATTAACATGTTCCATCAATTTAGATACTTACTCTTAAAATAATATTTTAATTTCACAACTAATTTTTTTAATAGACGAAATGATAAAGTCATATAAACGGATACATATAAACGGAAGCGTCAGAGTTTAAACTCAGATCATGATATTTAACCTAACAATTTTATCATTTTTATCACTTGAGTTAGGATTTGTGGACAACTAATATTTTTACATATCATATGTACGAGATTATTTCTCCATACTCTCAAGGTACTTCTCTTTCTTACCATTTTCTTACTGTTTTTTTTTGGTTTGTTGTGAATGAAAATTTCATAATTAAGTTATATTTGGTTCCATGGTTGAAGCAACTAGAATTTATTGAGGAGGGGGTGTAAAATTGATTTTAACATGTTTTATTGCTCTCATAGTATAATTGATTTTAAAGCTAGACCGTAGCTTCTGAGTTCGTATATGCTTGGTTTGACTTCTAGAGTGGCAAGAAATGACTTTGGAGGTGTATAATTTATTATGACATGTTTGGTTGCTTTCAAATAAAATTAAGTGTATTTTTGGTTTCGTTTTAGAGGGACTAGAATTGATTCTGAAGGTGTATAATTGATTATGATATGTTTGGTTGTTGTTGAGTATAATTGATTCTACTTGGAGCTAGGATTTATAGCTTCAAATTCTTAAAAGCAAAACTTTCGACGCAGTGATATGAAGAAAAACCAAACACAGGGAAATTGATTTTGAAGGGATAGACTCACGTTTTGGCTATCTCACCGGGCAACCAAACATAAATTATAGCTTAACTCACTTTATCATGAATATATCTAAAACAAATCACTTTACTTTCAACTCACTTTTAATTATAATCAATTTTACAAAATTCATTCATTCAAAATCAATTATTATCATCACAGAACGAAACATACACTAAATGTGATTTTTTCAATGAAATTATTATTCAACCCACTTTTACATAAATGTATCTAAACACAGACTACTTTGCTTCAACTTACCTTTTGGGAAATGTTAACGAGTGCCTCTTGACACTTTTAAACACTTTAAATGCTGAGTTTTTAATGAAAAGTTGTGTATTGAATGCATTGAAAATTGTAATAGTTAACTTTTTAAAAGAAGGTTTTTATATGTGTTTATTCCCTGCAAGGGTCATTTAAAAATTGGTCCATGTATTCCTTAATCCTGGCAATTTGTCCTCTGCTAATTGATTCATACACACGCGAAATGACCAAAATGCCCTTAGTTGTTCCAGTTAAATAGGAAAGGACCAAAATACCCTCCTTCATCTTCATCTTCATCCTCATCCTCTTCCTTTCTTTTCTTCATCAACGAAATCGCTGCATTGTATGTCAATTCCTTATCCGTATAAGTCCATTCCAAGATACTCCCAAATACAAGATCAAATTGTCAGGATTAAGGAATACATGGACCAATTTTTAAATGACCTCTTATTTGCAGGGACTAAACACATATAAAAATAGTATATAGACTGGACTCGTAAACTCAACTTAAAAATAGTATATAGACTGGACTCGTACAATCAAGAATCAATTTCGACTCATCTAAAAGTGGAACTAAACATACACTAATTTTTTTGTGTATTAGTAAGAGAGAAGCTTATGACACACCAATGTACTCCGCTGTTATTCGCATTTCATCTTTTACCTCACTTGAAAGCTTTTGTCTATTTTTTGAGCGTACATGACAAACATATTTGCAGATAATCATTGCTAACCCAATTCAACGAGGTTTTGTGTTTCTTGAAAGGAATGAACAGAGCATGAATGCTGCTGCTGATGCATGTAAGTTGATTGATGCATCTTGTATACTTAGGTATTCAAGGAGGTTTTTTGTTTTGTGAATAATGATTTATTTAAACTTCAAGATCAGGTCTTTGTAATTAACTGTTCCAAAGCTTAGTTAGCCGAGGGAATATTTTGCTTCTATGTGTATGTGTTGAAGACCATGCTGCTTATGGTAGCTGACTTGGTTATGTGCATTGCATAGCACATGGATGGTTCCTTTCTCACTCACTCTACGTCTGCGGCTACACACGTAATTTCTTTGTTGTCGACATGAAATTTCCCCATATTGCACTTTCTTCAATTGCTTAAGACAAAGGAGTTGTTGCAGCTGTGTCTACTGGAAAATTCTTGTATGATTTGAGTACTGATACGTTAAATAGTTAAGATTTTGTCTTAACCACCTAATACGTTTAATAGTAATATTTTTAGTCCTAACTACCAAACATTTCATCAAGAGACTAGGTCAAAATCCATTTATTGCATCCCACAAGTACTTGCACATATACTTCAAGAAATTGTATAACAATATAAGCATTGCAATATCAGAAGATATTGACTTATTTAATAAAAGTGCAAACCACCATTTTAGTCATTTTAAAAGTGTAAGATGTTGCCACACTAGTCTCAAACTCAAACGAAAACAATGTTTAATCCTCCTCTCTACACTCTGTTAGTCATTTTAGTCACTATCATTAAACATCTATTGTGAAACAGGGACGTCAACTCGTTTAAAAAAGCTAACATAGCTAGTTTGAATGACAAATAAAATGTCAGACTAATGGAAAAACATAAATTTGTTCTTTAAAATCCCCAATATGAAAAAAATATATATTAAAACACTAACTTCCTGTTTCTTAATAGTGATAAATCCGTTTGTGTTAATTTGGGTTTGTGTAACACACTTAGATGTTGATTTTATGTGTATAAGCTACAACCGATGTTGCCGTTGCCAACATTTCTGGTTAAGTTTTATGTTTTAGTGTGATTATATGTAGCGAAATTGCAAACATATCCACAAATATATTTTTTATTAGTCATTTTAGTCTTCAAAACTGTTTTTAAGTAGTCAATTTAGTTTTTAATGCGTTTTTTGTTGAATAATTTAGTCCATAAAATTACTAAAAAAACGACACTAGAGATTTAATTGCAATTTCGATACATTCAAAGACTAATGACACCAAGTTACAATTTATAGAGATCAAGCTCCCAAAGACAGACCCAGCTTGCAATATATGATTCAGAGTACTCGTACGAGCTCTTACTATTTGGCTTGATGGTTCTTCTGAATATGAAAATCTGTATGGCAAATGTACCCCATTTCTTCAGCAGAATCAACTTCCCATTTATATACTGTAGACCAGAAAAGTAAGAGATAGGATGAAAAATATGTAGCAGTGTTAGGGTTAGAGGTGGGTGATTAAGAGAACAGCATCCGTTCCTGAAGAGCCCTTTTTTCTGTGCCTTTTTCACTGGTTCAGATGGAACTGGAAACCAGACAGACCCTCCCCATAACCTATCTCAGCCTCACACCTGACTCAAACAAAATAGGAATAATATTGCCAAGAAATAGCACATAAATATTGTAGAATTATTAAAAATTCAAGGAAAACATAAATCGAAGTGCCAAATGGAGAATATGTGGGGGAAATAATGTTGGAAACTCAAAAAAAAGGGGAAAAGTGTCATTAAAGAAAGAAAAAGAAGAGCAAAGGAAATAATAACATGTGTAGAAAACATGTATATGGGCGAGATTAATGAAACTGTGTAGTCAATCACTGATCGTGGAAAATATCTTTTTACTCATATTCTGTTATGCTACAATGGCACTATTTGACAACATTGGTGTAGACAATAGTAGTTTGCTCAAATTCCACTGTAGCCACTATTTGATAACACTGGACTGAAAATGTTGAAAACAGGTGATATTTACTTCTTTTCTAGAAAGGAAAATTAAGCTAGAACAGGGGGAAAAGATGAAGAGTAGGGGTGTTGAAGAATACAAGGCTCAGATTAGATGTTTTATCAGATAAGAGAGCAAGCAAAGCGCATGGCTGCGATTACATATGTCTGTGAAAGGACCCACTGACACTGTCGCCTCGCCAGTACATAGGCTCTTTTCTTCCCTCACAATGTCTGAATCAGTTGCACGAAATATCATCACTGCTTCGTTATATCCCGAAGAAGAAGAAAGAATGAAGATCATGAAGGGTTTGTGTTTGGTTAGGGTAAAGAGAGAAAGAGAGAGAACAAGGACATGGATACTGTTGCTGTTGCTGTGTGTAGAGAAAACAGAACTAGAAATGATCATTGGCAATGAGAGCAACTCAGAGACAGAAATAGTCAGCTCTGAGAGCAGCAAAGCCTCAAAAATATGTAGTTGCAAAAGACTCAGAAAGAGAGAGATCGCAGGCTGTGTCAACAAGATAGAAACACCACGCCAGAACCATCCATCCATCATCATGGTCTCATTACATTCAATACCCAACACACCAGAAGAAACAGTTCAACAACCGAACCATTTCCCAATCCGTGTCAGTTCTAAACCAGTAAAAGTTGCAACACCTTGTATTAAAGATTGACTATTTTTCAGTTGATACAAATCAATCTTTCCCGTGGGTATGCAGATGCTAATAAATTTGCAGTACCTTTAGGCTCTTCCCATTTTGATGATTGAAAAAGACCTAATTAGGTAAACAAGCAGCTCCAAAGTTCACTCTGAAGTGGATCTTTTGAAAGACTCCAATCAAAAGCTCTGGAAAAGAAAACAGGTATAAGTTAGGTCAATAAGGAACAACATATTTATCCATGATGGTATGCAGCAGTATTCTGAATAGAATACCGTTTTGCAGAATACACACATAAAAGCAATAAAAGATAAACTATGGAGAACTTGTAGATTCTCTGTATTCGGAACCATATTTACTACAAATCTGCCGCAATGACAGACCAACTGTTATATACAAAATAAGCAACAGGAGAAAATAGAAAAGAGATGAAAGACTTAAAACATTTATCACTCCCCTTCAGTGGAACTGGAAAGTCAATTAAACCTTACGGAAGTTATTTTGCCTAATAGTAATGAGCTAAAACCTTGGGAAGCATCTTTTGTTATTAGTAGTAAAACCAGATTGAATCCAAGTTGTGACACTTGCACATTAAGGTCAAAAACCAGTATTGGATATTTCACAAGCAAGAGCTTTGCAGATTCCATGATAAAAATCATCACTTAATGCAGTCTTTGCAAGTTGTGAAATATCACACATTAATGCAGTTTTCTGCATAACAGACTTTCACAGCAGTATGGTGAAGCTGTAAATATCACACATTAATACAGTTTGGTGCCACTCTAGTCTACTAATTCCAAGTGAAAAGAAATAAAACTAGCCATGTTTGGGTGCAAGAGTTGTATAAACCAACCAGTTTTGCTGCAAAATCTGCATCCCTAAGGCTTTGAGACAGGATTGTATACTTAAAAAAAAAAAAAATGAGATTGCGATGGGGTTTGAGACAAAATAATTTTCAAGCTCATGTAGTAACAACTTGAGTAGCCTATAATGATATAACTGAACATCTCAAAATGTCGTATAAATGCAATCAGCAAATTCAGCAATCTCATAATTGACGGACAAATGTATCATGAGAAAAACAAGTTGCTTATCTTAAAGAGATTCTTCGCAGCCAGGAACTAGTTCCTTTATAAAATGCACAAACTGCTTTTGAGCATGACATTGACTACAGAAAAAATAGTCAATACCTTGATCCAAGAGTTTGATTCTAACAACAGTAGCAGTTGGCACCATGCTTCAGCAAATGAAAGAAAGGACACATATGAGAAGCAGCCACACTATACTTTAATCTATTTATGTAGAGTTGAAAATCTCCTAATAAAGACGGTTTGCCAGTTTTGCTTCGTACGATAGGTATTAGATTAATCAAAACTCAAGTACAAATGGAGTGAACTATTTGTTTATAACAAACAATATAATAAAAACAGATCCACAAAATATTTACATCCATCCAGCACAGGAATGAATCCATATAAAAGGTAGTACTATACCACAAACAACTGTATAAGATTTACGAAACAGATATATACATAGCAGAGAAGATCAAACCAATGCATATTAGCTGCTTACACATGGAAGACAGGAAAGTAAATGGTGAAAGGAACTTTATATGCTGAATATAATGACAGGCATGGTTTGGGAAGCACGATAAACACACATAACTTGTTCCAATAAACATAAATATGAAACAGAAATTGCAAATTGCAACAAAGTAAGTTGTTCTTGTTATGGGAATAAACAGAAACAGCAAATAGAAAAAACCTAATAAATGAAAAGCATCTTCCTTGTTTTTGTTATTGGAACTAACAAAACATCAATAGAAGTGATGTTTGTTTAAGCTTGTAAGTAGATCATCCATCAAGCAAATCCTCCAATGGATAAAAAGGTCTATAAAAGAGGGATCTGATGAGTGGGCCAGATGGATGGCAGTTGGTTGGATTTCGGTAGATTGCTCTTCGGTGGAAGAGGAGTTTAGGGTCTTGTTGTAGATCTTTTAAGAAGAGTTGATAATCAGATTCCCACTTATCCTGAACAGCAACAACTCTACCATTCTCCTCTCCAGACGACAGGTCATAACCAAGAGCATGGTCACCGGGTTTTAAAATACGACCAAGATGAGTACTGATTTCAAAAGTTGTGTGATTATTTCCAATATCTTTCACACGAGCAACTATGGCATTAGCTAAACGATATTTTTTGGCAGCAGCAGCAGCATGAGCATCACCATCCTCAAAAATCAGCTTCTTGTTCTTCCTCCTTGAGGCCTAGAGAATGAAGACGTGAGGGGTGCATCCCAGTACCGATCAGCCTTTAAGAAACAGTGGGTCAAGCAAAGTAAATGTTTTGGCAACTCTAGTACAAATGACTAGGCAGAACAATCAAATCCCCGCAGCAAATTGGGACGATTTCAACAGAAAAAAGGTGTGGAGGAATCGTGTTCCACTGAACCATGTCCCCTATAAGATTGACAACTTCCGCAGCATCAGATATGCTATTGAAACACAAAGACAAACCTTCATCGATGTTGTATTTGATTCTCCGAATATTTCCAAGGATACCGAGATGGTTCCAAACGCTGACCTGCTCCAAATGAAAGAAAGTACGCAGTTCAGAAACATGTTGTTGACGAACATTCACAGCAGCAAGCCACCCTTCCTCCATCTTCTCCACTTTTCTATCTATTTTTTTTTTTTTAGGAAAATGTTAACTACAAGGTTCTTCTAAGTTGTCAAAGTTAAATAAGTGTAAAGAATTATGTCAAATATTTTTTTTTTTTTCCTTAACTAATGTATGGGGCATCAGTTAACAACACTCATTTATTTATTGAGTATTGAATTGAAATGGACACTTTGACTCCCTAACTTTTGGACCTCTTTTGATTAGCTGATTTTGATGGAGATTATGACAATTTCTCAGTCTCTGCTGGTGTAAACTGACATGGGGATAGAAAGATGCTGATAAGTGGAGTTCAAACTGACATCGTGTAACTTTTGGCACCCTAAAGAAGGATCCACTTATCAGTTTGGACTCCACTTATCATGCAAGTTTGGACACAATGCAAGTTTGGACTCCACTTATCAGCATTCCTCTATCTCCATGCCAGTTTACACCATCAGAGACTGAGAAATTGGCATAAAATCAGCTAATCAAAAGAGGTCCTAAAGTTAGGGGTCAAAATATACATTTTTTTAAAGGGGGCCAAAATCGTAACTTTTTGAAACATAGGGGGTGAAAAGTGCATTTAAGCCAAACAAAAACACATTGCACGAATTAGTATACGACCCTAATTAATTAAGAACTGTTCTTGACCAAATTGCGATGTCCTTTATTCTTCTTCTTCTTCTGATTGTGTCTTCTCTCTTTACTTTTTATCGATTTCTTAAAAGTTATTATGGTTTCTTCTAGTATGTATCTGCAAATCCAGATTGGAGTGTCACAAAGCAATTCCCCCTTCAATCAAACTTGTACATGTCACCAACTATAGTCTTTTGATATCATTGATATGATATGCATCCCCTTAAAATTTTAAATCTTTGTCGAAAGGCTTGAATTATGTGATAAGCCATTTGCAATTTTGATTTGACCATCCAAATCTTCAACAAATTAATAAAAATGAGTTGAAATTCCAAATGAAAGCACGGAAATAGATTTGAAGAAAAAAACAGTCATGTTCCTACACGAGAAAATTGGAATTGCCAAAAAAAAAGGGCAGAGATGAGAACAACAGGACGTCATGTAGCAACAGCTGAGACGGTGCTTTGATCCTCAGCCATCAGATTAATCAAATGCTCGTGAATAATGTTGGAGGGATTGAAGGAGAGAGCACGGTTGGAGAGGATCCGTGTGCGTCCATGTGTTTTTTATGAAACTATAATAATAAATAACGCACCTTATTACCAACCAAATGGATGTATCAAAAAAATTACCAACCAAATGTAACAAAAACATCTTCCACCAGATGCAGTTGTGATTAATTTTTGTGTGACCAACTATCATCAACCTAATCTTGTTTTCCTTTACCCGCTAATCATAAAATGCAGCTTCGTTTTGATTAATGATATTGCTTGCTACTTGTGATTTCTTGTCAGGTTTGTGTTGAGAAGGGTTGACCATGGACCTTAGCTGTTAAAAATGTGTATTGCCTCCCACAAAACGCTTATTTAAGGTCTTTAGCTCGACCGTTGTTCCTTAATCTTTAGGATTTTAAGGTGGTATATTGGGTGGCATTATTTTTTCCAAAGCCCCTTTCATTTTTTGAACTTGTAGGATTGTTTCCAATAGGAGGGTTGTGCACGTTAGATTCAAAAGAGTAAGTTTTTGAAGAATCATGATTGTGATTGTCATATTGAAATTTAATATCTTATTACTGAAGTTAAAAGAAAATTTTCTTATTTATTACATTAATTAGCACACCTACACTGACTGGAAAAGACCTACCACATGGGTACTTTGTCATCATCTTTGATGTCCATAACTACAAAGTCTATTATAATTATGATCATATCTTTAACTTTGACTAGAACATTTTCTATAATTTCAATTGGAAATTTGTTTGAATGGTCCGCTGGTTCTACGACAACATTAATTGGTTTTAGCACTCCTATCCCAAATTTCTTTAGAAGTGGCCAGGAGAAAAAGATTCACATTAGATTCTTTAATTTTGAGAACCATTCAAGTTCTAAAAAGAAAAACCAACAAAATAAATTATACAAGTTGTTACGATTGTAGCCCACCATTACAGTTGACCCTAACAAACCACAATATTATTGCTTTTTATGCCACAAATTCTGAAGTGTTGGTGAGCAATTTTCTATTTCTTGGTCATTGAAAGGAGGTGTTCTATTCTCCATAACTTAGCTTGGTCAACAAGTCTTCAATCTTTAAAGTGTTTACCACCTTTTTGTATCATATGTTTAGTGTCACGACAAAGATCAATATAGATACATGATGTTTTCAAAATGACACAATTGGTTGGGGTTTCTTAATTCAAAATCACACTGGTTTGATAAGTTTTACTACAACACACTTAAAAAAATCTTAATTTCTCCTATTGTGGTTGAGGCAATGGCCTTGAGATGGTGTCTTAAATTGGCCACTAGTACGGTTTTGGAATCTCCAATTATTATAGAATCTGACATGTATCTGTTGTTAATTGTATTGTATCAAGTGTAATCTCTGTCTAGTAGAAAGGGAAATAGTATTTACAACGAGATACGGTCTCACGAATAAATCCCGACATGTATATTTATTGTTTTTTTTTTTGAGCAAATGTATATTTATTGTTGACCACCATCTTTTTTCCACCAACCTCCACGATTTCCGCAAAGCCACATTTTGGTATTGCTTAATTATTTGCTCGCGAGCATTTCGTGATAACATTCGTCGTTAGATATAGCATTACTTAGAGTAGAAATTGATCATAACATTAGATTGTATTGATCAGGGGTGGGCAAAAAAACCAAAAATTAAATTGAACTGCTGAACTGAACCAAAAAAAAACTAAATCATTACTAACAGTTCAAAACAGTTCAGTTCGATTAGAAACAGTTCAGTTCAGTTCGGAACAGTTCAGTTCAGTTCGGTAACTAAAATTCAATTTCATTTGTTTTTTTCATATTTTTTTCAAAGATATTAATAATAACAGTTCAGTTCAGTTCGGTTTGAAACAGTTCAGTTTGGTTATTTTAAATTTAGCAAACAGTTCAGTTCAGTTCGGTTCAGTTTTCATCCCAAATTGAACCATGCCCACCCCTAGTATTAATATCCCTCTACATGAGAATTAATGTCAATGTTGTTTGAAAATTGCTCTTCTTCTTTTTGGTTTTACTCGTTCACATGTTTACGTGAGTTAACTCAGGTTGAAAAAGCCGAACGTGAATTAACTTATAGCTAACCTTTTTAAAGGAATAAACAATTTTTGAAAGGGAGAAGAGCAATTTTCATGTTGCTTTTATGAAGAGATGTAAAAACATTTGTACTTTGTAGGCATCTTGGTTCTAAGTCTTGGATGGGATATGTCCCCAAGATTTTGTTGCTACATTTGTAAGCATTCATATCGTTTTTATTTAATGAATACCTTCCACTTCAAAAGAAAAAAAAACGTTATTCACTTAGTTTCAGATGATCATCTATATTATCGACCTAATGCCATTCTAATTTTTTTTTTATTTTGAATAGTAATGTCATTCCAATTCGCTACTTTACACATACCAAAAGAGGAAGAAATTTGCATAAAATTTCAAATTTTGAGAATGATGTTAGCATATCAACAATGGAGGGATTATATTAACATGTTCCATCAATTTAGATACTTACTCTTAAAATAATATTTTAATTACACAACTAATTTTTTTTATGGACTAAATGATAAAGTTATATAAACTGATACACATAAACGAAAGTGTTAAAGTTTGAACTCTGATTATGACATTTGATCTAACAATTTTATCATTTTTATTAGTTGAGTTAGGATTTGTGAACAATTAATTTTTTTACATATCATGTGAACGACATTACTTTCATATGATGTAAAAAAAATTAAGTAACTTATCTTAGAAATGGTGCATTAACCCTTTCAAATTTATTTTCTTACATAAAACGTCTTATTTATTTTCAATTTTTTTTAGAGGTATTTATTTTCAATCTTGACTTCTTATATAAACAAAAAAAAAACCATTGAAATTCTGGCGGGTTAGCTTTCAGATGTTTTATACAATATTTCAACATCAGACACAAACAGAATGTCGAGTAAGATGTTTCAACATCGAGTTAACAGAAAACAAACAGAACAAGGAAAATATAAAAGACAGAAAAGTAAAAGACACAATTGGTTTGTTAACCCAGTTCGGCACAACTCACCTACATCTGGGGGCTACCAAGCCAGGAAGGAAATCCACCAGTGTAGTCCTTATTCTAAGTTCTCAGCAAACTCCTCGTTTACAACTCTAGATCTAGGACATACCCGTATTGACTTCAACCTAGGAACTCCTAGATCTGAGATCTCATCTCACTTCCCTCAATCAATCACAGCCCCTGTGATTATCTGATTACAACTCAAAAACTATGAAATTACCTTCAAACATAAACTACCTCCGTGCTTCAAAGCTTAGGAATAGTACAACTTACAACTCAATAAAACACAATCCTTAACATGTATTAACGTGATACAAGAAAGACTCACAAATAACAATGACTCAAAACCCTAAAAATATTCTTTTGTAAAACTATAGTTTTGATACAACTCAACTACATGTCATGCTCAGTGCATCAATATGATACAAAGAGAGGCTCACAAAATAAAGCACAATGCTTAACAATGAAACCCTAAAAGACTCAATTCAATAACATTGAATTGGTGAATAAAACTAGGGTATGAGTCTTCCTTATGTAACCTTCAGCAACAACATATATTTGAATCAAATATTCTTTTCAGAAATATGTTGAAACAAATAATTCTTCAGAAATATATTTCCAAGATTCCTTCTAGAAATATATTTGCACAATTAAATCTTCCTTCAGGCCAAACATATATTTGTATCAAATATTCTTTTCAGAAATATATTGAAACAAATATTCTTCAGAAATATATCTACCAAAATCTCTTTTGAAAATATATTTCACAAATAAAAATATCCATCTGAAAAATATCTTTCTTCTGAAAACACAAGCTTGAGCACAAGTCACGTGAATAAGATCTTCATAGAATCTTCAATGATCTCACGCAACAAAATAATAACAAATATAACAACTCCTAAAAAGTAGGAACATCTTTAGGAACCGTCAAAAACACCACCAAAGAATCCTAAAATATTGTCTATATTTTAGAAACAAATCACCTAGCTGATTCTGGACAAAAATACGTTACTTGGTAAGATAAAGCTTGCGTAAACCAAGCCACATAAATAGGGCACACTGAACCGTGCCAAGATGTTGGAACATTGTATCCACCATCATACATGAGTATTTGTTTTAGCAACAATGAAGTCAATACTCAAATACCCAACAACTATTATTTTTATATTTTTAAATATTTAAAAAGAGGAGAAAGATTGTTTTTTGAGGGATAAAAAAGAAATATGAATTTTTATGTTTTGTTAAAAAATTCTAATTTTTTTTGGAGAGATTCTTATAATATTCTAAATTTTTATGCAAAATTCAATTCAAAAATATGAATTTTACATGTGAATTTATTTTAAAAGAGAGACCAAAAGCGAAGATGAAAAACTTTTGAAGGACTAAAAGTTAAAGAAATTTTTTGAAGGGATTAAAATAAAAAATTAACATATTTATAAGGATAAAAAATATATTTAACCCTAAAATTAATTCACAGTAGGGCTGGAAATGAGTCGAGTCGAGTCAAACTCGTCTGAGCTCGACTCGGCTCGATAAAAATTGACTCAGCTCGAAACTCGATTCGAGTTCGATACGAACCATTTTTTAACTTAAATTCGGCTCGTTTAAAGTTCATGAACAACTCGGTTCGGCTCGTTAGGTTCAACTTGTTTTCTCGAGTAACCTAATTCAATTTTTTTTTTGTCAAAATAAGATATTTTGTCTTTTTAAATTATTTTTTAAAAAATAAAAATTGAACTCATTAAAATGTGGACCTTGAAGACTACTGTGGAAAAAAATCAATCGCACCTTAACCTTATAGTTAATACTGTATTGTTGTACATGTGCTTCTCTTTATAACAACTCCACCTCACTGGTGTGCTTAAACTCACCGATGTGGGTCAGATTTTAGTATACATATGTGTGTTTTTGTTTTCTTGGCTTAATCAATCCACCTGTCCCTTATCTTAATTGTTTATCGCACAATGGTCCTTTAACTAAAAGTGGTCCTTTAAATTTTTTGCCTTATAGCTTTTGGTCCTCTCCGTTATCATTTAATCTTAAATATCTTAGGTGGACCAATATTAAAAGTGGTCTGCCATAAACCTTATTGGTTTTATGAATGTTAACCCTTTGATCCTTTTTTTTTAAAAAGATGATCGTTGGATCATGAAGGTCTATCGTATCTTACAATGAACCAACAACACATTTTTTCCCCTTTTCTTCATCTTCTTCTACAATCTCTTTATCATCTTCAACAACAACTTTTAGAAAAACCCAGAAAATCAAAACAAATAAAATTAAACCCACTCTTTAATCATTATATCATCATTGTCATCTTCATCAATAATCATAAACACCCTCCTTCATCATCATCAACTCAAACCCAAAATCATTCACATCACCATCACTATAACCATCCCAAAGCCGAAATAAAAACTCAAACCCATTACTTTCAAAACAAACAAAAATGCGGTACACTATTACCCAAAATCAACATTTTTCAAAACAAAATTCTTTCTCATTTCCAAAGTTCTAAACCATTATTTCTCAAAGCCTTAACTCCACAATCCATACCCTTTCTTTTTTTTTTTGTTCATGTGTTGGTTGTATAACACTCAAACCCCATTGTTTTCAATTTAATTTCTTCTTCAATTTTAGTAAGCACTCACCATAGCTGGGCATATGAACTATCATGGTTTGGAACAAATTCACTTGTCTCGAACCATACCCAGAAATAAAAAAATTAGGGATCTGAAAGAATCTTTCTATGTTTTGAGATTAGGAATCTGAAAAAATTGGGAGAAAGGAAAGTTGAAATTAATTTTGGGTTTCGAGATTCAAAGGGATGAGAGGGATTCAAAACAATCTTTCTATGTTTTCAATTGATAATGTTGAGTGAGAGAGAAATGAGAGAAGAGGGAGTGAGCGAGACAGAAATGAGAGAAGAGATCTGGTTAGAGAGAAAGAGAGGGAGAAATGTTTTATTAAATTTTACAATTTTACTTTAATTTTTTCTATTTATGTGCTGCTGAATTTTTGTTTTGGGTATGAAGTAGAGAGATGAAGAAGGAAGAAGATGAAAATTGTTGGTGATCTTTAATTTTTAATTTTAGGAAATTCAAGACAAATAGGGAAAAATTATAATTGATGATATGTTGTTGTTGAATTTTATGGGTTTGAGGTAGATGAAGTTGTTGTTGAAGATGATGAAGAAATAAGGGAAGAAGATGAAGAAAAATGGGAAAAAAATAACTTAACGTTTATTGAGAGAAACTAATAAAAAGGACTAAAACATGTAACGGAAAAAAACTTAGGAGACTAAATTGAAACAAATTATATTTAAGAGACTATTTTCAGACAATCAATTAAGTTAAGAAACCGGGGATGAAATATGCATTTTTTCTTCCGCAAAGTATACATATGTGTGGTTAAAATCCTAATCCTGCACATTTGTCAAAAAAAAAAAAATCGTAATCCTGCACTTGTATATTGTTAGCCTTTTTTCTCTCTCTCATTTCTTATAATTATCGTTAATTGTTAATTATTTTCTCTCTTTTCTTATAATTATTGTTAATTGTTAATTAAATTAGTAATATTTCCTATAAAAACAAGCACTTAAATATGAGAGGAAGCTTGTAATAAATTAGATATTTTATCTTTTAATATTTAAGTTTGCACTTCATTAATTTTTACTAAACTAACATATATGTATGTTATCGAGTCAGCTCATGAACCAACTGAGTCGAACTATATATAGTTTAAGTTCGACTCATTTATTTAACGAACTTAATTTTCAGCTCAAGTTCTATTTGTTTCATAAACAAAGCTTAACGAGTTTTCATCGATCAACCACGATTACTTTTTTTTTTATCAAGTCAACTGCAACTACTTTTTTTTTACACGACTACTCTAAATTGGAAGAAACCATTTCATAAAAAAAAAATTCAGAGAAACCAGGATCACAGCACGTGTTAAAGGACGTGGCACCAGTTGATACAGTTGGGCGTTGGCAATTCACGGTCACAAATACCAACTGTCACAAAAAAAATTAAAGCAAAGCAATTAAATTAAAAAATATTTTCCACGATTTTTTTTATTTAAAGAAAAAGCGTGTCTTTAGAGAGAGAGAGAAAAAGCGTTGAAGCTATATATTTGGCGGCTCCTCTCTTTCTCCGTCAGGAGATTCGGACGGAGACACCAACAGCATTCACCGGCATCTCTATTTCCCTCCGTCATGCCGTTATTCACCAATTCTTCCACCTGCTTCACCGCCGTTAACTCGTCGCATCGGAATTCAACGTTTCTCTCCAATTCACACAACGCTACAACACCTCGCTTTCTTCGCTTCCCTCAGGTCTCCATTCTTAACCTCTTCTTATGCTTCGCTTTGGTAATTTCAACTATTTCAGTTCTTGAATCAGTTTACATGATCACGATGATGCTAGATTTTCCGTTCGAGGCTTTGAAATTTGTATTCTTTTACTGTTTTATTAGTCAGTTACAGTATTGTTAGATGCTGATGCTTTGAACCTCGCGAATTATGCATTGATTTATTAGTTTCTTAATGTAGAACGAGGATTTCAATGTATCTCGATTGGATCTTAGTCACTCTAGACGTGAAGTTAAAGATAGGACGATATCAATGGCGTTAGTACGCGATACTGTTGGACATGATGTTGCTAGCTCTTCTAGCATTTTGGTAATCTTCATTGCTCATTGCATGCACCTTTATGATTCATTTATTTTAGTATGCTAATCATGAATTACTAAGAATTTAATTAGTATACTATGTCAGTACACAATGATTTTACACATATAATATGTGTTGTCATGTCAATTAATGAATATGAAAACACATGAGCTGTCATATTAATTATTTGGCGTGGCAGCACATACACTTGTAAAATAATTGTACATTGACAAAGTATACTGATTAAACTCGTGATAGAATATGTCTTATTCTTTAGTTTGAAGTTTTACAAATGAATTATTTAATTTTGTCCATGTTTATTACAACTGAGATCTTTTTGTTTATTTTTTTTGTCTCAGGCATATGATTTGGTTCAAGGGGCACTTGTAAGTATTGTTTGTTTCTTGTTTCTCTATTTTATCTTGCACAAATTTGTCTGTACTTTTCAGATGATTAATCTTCTCATTTTCTAGATGTATTATTTACATTTAGTCCATTACGCAGGCTTGTGAGTGTTGTATTCATTTTTAAATTCATATCTTGTTTAGTTGTTCTTTGTTGAGAATCGAAAAATATCTACTCTTGTCGGCCTTCACGTCACTCATACCCTGCTGGTTTAGGATGAATTGAGATGTCTGATTTTAAACCGAGACAGTTTAGTAATATTAAATACTGAAATGTATATGATATATACTTGTTAAAATAATCCAAGCCATTAGTTGTTCAAAAGGCTTCATAAATCATAACAAATAGGTTTGAAACTGTATGTGGAGATTGAGTTAAAAGTTTGTAAAATATAGATCTGGAACCCTATGAACATTTCAATAGACTAATATACGTCAATTATTTGGTATACAGGTGAAGTGGAGTTCTGTTATGGACAGATCTCTACCCGAAACACCAACAGCTGTCTTTTTGCACGGTATCCTTGGGTGTAGGAAAAACTGGGGTGAGTCCTACTGTTTATGTATAATGTGCACGATTGTCGTGTTGCAGCAATGTATTCCACCTGATCAAACTTCTATTCTGTGTGTTCTCAAAACTCACAGAATTTTAGAATACCTTTGTTCTTGTAGGGAAGTCTGCAATATTAATAGTTACTATGTGATCAAGCATTTAAAAGTCTTGCTTTCCTAGTCAGGTGAAAATTGATCAACATTTTACTGATTTTATCGTTGGATTTTCAATGATGAAAATGGATGTGTTGCTGTTAAATCAAAAAGTTCAATTATTTTGGTTCTTATATTTCCAGTTCGAAATGCACGGTTCCACTTCTATATCATTTTAGTTTTATTGTTATTGTTGTTGTTGTTAATTAAATATCTTTTTTCATTGCTGGTGTGGCCGTTCATCTATAATATTTGGAAGGGCCACATTGCGTTGAAATGCAATATTGAAGGATGACATTTGTGGTATTGAAATTATAGGGATTCAAGTGAAAAAAGGAGTTTATTAAATCTCAATAAGTTGATGTTTTTCTAGGATTCCTAATGGGCTAAAAGCACAACTTAATTTTAAAGGATTTCATTGTCAGTGGACATTCAACCCATTGGAGAGTTTGACCTTGGCTAATGGTTCTATTTCCAAGGTTTCATGTTTTACTGATGAAATATAATAACCGAAATTTAATTGATATGCCCACTCACTTGATATGACTCCTATATATATGTGTGTGTGTGTGTGGATGTAAGGGGACAAAATGACATCCCCAAGCATCCGTGAGGTTTCCCAGCTGTGTTTGGTACCCACCAAGCCGATAAGAATTTATTTTTTTACTGGAAACCTGATGATGAGTGTTTGAACATGTTGAAAGCATTTATAAACCTGGCCTCCTTTATCGATGATGTTAAACCTTTAATTTTGTTTTTTTCAATTTCTTCTTTTGTTGTAGTTTTCATTTGGTGCCAAATGTTTGGGTTAGATATTTTTGCATAGTTTGTCAAGAAAATTTAAATGGGAAGAATAAGTTATTTGTTTTATAATTCATTGTTGAAAAAAAATGATATTTCAGGAACTTTTGCAAAAAGACTGACAAGAGAGTTTCCTATGTGGCAGGTATGTTTATGTACACTTTTGTGCCAAGTTTTGTTATATCATACTTTCCATATAAATATACTATATGATTTTAGTATGCATTTAATTTCATCTGCTAACACTCTAGAGATATTCACACTATTAGTGAACCATGCATTTCCATGATTTTGAAAATTTAAAATATTTTATGAAGTGAAAACCTTAGTTGCAACAAAGATGATCACCTTCTTGTTTATTGATGATGGAATAAATATAATAAGTATGGATTGAATTATTAAACTCTACTATTAGGCAACATTTTCTTTTCCAGGCATCACAAATTATGATCTTCGGGATTGCAATGTAAGAACATTCTAGATGTAAATCAATCTGATTCCTGTTTGTTTCATGTGTTTGTATTGACAGTTTCTTTTAGTAGATTTGCGATGTCATGGCGATTCAGCATCAATCAAGAAGAGAGATCCCCATACTGTTGCCTCTGCTGCTCTTGATGTTTTGAAACTGGTATGTGTTTTTAACATGTTTCACAAATCATATTTATATGGTGAGTGTGATATAGAATGGGGCAGGGGTCTATATGACTTTAATGCCATGCTCTCCTGGTTGAATTTAAACCTTGGTGGTTCCATGAGATGGAACATCCAGTGCTCAACCATTTGGATGTCTTTCATGAGTTATGGTCTACATCTAGACTGGGTGAATACCTCAATTATCTTTTGCTTGGCACTTTATTTCCCTTGATTTTTTGTTGCAATACATTATCCTTTCTTTGATGTGAAATGTTAAATGATATCAACGAACGAGAATCTTTTGTGTTTTCCATGTAATGGTTAATCAAACTTATTTGCTGCACTTAAAAGATTTAGTTAAAGAGATCTGATTAAATTTATATTATGTGCACATGTAAATTATTTTCTGTTTCTTGTAACATCATCCTCTCTCTTGTTAGGTCCGGGAACTAAGAATAACACCTCGTGTGTTAGTTGGTCATAGTTTTGGGGGGAAAGGTTAGTTATTGTGTATTACTTTTTTCTTTTTTCAATGGATCTGTAAGTCATTTTTACTTACTTCGTTCTGTATGTTCAGTTGTTTTACTTACTTCGTTCTGTATGTTCAGTTGTTTTGAGCATGGTGGACCAAGCTGCAAAACCTCTTGCTAGGCCAGTCAGAGTAAGCCCAGATTTAGTCGTTGTTTGCTTTTGCTGGACTGATTTTGGATGAACTTTAAACTCTTTTGATCTTTTTGTTAAAAATATGTGATTTGAGGGACAATTTTTCTCTCTTGCTATTTTAAATACTGTGCACTCTGCAAGGTTTAATAAAACTTTTAGGGTGATGATATGCAGGATATAGGAAAAATGGTTTTCCTTAATCACCCTAGTACCTCATAATATATGTCTGAGAGTATATTGCCGTTAATCATCTTAATACTTCAAAATACATGCCTAAGAAGCAGAAATGTAGGCAAAGGACAAAATAAACTAAATTCATGTCTGGTTACTGCATTGTGTGAGAATGAAGGTAATAGTGTGTCCTTGCTGACATAGTGTCAGAGGGTGATGTCGTCCAGGGGTCAGTGCAGCTGGGCCTGTGGTGGAAGCTTACAGCGCGTATACAAATTACTGGTTAAGTTTCATTGTGTGGCAAGGTTTGAAAAGTATGACAGAATAGCCAGAAAAGGTGCCTGAAGAATATGGTGGCCGGAAGGAACCATTCTGTACACTCACTGATGTCTGGAAAATGTGCAGAGGATGCACATACATGGGGCACGTGCTGACGTTGGATGTTATGCGACTTGGGGGGGTCATAGGATTATTCCAATTTGATGTCGTTTAATTCTGACCAGTGTTCTCAATAATGGGATATAGCGGTGCAGTGTGGCGGCCAAAATAATAGATGTTGCAGCTTCTACAGCGCCACACTTCAGAATGAGTTAAAAATGTTCAAAAAAGCCCTTAAAATTCTAAGTTGACACGCAATTATTATATTATTAAGCAGCAATTATGTATTAGGCAGCAGTTATGTTGTTGACAATTATTTAATAAATAGGGAAATGGAAGGAAATGTCGGTAGGCATTTTATTTTGGGACTGGATATTGATTGGGAGAGACCAAACTCTCGAATTCTTGGAAGGGAGAGACCAAAGAATCTCAAATTTCTTGGATGGGAAGCGTCTATCTTAATTTTCCTTTGTTTTCTTTCTTATAATTCTGTAAGCTAGATTTCTTGCTGCAATCTAAATTCTGTCCAAAGTAACCAAAGTTGTTCAATAAAAGTCAGTTATTTCCTTTATATTTTTTTATGATTGTTACCAGTTTCTATCAGATTATGATTATACTTTATGTGTTCTTATTTTCTATACTAGACCATACTCTCATATTCCTATGCTATTTGAAGGCTTGGATTCTGGATGCAACTCCTGGAAAAGTTCGAGCAGGTGGAGATGGAGAGGACCACCCAGCAGAACTCATATCCCTATTAAGTACACTGCCAAAGGAGGTAGATATTTAGTTGACTCTTCCATTGTTTTTCTCACTTAACTTGTCTTTTTGAGTAAATGAATGTAATGATGATCTTAATTCTCAAAGTGTATTTGTTGGTTTTGCCCTGAATTCTTGTTTTTATTAGTTATTCACAATTTCCTATTCTGTTAATACATTCAATTTGTAACTCATAGCATGGTATGTTTGAGTTATGTGAACTATATACTTTTAAAAGAGACTAGTGAAGTCATAAAGAGTGTAAAAATGGTGCCTTGCCAACCAAAGTATTGTAGGCTATGAATTTGCATATCAGGGAATTGTTAGAGATATGAGAACGAGGATAAGAGCGTGAGAAAGATTGTTCATAAGGTTATATAACCCTTGTAGGTTTTTGCATATATCTAGCCATCTAGGACTAGTGGTAGTGTGGTAAGGTAGTTCTTAGATAAAGGAGATTGAGAGTTCCATAAACATTCACACGCCCTTTTTTATTTTATTTTTATAGAATACTTGATCCATTTTCATCCATGGGTGTAGGACGTTGAGCCGATCCATGTTAAATTGTGTACAATTTGTATGTGCAGCCTTTTTCTATTATGTAGTACCCCCTTTGTCCCAAATTATAAGTCACTCTGGCAATTTCACACAAATTATGAAATGTAGCTAATTTTGTATGGGAAAGGGAAATTATGAGTTACTTTACAAAATTATCCTTCATTAATGGTATGAGAAAGAGAAATTAAAAGTGGAAGAAGAGAGTAATAAATAGTAAAGGGTATGGTAGGAAAAGAAACATTAATATTTCATTGATATTCTAAAATGACTTCTAATTTGGGACAAAATTCTATTTCAAAGTGACTTATAATCTGTGACAGACTTGAGTATTTATTATGACATCTGAAGAAGGGTGTTAGAATGTAAATAGGGTAGGTGTGGCTGTACTGTCTGTATATCATGTAAATATAGTAAATATAGCCCCGTGTTAATCTTTGTATATATAACTGAGCTCCACTGACCACTATGTAGTGTTAGTACATTGATATCATTATATACCTTTTGTTTCTCTTATCTTTCAACATGATATTCAGAGCCCAGTTAGACAAATCTAGTGGACCCTTGGTGCATTGGTGAATTTCTTTCTCCCGTAAATTGTGTCTTATCTCCATTTTCGGCGTCAGACCCATTTTTGGCCCCCTATTAAACTTCTTTACCAGTGACTGTCACTTGCTGATGTCGGTTTTGATCTGGTTTCCATTTTTGGCCCCCTATCTCTTTTGTTGTTTTCAAACACATTTTCAGGTCACCTTCATAGCCATATGCCACTGTCAATTATTTTTTGATGAGTTATTAACTGAAACCTACGGCATTAGAACCACCTTCACCCTATCTACATGCTATCGAAATATCAGATCCATCTAACCATCTGTTCGTTCTCCAGTGCTACATTTATTGTCAGTTTTTTACCCCATTGTCCGCACAACCAGACATACATAACAAAACAGAATGATGTAATGAACTCTGTCAACTGAAATCATGCATATAGAAATTAAATTTTACGCTCTCAATTTTTCTCTTTCTCCTATCTGTTATTACCGTCCCTTTTGTTAGCAAATTTTTATTGTTGTACGGTATTTTCCTTAAGGAAGGTCTCTTCAAAGAAGGATATTCTCAAAGCTCTTATTCAACAAGGATTTTCCAATGATGTAGCACAGGTACGTAACAGAACCATCCCGTACTTTGATACTGACCATTTTTCAAATTGTGCATATTGTTGCTTGGTTTTGTAGTATTTAAAACTCTATTGATAATTAGATTAGATACTGCACACATGTTCTTGGTTCAATTATAATATTAAACAGGCCATGATGGGTGAAACTAAAGCCTAAAGTTAAGGAAAATATTGATCATACCATCCCATTTAATCCCCTGCCCTTCAATGACAATCCATTTTTATCTGACATTTGGTCAATCTTCCTATGAAATGGCATTTTATGCTAAAATGCAACTATGAAAGTATAGAATGCATTGGAGTTTAGCTTAAACGTGCAGTGGAGTTGGAAAGCTCCCTTGTAGTTGCTGCCTTCGTTAGTTTAGTGCTCTTTAAATCCAAAGCTGGTCCATGTCATCTTCAAAACAGACATTATACACAATAAACTTGATGTAGGATGGATAAGGAGGTTTATCTTTAGTCTACAGTTTGCCAACAGTAAACTGATTCCAGGTGGCTCAGAATGAGCTTAAATAGGTTTAATTGTAACTATAACTAACAAAATGACACAATCTTGTCAATCTGAGAACATAGGTCATTACAATTTACTGGCACAGCTAAAAAAAGATGCTTTTAACAAATCTGTGACTCATGGAAATTCTCCTGTACACAAGAGTCTACCATCCTAAAAAATTAATAGACAAAGTTGATGTAATAAAAAAGAAAAAGGGAAATCCGGTGTAATAGAGCTCCCGCCATGGGAGTGTCTAGAGAAGGGTCAGACTCACTGACACTGTGGATCTATCGTACACAGCTTTACTTTAACAGACCAGGATGGGGAAGGACCAACTGGTAGTTTGTTTTGCCCAACTAGATTCCTCACTAGGCATTTTTAATAACTTCTACTTTTTTGATCAAATAATAATTTCTATTTTAATTGCACTCGTAACCTTATTTCTTAAAATATTGAATGGCTAAGTTTATCACTGCAGTGAATCTAATGACTAAATCTTCTGAACCTGTACTTTTTAAAACCCAAGTTGTTAGTATTATTCAAACAAATAGCATTTAATTTAATCAAAATACTGATTCAAATGTTTTTACTTTTTTGAAACATTGGATTCAGATTTTAGATGTGCTACTATTTGAGGACAGAGTAAGACATACTTTGGAATTCCAAGTTAAAAACGTAATTGGGTATTACACAATTGACTGCATGATGAACTGACAAGTATTGAAAATTGGCATCAGGTGATAGCAGATGTTAGTTTTAGAAAAGTCTATCCTACTGTAGGACTAATCATTAAATGATGAACACAGATATTATATTCATGACTTGTCTTTGGTTTACCCTTCAGGAAAGTTATGATTGTTTGTCGATCAGAATCGAATTCTGAGTTCGACTTTGTCATACATGCAATAATCATTTCAGCAGATGCCTGATTAACTAAGTTATTAAATATTTTAGAGCTTTGTTGCCTTTGATGAATATGTTGAAGATTACAAATAAGAGAATTCACATTAAACCCAACAAATATAAATAGATGTTTATTTATTTAATTTATTTCTTATAAATATAAAGGAAGGGCCGGAGCCCAAAAGTAGAGTGTTCTTTTGACTGGCAATATATGTCTATTATTTTTTAATTTTTTCCCTCTTGTATTTCATGTAGTGGGTTGTGACCAACCTAAGACCTACCAGCTCTTCTAATTCATGCTTTTCATGGGTGTTTGATCTCAAGGGGATATCAGAAATGTATCAATCCTATGAAGAAACAAATTTGTGGTACGCACTGTGATCTGTGATAACAACACTAGCTGTAATGTATTGGTTCATATCAACCTTCTCTAGTTGAGTAAAATAGGGTCCTGTCCTATGAAGCACGGACAGAGACACAGACACCAGACACGACACTGACACCTGTCCATGATTAATAATACATATACTGTTGCCAAGATTAACAATAGATGCAATCACTTTCAAATTTGAATTGCAATTTTTTACACTACAAGATTATTGTGGATCCTGTAATATCTTATAACTGTTCACAGGAAAATTGTGGAAGATGTACCTCGTGGTGTGCATATAAACTTTTTGAAAGCAGAGAGAAGCCTACACAGATGGGCCCTCGAAGATCTTCAGCGAATCCATGTTGCGGAGGAGATTGCTTCTGAGGAAGGAGGTGGAGTTGAAATGCACGTCCTTGAAGATGCTGGCCACTGGGTATGATATATGGTTATTCTTTTTAGAGTACGGTCCCCTTCTTTGCATGCCTTTCACCTTTACATGGACCATTCTCATGATATCTTCTAAAACACCATCAAATAATGTGATTAGCCACTAGCTCCATAATGTTGTAGATGTTAGGGAATAAGCGTGGCTGGGGGATGTTGGTTTTAATTATTTATTATGTACTCTTAGAAGTTGGGTGCGAACTCCCCACAAAACTGGCTAGTAAGTTATGGCTCTCCTAGCTCTATAAGCATTATATTGGGCCATATCTCTAGGAAATGTTGGACTAGACACAGCCCCTCACACCCAACTCTATGATGGTGTTGGAGGCTGCAATGAAGGCAATCGAAATGCCGCAATCAAGGCTAGGTGTGGATTATGGCAGAATTTCCAAAACATCCCCTAAAGCCTAGGTGTGGATGATGCGGGCAGCCCAACAATGGATCTAGGATAGATTCTGATACCATCTTAGAAATTGAGTTTGGTCTTTCAACCCCACAAACTGACTTGTGAGGTGAGAACTGTCCAAACTTTACAAGCACTACTTTGGTCGTATCTCCAGGTGACGTGGGACTGAATCCAAGCCTTCAACACAAGGATGGTGCAAGAGGTCGCAATGAAGGCAACCCACATACCGCCGCAACTAAGGCGGTTAGTGGAGGACCACAATTAATGTGGAATTCCCGACATATACTTAAATCTAGTGCTGCTAGGTGCCCGTACAGCATCTTGAATGATACTAGTGATTTTTTTCTGTTGGAATTGATACTAGGACTATTTTGATATGGTGATATCTAAGGGTAATTTGACATACATCATATTGCATTTTCAACTGAAGTTATGTTAATCTTTTCGACTTCTAGGCCTGCTCTAAGGTATGTTATTACTAGTTTGTAATTTGACACTTTCCCCAGTTGGTCAGAATTCTAAGATATCAAAGACATTCAACAATTCAAGGTTCATGTTTGTTTGTGGCATTGACCTCCCTTGGGGCAAGATGAAAAGAAGTTTTGACTGCAAAAAAGGGCGTTCTTCGCAGCCAATAATTTCTAGCTGGCCTGAACAGCATGAAATAAACTGAAACAGAACAAAGGGGTATTCCTCCCTTTGGCTTAGATGAGAATATACTTGACAGGGAAAAAAGACGATCTTCACTACTATATTGTCCAGATAGCCGACATAGCAGGAAAATAAACTGAAACAAAACTAAAATCAATATTCATATGTCCTCTTTTTTTTTGTCTCGTTGGATAAGATCTTCCAATTTTTGAAGGGGGAGACATATTTAGGACCGAGATTATCTGCAGTTGGGCAGCAGGTGCACCTAAATTTCGGTTGTGAAATCAATGTAAAATTCACATTTGGTTGCACTGGTTGCATGACAGCAAATGATCTGAGATGACATGTCATTGTTGGCCCACCAGGCTTAAAAACATTAACTGGCTTTTTCATCAAGGAGTTGGTTGTATATTGGCATAATTAGTTTATTAGTTCCTTTCATGATTGGTTAATCCAAGTCCAGATCTATTTGGTTTAATGTTGAAAAGCTCCGGACAAACATTGACTCTCAAGATACTGTATGATGGTCTATTGGGAAAAACCCAAGTCCCACATTGGATCCATGTTGAAATTGGGCCTAACTCATCCTCACAAAACCGGTTTGTAAGGTGAGGAGGCCCTCCTCTTTATAAATTCTCATCAAGAGTCCTATCTATCCATTTTTTTAAGAGAAAATTGCAAAATATATTAATCACCATGAACCAAAAGAGAAAAGAGAATTTTTGAAAAGAAAACTGCTGATCTACATCTCCTGGTAGAGCTGCTACATCAGAAGTCACTAACCTAAAATCCTAAAACCAAACATAACAGAGAAAATATCAAAGAAGATATTAACAAAACTAGCTATATCTTCTTAATCACTAATCCCTAACAACATTTTGAAATTAAAAAAAGAAAAACATGCAAGCTGAGTATAGTAGAGATGAGATCAACGAGCCATCATCTTCTTGAACTCCTCAAAGTTAACGTTTCCGCCACCGTCAGCATCAAAGTTGCTTATCATTCTCTGGCAGTCACTGAGGGAGCACTTCTTACCAAGTTTATCAAGAACAATGTGCAGTTTTTTTGGAGAGATGGGACCGTCCTTGTCGAGGTCGTAAAGGTCGAAAGCATCGCGAAGCTCGTCGTCTTTTCTGACAGTAGCAACAACAACATCAGTGCAGTGGAATGAATTCGGTGAATTCTTTGAAATCAATGTAACCGTCGCCGTTCTGATCAATCTGTTCCATCACGCGTTTTACTTCATCAGATGTCGTTTTGGATCCAAGCGTAGAAAGCATTTCTTCCAGCTCTGAGACAGAGATCTTTCCGTCATCGTTCTTGTCGAACTTGTTGAAGATGTTACGCACCTCGTCGTTCATGGCATAATTGCCGTTTTCGTTTCAAGAATACGAAAGCATTTCTTCCCCTCCTTCGCTTTGTAGAAAATGCAACTACGCCGTGGAAGATAAGGTGTGTAACATCTTCAACAAGTTCGACAAGAACGGTGACAGAAAGATCTCTGTCTCAGAGCTGGAAGTAATGCTTTCAACGCATGGATCCAAAACGAAATCTGGTGATGTAAAACGCATGATGGAACAGATTGATCAGAACGGCGACGGTTACATTGATCTCAAAGAATTCACTGATTTCCACTGCACTTACGTTGTTGCTGCCGTAAAAGACAACGAGCTACACGATGCTTTCGACCTTTACAACCTCGACAAGGACGGTCTCATCTCTCCAAATGAACTACACATCGTTCTTAATAAACTTGGTGAGAAGTGCTCCCTCAACGACTGTCAGAGAATTGTAAGCAACATCGATGCTGACTGTGACAGAAACTTTAACTTTGAGGAATTCAAGAAGATGATGGCTCGTTGATCTTATCCTTACTATACTTGACTCGTACGTTTTGCTTTTTTAATTTCAAATTGTTGTTAGGGTTTAGTGATTGATAAGATATAGCTAGTTTTGTTAATATTTTCTATGTTATGTTTGGTTTTGGGATTTTAGGTTAGTGACTACAGATGTAGCAACACTACCAAAAGTAGATTAGTAGTTTTCTCTTCAAACATTCTTTGTTCTCTTTTGGTTCATAGTTATTAATTTATTTTGCAATTTTCTCTTAAAAAAGGATAGATAGGACTTTTAATAAGAGGAGGGTGTGTTGGGAAAAACCCAGGTCTCACATTGGATGGATAGATATGACTCTTGATAAGAGTTTATAAAGAGGACACACACCTTACAAGTTGGTTTTGTACGGATGAGTTAGATCCAATTTCAACATGGTCCCTAAGTAATGAAGCATATAGACTTAAAAGCTTTAGCTACGTCTTTTGCGCGCACACACATATTGGTGCAAATTTTCTCTCCTGATTTGACTGAGGAGGGTATGCACGTATGAGTGAAACTTGCATGCTGATGAATCTTGATTTTATTGAGTGTTTGCCACAATTACTTGCTCATCTTTGTAGTGATTCAGTTAGTAGTTACATTCTTTCTGTGGAATTTGTTTCATGTGGATACATATTTAAGATGAAATGAGGATGAATCGTGTTTTCCAGAGCTTTCTTGTGACATTATTTAAAATAGGATTTACTTTTGTCTATAACAGGTACATGCTGATAACCCAGACGGACTCTTCAGGATACTGTCATCCTCTTTCCAAGGAAGCAGGACGTGATTTTACTAATTATGTAATTTCTATTTTGTTCTGGGTACAATTGCCACCACAGCTTGATATATAATCATAAATGTTAATTATTTTTTCCTTCCATTTTCACGTTTTTTCTCCTGTTATGTTATCCCTTCTGTATATGCTAATAATTTTTTGCTCTCTTCTTGTGCATCATATTTTGAGAGTACTCTCAATTTAATCTCTCCAACACAAGTAGTTGGTGCATCATGTCCTTGGTTTTTTTGTGCAGCGCATTCTTTCCAAGTACACACAAGCCCAGCCTTTAGGAATTGTTTAGTATGCATTCATAGTGTTGATTATTTGAACATAATGAATCTAACCTTTCGGAATTGTTTAGTATGCAGACATAAGTATTTTAAGTTTTAACATCATGAACCTAACCCAACATTTAGGAGTTGTTCTGTGTGCAGGCATCATGAACGAGTTGTATGTCGATCTTTCTAATAAGATTGAAACGGGTGAAATCTTCCCCTGCTGTGTAATTTCCTGAATGTATTGTCTTCTTTCTGCATATTGATATCTGTAAGAGTCTTTCATGCAATAATTTTTTGAAGAGAAATGTTGGCAATTTGTTCCCTTTTTGGGGGCAAGTCTGTATTGTGGAATGGCGGGGATGGTATAACAAACCCCAGAAATTTAAAAAATTTCCCATTTGAAGTTGAATTTGAATGTTTCATGAGTTATCATATTCAATTCGTTCTAAATTCTACAAATTTTTTTCCCTTTATCCAATTTCTTGTACGGTTATATTCAATTCATTCAACATAGGTTAAAGCAATTCCTTAATTGTATATGAAAAACGAAGACCAAATATATCTTGAGTTTTTAAAACACCCAGAATTTTGTAAAAAAATTAAAATACTTAATCAATCAAAGTTTATAAGAAGAGTAAATAGTCTCGTGAGTAAATACGAGAAAAGCTTAAATTGAGGGAAATATGCTTTAATTCAACAAAATATGTTTCAACAAGACTACTTCCAACCTTTTATGATCCTATCAAAGTACAAGAAGGAAAACAAGAAGTCAATATTGGCATTCAATAAATGTAGACATGAAAAGAACAACATATAGCAATCCAAACTTACTTATTAGGAGATTGAGAAGGCAATACTTCAATTTTTTTCTTTTGTTTGGACAATTTCGTAAGTCATGATTAGTTCCACCACAACTTGGAACATGACAGCGACGAGGCCTCTTTGTAGCTTCAACTCCTCCCTTTGGTCTTGATCCTCTTGGTCGACCTTTGGATTTTGTAACAATGGGATTTTCAACATCACAAACATCGTTATTTGGAGCATCATGTTCCAAATCAATCACATATTCTTGAGTTTTTGGCATGCCTTTTATATCTTGAATGACTTTTTCTAATCCTCTAGTAGCTACTCGTTCTCTTTCGCTTGTCTTTAATGATTCAACTTCCAAACATTGAATTAGAGATTGAAACTTAGTAAAGGAAGTAGCATTGCAGTTGACTACATGGCTAGATTTAGGGATCAATGAACTTTCTTGTCTCCATCGAAAAAGGGAGATATTTTGACGGGAGGCTAAAATAATTTTTCACCATTAGCACACGAATAGCATGTCTGCATAAAATTCCAGAAAACTCAAATTCTTTATAAGAGCAATGAATTGACTCTTTTTCTACTATCCAACTTACTTGATGCCCACCGCCAACTTTTGTATGATGTTGCATAATATAAGAACCATTGTCAATTTCAGTTGCTGCATATTTTGTAGATAACTCAATCTCATGTTGGAGCAACTTAAAGGCATATGGCGTGAGTACAGATGCAACATGTTCCTCAATAGGAAAACATGTTTTGATGTGAGGATTGTGATACTTTTGACGCATTCTTGCCTCTTCTCCAACTTGATTTCTAATTTTGACAGCAACACCAACCTACACAAAGATATAATAATTATCCCTCAATTATAAGATAATGATTCAAAAACTAATGTACTTTTAACAAGTAGCTCAAGTAAGTTCATGCTTGATTTACAAAATCTGTCAAACTTGTATTAGCGCCCAAGAATCTTTTTATATATGCATTTAGCGATTCTGAGCGCCCTGTTGTTGTCATCCCAGCAAAGAAAAAGTCCTTCAAATAAGCTAACGCCCAAAATTCACGATTTGAAAAGAGCAAGTCAATATGGTTATCCTTGCACAAATCAAATTGTGCAACCATTGATTTCCACTCTCTTTCGAAATCATCCGCACATTCTAAATGATACACCTTGTGAAACTCTTGTTTAAAGTCAT
>Ga0315915_1000178_pt1 | contig 53980 bp, 31 predicted proteins | sample MpolbnodulesMG_FD_207738 | JGI IMG/M metagenome (GOLD analysis project Ga0315915, IMG submission 207738) | Medicago polymorpha root nodule microbial communities from Los Angeles, California, United States - branched nodules | ecosystem: Host-associated > Plants > Roots > Nodule | place: USA... | reverse complement strand
TCAAATAAATAGAGAGCTGGAAATTTGTAAGATCATCGTTGTCCTTTTTAAAATGTTCTGACGCGCTGGACAAAAAAAAAAAGTTCTAAAGCGTGCTTATATCGTAAATCAAAATAATTTTTTTTAGACAAACTCTAAAATTGAGTATTCGTGATTTCAGAAATGTATAATGTACTGGCCAATTCATATGGCAAAATTGTGTTGTGTTGCCACGATTTTCAATTTATACTTTGATTGTAACGTACAAGACATGTAGAGATTATTGGTAGGGAATTACTTTTCCCACCCTATGGTCTTCTCTCGCGCCCTGTAAAATTTTCAAAAATGTCCTTGTACATTCCGGATTCATGTTTACTATTTCGGATTTTATAATCCGGACAATTCTTATGTATAATCAGCAGTTTTGAGTTTTGCTTTTAAAAACAACAAAAAAAACTAAGTAAAAAATGCTAAAAACATGTCAAATAAAATCATAAAAATAGCACCAAAAAATTCTAAAAATCAAATAAAACCAATGCAAATTTTTTCGGATTTTTCTGTTAATATGAAAAATTTTAAAAAATGGGTCTAAACGATGGAATTTTGGATTTTGAGGGGCAGAGTCGCGTAAGAAGTTCCTTCTAAGGGAATCATGGTCCTTGAATTTTTTCTGATTTTCTGGGAGAGTTTCGGAGCAATCCGATCAAGTAGCCCAAAAACCCGATTTTTGACTAAGAACAGGTGAATAATGACACAAATGACACAAGAGTTAAGAAAATTAATATTGTCCCTAAAATGACTATCCATGTTACAAACATGTTTAAAATTTGTGCTGATACAGTAATCCAAACTGTTTTACCTTGAAAAAGGGTGTTTAGGGGGTTTCCAGATTATGTAATCCGGAAACATCATATAACGCGCCCTATTTTTTAAAGTTTCCGGATTACAAAATCCGTTACTCATTTTTTTCACTGTGTTGACACGATTTTCAATTTATTGCAAAATTGACAATATAATGGATAAAGTTGTGTTTGTATTGACTTTAAAATTATGACAAACAAATTAAAAAAAAAAAACTTAAGTATGCATCATCTAAAATGTCCTGAAAATTCCTTGCGCTGGCCAAAGAATTATTAAAAAAAAAAATTGCTGCATATTTAGGCAGAATTAAGTTACATGGTTCCGTCAAAAAAAGTTACATGGTTTCACATGTTACGGATAAAATCATAATCTATTGTACTACTATATCATTTCATGTAAATATACATTAGGCAGTTGCTCCATGGTATAGCAATAAGTAAGTAAAAACATTATGCTTTGCTGTCTTGACTCTCATCATGACTTGATGCAGATGAAGAGGCAGCAATGTATTTGCCTCTGCTATCTGATACCGACGTGTCCTCAACTACACGTTTGTCAACATTTGTTTTCTGTAGGAAAAAATATAACCAGGAATTAATTTTATCTTCATTCAAAAGAAACCATTCTCAGAAGACATGGATCATATGCAATGTTAAAGATGAACGATGGTAGTAGTAGTAACATAAGTTGATATTGGTTTCACGTATAAAAAAATTTGATTATCAAGATATTAGTACATGTCCCTTGTTGAAAAATAGTGGGGCTGTTTACTTCTATTGTTTTATGCTTTCATTTTTACTAATATAAATAAAGATTAGAGAAGGCATCAAGTTTTTTTTTTGACAAATAAGGCATCAAGTTTATGAAAATGCATTTAAAAATAGATTGAAGACATTGAAAGTGAAATTTGAAGACATTGTTTTCAGTATTTCCAGAAATGCATTCTCTCTAGTTAGCTACTATCTTCTCTATATCACAACTAAAAAGATAAAACCATAACCAAATGTCATTCCAGCTACCTATATACAAAATAAAAATTGAACGTGAAAATAGAAAATGATGTTAGAAAGTAAACGGCCACAAAGAATGCAATTGTACCTCGTTCTGGAGTTTTGTCTGAGCTCCCAGCTGGGATCCCTCTCCATAAGTCATGTGGGCTGCATGTGTTTGAGATGGTGGAACATAGAAGCTTTGCACTGGAGAAGAGGATGCATTCATTGGTCCACCGGGGATCACAAACTGCTTTTGTGCTTGCTCACTGGAAACTTGTTCTCCATCAAGCTCAGCATTATTAGATGATTGAACCACTGATCTATGAACCGAGGGATAAAGAGTGTAGCCAGGGGAGCTGTAAGTTTGAGAAATTAGACGACAGTATTAGATTAAAGATATTTTATTAGTTGTTATTATCAAAGTGACATTAATGACCATTTACAACTGTTTCCGAGCGAATTTAAACTTTGTTTCTTGAAGTTACAAGGTCAAACTCCTATCACTAGCTGACACCTCGTGAACAAATATCATCTTAGATTCAAGGAATAGCTCTTGTATCATCTTTACTATACAAAGCTTATGATTCAGTTCATTAATTCTTCCCATGAGAAATCGTCAAAAAGTAGAGTTAGGTTGTTTTCATGATTTAACATTTAAATAGAAAGGAAACAATCTTAATTTAGGAACAACAATCGAATAAACCAAACATTTCACTGCAGTGAAACATATCCTATCCTACAACTTAAATCCAGACTCTAAAAGTAATAAGCCTCATTCTACATAAACCCGCTCTATCTACTTTCCTCCTCGAGCAGTAATCAGAAGGAGGCTTTTCTTATTTGTTTTCAAGCAAAAACAGAAGACGCGTCGCCGTTATTAATTTAAGAGTTTTGCTTAGCAATCTCATCTTACATTCAGTACAATCCACTTTGAACCCACCATTTCCATTTTTTATAAGATGAGAGAGACGCATGAAATTGAGTTTTTCAGCAACTATAGAAAAGAGGCATATTGGCATAGGATAGGATAGATTGCTTACCATGCAAAAGTTGGAGAAGGGTAAACATAAGACTTCTCGTATATTGAAGCTGCAGCTGCTGCAGCTTGAAGTCTTGCTTGATGCCGACTCAAATTATCACGAGCCACCCCATCGCCAACCTCAGTTTGAGCTGAGCTTCCAGTGCCTTCCCCTGTTCTCTTTCGAGGTTAGTATTAAAATAATAAAATACTTAAATATAATAAGTATAATCAAGCCTGTTCTCGCTAGCCCTGGGTGATATTCCAGATTAAAGTAATCAAATTTCCCCTTTCCAAAAAAAGTAAGAATATTTTAGAATTTGGATAGACCTAACTCAACTCCACAAAACCAGCTCGTAAGGTTAGAGCTGTCCACGGCTCATCAATAATTTTTCAAGTCATATCCCATTCAATATGAGACTCTCAACACACCCCATCACAACCAAGACTAGACATCTTGAGTGTGAGCCAAGTGACTACGGGTAGCCTAATGATTCTAGGATAGGCTCTGATATCATCTAATAATTTGGATTTAGCCTAGCCTAACTAAATCCTACAAAATCAACTTGTAAGGTAAGGGATGTTGCTCTCACTTATAAACACTTTTTCAGGTCTAACACATCCAATGTGAGACTCTCAGAGTCTCAACACAGAAGTTAAGCAACGAGTATTTTTACGTACTTCACATGAAATTATGAATAAAAAAAAAAATGACGGGAACTTTTTGCAAGTGGTAAAACAAAGAGCTCATAATTTTTTTGTTATAGGGTTGAAATTAAGATGATTTATAAAATAGCAGGCCACTGTTTGGAAAGGTGCACCGCATATACGAAGTGCAATAGTTTGTCAGGATCATACTTCCAACTACATTTCTTCATTTTTTATTCTAAAGCACCGTATCCTGGAAATAATATAGTTTGTCATGTTTTTTATGTTAATGAATAATGTTTACCTAAAGTAGTTGTTGATCATGTGATTACCTTGTCGATGAGCATCTGACTGTGGTCTTTGCTGTCCCCCAGTAGCAGTTGGTCCATTTTCTGATGGGACAACCAGTGCTCTGCAGGTAGGGCAAGTATGCTGCCGCTCTAGCCATGATCGGAGGCAATGAACATGAAAAAGATGACCGCATATAAGTTTCTTTGCAGTAGTCATCTCTTCACGACAGATGATACAGGTTAAGTCATTTCTGCAAAGCCATATATAGAAAAATTGATTCAAATGCATAAAACAAAAATAATAAGTATAGATGCAATACTAATCTTAGAACTCACGAATTAAGCTCTTCAGGGGTTGCATCTGGAAACCGATCATTCATGTTAGAAGTGATCTTACGATAACGTAGATAATCTGAAATACGAACTTTGAAGTTCCTAAATGTCTCGTATAGCTCCCTTATTAAGTGCAAAGGAACACCATAGTTTCTGATAAATCAATTTAAAGTCAGAAGGTAAAGACAAAAGCCGTAAGGCTGGAATACTTAATCAGATTGATAGAGAAAAAAGCATAAAAAACAGGTGAACCAAATGATTCCCTTACATCTCAAAAAGAGAAGTATTACTAAAAGACGCATAAAAAGTGTGAAACTATAAACTTAGCATGTTGAAAATATTTGAGAGTAAAGCAGACGTATCAAAGCCAGGTATAATGTCTAATAAATATATCAGAAGCTCCTACAGAACTGAGCAATGCAGAACTGATTCTCTTTTCCTATCTTCAAGGGTATCATTCCTATTAGCCATGAATAAATAACACTAAACCTTACATGTTCTTGCATTTAGTCTAATATTCAGAGAATATTAAAATCTAAAATGATTCTAACCACCCATAAAAGCATGCCACTAGCTTTTTAAATGCAACCATGACCTTACCTTCAACGTGTAACTTTTAGAAATTTGAACCAAAAATCAATATTTAGAATCCAATGTTATTTTTTAATTCAGACCTTAAATAATCTGAGGGAACTTCATTTCTGTCCTATGTGTATATGTTGTCAATATTCGTACAACGCAAGCATACTGGGATACTAGCAAAAAATTTGGGACTTTTCAATGAGTCATTGGAAACATTTAAATTTGGACATTAACACTATTTGGCTTATAAACCTCCAAAATGCTCTTTACCCTGAGCAATGTGGCACTTGGTCTCTTTGAAACCTTTTGAAATGCTTTCAAAATAAACAACAACATATACTATGGATTCTATAGTGCACAATGCACATACTGCTATGAAGTTTAAATCATGCGAGGGAATAATACACATAGACACAAGTGATCACTTACATGAAAATTGCCAAAAAGAAGCACATATACATAGACAAGTGAAGCAAGTCCCTAACAAGTTCCAAGTAAAACGTGAAGACTGGTTTCTTTTCCCATTGCCCCTCCATAAGCATGTCACTGACATAGAAAATATATTTTACAAAAATTGATACTGTTGTTGTTGCTAGTATCATGTACCTGGGATAGAAACATGTATTTATATTAAAACAACAGCGAAGGGTAAACTATATTAAAACCAAACCTCCTATAACATTATAAAGAGAATTGTTCTAAATTGACAAAAATGTTTAACTTCTGGATACCACAGAAAGCATCAAATCAGACAGCATATACATGTGAAACTGTGTATAAGTTCAACTTTCTGCGTATAACTTTCAACTATAATGGAGTTTTTAATATATTAACATGTACTAGTTTCATTTGTAGCAGAACAGAATTAAAAGTAAAGCATTACCATCCGTCCAGAGATCATGTTAGAGAATTTTCCATAGTAAAATTAACAATGTCACAAACTATTTGAGAAGGGAAAAAAGGAAGAAATAGGTCTTACTCAAAAGAAAAGAATATCGAAACCGAAGCCTGCTTGGTAGCTAGTAAATGCTTCACTGAACTGTACAAAAACGCGCCATCAAGAAGAAGAAGGAACCCCAAAAAAGATACGATTCGAACTTGAGACAACACGGACACGGAAGGTGTAGTCTCTATGTACTCTACTCTCTTCTGAGCCAACCAATGCAAAGCCTTGATTAACAAGAGTGCCGTAACCATGGCAAGGAATGTAATAGAGAAATCCTGTCTAAAGATAGTAATTGCAAAGAGGATTTCCATAACCTCCCTCCATGCTTGCTCATTAAGCCTCTCAACCTCGGCCTCCCGAAGAGAACCAAGAAACACCTTTTTAGTTAACTGCCACATAACACACATGATGACTAGAGCCATGTTGAGAAGAAGCACTAAACTGATCTTGGAAGTTGCTAAATAAACCATTGCCGGATAAAACTGGCCTCTGCTGTTAAATGCATGATATGTAATAGCCAAAGTGGCAATTAAACTAAGACCCGCATATGTCTGCAACCGCATCATTTTGCTCTGCAAAAAACCACATAAACCATTTGAATCAACTTATGAAAACCCAATTGCAAAACAACTCAAACCCGGTACATATGATAAGAGAAAGTTTAGATAGACTTGACATATGTTTGGTTTCAGTTTTGGAGGGTCAAAACTCAAAAGTGATTCTAGAGATTCTAGAATTGATTTTATCATGTTTGGATGATTTAAAAGAGAATTGATTTTGCTTGTCGAATTGATTCTACTTAAAGCTAGAATTTGTAGCTTTTTGCTTCTACAGTTGATTTTAGTCTTAAATTATTGTCAAATCCACTTTTACACAAAAACAATCCAAACATAAATTATTCAACTCACATTTATCCATAATCAATTTACACAATTAATTCACTCAAAATCAATTTTGCTAACCGCAGAACCAAGCATACACTTATTTGAGCTTACATGCTGGCATAAACACTTGTGATAATGTTTGGTAGAGCTAATGACATGTTATATGCTGTTTTAAGCTTATTTTGATAAGCTCTTCAAGGTAGCTTATGAAAACAACTTATAGCTTATATAAAAACAATTTCACCATAATTTATTTTGGTTAAAGAAATAGTCTCTGCTTATATGATAAAAAGTGTTTGTCTTATAACTGGTTAATTAAGTTGCTTATCCAAAGAAGACCTAGGTCTTACACGTTCATTTGAAAATTGGATATAATAACATGAAAACCCGAAAACCCCAAAAAATGAAATTGGCATAAATTATTCTTAAACACCAACAATAATGGAGAAAATAAAGATTACAAATCGAGCACAAAATTTTCAGCAATATGCGTTCAATGGTTGGGAATCGAGTAGAAAGAAGAAAATATTCTATGATTGTTGAATAAAATGAGAAATTGAAAAGAAAAATGAAAACTTTGAATGAAATTGGTAAATGAGTACCAAATTTCGGAGGAGAATGGAACGGAGAAACCAACGGTGGTGGGTGGCAACTTGGGCAGCTCCGGTTCGGGGGTTCTAGCTTCCGTCGATTTCCATGTTTTTCGACCTTAATACAAAGTCAGTCCATTTATTACATAGTACAAAATAATATAATATACGTATGATGTGTGAATATCCAACCATTTTTTGCCACGTTGGATTTCGTGCAAAGTAAGCACCGCTTGTATTGTTTTAGAGAGAGAGGGGGTAGGAGCGAGGAAAAAATTATCTTGCTCACTTGTTTGGTTAAACCATCAACGATTAAGGTGTTTGATTCCGCATCTTGCCTTCGCCGTCGCACGTTAGGAGATCTTTTTGTCGTGATTTTGAGAAGTTGTTGTTTGTAGTTTCGTCATAAATTTTGTCATGATTACACGTGAAAGTTATATGGCACAACTAAATGTAGACGGTGAAGATAAACTAAAAAAGTGCTTAATTAGCCCTCGCGATGCTAGTGTTTAATAAACATATGATCACATTAACTCGATTCCTCTAAAATCAATGCTATATTAGTTTTATTAATAACTTTACATCGATATGTTTTAAAGATATTTTATTTGTCAATTCATAACTATCACTTTTTTTTTTCAAAAGATATCTCATTTTATTTTTTTAATAGTGGTGTATGTGTCTAAGAGATGAGAGGGAGTTTATACCTCTATTAGTTATTGTTGCCGACAATGCTTTTGAGGTTATGCATGTAATGCAAAGTATTCAAACATACTTCTGCGAACGTTGTACTGAATACTTTGCAAAATACATGCATGTCGTTATCCCCATAAATCAAGAACAGAGAACAAATTATTAAAAAGCCGCATAATATGGTGTGAGGTGTCGTGATTTTTGCTTGCAAATCATTACCAAAAGTATTATTATTTGTAATTCACTATTCTCTATTTTTAATGAGGATTGTCAGTCCTGTTATTGGCCACTGGCCATGTCCTCCCGTTGATTTGGCGATGTTAACTTGTGGTAGCTAAATTTCAAACTCATAGGGTGCTTATGGAGGCGTTTTTTGCAAACATACAAGTTAATTGTAAGGGTTTCTTAAAAGTGGTGTGATGTCAAAATTATGGGCAATTTATTAGTATTTAAATATTGATTTGAGTGAATGATTTTAGTAGGGTATTTGTTATATTTTATGAACTTGACATGCGCGAAAATCAACGAAAATGAAATTAAAGCGCTTAACTTGCATTGTATTAAATAGAAAGGTAATAATGTAACTTCAATTTGCCGGAATACATAGACAGATGGAGTTAAAAATTAATTTTTAATAATGATAAGAATGCAACACTTCCATTCAGCATAATACATTGGTAGTATGTTATTCATCAAAATTCGTTTGTTTTTATCGCACCAACTAGCATTGTTCTTCAGAAGTATTGTGGTTCAATTTGACTCCAATACAGCTATGGAATTAATTCAACAAGGTTGCAGTGTATTTCATTCTCGTCACTCCTTAGTTACAACAATTTATGGTATTGTTAGCATTGCATGGATGAATGTTTTTAAAGAAGCAAATCAAGTTGTCGGTTTTGTGGCTGACCATGATCATTTTTAGATAAATAATATATATTTTTTGAGTTTTGTCTTGTGTACTTCGCCTTGTTGGTGTAACACACAAATCTCCTATAAAACTTACTATTTTAGATTTATTAAACAGTGTATTTAGAAAACTCATTCTTAAATCCCTAAAAAAAATGTTTATCTTCTTAAAATAAAAACTACCACGATAATTGAGATTATAGACAAAAACAGGTTTCCTTTTTAATTTTTCTCCTGACAATGAAATAATTAAAAGCAAATCGCACACTTAATTTATGCACTTATCCGAGGTTTAATAGTTTGACCAAAATCGGATAGTAGTTGATCTAGTTGTGATTAGATGATATTATTTTTTTTTTAATTTTCAATATTTGTAACAAGATACATATAAATACTAAACAAACACTATAGTAATTATAAGATTTTTTCTACTTACACTTAACGAACGTCCTGTTACACCCTTAGACAAAAATATCCTTGGTTATTATTCAATTTTTCGACCATAATTATTTCTTTTATTCCTCTCACTATTTATCCTTTTATTATCTCTCTCGTCCTATTTCTTTCTTTCTTGTATTTCTCTCGTTTTAGAATTTGAAATCATTTTCTATTAATTGTTCTATGTTTATCATAACAACGTATAGAGAGTATACATTCATTTGGACTGTATTTTTTATTTCATGTTTACTCTTCATTTAAACAATTTAATTATGTTTTATAATATTAATAAATTACAAATTAAAAAATTTAATTAAATTTCATTAAAATAGAAACAATCTACAACAATAGGAACAATATTATACTTTATAAAAAAAACCTATAAAAATAGTTTGTGTCATTTTTTATTTCAACTAGACCATCGACCCATGCGTCATATCGAATGTAATATTTGACGGTAATAGTTGACAAAATAGTTTAATGAATGTCATGATTGTCATATAGTATAACATAATATTTTCAAGACATCATCCTTGGTACCGTAACGTAACATGATATGTTAAGTATAGCGAGACGGGTTAAAATTTATAAGTAAGAGAATAAGTTAAGTATAGCGAGACAGGTTAACGGTTATTCCTTTTAAAAAAATAGCATATAATTAGGAACGTAATTTTATTTTACTATTTAGATAAACATTAAATGCAAAAATATGGAGGAAAAAATTAGGTTAATTATAGTGAGACGAGTTAACATTTATAAGTAAGCGATTTTACCGTCCACTTGTCATTTTTTACCACTACATCATTTCTTGCCTGTAAAAATTGTAAAAATTGAAACACAGTCACGAGAGTATTAGTCTTTCTTTCAAAAAAAGAGTAGTATTAGTCTTGACTGTAGTTAATATTAATATAAAAAAAAATCGTAATTTATAATCCGAATATAAAAAAATTGATCAAAATCAAACCACACTCAAATACTATCGAATTGGATTTTTCAATTAATCGTTTAAAACTAAATAGAACCGCATATATATTAGTCTTTGACTTAAAACCAATCCAAACACCGAAAACTCTCTCAATTGTAACTTAAATTAAACACTTAGTGAATCGTCAACTTCGTCCTTAAATTTGCATGAATCGGCCAAAATCGTCCCCCAGTTTAACAAAATATTAAAATAGTCCCTGAATTTGTTAAATGTCAATCAATTTAGTCCCTCCGTCCAATTGAAGTGTTAACGGTGCTGACGTGGCTGTTAACCTCTCACACGTCGGATGCCACATAAGCAGAGACTAATTTGGCCGATAGTGACCAAAATTTCCAAGGACGGAATTGATTGATTTGCATAAAATGTTATTTCCTTCCCAACGGCTATTTCTTCCCCAAATATATAAAAGGGTTAAATATGTTTTTGGTCCCTATAAAATTGGGAACTTCTAAGTTTAGTCATTACTTAATTTTAATAGTTTTTTTAGTCCCTGGTAAAACAAAGTTTGTTTAATTTTCCTTAAACTCTTAAAATTTTGAACGATTTTTTTGACAACAGTTTAGAACACTATGAAAGGTTCATTTACTAAAATTTAGAATTTTTTAACATGAAACAAATTAAATATGAATTTTGTAAAACGACAAAAGTTAAAGATAAAAGTAATAAAATGACGACGTAAAAATCAAATTTTGCGATAATTTTTTGCGGAGGAACTTTCAGTAATGTTCTTAACACGTCTACAAAAAAATTGTTCAAAAATTTAAGACTTTAAGCATAAATTAAACAAATTTAAATTGAGTAGGGACTAATATTAAATGCATATTTTTTTGTATGGACTAAAAGAACTATTAAAATTACGTAAGGACTAAACTTAAAAGGTCTTAGTTTTATAGGGACTAAAAACATATTTAACCCTATATAAAATTGGAACCCTAATTTTACAATCTTTAATCTACACTCCAAAATTTCTTCCAATAATCAGTGGCAACGTTCTTCCCCGATTCAAAAAACTTCAAACCCTAATTATCTGACTAAATATCAAATCGATCCCTACATTATATTAAAAACCCATCAAATAAGTCCTTGAATTATTTAATCAGGTATCAATTTGATCCTTAAAACATATACATTAGTAGCAACAACTTTATCTTCTTTAATACCTTGAGTATCACCAACATTGTCCTCTTGATTTCCTTGAGTAACACCAACTGTTTCATCCATTCCTTGAGTACCATCGAATTTTTCCTCTTGATTATATAGAAGGTTCAATCCAAGGTTAAGGCTAAGGAAAGTAACAATGATGAGGTTTGGAGGGCAAGGTTGATGGACAGAGTTGATTGTATAGAAAGTGAGCTTAGGTTGATTAAGTTTTTGATAGTCATAATTTGCTTGTTTGAGTTTTTTTTAACATGCTATTGTATTGTTCTAAGTGTAAAGAGTTATATGTTACTGCATTCATCTTCAACCTATTTTCATTACAACTCTACAATATTCATCAATCTTGTGTAAAAACCTTCTCCATCAATCATGTCTTTCTTCCATTCAAAGTTATGGAGGTTGACATACTAGCTACTGAGGAAAGAAATATTGTACTGTTTGGTTGCTAGTGTGCAAAATAGAGTATATCATCAAGAGGAAAATTTTGATGGTACTCAAGGAATGGATGAAACAGTTGGTGCTGCTCAAGGAAACTAAGAGGACAATGTATGTGCTACTCAAGGTACCGAAGAAGATAATGTTATTGCTAATGATATATATGCTTCAAGGATCAATTTGACATCTGATTAAATAATTCAAAGACTTATTTGATGAATTTTTAATATAATGTAGGGATTGACTTGATAGTTAGTCAAATAATTAAGGTCAGATGTTTTTTAAATCGAGAAAGAACACTACCACTAATTATTGGAAGAAATTTTGGAGATTTTAGAGTATAGATTAAAGATCGTAAAATAAGGGTTTTAATTTTATATATTTGGGGAAGAAAGAGTCGTTGGAGAAGAAAGAAAGAGCCGCTGAGGAGGAAATAACATTTTATGCAAATCAATCAATTTCGTCCTTGGAAATTTTGGTCACTATCGATCAAATTAGTTCTTGGTTATGCGACATCTTACATACATGTGAGAGGTTAGCAGCTACGTCAACACTGTTAACACTCCAATTAGACCGAGAGACTATTTTAACATTTCGTTAAATTGATAGACGAATTTGACTGATTTGTGAAAATTCGAAGCTGATGATTCACTGTTAAAAGTCCTTACAAGAAAAAAAGAAAAAAGAAAAAAAACTTACACGCAAAACAGTGTTGCATTGCAGAGTTTTGTACCCTAATCTTACCCAAGTGCGTTGCGGCTGCGTGTCTAACAAAAAGCTATACACACACCCTCATTCATATCCTCGCTCACATCACATTCTCTCTTTTCCACCCTCTCTCTCGCGATTGTTTTGGCGGTGGAGCCTCTTCATCTCGCCGGCGACCGAAACTAGATTCAATCACTCTCACCAAAATGGCGGAAGATCGGAAAGCGCCGAAGCTTCCCGTTGAAGGAAAGCGCAACATTCTCATCACAAGCGCGCTTCCCTACGTAAACAACGTCCCTCATCTCGGCAACATCATTGGATGTAATTACTTTTTCTCTTTCACTCGCACATTGAATTCTTTAATCTATTTCTTCGATTCAATTATTATTTCGTTAATTTCCCGTGTTCATAGTTTCGAAATTCACGTGTATCGTTTTGATTTTGCGATCAGGTGTGTTGAGTGCTGATGTGTTTGCTCGATACTGTCGTCTCAGGGGATACAATGCGATTTACATCTGCGGTACCGATGAGTATGGGACTGCAACGGAGACTAAAGCATTGGAGGAGAATTGTTCTCCCAAAGAGATTTGTGACAAGTATTCATTCATTCATTTTATCTATTAAGTTATTTTTTGATTTCAATTCAATTCAATTTTATCATGTTTTCGCTGTTTATTTTGTTATGTTTATCGCCTCAAAGCATTGGCAATGTAACAATATTGTTTCACTAGACCCTAATTTTAACCAGTCAAAAGGCTCCAATTGTTGCAAGCCTATATTTCATGGTGTGTATGTTGTTATGTTGGCATGACATTGATGTGGACTAAAGTTGATAAGGGTCCGATGTGAAAACAGTTTCTATTTTCATTTTCTGAAATTTGTAAGTTTCAGAGCTTATTTGGACTGACTTATTTGAGTTTATCTACTGACACGAGTGTTGTGAGACTGTTTGGGAGAACTTATGAAAATAGCTTATGTCATTTTTTCACAAGTGTTTTTAGCTTATTTTCTATTTCTCCAAGATAGCTTATGAAAACAGTTTATAGCATATACAAAAACAACTTAACATTATTTTATCTTCTGCTCTACAAATAACTTATGTAAGCTTGCTTATACATAAGTTATTTATCATGATAAGTGTTTATTTTATAAACTGCAAATAAGTTGTCGATCCAAACAGTGCCTTACTTTTACTTGTCAATAAGGAGAAAAGAGACCGTCAAAGTTAACAATTGTCTTATATTTCTGAAAACAATGAAAATGTTGAAAGAACTATTCTCTCTATGTTCCAAAAATGCATCATCTATAGTTAGTACTTTATCTTCTCTTTATCACAGCGATTCACTTTAAAAGTCTCTCATCTTCTTATTAGCAAGTTAAAATGAAAGCATATTATAAAAAATGAAAGTCTAAAATGTTTTTCACAAAGTAAACAGCCTCTAATATGAGATATTTCCATTTCTTGTAGTTCAGTGTTTTTGATCCAAGGATATTATTACACCTGTCTGGCACTGGGTTGTTCCTTGAGCAGAATTTGTTTGATGATATTTTTTATGTGTGTGTTTGTAGATACCATGCTATTCACAAGGAGGTCTACGATTGGTTCAATATAAGCTTTGATGAATTTGGACGTACTTCTTCCCCCGAGCAAACTGAAGTGTGCCAAGCAATTTTCAAAAAAGTACATGAAAATAATTGGCTCTCTGAGGACACATTACAGCAGGTGTTCACTTGTCTTTTGTTTATCTTGATGAAGTGTATTTAAATATTTTATCGGTTATTGTTGGCATTGTGCTCTCCAATTTAATTGAAAATTTGAGTTGTTTCATGCATGAAGTGTTTTGGAAAGGTCTTTATGCTTTGCTTATGTGTATAAAATTTCAGCTTTACTGTGATACATGCAAAAGGTTCTTAGCCGATCGACTTGTGGAGGGTACCTGCCCAATTCCACGGTGTGAGTATGATTCTGCCAGAGGGGATCAGTGTGAGAACTGTGGCAACCTTCTAAATCCAACAGAATTGAAGATTCCCAAGTGCAAGGTAGTAAACTCCCCTTCCCTGAATTCTTGCTTTATTACTTAACTAACTGCATCATTCAAATCCCTGAAAGCATTTGTGTGCCGTATGTGTGATTGTTTTGGATGAACTTTGGCTATGTTTGGAAGTTATGGGGGTAGGGAGGGATCAAAGGACTTTGGAGGAGAGGGGAGAAGGTCCTAATTTGGAGGAGGGCTTTAGAGGTGTTTTAAAAATCTCCAAACTCATCCACTCATTTTTAAAAAGTTCTGATATATTTTTGGGGTAGGCTCACCAAAAATCTCCAAAGGCTAGGTCTATATATTTTTGGAATTTAAAAAAAATGGAAAAATACTCATCACAATTTAGTCACACTTCAATCATTTTAGAAGCATTATAGTTTGCTTAATTTTAAAAAGAAAAATAAGCCCTCCCCTACCCTCCAAAACCCCCTTCCCACCTACTCCCTCCGTCCCAATTTATAAGCAAAAAACACAAATTCACACTTATTAAGAAAACAAAAACATAGTAGTTTGAGGTATAATTTTTTGTGTTCTTCTTGGAATAAGTTTCATGGAAAGATGTAAAAGCAATTCTTATTGGTTAATGATTATGGAGAGAATAGAAAGGAGAACAAATTGAATGCAATTTGCATTTAATTTTACTTTGGAAAAGATAATTTTTTTGAAATAACATAAAAGTTGGTCTTTTTTGCTTATGTTTTGGGACAAAGAAAATGAGATTTTTTTGTTTATAATTTGGGACGGAGGGAGTATTAGTTGCTTTGAATTTCATTGTATTCTATGTTCCTTGCAGTTTTGTTTTCCCTTTTCATTGGGCTTTGAGTTTCATTGTAATCTCTTCCCACATAGTACCTTTGTTGAAATTTTTAGTTGCTTTGAGTTTCATGTTGCTCTTTACTACTTGCATTTTTTATTATTTTAAAGGATAAATTTTATTTGAAAAATGCAATTTAAATAAAAACAAATAATTAATTTAATACTATTTAAGCAAAAATTTATATCAAATTTATAGTAAAATATACGGAATATATATGATTTGATATTGATATTATATAAATTTATAAATTATTAGTTTTTAAAATTGCATATACTCAACAATAGTAAATTTAAACTCATTTATTTCTCCAAGCTTCTATTGTTCAATTCTCTACCACTTATTATATATATTCTTGATCCCACTTTCAATATCTATACTTTTTTTTATTAGCTATTAATTATTAATAATATTATTTACAATACTTGAAATTTCGTTTAAATTCTTATATTTATTTACAATATTTTTTTTTATTGAAATCACATTTAAGTTCTTATATTTATCTTCACTTTTTTTTTTTATTTCTTATTGTTGAGTATTTTCGTCTTATGACATTATGAAGCTAAAACATGCAATAATAACAACAACAACAACCAAGATTTTTCCCACTAAATTGATGAAGCTAAAACATGCAATTAAGTAAATTGTATCGATGAGTGGTTTATGCTTTATATTTGCAATTGATATTGATTTTTATGATACCAAAAGTAAAGAATAACAATTGCAACTTAGCAACTTGGAAAAATTACATAATATTGGTGGAGAAAAAAAGATATATGAAGGATATTTCCTTCAAACAAATATCAAAATTACAATGATACCTTACCTAATACCTAAAATGAAATACCCAAATACGATTGGAAATCGGCAAACTAAATTTAAACAACAGTCATAAACCTTTTTTTTTTTGCAGTAACAACACTATCTGTTACACAGTTTAAACAAAATAAAGAAGTTGGCTGCAATTAGACACTTTCCACAATGAAATAATAATTATTCCTTTATTTTTTATTTACCAAGAAAATCAACGAAACACATGAAAACTAAAACAATATCGATGTTGGTCCATTTCTCATGCTTTATAGCACAAGTCAAAAATATTTTATAGCACAAAAAAGTTAATACACAACACAATTATTAATGGAACAATTGATACACAATTCATAACATATTTAAAAAATAATGCAAAACTTAATTACTAAAATGCCCTAATTTAGGCAGGAAAACTACAATAGAACCACCTTACTTTATACATATTTAATTTATTTATTTACTTTATATATAAGATAAGATGAAGATTTAATCACATTTTGTGAAGTAGACATGTTTGTTTACTTTTCATATTCAAGTACAATTCTATAGTTGTTTGGAAGTCTACAGAGGTTTTAAGGCGACATGTTTTGGCATATGTAACAGGTTTGTCGAAACAGTCCTCGTATTTGTGATACGGACCACTTATTTCTTGAGCTCCCTCTTTTGGAAGATAAGTTGCAAAAATACATCAATGAGACGTCTGTGGTGGGATCATGGAGTCAGAATGCTATTCAAACAACAAATTCATGGTTCAAAATGGGATTAAAAAAACGCTGCATTACCAGAGATCTGAAGTGGGGGGTTCCTGTTCCACATGAAAAATACAGTGACAAGGTAAGTTTTTCCTTTGGGTCTTTCAAAATGTCGCTTGTTTTTCATTCACTAATTTTAAACTATATTCTTTAAATTGGAAGGTGTTCTATGTTTGGTTTGATGCTCCGATTGGATATATATCAATCACGGCAGGCTACACACGTGATTGGGAGAAATGGTGGAAAAACCCTGAGAATGTGGAGTTGTTTCAGTTTATGGGAAAGGATAATGTGCCATTCCATACTGTAAGTCATTATCTTATTTTATATGCTGTTATGTTCTCTAATGTTGTTTGTGATTGCACATATCAATATCTTATTTTCTATCATTTACTTCATTGAACAGTGATTCTCTGGCTGAGTTAAAAAAATTCAGATGTTGTTTTCAGTTTGTTTTTTGAAACAATTTTATGACCCAGTTCTGTACATGGTTATCAGTCAGACACCAAAATTGCATCCATTAGCGGATTTTATGTTGTTATTGTATTTCGGAGGTTAAAACCCCATTTTCATACTTTTTCTACTTAAATATTTTGATAATTGCGTCGTTGTTGCATCATGGAGGTTAAAGTTAAAACAACATTTTGCAACCATTTTCTGACTTTTCCTACCCAATTTATTTATATTTTTGTCATTTCACTGACATATTTGGCTTCAGAAAGTTCAAAACATTTCTCCATTCATTTATATCATAATTCATGTTTAAAACAAGTTTCTGTTCATCTTGTACACCGTCATGAGCTCAAGTCCATTGATTGCACGCAGTACTTCCAGTCGTTCGTAGTGTTTTCCACCATTACCGATCAGCGGTTTCCAGTTATTCAATATCCAATGCACTTTATTTCTTATATGCTAATAACCTCTCCGTTCACTCCCCTATATTGCCGCATGCAACTCTTATTATTATTTTCTTTTTTTAACCTTCTATTGTACTGTAGTTTTCAAGTATGTGCTCATAACCTTTCCGTTCACTCAAGTTTTCATTGTTCTGTATTTTTCAAGCATGGCTTATTAATTTGTAACATGTCTTCAATTTTGTTTTTATTTTTTGTGTTTCTGTGTGTAGTTTATTATTCATTATTTATTTTGAATCTTTAATCTTTGAGATAACGGCCATCTTGTTTTAGTATTTGCGCATGACTCTGCAGCTATCCGGGATTGATAACTATGGGTCTGTAATATTTTGTACTGTATATTTTATGCATTGTTGATTTTCAATTTTTTGGACTACATCACTACAATAGTATACTCTCACCAGCCTATCTATTTCTTTATTCTTTTTTCTCTTTTTTGCATGCAATTTGGTGCAAAGGCTGTATGATTACTGTTAAAATATGCTTTGTATTGTTTTCTATTATATTGGGTTCTGCCACTATACCAGCCAGTTTCTTGGCATGCTACCTTCCTCAGCCACTGTTGCATTTTATTTCATTACCACAATCATTCTACTCTGTCAAATTGCTGTCACCAATTGTGAAGTTGTCATGCTGTTTATTTTGCTGCAGCCTTTGTTAATGTTTAGAGTCCAATATTGGATAGTGGAATGGCCTTAATACTAGTTATATGTGGGGGTCAAACCTCACTTTACAACCCGGTTTTGTCGGGTTGAGTTATGCCAACTGAAATTTTAGAATGATATCAAAGATTTGTGTAAGGTCCATTGTGGGTTAGAAACTTATGATAACAAATTTGACATGATCTCTACTCTAAACAGCCAAATATTTTGATTACTAAAAAATATTGAACTCTGTTATAAATGTTCAACAACGCTGGCATTATACTCGGTGTTTCATCTTTTAGAACTTCGGTTTGGTCTTTTTCTTTTGAACATCAAACGATTGATTTATAAATAATAGGTGAAGACAAGTACAGGGGGTGCTAAATCAACACAAAATAAACTTTTAAGGTGAGAGATAGCCCTCACTTATATCACATTTTCAGGCTATATTACACTCAATGTGGGATTCTTAACATTTCATTTGTGTCAAATTGAAACCGTGGAAGTTTATTTATTTGTGAAGCTTTTCCTGCTTGTCACGTTGTTAAATGTCTGTATTAGCTGTTTTGAGCAGCATAGATATAATTATTTCCCCTGGAAAAAAGCTTTCCCAAATAATCACAAGTATGCTGTAAATCCTGATCAACAGGTGTTCATCCTATGCTCTGGCTTCTAAGTACTGAGTTTGACACCTTTTGCTTTGCCATTATGTAATGCCAATGGATCTCTTCAGTGTTAGGAATCTTGGTGTAGCAGCTATTTGCTCAGTGAAGTTTTATTAAAACAAAAGCAACTAGAACTAGCTTTTCGATTCTTAATAAAGTGGATTGTGTTTTATGGTTGTCGAGTAATTAGTTCTTTGGAAAATGATGGAATTTATTCTTCAGGTAATGTTTCCATCTACTCTACTTGGAACCGGTCAAAATTGGACTTTAATGAAGACTATCAGTGTCACCGAATACCTGAATTATGAAGCAGGTTAGTAAATACATTTGACAGTGGTTTATATGTGAACGAAAAGATTTGAAATCTGTAATGTGTGAAATGCTTAAAGGTTTGCTTTGTTTCGGAAAACAATTTCTCTTTTCATTTCTTATATTCACTTATTAGCTTTAAAACTGCCTTTTTTCATTTATAACAAAAATCACCATCTTGTTTTCACCTTTTTCATGTTTTCGAAGACTTGCATAAGAAACAGTTAAAACAACTTTTTTTTATCCGCACTAATTTCTATAGAAATATTGGAAAATAGGACAAAGTGAAAACAATGCAGCTGTTTTGTAACAGAAAATGACAATGTAACAAAATGTTACTTAAATGTCTAGGGAAGTTTTCGAAGAGTAAAGGCGTCGGGGTATTTGGTAATGATGCAAAAGATACTAATATTCCGGTTGAAGTATGGAGATATTACTTGCTAACAAATAGGCCTGAGGTAATTCTATTTTGAACATATGATTTAAATTTGTCTTGAAACATTAAAACGTTATATTTTCTCTCCCTCTATTGAGTACATTGAATGTGATATGCATTTGTAGGTATCAGATACACTTTTTACATGGTCTGACTTGCAAGCAAAATTAAATACTGAGCTTCTGAATAACTTGGGAAACTTTGTCAACCGAGTTTTGAGTTTTATTGCCAAACCTGCAGGTTGGTTTAGCTCTTTGGTAATTTTTCTTTTGAAATATCTGCTGATTAGATGCTAGTTGCTACAAATGATTAGGAATTACATACATGAGGACTGTGAGTATCTTGGACCTATTGATTAACAATTGTCCTGTATAGGAAGTCAGAAGATTTATATCTCTTCCTTTCTTCATTATTACCTGTATTTATTAAAGTTTCTTTTATTGCTGCTTCTTGTCATTCTATTTACATACTAACTTTGTCTTGTAAAGGTCAAGGATATGATTCCATTATTCCCACTGTTCCTGATGATGTAAGTGGCGACTCCCATGATCCAACCAAAAAATTTGCCAACAAGGTTGCTGCATATATGGAGCAATACATAGAGTCAATGGAGAAGGTAGCTAATCCCTATTTTGAAATAGCATGGCACTGTAGGACATGTTTGACTGTGTTCTTTTTTTTTATTCTTAAAATTGAAATCTGTTTTATTAAACAAATTTGAAAATTTGCTTTCATAACAAAACAGAAAGAAAAATATCTGGTAATTTTGGTTTAAAACAGATAGAACATTATGCTCTAATTTGGTCCATGTAGCCAATGCAACATAGTGGGATAAGGCTTGTTGTTGTTGTTGGTTTGAAAACAATTTAAATGGTGAGATAAAAAAAAGGTTGTGGTAAATTTGTTGAGATAATGTTTTAGAAAGTGGAGCATTCTTGCCGATGATGGTGGTGGTGGCATGGCAGCAGAGGGTCCTAGATGACAGTGACAGTGGAGGGTGTCAAACTGCAAGGGTGAAAGATGCCGAACAGTGGCAGCAGCGGAGGTTATTAGGCTGCGACAGTGATATAGGGTCTTATTTTTCAGCAGCAATGGTGAAAGTGGCGGATTGCCATAACAATGGTGGGAGGGACTGGCTTCCACGGGTTGAGGTTGTCCGCAAGGACAGTGGTGGAGGGTGGCAGTGAATAGTGTCAGGTGTAGGTGGCGGCTTTCGTGTGGAAGTGAGTGGCAACGAACATTAAAAAATGAGAAGAAAAAAAAAACTAACAACACTAGGCGGGTCATATTTTTTGTTCAAAAAGATAGAAAACAATAATAAGTTGTCTGCTTGAATAAGTTTTTTTATAACAAAATTTGTATAAACTGCAATTAAACAAGCTTGTAATCGACCAGAATGCACTTGTTTACTTTGAATATGTGTATTACTACAGTCTGATAGTATTTCATTTTGCAAAACTGTAAAGGTTAAACTAAAGCAAGGATTGAAAATTGCAATGAGCATATCTGGTGAGGGGAATGCATATTTGCAGGTAACTTTGGAATTGCTACATTCCCTAATTTTGTCCCCCCTCCCCCCTGAATTTATACTATTGATGCTAATGTTGAATGGCGGTGTAACTTGTGCAATAAACTTTGTAGGAAACTGAGTTTTGGCGTCTTTACAAGCAAAACCAATCTCTCTGCTCCCTTGTTATGAAAACTGCTGCCGGGATTGTGTATCTTCTTGCTTGTTTGTTGGAACCTTTTATGCCATCTTTCAGTCTTGAGGTAATATAACTTCCATACATATTTGTATTCCTGTTTTGTTGGTATTTTGATTACTTATTCTGGTAAGATATAGAAAATGGAGGATTTTGTTATGAGTTGAGGAGTTGGTCAGGGAAGTTGTTAGTTAATGAGGGGAGGTTTTGGAGTTAAAGAGGGTATCATCGAGTATTTTGTAAATTCAGTGAATAGAGTATTTTGTAAATTCAGTGAATAGAGTAGTGACTTTATTCTACGAGGGGGAACCCTTGGAGGAGAGTTTTCTCGCCTATTCTTTCTTATTTTCTCAATAAAATTGTTCTTTCTTTTGACTTCAGTTCTTGGTTCCTATTATATTCCAAGACTTTGATCTTCTCTGTTTTCTGGCACGAAGGTATTCAAGCAACTAAATTTGTCTGTCGACACACATCTTTCACTTTCTGATGATAAAAGAAACGTTGATAGAGTAAAAAGACCCTGGGATCTCCTAAGTGCTGGTCATAAAATTGGAACACCAAAGCCATTGTTCAGGGAGCTGGTATGTGGCAATCTTTGAAAATTAATAAAGGGATTGAAGTTGTGTTTTTGCTTTCGAGTCATTGATCTATTCAAAATCCTTTACCAGAAAGATGAAGAAGTAGAAGTCTTCAGGAAGAAGTTTGAAGGAAGTCAAGCTGACAGGGTTGTTCGTGCAGAGGCCGAAGCTGCTGAAAATGTTGCTGAGCAATTGAAGAAAACTAAAGTTTCAGGTGTTTATTGCATCCATTTCTAATCTGAGTTTATGTTTTAAAACGTCAACTAAGACAGATGATAAGGTATTATCATTATATTTTAATGAAAACATGAATATCTTGACGAAAAAAGGGAAAAAGGTATTTTTTTAATGGCGTTTTTTTTGCTTCCTTGAGAATATAGTAGCCGCCTTTAAGAATATATCTCACCTCAAAGAATGTAACAACTGGCTATATTCCACAGTAAGCTGAATGACACAAACGGTTGGACCTTTTATAATTCCAGTACTCCACTTTAACCGCAATGCATTGCATGTTTAGATATTATATTTTCTAATGTCTTCTATAATTGTTATTAATATAGTAACCAATATAGGCATTTCTCGTTTGTTATTGGTTAAAAGCTGATTGTCTTTAAGAATTTATTCATCTTCCGAAGTTCCGAGATATCAAAATCCTGGACGGTTGTTGGTATTATGGCATTGTTTTTCTTTTTTATTTCCTAAATTGCACTTCACTTGAAAAAGAAACTGTTTATAACAAGGTCTTTTTGTTAATGTAAAATGTAGAAGTTATTGCACTCTTCATTATCTGTGTATGTTGGTAGCAAGCTTAAAGCTTTAGGCTCGATTGGTATCCATTAATTTAAATGAGAGTGGTTGGACCCTTGTTTAGACTCAAGTAAATTCTATCAACGGATAAATGAACTTTCAAGGTTGCTTATATTGATTAGGGCTGTTGTTTGCAACAGATGGAACTGAGAAGAAAAAACCAGCAGCAAAAGCATCATCAAGTGGAACCAAAAACAAGGCTGCTGCTGAACCAGAAATTACCATCACAAGGCTTGATATTCGAGTTGGTCTCATAAAGAAGGCTGAAAAGCATCCTGATGCAGATTCACTGTATGTTGAAGAGATTGATGTCGGTGAAGAACAGACAAGAACCGTTGTCAGTGGACTTGTCAAGTATATACCACTTGATGAAATGCAGGTTTGTGTTTGGTTCTGATGTCTACATGCTGTTTTAAATTACTAGCTGTGATGCTAATGTTTTATTTGTTGATTAATCAATACTAATTACTTTTTTCAGAATCGAAAGGTCTGTGTTCTTTGCAACCTAAAACCAGCAACCATGAGGGGCATCAAATCCCAAGCAATGGTTCTTGCTGCTTCCAATGCTGATCACACCAAGGTAAGGAAGAACACAATTCATTTTTCCTCACAACTGGGGGGTTGGATCGCGCTTGTTAGCATTTTAAATTACACCATGGTTCTACTGTAGTAGTATGCCGAATGTTATGATTGTAAAGATGTAGTATGACCGCATGGGTAGTTCTTTAAGATTTAAAGGTGAAGTGTGTTTGCTTGTGGTTAGTGTTGACTGAATGACAATTAAGAACTCTAATAGTGATAGTAAAAATTTCTTCGTAGTTTTTAACGTTCCCTGTTCATCTAACAGACATCAAATAAATAATCAATCACTGAACTTCCCCTTCCCGGTTGATTACAAGTAGTTTCCCAGATTAAAGTTGAGCTCCATATAGGTTAATAGGGCCCAGAATTAGGTTACCATTTATTTTTGTAATTTCACTTGTCCAAAAATAGTGTTGATAATATCTCCCAGGTTTTCCCCTAGCTTCTGAATGTGGATAATGAGATGAGATGCTTACTACGAGTGCATGTTTATTGCAATATATTGGCAGTGCATGCGCCGGGCGCACATGTGTGGTCATATCCATCACCTGCTGCTATATTTATATTTGATTTTGTTAAGTTATCCTTTGGAGTGCTTCCTCTCACCGAAGTATGTGAGAAGAGTATTATGAGTACTAATCCTTTCTATTGCTGTCCACCCTTTAGGTTGAGTTGGTTGAACCGCCTAGTTCTGCTCTTGTTGGAGAAAGAATCACATTCCCGGGGTATGAAGGCAATCCAGATGAACTCTTGAATCCAAAGAAGAAAGTTTGGGAGACATTGCAAGTCGATCTGCACACGAATGAGAAGCTAGAGGCATGCTACAAAGACATTCCGCTGACCACATCAGCTGGCATTTGCACGGTTCCATCCATAGGCAATGGAACCATACGGTAGACAAACATCAAATATCAGTGTTCAGAGAGATGAATAGAGAGATGCAATTTTAAAAGGAAAAGAAAGCATATTTTAGCCCTTACAATCTGACTATCAGATTTGTCAGTTTTTCATGTTGCCGTAATTGTAGAATTTACGTTGTGTAATTTGACTTACTTTTTGCTCCCCATTCTAATCGCATATTTTAGACGAGCTGGTGCCAAGTGCCAACTTGTTACCATCTTGATTAAATTTTAATTTGAACTTCGGATTTTTCTTTATAAGCTAACCTATATTATTGACTGTTGATACCTTTGTTGTTGGGGTTACATTTTACTATTGGGGTTCCATTTAAGTTGAAAAAGCCAATTCATTTCAATACTAGAAGCCAATTCATTCTACTATTGGGCTTCCAATCTACTTGCCACCACCACATCTATATCTACCACCCTCCAGAACTTGTAAAAATACTAAAATATTCCTATAATCATTCAAGTTGAAAAAACTTAAATTTACTTAGTAGTAAAAAATATCGAACCTTTGAAAGTCAATTTTTGGAATAATTATATTGTAAACCTTTCAAAAAAGAAACTTTCGGAATAAATTGTTTTTAGAGTTTTTGAAAGTTTTCAAATGTTCGGGATTTGCCTTTGAAACTTTTAAACATTTGGAATTGTTTAACAAAATTCTCGAATTGTCTTATATCAAGGGTTAACGGCTTTCAATTCTTGCAAAAGGACGAAGAAAAAGTTTTGCAAAACATTACGATAGACAGATGCAACTGTATCTGACCTTTTCATTTAGAATTCTGCTCTTCTCCCAGCACATTTCGCTCGTGCCCAAATGAAATGACAAGTATACCCTTGTGCTAGTTAACAAATGCAATGTTAGTTAACTAGCGCACCTTATATGCTCTACGTGACTTAAGTCACGCCGCGTTAGTTAAATCACGCAGCGTGACTTAAGTGTATATGACAGCAACATAGACAAAACACTTCACTTTTCCAAAACATCCAAAATTCGAAAAATCTCCCCCAAGTGCGATTTTCACCAAAGTCAAGCGAATCATCATCAAATCATGCAATTGAACAAGTAAGTGTTGCTTATTCTACATCATTGCTTATTTTTTGTTGAAATTTTGTGATTTTTTTTGAAGAAATTAGACATTTTTAGGTTTTTAGAAATTTGGCTTGCATGTTAGTTTTTAGGATGGTTAGTGATGAATTAAGTTAGAAATTGTTGTTTAGACGTTGTTTAGAGTAGAATGTTATAGTTTAGGGTTTAGAAATTGTTAGATTTCTTAGTTGTTTGAAAATTGCACTCTATGTGTTTGGTAAAATGTCTCAATGAATTTTTTCTTGTTTTTTGGATTGCTAATGATGAAATTAGTTAGAATATGGTTTGTTAATGTTGATTATAGTATGTTTGACTACAATGTGGTAGTTTACGGATTGTAATGACACTGCCCAAATATAAGTGTTGTTGTTGTTGAATTGTTGAAAATGACACGATGTCCGTGCGAAAATGTCTCATTGATTTTAAGTGTTGTGTAGATATGCCTCGGAGGAATACGTCTCAGAGGCTGCCTGAGGAGGTGACGAATGACAAACTGAGGTGTGGGAGAGTGCAGAACTCCACTAGTAGTGCACGAGGGGGAAACAAGCAGTACTCCCTCCTTTGGCTGGTAGAGGGAGAAGGGGGCACGAGACTTGGTAGAGTTGATGTTGCGGGGGGATCAACGTCACAGACGGGTCTATCCCACATGGTGGATCCGACGCAGTATCAACAACATTATGAGGTGTATCAGCAGACCCAGAATCAGGCTTATTATAAGGAGCCTCAACAGTATCATTTTGATATGTATCAACGGCATCAATATCATCATGATATTAAGCAGGAGCAGCCAGATATTGAGCAGGAGCAGCCTGATATTAAGCAGGAGCACCCTCAGTAGCAGGAGGGTGGGGGTCATGCTCAAGAGGTGCCGAGGAGACGATTATCGCACTAGATGATGTGGCGTGTCTCCTAGGCATCCCCATCACTGGGAGGCTCCTTCCTGATAGAGAGTTAACTCGTGACGAGAGGATAGAGATGATGCAGGTGGACCTACTTTTTACAGCGGAGGCTGTTGCTAAGGAGGTGGGAAGACAAGGTGTTGCTCATGTCAGTTTTGGTAAATTTAAGAGGCGCTACAAGGATCTCTTGAATACCTGTTGGACAGCTGGTCATGGAGTGGGATGAGACTTGCTTTTCTATATGAGTAGCTATCTCTTACCTCCGACTCATATGTGGCCTCCTGTGGTGGTTACATGACCTTGCTTGTGGTAATAATTGTTTTTCTTATTTTTTACTTATTGGATCATAAATATATAGTTGTTTGTATAATACTTGTGCTGATATAAATTTGTTTCTTTGTGTTTCCAGGGATGGGTTTTTGCGCACTTCAGGAACCTCCTTCCGAGGATTCATAATGATGAGTACGACCCTATTATTGCTCTGCTTGCGAGTCAATGGAAACCTACCAGGGGCTTTATTGATCCTGGACACTACAGAGATGCCATTGATTCGTTAGACCATTTCATGTCACCTGAAGGCCGTACGAGAGACGACAACACGTCACGCCTTTTCAGGACATATGCTGGTTCTCCGGATGGATCATGGTCGGCAAAGACAGGAGGGTCCGTCACTTGCCAGAGCGAGTTCTTAGGCAGTACGGGTATGTCCAGACTATTCCCAGGCCTCCTATAGACATTGGGCATCTTGCGGCAACAGATGTGGCTAGGGCCTTCATGGAGTATGCTCTACATGTCCTCAGCCAGCAGGAGAGGGGTGAACTGGTTCCGGTTCCGGATAACGAGTCGTGGAGCGCTTCTAGGGGGTACATGAGATGGTTTGTTAGAGTATCACATCCTATTGTGAACCCCCCTGTGGCCATTCCTGACTACACAGCTAATGCCCATCCTCGTCTTGTCCCTCCCTACGAGGAGGTTCTTGTTGAGCAGCAGTGGGCTAGACATCCTCCAAACCCATACCAGATCATCAGCAACATTAGAGCCAGAGTGGACAGTGCAATGGGGCATCCTAATGTCTTTGGTAATCCAAAGGTTCTTCGCGTGATGCAGGGCATACAGTATGAGTGGAGCAGATGTCAGCTCCACGGAGGAGGAGTAGGAGTCGACGGGATGGAGCGTTATGACTTTTGTAGTTTTTTTTATGACTTTTTGTTGGATTTGGTTGTAAACCTATTACATTTGCTCTTTTTGGCGTTTTTATGACATTTTTCGTTATTTTAATTCGTTGTTTAATTCCGTTTTTTTCCGTTATTTAATTATGAGTTAATGCTTGATTGAGTGAATGCTTGAACGAATGACGAAAAGTGTATGCAATTGATTGAATGAATGTAATGAAGGAATGAAAAATTTAGGGAAAATAGATGTTCTGTCAGTTCTGGCTTGCTGCACAAACTGGGTGTGAGTTAACTCACGCATGTGCTAGTGGTTGCGTGAGTTAACTCACGCAGTGGTTTTCACTTGTGCGTCTTAAGTCACGCCGCGTTACTTAACTAACACACAAATTTACACATGCGTTAGTTAACTGACGCATAGGTATTTTGATCAGTTTGGTTGGATGGGAGCAAAAGTTACCGGGAGAAGAGCAGAATTCTTTCATTTATACTTCCACCGCTTGTGTTTTCTGATAAGTATCATATGTAATGCTCATAATTCATTTGCGATGAGTTTGTGATCATAGTATTCGTTGTAAATAGTATCTTTCTAAATTATTAAGATGAAAAAATTGAAATAAATGACATTTGGGTATGTGGGGTAGTGAAGTGGTGACTAGTATATTTCACTCAGTATTAAAGAAAAAATATAATTTTAAAAATGCCTAACTATTGTATATACCCATATTTTCTTCGATGCCAATGTGTTATGTTAGAGCATCTTGACGGGGAAATATATTTCCTCTACATTAAAAAATCAACCGCAAGAGATTCCAGGCTATAAAATCTTTTTTTTTTTTTTATAAATAAAATGTCCAAATCAATATAATTTAGTATTCTTTTTGTAGGTATATAATTTAGTATTCTATTCCCTTGTGATAATGAATTGCCTATAATATGTGATTTTTTTTGCTCTCCTAGGGTCTGGGTTTCGCCTCCACCTGTTGTTCATCAAAGTTCTCATTGATAACTCATACGACATCAATTTTTGATCACCTTTTATCTAAAAGATCTAGTCTGAAACCCAACAAAAAAGCACTTTATCGGGACAAGTTAAAAACCTAATTTTCAACACCTTTCTTCCTAAAAAGTAATCGTTTTAGATATAACCATCGATTCATGCAACAACCTCACGCTCACTGCAAACCATGTCGTAAAACCTCTCCAACTATTTTAGATAATGTCAAATACAATATTTGACCATGATGATTTAGAGGAGGAGCTTTCAACACCATCGTCGTCATTGCTCTTGCTCTTTCTCAGGTGGCTGCCCTTGTGCATTTGTTTCAAGATCCAAAAAAAAGGAAGATAAATAAAATAGTGAGTTTTTTCATGTTAAAAAACAAGGGTTTTTGGTATTTTCATCTCGCCATCACTGTTTCGGTCATCTTGTCATCTTTGTAACACCTTTGCTATTTCTCCTCCATAACACATATATGAGGTGGTAGTAATTGTAAGGTGTAGCAAACATGGGTGGATCTAGACATTTAGTACATGTGAGGCTAAAATTTTGAAGAAACAATAATGCAAATTATATTAAAAATAAGAAGGATTTTTCTATCAAGTGCAAATTTGCACATGTTAAGAAATTTAAAATGGTAAGTTTGTCTTGTAAATTGTGTATTTTATATTAAATATATAACTTTTTAATAAATAATTGGTGTTTTTCAATGAAAAATTACTACTTTTAGTTGCCTTAACACTAGAAGTTGAAGAGTGTTGTCTAGGTTTCTTCCTTTGCGCATACGGTGCATCCATATTAGGCACATCAATACCATGCTTATTGCAGATTTTAATAACTTTAGATATAAGTTCTTCTCATCCATCATCCCTCATTTCTTGTAATTATTTTTTGGGATCGTTAACAAGTGACAAAGCATTCCAAATATCTTATTTTTAACATGTGTTTTATTTATTAAAGAAAAATAGGAAAATTTCATGTGGGGCTTTAGCCACACATAGCCTACAGGTACATCCGTCCCTGGTAGCAAAGTTGCAAGGTTTCACAAATTAAGATTGTTGTTTATCTTCAATGGGGTCAGTATGTGAAGAGAGAATTGTGAGTGTATAATTAATTGACTGATTTGTAAATCATATGTATATTTAGTGATTTATTATTTGCTATCAAAGTGCAAGCTATGATGGAGTTTTCATTGTTGTTGCCTTTTTTTTTCGATGTATGAACCTGAGTTATGTTTGATGAAGAAGAAAATGATAGAAGACGATGAAGATTGGAGGAATCTGTGTGGCACGGGGGTGATATGAATGATATGTGGAAGTCCACGTTATTAAATGTGACCACATAAATCATAACAACGCTTCCAGTTAACTTTTCTTTCACGATATTATTTTATGTTATTTCTCGTCGAATTTAATATTTTCATTTTTGTAATTCCAAGTTTTAGGCAAATGTTAATAACTGGTGATTATGTTAGTTTTTGAAATCAAACTCGAAATCTCATACTTAAAATTTATCAATATATTTTCCATATATAAGAAGAATATTTTTTTTTCTTCTTTAGGCACATGTGACACCTTTTTATCACATGTCACAACATCTATATTTTTAGTTTCATCTATATCTTGTTGTATTCTAAAGATATCTTTTTCCCTTGTATTTTCATTATTTAATAAGATTTCGATTATCTTATGTTTTAATCAAACACGAGAGAGTTATGTTCATCAAAATGTATACTACTTTTAAAATTTAGACTTGTCGTCGATCCAACCAAGGTATCAAATCAATAGATCGTTAAAGAGTGAATCATTAATTTAACAAATTAACTAAAGCCATTAACTATTGTTTTTTTAACCAAACCAAGTTAACTCATACATTTATCAAGCAAAATCATAATACAGTTCGAGGAACACATGAAAGTCAATGGGACAAGCATAATAGAAAGACTTCATAGCTAAAATATGAGTATTAGGCTACCAGCTTATCGCGCAACGAACACGACCTGAAAATTATTGTGGCTCATAATAACAACTCTTCAATCATTTATAATGGAGTTACATTCTAATCTATTTGATCCACCAAAGTGAATGTCATCCATTTATTTTTATTTTTTTACAGTCTAATGCAAAAATAACATTTGTGATACTTGTTATTAAGATCCGTTGTAGCGTATTATATAAGCCCCAAGTTTCACACAACACCGTTTGAAGATTCATATGACTTCAAATTGTCTTTGCCATTACAAATTGACATTGATCATCTCTAACATACATTTTAATGCCATAACAAGTCTGTCGTTGGAACATGGATCCATCTTCATTGAATTTAAAAACCTGACAAGTCTGTTTCTGGTTTGAGTTGTATGACATTTGTGAACATGTCACCGTGATGTGATATTTTTTTAACCAGCGTGGCCATACCCAATAAAGGGATTGGTTTTTTCGATTGTGTGCACATGATACTATTTTTGCACATTTATTAATTTTACTTTGCTTTACATTCATAGTAACAAGCAAGATTAAATAAGTAAGAAAAATATTTTCGTAAAGTTGCTATCTTCGTTTATTTGTTTTGTTATCATGTTTTTTATCTGTTTGAAAAATCTTGAGCGACATTTATTTTAGAACAAAGCTCGATGATGTGTAAAGAACCTTAAGAGACATTTATTACACATAATTGTTCAAATTCAAATATTTTTTGACAGTCATGCATTAATATTCTAACCACTGTCCTTCATCCATTATATCAAATGGCCGATTCCCGTTCCAATTTGCTAGTTTAAAAACACGAGTCTAGCATATTATTTTAACTGACATCTGTTAAGGGTAAGTGGCATCCTTTTTATTTTGAGACCAACATATTATTTTAAGGATTATGGATAACTCTCGCCATTATTTCCTCCCACCTTATTTGTTTGTGACCTCCCGTATGATTTGTTTCCTTCTTTTGTGAATCCTAACCATATTTTGAAAATATGGCACCAAAAATATATTTTCAAATGATTAACACTCATTATGTATGATACAATTGGCGAAGTGTGTCACATTGTGCATGAAAGGAATCTTTGACCGTTAAAGCAATGATTATTGTGACCACATGACATGGTTATGAAAACACTCGAGGATTAGAGCTCCATGCGCACAAGATAACATGCCCTTGACTTATCACGTACGACTCACACATATGCAAGACAAGACAATAATATGCCCATTCATCCTTCTTCTACAAAGTCCCCTTTAATGTTATATTGATTCTCAATATGTGGTAGACTCAATCATCTCAACGAACAATTATATATTAAACGACTTTAACTTTTTAATGTAAAGATTCATGTTTTCAGACATTCAATATTCTTGACATGTTTGATTACTTCTTGAGGTCCTTCAATAAGTAATCGGACTATTTTTATTTTTACAATTGAGTATTTTAAAATTAAACACTTACATATACACACATGTTAAATTTTTAAATAATTCATAACTATGTACTAAACTTTTAAGTAATTTGTAACAAAGTTGATGCTTATTAACAAGGTCATAGATTCATTTACAACTTATTTACAAGGGGAGAAATGTGTTTATACAGTAGTTCAAAATCCAATTAAGAACTTTTTTAGTTCAAGAACATAATTTTACATCTTTTACAAGTTTTAGGGACGATAATCACAACATTTTACAACTCAAAACTTATTTAAAAATTGTTAAATAGCTTAGAGACTGAATTGCATCTTATCTATTTTAGTTTAACAATTTGCTATCGAGTTAATTTGGAGAATAACACATAGTTTTATATATACTTAACCAAGGTGACCACATTATTACCTTGCTCCCAATTTTTATTTGATATCTAAACATATATTCATTAAGGATGACATTTATAACAAGGGTCGATAATGTGACCAATATTTCAACGGAATTTAACAAATGATTGCAAATCGTTAAATGAGCTGTTTACCCCAATTTTCTTTTATTGTTATTTTGTAACTCCCTTTTATTTATTGCAACCAACCTGATTGCACATCCTCAAAGTTCATCGGATAATTGAGTCGTACTACGTATAATCTCTCTTATAATAAGTATAACAGTAGCGTGCAACAAAAGATACAGATGCTCCGTTGTCAATTCAAAAGTTAGTACTATAGAGGCCGACTAAGGAAATTAATTTCTTTTTTCTCAAATAATCAATCTCTCTCGTTTTTATTAGATGACCGAGATTTCCCAAGCGATTCTCGGAGATCAAAGACGTTGACTATGTTAGATTTGGAAAAAATATAATATGATTTCGAAAAAATAGAATGTTACTATACTTTATTAAATTTAAGATATGGTATTTAAACATTTAAATATTTTTTGTTTTCCTCTAATAAAAGGGATTCCCCAAGTCCCCAACCAACCAAGTACTAACCCAATTCTACCCATTTTCTTCTCAAAGAAGATCTACATGTCACTCTCTCCACAAGTTGGATTCCGTTGAACCCGTTTTCCTAGTCATCGTCACCTTATATAGGTCTCTATCCCTTAAGTTTGGTCAGAGTTACAACAACACTTTACACACACAACACAAGCAAGCATAGTACAAGTCCTATATATAGCTTAGTAGCGTCAAATCAAATCAAATCAAATCCAATTACATTACGTGTTCCTTTTCTTCATTCCGTGCAAGCGTTCCCCCCTCTTCTTTCAAACTCACTCACTCACTCTGCTTCATTTTCACGCTGTCCTTTTTTCTCATCATTTTTACCTCAATAAATACATATTATTCTTAACTAAAAAAAAAAGAAAAAAAAAACTAAAAACCCCGAACTCTTCTCTCTCCCCGAAATCTCTCTCTCTAGAATCTCCTCCGAGCGAGTCTAGGGTTTTTGTCACTGTTCATTCACTCTACTCTCGCTCTAGGGTTTAATCATTCTTCTTCTTCTCCGATGGCCGCTGAGAAGCTCAGAGATTTGAGCTCTCCGATCGATGTTCCGTTACTCGACGCCACCGTCGCCGCCTTCTACGGCACCGGATCTAAGCAAGAGGTTAGTTACAATTCTCTCCCTCTCTCTTTAACAATGTCGCTAACACTGCAATGAGTTACACGCATTTTAGGGTTTAATTCTTCAAACATACACTTCGTTGTATAATAAGCTATCATACTTAATTCAATTATACGAGTTTCATTATTTCTCCTGCAATCTACACGAATTCCAATGTTGTTGATGATAATTGATTATTAATCCTGTGATATTGAACTAACTTGTTATCGTTTTAGATAATGTGATGCATTTTACGGTTGTTTTGCTCTTTTTTGTGTGTTTGGATTTTAATATTATTTTTGTGTTTTGATTGTTTCAGAGAAGTGCTGCTGATTCGATTTTGCGGGACTTGCAAAACAATCCTGATATGTGGCTGCAAGTCATGCATATTTTGCAGAATACTCAAAATCTCAATACCAAGTTTTTTGCATTGCAGGTTCGTTTGTTGTTTACTGAACAGTTATTGGAATTTTGGATTTACGGTTACCTACAAATATTACGGCTTCAATCATAGTCTATAAGCCTATATCCATGTGTAGTCAACGCCGATAGTAATTTTTGTCGTTGTCGAAAGAGAAAGCTGTTATTGATTTGTTGTATAATCAAGATGTGCGCGCTAGGTTGGTCAATTAGAAATTCCCTTTTTTTGAAAACATGCTTACTCTAAACTTAATAGCAATGTACATTAGGCGTTTCAGTTTGTAATTACGCGAGATTTGATTGGAAGTATCTGTTGCGAATCTGCTTTGTCCAATGTCTTGAAAAGATAGCTTATGCTTGTTGAAATTTCCATTGGAGGCTGGCTTACTACAAAAATGTTCTTTCCACATCGCTTTGTTGGTTAGATCCGCTGACTCAATACTCATTTGGTTATTGTGTTTTTGCTTGCTGAAATTTCCTTTAGCGGCTGGTTTACGACAAAAATGTTCTTTCCACATCGCTATGTTGGATAGATCCGTTGACTCGATACTCATTTGGTTATTGTGTTTTTTCTTGCTGAAATTTCCTTTAGAGGCTGGCTTACGACAAAAATGTTCTTTCCACATCGCTTTGTGCCTTTGTTGGATAGATCCGTTGACTCGATATTCATTTGGTTATTGTGTTTTTGCTTGCTGAAATTTCCTTTAGAGGCTGGCTTTACGACAAAAATGTTCTTTCCACATCGCTTTGTTGGATACACCCGTTGACTCGATACTCATTTGGTTATTGTGTTTTTGCTTGCTGAAATTTCCTTTAGAGGCTGGCTTACTACAAAAATGTTCTTTCCACATCGCTTTGTTGGTTTGACCCGTTGACTCAATACTCATTTGGTTATTGTGTTTTTGCTTGCCGAAATTTCCTTTAGAGGCTGCCTTACGACAAAAATGTTCTTTCCACATCACATTGTTGGATAGACCCGTTGACTCAATACTCATTTGGTTATTGTGTTTTTGCTTGCTGAAATTTCTTTTAGAGGCTGCCTTACGACAAAAATGTTCTTTCCTCATCGCTTTGTTGGATAGACCCGTTGACTCAATACTCATTGGGTTATGTATTCATATTTGTTTTATATGGATTACTTAGTTTTGACCTCTGCTGCCTACTTACTATTGGAGCTTTGCCTTCGGAAACAACGCTTATTGACTGTTGAACAAGTTTTTCATTTCTTATGAGAATATTATATTAGCTACCTTTCTTAGTACATGTTTTTTACTATGCTTGTATGTTTCACTCAGGTTCTTGAAGGCGTAATTAAATATAGATGGAATGCCTTACCTGCTGAGCAGCGAGATGGAATGAAAAATTTCATCTCCGATATCATCGTTCAGGTATTAGCTGTGTTTGGTTAAAGCAGCTATATGTGCTAGTCAGGCATACATAGATTTTTTTCTGTAAGTTCGTAATTTTTCTACATCCTGGATCTCATTGATGGTTTTTCTTGCATAGCTTTCTAGCAACGAGGTCTCATTTCGAACGGAAAGGTTGTATGTCAACAAGCTCAACATTATATTAGTTCAGGTAAACACCGCAGTTTCTTAACTTTACTTTGACTGATTGTACAGGTGTTTTTGTAGTCCTGAAGAAACTTATAGTTCAATGATTAATTATTATGGTTTCCTTTCCTATACACAAGTTCAGTCCTCTTAAGATCTTTTATACCTTTTCTATAAGCAGATTTTGAAGCATGAGTGGCCAGCAAGATGGCGAAGCTTTATTCCCGATCTTGTCGCAGCGGCTAAAACTAGTGAAACGATCTGTGAGAATTGCATGGCTATATTGAAAGTAAGTTTATCCCATTTTTCATTAGATTATGTTTCTTATGTCGATGATTGACTTAAAAAATGTCTGTTCAGCTTTTGAGCGAAGAGGTTTTTGATTTTTCAAGAGGAGAAATGACACAGCAGAAGATAAAAGAGCTTAAACAATCATTGAACAGGTAGCTGTTGATAGCTCAATGTCTATGTATTCTTTCCTGAAAGATTGAGTTTTAATTACTTGTTGTACAGTAATGGATTTATAAGGTTGCATTCTTAAAGCCCTCACATGTGATGGTCTATAATGTTTTGGGTACACTTTTGATTCTTCAAATGTGCTCTATAGATTGAAATACTAGCCAGTAGTGATAACTGCATATCTAGGTGGCTAGTTAGAGCAATTGGTTTTAACTAGCGAGTTGGAAAATATATTGTAGTTGGTATTAGTATGGCTTTTAACGTGATTTGGTAATTGCTTATATCGCCTCGAAGTTAGACTGGGGCGATTAACATCAAATACTCTTATTGATGATCGGCAATTGCTTGATCATTTTAGGTAAAAAAAATAATTTTTGGCAAGTTACATAGAGGAAAATCATTTTCTAATCTAGGAATTATCACTAAAAAATGGCGCCACTTGCAGCAGGCTTCCACCAGGTGGGGTGGGGTCTTGGTAGGGTAGACGCACACAGCCTTATCCCTGCCAGGCACTAACGGAGATGCTGGTTGTATGATTTGAACCTGTATCTACTTATTGGCTTAATTACTTATTACTTAATGTTTTTGATCTGCAAATATTTTTGCTCACAATTCCGTTGTTAAATCTTACCATTTAGTTTCCTTTTGCTGCACATCTCTGACTCCTTTGTATGTGTCTTTGATATCATGAATATGATGCAATTATAGTAGTCAATAGCGGCCAATAGCGCCGCTATAGCAGCCGCGCGGTGCGGTGCCGGAGCGCTACGCAACAAGCCATAGCGTTGCGGTGTGAGATAGTGGCGCAACGCTTCGTAGCGGTTTTGCGGCTTAGAACCGCTATTTCATTTTAAGAGAAAATACAAAATTGTCCTTGGTTTAAAAGAAAAAACAAGGGTATTTCTGTAGTATGTGGTAGTTGTAAATATAATGATGTGCTGGAGTTTATTCTGTTAAATGGTTCGTTATACATACTTGTTGCTTTCCCTTGTTATAATTATCCTGAAAGCCTAAGCTATTGTGCCAAAGCTTGGTAATAGTTTTATGTCTAACTCTCTTTATCATGCATGATTTGGATGGTTATTTTTTTTGTTCAGCTATTGTTATTGTTATCTATTTACATTTACTTTCTACGAAGTGTCTATATTTCACTAAGAATTGTACTTGGTTGTTTGCAGCGAATTTCAACTCATACATGAGTTATGCTTATATGTGCTATCGGCATCCCAAAGGGCAGAGCTGATACGTGCCACACTATCCACATTGCATGCCTTCTTATCATGGATTCCCTTGGGTTATATATTTGAATCACCATTGGTAGGTTTATTTTTCTGCTCAAAATGAATTTGTTGTTGTTGAACTCACTAACTGAAATCTTATAACTTTTGTCTACACCACAGCTTGAGACACTCCTAAAGTTTTTCCCAGTTCCGGCATATCGAAATCTTACGCTGCAATGTTTAACAGAGGTATGTTCCATCCTTTAAGTTCTGATAATTTACTTGATTTTTTTTATATCAATATTCACTTTTTATGTTTGCAGGTGGCATCCCTTCAATTTGGGAATTTTTATGACGTGCAATATGTCAAGATGTATGGTATATTCATGGGCCAATTGCAGGTGTGTTTGGATCGTTCTCCTTTTTGTAACATGTACTGCATTCCTATTCTATATTTTTATTCATTTTATTTTGGCTACAGCATTTTGACATACTTTGTGATAATGTAATGTTTAATGTAGACCATACTGCCGCCTAACACAAATATCCCTGAGGCATATGCACATGGCAATAGTGAAGAACAAGTAAGTTTTTACTGAAACAGGATGCGTAATTTGCTTAGTTATTTGTAAGTATCTGTCTTACCATGGTTTTTTCCTCTGTTTAGGCATTTATACAGAACCTGGCGCTGTTCTTCACCTCATTTTTTAAGGTTAGATTTTTAAAGTTGTCTTTCATTTTATTTTGCGAATGTATAATAATCCAATGACATGATTGAACTGTGTGTTAGAATGTGGCATTGCTGAGGCTGATGCCTTTAAGCTGCATAGACTATATCATACTTGTGGCTCATTCAATATTAGATCCTGCATTATTGGCTTGCTTGTTGGGTGTTCTGCTCTCTGGCAACAATATTCTGATAGCCTTCCATTAATGCAGGTTCACATCCGCATCCTGGAATCCACTCAAGAGAATATAACAACTTTGCTTTTAGGCCTTGAATATCTTATCAGCATTTCATACGTTGACGATACTGAAGTTTTCAAGGTATGTGCATACTGCATTTGTGTGCCACTCTCTCCTGCTCTAAATAGCCAGATTGATACTGTATCTGGTTTGTTGAAAATAACAGGTCTGTTTGGATTACTGGAATTCCTTGGTATCGGAGCTGTTTGAGCCACATCGAAGTTTGGATAATCCTGCAGCTTCTGCGAACTTGATGGGACTTCAGGTGCTGTGAAACTTACGATATGACTCTCTGAATGTTAAAATCAAGAATTGGCGATTCTCTTTCCCCCTATTAAAACATTTGTCTCACAAGATATGACCTAGCATCTTAATAGAATGCTTCATTTTTTGATGCTGCTCCTTTTGTCCTTAATGTTCACAAGAATGCCACTATCTGTTTAGCATGTTATTATTGGATTAAGAATTAATACTTGGCTGTGAAAGTGACTAATTAAATTAGTAAAATCAATAATCTGACTAGCTGTGATCACAACCATCCTAGTCTCTAAGTTTTGCTTATTTTACTCGCTTTTCCTTGACTTTATCTTTGTTTTTTTGGTTTATATGATCAATTTTAAAGCATGTTCTGTGGTGTTCCTACCACATATCTTCATGTTATATGAAGGATTAGTTTTCAAATTTATGAAGTTCATGGCGAGATACGGTTTTTACCACGACCAGTTGGTCTTAAAGTGAAAATCTTTATTTTTGAACAATTAATTAATTGGCTTTGTTTCATATATATAATTTTCATCTCAGAATCTCTTGTATGCTTCTAGTATATATTCGTTTCTTTTTTCTAACAAAGGTGGCTGTGTATAAATATTGCTGATGTATTTTTCTTAATTGAGTAAGCAGGTATCAGCAATGCTTCCTGGTATGGTTGATGGGCACGGTTCTCAGCTTCTTCAACGTCGGCAGCTTTATGCTGGTCCCATGTCAAAGTTGAGAATGCTTATGATCTGTCGAATGGCTAAACCCGAAGAGGTTCTCATAGTTGAAGATGAAAATGGGAATATCGTCCGTGAAACCTTGAAGGACAATGATGTTCTTGTTCAATATAAGGTTATAAATTGATATCTGAGTTCTGCTAGATTTAAGTGTCTGATATTCATATCTATGTAGATAAAATCTCTAAAAATTACTACCCTTTTGCATATTCTACTTTTATTGTTTGCTCTCAATAAATTCAAATGTGATAAATTTGAGACTCAACATACCAATGTTTACTTGACAGATTATGAGGGAGACTCTTATTTACTTGGCACATCTTGACCATGATGATACTGAAAAGCAGGTATTTGAACCAGAAAACACTGCCCTTTTGTTTTGCTGGAAAGACAATCACATTAAATGGTGTTTTTTTTAATCAGTTCTAAATTTATTGTTGGGAGGCTTGTTCAAAAAAAAATTATTGTTGGGAAGTTTATACTGTTTAAATATGAGACGATTTATTATTTGTCAAATTATGAAACCACAATATCAACTTTCTTTAAATATGGTGTTAATGATCTAATGTTGAATTGAATAACCTAAATATGTAATGTAATATTATATGAACGGATATGTTGTTTCGGTGTAGAGTGTTATGATGCAAAGGCTACCTATCATAAATTTGTCGCACCTTTATTAAATCGTCTCGAATCGTGTAATCTGCAGATGCTGAGGAAATTAAGTAAACAACTCAGTGGTGAGGATTGGACCTGGAACAATTTGAATACACTCTGCTGGGCAATTGGATCTATATCTGGTTCCATGATAGAAGAGCAGGTACTGTAAGCCATATGGTATTGCTTGATTGACTTTATATCCCTACATGCACAGGTTATTTTCAATATTAGGAATTATTAGAGATAAGTTAGTCTAGTTATACAAAGATAGAAAACAGAATTAGTTAGAGTTAGTCAAACAAGTCCTAACAACTTGTAACTAACTTGATGACTCAGCATTGCTCTATATAAGCAATCACTGAGATATATTGTAACTGCATTCAGTTCATAATAACAGAATCAATCTTTTCATCTTCTTCACTCTAACAATGCTCTCTGAAATCTCTGAGTTTCTCTTTTCCTAATAGGAATACGTAGAGCTTTTGATCTGCTGAGGTATTTCCACTATTGGGGTATCCTGCTGTGATAAGATTTGTTAATGTAAATTTTGGAGACAGCCATGTTGACTTCAATGATATCTTGATGGCATTGGAGTATACCTTGAATGTCATATAATGTCTTAGTTAGCAGCAACATCCTCCAATTTAACTTTTAATAGAGTCTCAACTACTCTTTCATGAATTGCTAATCTCTCCATGCATGCATGGCTTCATATTGGCTTGTTTTTGTTTTTTCTAGGACTGATGAATGTGTTGTGTAAATCATTTTCTCAACTGATTCATTCAATTTTTTAACTATCTCTGTAACTCTTTATGCCATTGTTTTATCAGTTTTGGTATTTTATTTCCCTATTTATGTTAGACTTCCTTGATTTGTGACAGGAAAACAGATTTTTGGTTATGGTAATTCGTGATTTATTAAATCTATGTGAAATCACGAAGGGAAAAGATAACAAAGCAGTTATTGCAAGTAATATCATGTAAGAAGTGTTTTTATTTGCAATTTTTTTATTGTTTCATATTGCTATTTTTTAGATATAATATCCAGTTGCTTCGCTTGATAGGTACGTTGTTGGCCAGTATCCCCGATTTTTAAGAGCTCATTGGAAGTTTCTTAAAACTGTTGTGAACAAGTTGTTCGAGTTTATGCATGAGACACATCCTGGAGTTCAGGTTATTTTTTATCCTTTGAAGCTCACTTATTTTCAACTCGTGCATTACCTCTAATGATATTATTTATCGTTAAATTAAATTTTATAACAAACACAGGCTCTGTATATTTTCTCCGTAGCTGGGTTGATTTTCTTGTCTTCCATAATTTGAATATGATTAACCTGAATTTTGACTTGTTATTCATTACGGCTTTCTGAGTTCAGACTTGTTTTTTTTAAATAGTACCTATATAGAAATTTTGACAAGATATGTCACATTCTTTATAGTAGCACCGTAGCCTATTTTACCATCCCAATAAGCTAACTTATAAGTCTGCTGAAGAATGAGCATCTAATTATTTTGTTTTAGTATTCCCTCTGCCCCTAATTTAAGCACATATCGAAAAAATTTGTCTCTAAAAATTGATGAGTTTAATGAAGAAAAAGTCAAATGTTAAAGTATCAATATAACGATTGTACAATTCCCGAGATAAAGTTTCCTCATTAGACTTCTGAAGGGCACTTGTTAGCATTTCCCTTTAGTAATAGTTATACGCAAAATGTAATATCTGCATGGTTCTTTGTGTTATGTATTCAGAAATCATCTGCAATACACTTTAAGTAATGTAATATTGCATTGATAGTCTATATATGATCCTGTTTCATTTGTTTTAGGATATGGCGTGTGACACTTTTTTGAAAATAGTTCAGAAGTGCAAGCGTAAGTTTGTGATCACCCAGGTAATAAGGGCCATAATTTCCTCCCTTTGCCTATCCTCTTGAATTCATATAAAAATAACTAATTTGTGTCCCGCAATTGCTATTTCAGGTTGGCGAAAATGAGCCATTTGTATCTGAACTTCTATCAGGCCTTCCAATCACTATTGCAGATCTTGAACCCCATCAGATACACTCCTTCTATGAATCTGTATGCCTTTTAGATGTCTTAAACTCATTAATTAAAAATTTCATATTCAATTATATATTTTTCGTTTGTCCTATATTTGTTCTTGTAAGTTTTATTGTTGAAAATTGTAGGTTGCTCATATGATTCAAGCAGAGTCTGATTCACAGAAGAGAGATGAATTTCTTCAGCGGTTGATGGAGCTCCCAAATCAGGTCTTTTGCTTGCTTGATAAGTCATTTGCTGAATCACTTTCATTTTATGCATTTGAATTTTGTAAAAAAATTCTGGAAACCAAGTATTATAATTAATGTCTGCAACTTTGGTTTTTACCCCCCTGCAGAAATGGATGGAAATTATAGGCCAGGCACATCAGAATGTTGAATTTTTGAAGGATCAAGATGTAATACGGACAGTGCTTAATATATTGCAGGTATAGTTGTCATTTTTTATGTAATTTTGTGGCATTGCATGCTAAGATGCCATTTGAATTTTGAAATTAATGTTTTATGGTCTGACGGGGTTCAGTAGTGAGAGCTTTTGACAAATCAGTTGCCGATGTTGGCTATGCGAACGGTCAAAGTTTACCATTGTTGACTTGTTCGGGAATTTTTTTTCAGTGTCATTCCTTTTTAGAAATCTTTTGATGTTGTATTTACATAGTTGGTCACAAGCATGTAAAAGGAGTAGGGATGCATTCTCCTCCGTTTAAACTACTATCGTGTGATCTTGGTAACCCTTTGTTAATTGTTCAAACATCTAAGGGAAAGCTGCCTTTATTCAGTCACAGCCTCTGATTTTTTATTGGTTTTTCTATGTTTCGATGTATAACTACGATTATAATCAATGTCAGGTCTTTTGTTTTATTTTGCTGTTCTGTTACTTCACGCTGTTAAATTTGTATTTGAATTCCTCTTAACTGCAGACGAATACAAGTGTTGCATCTTCTTTAGGGACATTTTTCCTGCCTCAAATCACAATGATCTTTTTGGACATGTTGAATGTGTACAGGTGTGTTCTGTTAACTGATAGTTTTTTCATCAGTTATGCTAGTAACAGTTGATACAATCTAAGTAGTTTGATTTGATTCTTCATTTCTGGTATGACATATGCTAAATCAGGTTTTTTGTTTTGCAACAGAATGTACAGTGAGCTTATTTCTAAAAGTATTTTAGAAGGAGGGCCTTATGCATCCAAAACATCCTATGTGAAACTTCTACGGTAAGATTAGTTGAGATTACAGCTGCTTTTAGAAAATATGATTAATGTTCAGTCCCTTTTTACATATTCTTTTTGATGCAGTTCGGTTAAGAGGGAGACACTTAAATTGATTGAGACATTCTTGGATAAGGCTGAAGATCAACCACAGATTGGAAAACAATTTGTGCCGCCAATGATGGATCCTGTTCTGGGAGATTATGCTAGGAATGCTCCTGATGCAAGGGAATCAGAGGTTTTGTCCCTTTTTGCTACAATAGTAAACAAGTATGCTTCTTTCTCCTTTTTTTTATGTTCATTTATTTCCTTGATCGGTATGCTGCTTTGACATCCACATTCTACATGCTTATGTTCTGCTACTTCCTAAGGGTTATATGATATTCATATGTTTCACTCGTTTTCTCTGGCCCCCTCTTACTCCCAGATATAAAGCTACAATGATTGAAGATGTACCTCGCATATTTGAAGCTGTTTTTCAATGCACATTAGAGGTAATTGTGTAGGATATTCAGCTTTGTTGTAAATGTCCTTGTTTGTTGTTGCTGTTGTTGTTAATGTGGTTGTAGCCCTTGTGTTTGATATCCACCTCGGAATCCACTATTCCCCTTGATTTGAATATTTAGTTTTGAAAAATAATATCAGTCTTGTATTGTCTTGTATTTACAAATCAAAATGTAAAATTAAATGTATTTTGATATTAGCATTTAGTTTTGTTTTTACTGGAAATGTATATTTACAGTCAATATTCTGAGTTCATAATTTCAATGATGTAATTTTTAATTACTTGATGACAAATAATTATTGGGTATTTAGCCGGTAAAATATCAACTGAACTATATTTTCTCTTTTTTCTGTTACACAGATGATTACAAAAAACTTTGAAGATTACCCTGAGCACCGGCTTAAGTTCTTCTCTCTTCTCCGCGCCATAGCTACTCATTGTTTTCCTGCACTGATCTGTTTGTCAAGCCAGGTTTTGTTTCTTGCTTTCTCCTTTTCCATGAATCAACAGTGTTTCAGATTTTCTGTGTATGAGATGTTAACTGCATCTGCTTGTCTAATTTTTCAATCTCTGTAGTCTGTGTCTGATATTTTTGGTCATCTGTTTCAGCAATTGAAGCTTGTTATGGATTCAATCATGTGGGCATTTCGGCACACAGAAAGGAATATTGCTGAAACAGGCCTGAACCTGTTGTTGGAGATGCTGAAGAAGTTTCAGGTGTGGTTTCTGTGCTCCTAACCTTGGGGTTTTTCCTGCATACTGTAATTCCTTTTTGTTTTGAAAGAAGGGTTTCTTATCTTTGATGCACTTTCTGTCTTTCTATTAATGATAAATTTTATTTTCCATTCATAACAAAGTTCTTTCCACTCCTGCATGTATCATTTTATTTATTTTGACTGAATGTCTTATTTACAACAGGGCTCAGAGTTCTGTAATCAGTTCTACCGGACATACTTCTTGACAACTGAGAATGAGATATTTGCTGTTTTGACTGATACTTTTCATAAGCCTGGGTTCAAATTACATGTCCTGGTGCTTCAGCATTTGTTTTGTCTGGTACTGTGTCATAGTTATTCTTTGTTTTGTTTTTTTGTTTCTCAATTTAGCAAGAGCACAAATAATTGGTTTGACCTTTCAGCTGGAAACTGGTGTGTTAACTGAGCCCCTTTGGGATGTTGCTACAAGTCCACAGTCATACCCAAATAATGCAGTTTTTGTACGTGAGTATACCATAAAGCTTCTAAGTGCTTCTTTTCCGAACATGACAACAGCTGAGGTAATTAAAGAGAAATTGATTACATTTATTTCCCTCTTGCTAGAACAACTGACTAATTTCATGAAATTTGCAGGTTACCCAATTTGTTAATGGACTATTTGAGTCTACAAATGATCTGTCTACATTTAAAACCCATATACGAGATTTTCTGATACAGTCAAAAGAATTTTCAGCTCAGGTAATGCTTTATTTATTTAATATTGCTACTCAACTTGTGCTAAATTGACGTTCTCTTTTTCGACCAAAGCAAGAAATTGAGAAGTTTGTACAGGCATTTCTATAATGTTGACCAGTACATATTGAAATATATGTTTAATCACATGAATGTTTCTATGATCATTTTAGTAGCTCGTTGCTACAGTTTGATGTTTCTGAGCTCTTTTATGTTCACCTTGTAAATTGTTTGATTGTATTCCTTTGCTACCCATAATACTTCACAAATCTGGTGTTTTTTCAGTCAAAAAAAAATCTGATGTTTGTTCGTCATCTTTTGTACTGCAGGATAACAAAGATCTCTATGCTGAAGAGGCTGCGGCTCAGAGAGAAAGAGAACGGCAAAGAATGCTTTCTATTCCAGGGCTGATTGCCCCAATCGAGTTGCAAGATGAAATGGTGGACTCATAGGTAGGTTAAACAGTGTAGAAATTAATATCAATACCGTGGGCATTTTGGTGTATTTCACAGGCTCCTTCATTCAAAATCAATTAGCAGTGACTTTGAGAATAGATGTAGCTTTTTCCTCCAAGTTTAGTTTTTCCTCTCTTTCCAATATTTTATATTGGGACTGATGTGGCCATGGTTCCTGATTTTCAGAGTTTTAGCTAGCCAGGGGATATAGACTTGTCCATGTGGTGAGTGTAGATTATTGATTTACTAATTGAGGATTATGTTGGGTAATTTTAAGGAATTCATGTAGCCATCTTTGTATTGAACAAAAATGGAAGACTCCTTCGGAGTGATGGTGACTCTTTAGGTGTGACCTAACTTCTGGCGGTTTGTGCAGAAAACCCTTGTGGTTTTATATTTTGTATTTTTTTCCTTCAATTGATTTTTAGGGGTATTGATGTACGGAGTGTACTTACTATATGGTTTCATGAATATTAGTGTTATATATGCCCCATCCCTCCCAATAGAGAGGATATTATTTTACATTTATAATGTCTTCCTTTCTAGCTTCAAATCTCTAGCAATGTTTCTATACATCGTTGAAAACATGAAAATATATTAAGGGAGCCAATTAGCACATCTAATCAGACCAGCTATTGTTGATATGTAAATATAATTTACTTTTGATTGCTTAAACAAGACACTTGTTAGTATTATCCTAAATTTAATACTTCTCTGATCTGACCGTGGGCTACCCTTATTTATAATTTATTTGGATTCATAAGTATGGTTGTGAATTGGCCAGTTTCTTGATTAGTTTATAATAAAATATGGTCATGGTTATGAATTCAAATCCACATAAGTGGTTTATAAATGGATATGGTTTGGTTGGTCTAAGATATCCGACCATACACACCCTTAGCTGTGCATGATATGCAGAAAAGTCAGTTGGTACGAATTAGAAGAGCTTAAAACAATCAGTTAGAGTCTGACTGCCACGGATCAATATAACTGGGCTGTCCTGCACTTATCCCACGAATTTTGGTAAGGAAAATTTACGGGCTCATGTGATCAAATTAAAAAGATGATTTTAGCAAGTAGAATAATAATGTTAAGACTAAGATTAAAACCAAAGGAGTAAGAACCTGCGGATCCCCTTGACGTATTTCCTCTTTATCGAACAAACAATGTAACCTTAATTATTTCAAGGACAAGTAACCTTGAGGATTAGTTTGAAAATGATTTTCAAATGGTAGCAACGGTAAAAGGGCAACCTTGTTCCACTTCTATATTATTCTCACTCCCATACAAAGTATTTCTTTCATCATATGCATTACGATGGTTCTCTCAATCAAAAAATGGTCAACAAGGTAGAGATGCATATCACAAATCCTGGCTGTGTTCAACATCCAAGACTAGCGATTAATCAATCAGTGACAAATCTTTCAAGTTGATCTCCATGTTGGTGTACCCCAATAACCCTAGCAAAAAGCACTTAAAAAACACTCCACTGTACTCTGTGAGGCAAATAATTTACTGATAATATAATAAGAATATTCAAAACGACAATAGTACTTCAGGAGGGTTTGATCCATGCTAATGGTATAGTCTTATTTATTGACACCACACAACAAGTACTCTTCGAACCGGCTGCAGGGCCAGCATGATCATGAAAAAACAAAATGTAATTGAACAGAGAGCAATAAGAAAGATTGAGAGAAAAAATATATATTATAATCTCACCTTGTTATCAACGAAGATACCATGATTTTTATAACCACTGTGCTCTGCTTTACAGCGTTCAATCAGCTGAGGGGAGCAGTCCTTCTTCAGTGTTTCAACATCTCCCTGTATGTTTATAAGTAAAAGCCAATTCATAAACAACAAATAAATTTAATGCAAAAAATATTTAGTGCTTTGTTCCTTGATATCAGGTTTTGCATTTAACAAGTGGTAAGATTTTTAAAAACATCGTTAACCAGCATAAGGCCATTTTTTCCTCTTTAACGCGATATTGGATAACAATGCTTGTGTTCTTTTTCACTCAAATCGTTCCGCTGTATCTTCCTTGATTCAGAGAAAATACACATTTACAGACGGACGGACAGATCAGCACATTTAGAATCAGCACACGGTATCAATGAAGAAGATGAAGGCAAAGGTAACTATTCTGGAAAAGGAGGTGGCAAGCCTCAAAACAGCTCTCTGGGTGATGCAATCTACAGCATTGTTCTTGCTCACTAAGAGCATGCATAGATTAGTTATTGGATGAATTGTATGGAGCTCAAATTTTTCTTAACTAGACCTGAAATTGGATTTATCATCAAGTATAGCTCGGAAGCAAGGTCGTTCTTAAAACAACATCTAGAACACATAAGGGGTCATTATGAGTATCTAGTAATGTCATTTGGGTTAATGAACGCACCTTCTACTTTTCAAGCAATAATTAATGAGATTTTAAGAACCACGTTTAGGATATTTATGTCGATCTTCTTTGGCGATACTTTGATGTATAGTCTAGATTGGGACATACATTAACTGCACTTAGCACAGGTGTTGGAAGTATTAAATAACCAATAGTTGGTCGTGGAGTATTTGGGACATACCATATCCATGATATATATTAAAGGTTGAGCACTCTCTCTAGCACTCACTCTTTTATTGGGTAAAATCATTGTATGTCCCACCACCATATGTGGGTTCCATTTCCAAAGTGTAGGTTCCACATTGATTTCACCTAATAAAAGAGTGAGTGTTAGAGAGAGTGCTCAAAAGAGAGTGTTGCTAGCATTCCTCTAAAGGAAAATCATCAGGACTCTAGCAAGAGAGTTGAACCATTAATCGAGCTCACTGAGGAGAGGGGTTCAAATGGAGTCAAAGGGTACAAGGAGCTTTTGAATTTCTCAAAGGGATGATTACTGTTGCTCCTGTCCTAGCTTTTTCGGACTTCATATAGGAGTTCGCTATTGAAAGTCGCGGTAGGGGTTGGGTGTGTTATGATCTCAAATAACACTAGAATACACACAATAGGCAATAATCGAAATTGAGGAATTTAAGGGACACGTGGCATGTGATCCACACTAGAATACACACATGGCATGCTAACCAAATATTCTTCAACATGCTATAAGAGGCAAAGGAAATGATTGACGGGGTGTCCAGAATTTGATGAAAGTCTCTACTTCCTCCCTTTGGCATTCTTCAGAATGATTTCTTCTTCCTAGGCTTGTTCTTAGATCTATCTTACTTTCAGAACCTTTCCTTTTAATAAGTTGTTCTTATTAGCCGGTACTTGTATCCTTAATCAGTTGTTCCCTTGTACTCATCGTGTGTACCAATGAAAATTGTTTTGAGATTCATTCTTTTGCTTGTGCTAAATTCTGATCATTACAGGGTGCCCTTTTGACACAAAATGGCAGACCTGTAGCATATTAGATTTGGTGAAAGTATAGCTAAATGTGCTTGTAAGAAATAACTTATGGTTGTGGCATTGGCAATTCAACACTAGAGGTCGTACATGATATGCAGAAAAGTCAGTTTGCACGAATCGGAAGAACTTAAAACAATCAGTTAGAGTGTGATTACTCTGCAGATACTTGATCCTGAAAATAAAGTGCAGATGCTATATTTTTCATTTAAGTTTCCCTAAAACTACTCTGTAACGCTGATTATTTCACTAGTTGAGTTGATGTAAGTATCAATACAATTCAGTTTTCTATTCCTTTTCTGGGTCCTATCTAACCTTGATGTAAGTATTAAGCACTGGTTTTATTGCATCCTACACTTCTCCCAAAAAGTTTGGTAAAGAAAATTTACTGGCTCATGTGATCAAATTAAAAGAAAATGATGTTAGCAAGTAGAATAATAAAATGTCAAGACTAAGACAAAAACAAAAGGAGTAAGAACTCGCGGATCCTGTTGACGTATTTCCTCTTTATCGAACAAAAATGTAACCTTAATTATTTCAAGGACAAGTAACCTTGAGGATTAGTTTGAAAATGATTTTCCGGTAGTATGGTAAATGGTAGCAACCTTGTTCGACTTCTATATTATTCTCATTCCTTTACAAAGTATTTCTCTCATCATATGCACTATGGTTCTCTCGATAAAAAAATGGTCAACAAGGTAGAGATGTATATCACAACATGTCCTATCCTGCGTTCAACATCCAAGACTAGCATTTAATAATTTACTGATAAGATAATAAAAATATTCAAAACGACAATAATAATACTTCAGGAGGGTATGTCCAGGCTAACGGTATAGTATAGGAAAAGCCTTTGGATTTGTTTTCTTTTATGTTATAAGCTTGTATGAACAAGTTTACAAACTCGACTTTACGAACTCAACTTTAAAATCAATAGATTATTGGAAAGATCAGTATATAATGCCCTGATGCATGCATTATGCCGTTAGCATGCATCATACATATTACACTGGTCTTTTATTGTTTATATATGAACAAGTTTACAAACTCAACTTTAAAATCATGCAAAATTGAAACTAAAACTTAAACGGAGTGATCACCACTGCAAAAAGAACTAAGAAAAAAGAATATAGAAACAACATAGCAATACACCTTTTTTTGGGGGAGAGGGGGTCCTTTAAGCACATTGGTATCTATGTGGTGATGCGCCATGCTAACAACTCAATCATATAACTAATTCTGTTTAAAATTATGTATGCATGCCTCCAGAGGAAAGTTCACTTGGCTTTTGAGCTTCAAAGATAGCATGATCAACTTGAGGATTGTGACTCCTCTTTACACAGTGGAAATTGCCTGACTCATTTTTCATACAGAGCAGGCCCAGGAACTTAGGCACTCAAAATCCAAAAACAGCCAGCTGAGGATATGTTAATATCATCTATTATCAACTTTGACACAGCCTAGCTCGCCCAGGATTTAGAAGTGATTCTGACATTGTCCAACCCTGCAAGTAAATAGATTTATCATGTATATGCACTAGGCCTCTCTTTGGATCAATCCATTTTAAGAAAAGAGGCCCAATAACTACATGTCTACAAGAAAATTGCTTTTCTGACATTGATAACTTCACAATGACACAAGAAAATTACCTAAAAGCCCCCAACGGTAGTTAACTACCGCTGGGAAAAACAGGCAGCAGTTAACTACCGCTGGCCCCAGCGGTAGTTAACTACTGCTGAATTCATTTCTTCAGTTATTCCTTATTTCTTGTTCCTTATTCATAACAGGCTAGCCACTATGATTTGATAAATAGGCCAATTCCTTATTTCCATAATTCCTTATTTCCATAGATCACTAACCTTTGTTGTCTGCCCTTTCTTCTTCTAACACCCTACGAATTCATGGATCAAAGTTTAAGGTTGTGACTTTTGAGTTTGCGGTGAAGGAAAATGGGTTTTCATGGTTGAGTCAACAAGTTTGATTAGAAAAGGAAAAGGATGTGGTTTGATTGTGACGGTGATATGTTAACTTAGGTGCTTCAGTTACTAGTTTTCTTTTTCAAATTAAATTGAAGATTTTATAAGATCTTCTGTGAGTAGAAAACAGTATAACATCTTAAACTGAAAAATTCAATTTGGATTCTACATCAAAAAAATATAATAAGCAAAATGTGGGGAAATTTATGGGTGAGGTTGAGGAGGTTATTGGTGGCGGTGGTAATTTGCAGTTTGAGAGATAAGGGAAAAGGTTGCCAAGTACAATATCTATGAAAGTGGGTGACCTGCAATTGGAAGAGTGTCTAAGCGAGAGTGGGAAAGCTAAATGAATTCAGCGGTAGTTAACTACCGCTCTGCTGCCTGTTTTTCCCAACGGTAGTTAACTACCGTTGGGGGCTTTTAGGTAATTTTCTTGTATCATTGTGAAGTTATTAATGTCAGAAAAGCAATCTTCTGTCTACAACTACTACAGATATTCAAGGGCCTGCAACACCCTGCCCCAAGGCCCTAATTCTCTCAAGACAATTGCTTTTGTGACATTTAGAAGTTCTTAACAACACAAGTAAATTACTAAAATACCCCCAACGGTATTTAACTACCGTTGGGTTATAACTAGAAACCCAGCGGCAGTTAACTACCGCCGGGTTTTTTGGTCTTTTACTTGTGTTCCCTGGACATTTTGAATGTCAGAAGAGCAACACTATTCTCTCAAAAAATGCCTAGATAATTTCATTCTCTTCCATTCCATTATTTATAACATATTATTTTCCTAAATCTCTTATTTTACCCTACTTCCCTAGTGGTCCTACAGGCTACATCCACTAATTCTATTATATAATTACTCTCTCCTAATTACTCTACTTAGCATATTTAATCATTTTACCACTAGGCCCATCCATATTTCTCCTTTGTATGCACTCCTAACTGGGGTCTGTTACTAACAAAATACAATATTATCCAAGTGTCAGAAAATTGAAGACATTATTCCAAAAATTACATTTCAAAAAAACAACTTATTCAAAGCCAGGTCCACAAATATTTTAGTGTAGACATGTAATATATGATGCAGAACAAACAAGATAGTCTTGCTCCATTACCTGTTCATGGGCTTTATTCTTGAAAAGCCAGTAAGCATTTGTGACAACTTTACAAGAATCAGCAATACAAGCCTCAAGATCAGCAGCTGTGAGCATCACACTTGAATTAAGATCATCCCCTTGCTTCCAAGACGAGACCTTACTTTCATTCAACGACTTTATAAAATTCGAGAGCACGTGAGCCTGGAAAATAAGGTTATTTTAAGTATTTTCCGAAATAAGAACTCCCCAACTGTGCTATAAAGTTGCAAGACAGTCATATCTCACATGGAATGCTGCTTTTAGAATGTCGTCTGACTTCGCCTGATCTTTGAGGACAGCATGGACCTTAGATTTTGAAGGATTATATGTCACAATATACCTCTCCTTCTGCAATCAATTTAAAAGAACGTAAGGATGTATCATACAGAAATGTCAATCAAAGTATAAATATTCAGGATAGTTAAAAATTATTTTGCTCTTAGTAAAGGACATGCATCAAACAAGGGCTCTATGGCAACATATGCACTAGGGCTTTGGAAAGCGTCCTTGATTCTTGATCCTACACAGTCATTTAAAATGAAAAATTCAGTTTTAATTATTCAGACAAAATGGCTGGAGTTGACAAGTAAATTTATTTCAGTCCATTGTAATACCAAGGACAACAGGTCTGTCTTTCCATGGAAAACTAAATATGTCCTCATTCAAATTGCCCTCCCGCAAAGTGGGAACTTGTCCTGAAATGGATTAGTTCAGTTAAAATATGAATGAAGCATATGGCAGAATAGTATATCAGAGAACTTTAGTGCTTGTAGACATTAAAATGACTATGTAAATGAGAACAGATTGCTCAATAATTACGATAAAGATTGACTATTTGATGATGTAAAAAAGATACACAAGTGCAACTACAGAAGTGTTACGATACCTGTCTTGAGGAATGAATCTACCGCCAGAAGTGTTACGACACACACACACACATACATATTGGAAGATATATTATATATTGTGTTGGGATGCTAGTGCCACTACAGAAGTGTTACGATACCTGTCTTGAGGAATGAATCTACCGCCACACTGAATCTTGCAGAGTTAAGTGTGTGCAAAACAACAGATTTTACCTATTGATACAGTAAGCATTATTGTCAAAACCACTGGATTTGATATACAGCTACATACGCATCATAATTAGAAACACAAAACCAAACCTCTTTATAAGAGCTAAGGATATATCCACATGAAAGGAGGGAAAAGGTGGTGATAAGAGACGGATTACTTTTGGCAATCATTATGCTGAACCCAGTACCTAGCTGCAAATTGCAAAAGAGATTCAGTATTTGATTTCATCAAAAGAGGGAAAAGCAAAATTCAAGGTTACCAGCACAAAATTCCTTTATACAAGATTCTAAAGGTATTTAAAAAAGGGAAATGCTAACAGGTGCCCTAAGGGCACTCACTTGTTAAGAAGTTTAAAATGGAAAATTTATCTTGAAAATTGTGCATTCAATACATTGAAACAATAAAAAGTAACTTTTTCTGCCTAAATTTCAGCAATCGTTTCTAATTTAAATCCTTAACAAGTGCCCTTAGGGCACTTGATAGCATGACCCTTTTAAAAAAAACTTGGAGATAAGTTAGTTTAGTGACAAAAAAAGCACAAGCTAAAATATCAAATTGTTTTATGGCAAATAGAAAGCACAATATGTCATACTATAATATACTCCTTCCGTTTCAAAATGAGTGTCGCTTTAGCCAATTGCACACAAATTAAGGAATGGAATAATGTTGTCAAAAGATATGATACTTTTACTAAAATAGCCTCGCTAGTTATTGGTGCATTTGTCATCATTATAAATTAAAGTACAAAATGATAGTTTGAAAGTTGTGTGGATAATAATAATTAAGGGTACTATTGGAAAAAAGTAATTAATAGTACATTGAAAAGTGAGAATGACATTCATTTTGAAACAAATTATTT
>Ga0315915_1000177_pt1 | contig 53984 bp, 33 predicted proteins | sample MpolbnodulesMG_FD_207738 | JGI IMG/M metagenome (GOLD analysis project Ga0315915, IMG submission 207738) | Medicago polymorpha root nodule microbial communities from Los Angeles, California, United States - branched nodules | ecosystem: Host-associated > Plants > Roots > Nodule | place: USA... | reverse complement strand
TTACAATGTCTATTATCAGTTAAAGCTAAGAATTTACAATGTCTAACTAGTATTTAAATACTACCGTCCAGATTACAACATTACCTTGAACCGTTCATCTGGGGTTGGGCTTGTTTCGCCACCCTCATCCCCAAGTCACAACTCAACAAACGTTTGGGCCTGGACCAAAGGGCGGTAACTATGACTCATACTCAATTCACACAAAATTTGAAGATGCAACACTAGTTTAATTTTATTTGGTTAATGATAGTAATCCAAGGGTGAGTCAACTAAAATTTTAGGATCCACTTTTTTCTTTTGTAATCAAGTTATTGGTGCAAAGTATCGACTTTGCCGATAACTAATCTATGTAAGGAAACATGGCTGACCACCTATTGTGGAATTTCCTCTTCCAAACATGTTTTTTCATTATATAAGACTCAAATCTCAGACCTTACTTAAGGGATTTGAGTCCAGTTCTAGTAAGACCGACCATGTAATGTTCGTAAAGACCGACCATGTAATCTAAAATTGTAGAATCTAGGTCCACCAAGAAAAAAATTATTTGCTATTAGTTTTAAATTTTGACAAAGCAAAAAGGTCATGCATGCAGAAAAAAATAATCAAGCAGCCATCTTTCTCCAAATCCTTAGGCCGGCTCATAAGGTAACAAATTTGTCCAAAATTTAATATTGAAAAACAAAAACTAACCTCTAGCCTTCTGTCTTTTGTGCCAAAGGGCTTGACTAAGGAATAAGGAGACCTCCGATTGCTTCTAAGGATACCATTTGTAATAGTGGCAAGAGAATAAGGATGTCCTCCAATCAAATACTGGAAATCAGAGAAGGATTTCCTGTTAATTACGCCTTCTTGACACCCTACTCTTATCATAGCATGGATAACCATGGCATTGTACAAGTTTAAGAAGAATGCGAGCTTCTCGTTTTCTGATAGTTCTAAGAGATCGACCCGCTGCAGATCCTGCGTCATGTTTACATACCTGCATTTTGAAAAATCACTTTAGATAAAGTAATGCTTCTCGTATCATAAGTAAGAAAATCGAGATATCATTCAAGTTAATTTAGGCACTGTTGAAATGAAGTACTACACAGTAGAAAGGAAGGGTTCAATTGCGAGTACTAGGCACCCAGAACCATATTGCTGATGCCAGAAAATTCAGCCATTTTCCTTAAAAAAGAATAGAAGTCTGTCTTACTAGATATGTAAACAGCCCTATACCAGAGGTGGAGGTTCCAATAAGACATAAGAAAGAGAGTTTAGAAGCCAACATATTTCTCAAAATGATCAAAATCAAACATTCATTCCCCAGTTGTGTAGTGAAAACTAATACTGGACAATGTAACTATACATGACACTAACACAAACACACACGCAGTAATTTAAGAAAAAAGAAGTAATTGAATGAAACTAAATGTGGCAAGGTCGTGTCAGAATCAGACAGTGACTTGAGTTCCAAGGTTTCTAGAGAGTTACTTGTGTTGCAAGCTACCTATGGGCTATAGCTGCCACACCATCACTGGCATTATGACAGTTAGGAATTTAGTTAGTAAGCTGTTATTCTCTTCATTTCTTTTCCTTGTATCGTGCACCTTGGCTTGTTTGATACATAGCCGCCTCTGTATCCAAGTTAGAACTAACAGATAAGGATGTGCTTTTGTTAATTTTTCTCCCTTGATTTCATTCATTTGCAGTTCTCATTATGACAGTGGATACGACAGAGACATTAACACGTAGACACCGCTGATAGTTTAAGAAAATAGAAATCATTGATGAAACTACATGCGTCGATGTTGTGTCAGACACTGACTCGTGTTGGTGCTACACAACAATCAATAGGCATGTAGCCCTCTCCAAGGTGACTCCATGACACTGAATTTATTTCTACCATACAATAAGATTTATACCATACCTTCTAAATTCTTCACTTTTGCTGATGGCCACATAATCAACATGTCTCCTATCTTCAGAAGCATAAGACTCAAGAATGGCATACATAATCTTTGTAAGCCTATCACAAACTGCAGCTGCACTTTTCGGTTCACTATCATTTGTAGCACCCCGAAAATTGAAACATTTTGAGATAAACGGTTCATGTTCAAGGAATCGATAGAAGTGATTTCCCTCCTCAAAACCATTTTCCCTACATAATAAAGTTGAGAATGACATGAAAATTAATCAAGGATTATTGCTTAATATTTGTAGCTTTCTTTGGTTTCAAAAGTTATTTTCTTACCCGAAAACAGGATGGATGAAGTGCTTCTTGCATAACTGTTTTCCAACCTCAACAGCCTAAGCATTTGTTTTGGAATGAAAATCATTTAGGCGAAACATGATAGTTAGAGAAACATAATTTGGGAATAATGTTTGAAATTGTAAAACTAATTAACAAATGTAACATATTCAGAATCTAGAAATTATTTCTGTAGTAGATTATTTTTCTAAAATACTAAATACATGAATTGTTTTTTACAATAAGTACCACTAGTTAATTTATTTTTATTTTTTTTGGACAAGGTTAATTTATTATATCTTGGTATGTTTTTTTAGGCAATGTATCTGGTTTTATTGCTTAACTAATACATTCATTAAATAATAATTTTAAAATATCAATACACAAAACCTACAAGTTTAATATAATATGTGTAGAATTATGATTATCTAAAAGGATAGGTATATTAGTTGCAATAGTTGTCATAATTTTTTGAGTTTGATTTGTATAGATTGTCATCGTGTAATTTTGTACATGTATTCAAATATACGTTATCACATCAAATAATGAATATGATAACATATGTGTTTTTAAACATTTTAATTTTTTTGACAATATGTCATTGAATATATGTGTAAAATGAGTTTAATTTTACATTGACATTGCGTACAAATTAAGTTATAATTTTCATTGGATTTTATTATACACGTAGAAATTTTTCACACTGCATCCATTCAAATCACATAAAATAATGTAGAGATATTTTATAAATTAATCTAAGAAAGTGACACTTAATTGTGTGCTTTGGTTGAATACATGTAAACAAAATGTTTTTTCATTGTAGAAACGAATGACAATTTTATTTAGTGAATGAAGTTTTAAGTGTGTGTTTGGTTACACTTTTGGTGGCAAGAGATGCTTGTTTCCAAGTTTGCTTATGCAAAGTTTCCGTGATTTGAAGAAGCTACAAAACGGAGCTTCTAACTTATTGAGGAAATCTCGTCGTAATTTTGTGAAAATGCAGAAATTTCACGGCAAAAATAAACATATGCTTAAATATTTTGCAAACTTGCTATTCAAATTGAATAAACATAGGCTTAAATATTTTATAAAAATATTCATGTATTTTGCAAATTTGCAATTCAAATAAAAAAGAATGATATCAATATCAATGCAGGTTCATTTGAAAAAAGTCATGGTAACAAATGCTCTAAAAACATTGTTTAAAGAACTATTAAAGTTTGAAAATACAAATCAAACACTTTTATCATCATCATAAAAACACTTTTTTTATGCAAAAATTACTTCTTTTAACTCTTTAATCAAATGTAAAAGAGCATCTCTTAACATTTTCTTTTAAAAAAATCAATGCAATTGGAAAGTGTGATTCAAACTTGTATCATTAATGCAATGTAAAGCGCGTGACACATTCAAACTTTTAAAACAATAAACAGTCGTTATCAACATCTACATCATAAATGTTTTCCATTTTCAAGGTGTCAGCTTGTGTATTGAAGAAATTAGAATAGAAATCCTAATTATTTTTTTTCAAAAAAAGAAAAGGCTAAAATTTTGTTTAAATGTTAAGATACATATTAAGAACTAATCTCCGTCAGAAAATTGTGAGGCACACAATGTAAATTATCCTCACTCAATCAAATTTTCTTTTAAAGAGTCAATCAAACATATATCAATTGGACCAAATCCATTGTTGGCACATGGCATATGTTACATTTTGACTAGTTAATATTACACTATATATTCATGTAAGTATAGCGTTTTTTAACGTCAAAAAAAAAATATATATATAGCATTTTCCTATAATTTTTGATAGAATTAGTTTTTCATTTTTTGCTAATGTGTAAAGTAGGACCGTCCATTAAATACTTCCTTTTAAATAAATTTCAATAATACTCCTTTGAACTTTTTCATTACTATCCAAAACAGTCAAATATTATTTTAAGCTAAAAATGATCACTATAATCTTTCAAAATCAAAATGTCAACTAAAATATCTCTCCCTCAAAAAAACAAAAAAAAACTATCTCAAATATTCTAAAATTTACTTTTTAGATTCATTCATTTAATGATGTATGTGGTTCATAATCATTAAATGAATAAACTTAAAAAATAAATTTTGCTTATATTTAAAAACGGAAGGAGAATAATTATTAAAACCATAGAACCAGTCATAAAATAAAATAACTTAAAAATAAAATTAAAAACAAAAACAACAAATTCAAAATAATAAAACAAAAATGCAAAAACAGAACACACCTTATGATGAACATAACCATGGTTTCTCACAAGAAGCTGAACCAATTCACTTCCATCAAAACAATTCCTCACAATCTTCATCTTCATCAACCGATCTTGAATCGGTAATCTCTGTCTCAACACTCTCACTACCTTCACTATCTCATCCTCCTTCTCCACCTCCACCAGCTCATCAAATCCATACTCCGGTGCCACCGGAACATCACCGGAAAATTTTCCATTCGCAATTTCGATCAATTTCCTCTCCAATTCACTGCCTTCGTTCTTCCTCATCGCGTTTAATTCCACTAATCCACCGATTAGCTTGTCGTTGAAGAAAATCATTGGAACAGTTGAATTTGAATTTCCAGTTCTTTGGTTCAACTCTTTTTCTCTCTCTGTGTATACATCAATGTTGATTTCGATGAATTTCAATCCTCTTTCCTTAAAGAATCTTCGAACTGCAGAACAGTCTCTGCAGTTCGATTTTGAAAACATTGTAATATGTACTTTCCCCAACGACAGTTTGTCGTTGGGGAAAGCAGTAGTTACTACTACTTTTAAACCGGAGAGATTGAACTCTGTCACATCGTTAAACTCATTAAACGACAATTCATTTTTGTCGTCGATTGAGTTTTTTAACGATGTGATGGTTCGTGAGATTGCTGATGACAGATCATTACTGCGCTGTCGGAAAAATGTTTTGAGTGTTGATGGAAATGGAATTGTTTCGTTTGGGGGGTGTGAATTTGAAATAGGGGGTGTTGGTTTTGGGAGAAGTGAATGAGGTTGTATAAGTGAAAGTGTTTTTTTTGTAACAGTTATGTTACCGTTGGTGTTGTTTTCGGTAGAAACAATGTTTTGAGTTGTTTTTGTTGTTGGGTTTGGGTGGTGTTGTTCTAAATCAAAACCCATTTTTATGTTTGAAGAAGAAAATGGAAGAGGAATGAGATTGAGGAAGAGTGAAATGAAATGAAGATGAAAATGGGGTATTTAATGTGATGGATTTGATTGATTAAGTCCAAAAATGGTAATTAGGTGAATCATGGTGATGAAAGAATGGGATATGGATTATGGATATTGACAAAGTAGAGGGGAGTATACGAGGAAGGAGTCAGATGATGGATACGACGGACGTGGGTTTATGCTACTACTACTTGTTCTTCCATAGGAAAAAATGTATATTATAATTTTTCAAATTACAATAGGTATTATTACTAGTAAATTGGCTCCTAATCACGTGAGATGTGAGATATATGGATGGTGTAATAATAATACTAATATATTTAAATTAAAGATCAAATGGGTAGGATTTATTTTGACAAAAAAATGAGGTAGGATTTATGAATAAGATATAACTTAAATAAAAATGTTTAAATTGTTAGATCAGAAAACGTGATTGAAGTTTAAATATAGACTTTTTTTTTGGGTGTTGTCAGAGCTTGAACTCTGAACCTTGCATATATTGTCCATTGTCCTTACCAACTGAACTAAGCTGACAGAGACATGTATAAGTTTTTCTTACTATTATGATTTTGTTTATCTATAAAAAAAAAATATATTGATGGTATTGTGTTTTGTAGTGGTAAAAAAAACAAGTGTTAGATCAAGAAATTTCAGGTTCTAGCCCCAGTTAAAGTGTTTTTGAAATAAGGTAAGGATAAATCTTTTTTGACCAGATATTATGTGGTCTAAGTCAGGTACTATTCTCCCATCCTTAATTTTTGTCAAAAAATAGATAATACTTTGTTAAAAAATAAAAGTTACACTTTTGTAAAAAATAAATTAAAAAATTTCGGAGAAACATATTTATTTCTTTTGTTTTTTTGTTCAAAAGAAATATATATAATGTAAATGTGACATAATTGTGAAATTATTTATAATTAATGTTTGACTTCTTTTGGCTACCATGTCATGTTTGACTTTAGGTAAAAAAAATTCGCTTCACATAGGGATGGCAATTGGACCCATACCCTATTGGCACCTGCAAAAAATACCTGTTATGGGTAGGGTAAAACCCTACTTTAATGGGTATGGGCTTGACTATGGGTAATTACCCGCAAATTTAAATGGGGATGGACACGGGTATAGGTACTATACTACCCAGCCCCGCAACCCGCATATATGTATTTATATAATATGATAAATAATTTATTTATTTTCGGTGTACACTTAATTAATTAATTTAATATAATATGATAAATAATTTATTTATTTTTGGTGTACATTTAATTAATTTATTTAACTATTTAAGCCTAAACCTAAACCTAAAACAACTTAATACAGTAACCCTACCCCTCCTGCTTAGAGGTGTCAAATGGGTTGGCCCGGCCCGGGCCCAACAGGCCCGACTACATAAATGGGTCAGCCCGACCCGACTTAATTTATAATTGGGCTGCATATTCTAGAGTCGGGCCCGACCTGTGTGGGCCATGGGCCAGCCCGGCCCGACCCGTTTATTTTTTACTTTTAAAATTTATTCACTTTTTTTTATATATCTTTTATATATTAGTCACTCACCACTATTTTTTTCCTAAAATATGATCGGATGAACATAAAAGTGTAATTAATTTTTACATTAACATTGAATATTAATGAAACTCTATATTATTCATTCAATTAAATCAAATTAATAGTTTATAAATTTTAAAATTTTAAAACTTTAAGGTCTATGAATGCCTAAAATATTGAATTTATAAGAGAGGTGACTAACCTTATATCTTAAAAATTTAAATGGAGATATAGTGTCTCTTTCTTTTATGATCCGAAACAATGTCTCATTGTTTTCTCAAGCCTTTCAGACTCCCCAACATAAAAGATCTCATTTTCAATTTCATCTTAAGTCTCCGAATTTATTAGGCCAAAGTTGTGCTAGAGTATCTAAATCTAAATTCTCCATTTCTTGTTACAAACAAAAACAAGAGTTTTTAATTTATTTTTCAATGCATAATTAATAATCTAAATAATAAATATAATTAAATGAAAACAAAAAGATTTTTCTACTTCACCTTGAAAATTTCTGGTTATAATCAAATTTCATTAAAATTTATTGATAATACTAATACTATCATTGTGCATCTAATTTTTAGAAACCCATTTTCATCTATAACTCGAAATCTTCATATGTTCTCTCAAAAACATTCATGGATGTACGATCAATCAAAATGAAATTATGCTTTTTCCATGTTTATTTTATGAGTTTTTATGTTTTTTCTTCAAATTCCTTTTGCGTTTTGTGTTTGGAAATTGTTCTTCCATTCTCTTTGATTTCATATTTTTTTCTTCAATTTTAGAGATGTAGTGTAAAATGGGCTTACGTATTTTTTTCTTCAGTTTAGAGGTTTACATGAGTTGATTTGTTTACATTATAGCGAATGGTAATATGAGTTTACCGACATGTACATAAACTCAGATTATATGACTTAATTTTAAGTAGACTTATTTTATTTTATTTTTTGGTAGATAGACGAAATGACAAAGCCATTATAAACCTACACACATAAGTGGAGGTATCGGGGTTCGAACCCCGGTCATGATGTCCGACCTAACAATATCAGCATTTTGCCAGTTGATCTAGGACATGTGGACTAAGTAGACTTATTTCATTGGATAATACAATGGATAATCTATTTTATTATAAAGATATTTTAGTTTTTTTTTTTCTTTCTTCGGGTGTAAGAGATCAAACAAAAAGCTCAAATGTAAACACTTATCCTTGTCAATTTAGAGTGTTAATTGGTTGATTCATACGCGCAATTAGAATGATATACCCAACGTGTGATCCACCAGAAAAGGGACATAACAAAGTAGTACAATAACGGATTCACCAACCGATTATGCTGGCCGGAGACAGCACCTAACAACACTTTCATGATCACTTTAGGACACTTTAAACTTGTTTCATGATTTTTTACCAAAAACACGAAGTTATTTTATGGTTTTAAAGTGACGAATATACCCTTTGGCGTAGTGAACCAATTGTCACTATGTGAAAGAAAGTATTGTATGTGACAAGGGTATGTTTGAAATTTTGTTATCATGGAATGTGGCGATAATCTAGGCCATTAAACTGATTGATTGTGTTGTTGGAGTATTGACAAGGGCAAAGGGTCAACTAAATTCTCACAAAACCGGCAAGGGTCAAAGTGATAGTTACCCAAATTGCATTTGTTTGGGTCCAAGTGGGAGCCTTATATGAAATTAGGACAATTTCCATCTTCTTTCCTTTTTCTTAATCTCAATTAGCCACAATCAAAGGTCAGCACACAGTTTGGGGAATTGGCACTGAAAAACGTCTCAATTTTTATTTTTTCCTTTCAAGATACTACTTAGATAAGTTTGGAGATTTTGGATGCTAATCAGAGTTAAAATAAACATCAAGACTTGTAGAATATTTATAAATATTTTACTCATTATCTATAATGAAGTCCTAATATTAGTGATATGAGTTGAACTTACCATTTTATAGAGTATGAGTCAACTCTTTATCAATTGGATAGCTTAGGTTGACAAAAGTATGTAATCTCTCGATTTCATTTTAAAAAAATCTTTTTTTCAAAGGAAATAAATCTTTTTGTAATTTACTAGAAATTTTAGGCATGTGTTGGAGTTTCATAAAAATGTGTTTAGAATTTGTTTGTAAGCAGCAAAATATTGATTTTTATTAAAACGAGAAAAACATTGATTTTTTATTAGAACAAGAGAAAAATATTGCTTTTTAATAAATATATATAATCATATGTGGTTAGTCGATTAATTTTTATTGTATTTAAATAACATTGTGATAAAAATATATTTAATCGTGATTTTTTAGGTTAATAGTGATTTATATTATAAGTAAAAGGATATATCTCCTCAAAAAAAGTGAAAGGATATATAGTAAGGACAATTGACATATTTTTATTGCTCTTATAATACGACATATTTATCCAATTGTTTTATATTATTTTTTGTTTTAAGTTTCAACAACAACAAATTTGTATTTTAATTCCGATTCATCTAATTAAATTCTCCTTTGTTGGAAGCTGATTCCGTAAAACATACTACACAAAAACTGAGACCTTTAAAGGAATCTTCTTAAGCCAAATATTATCCGCCATAAAAGGTTAACTAGGCACATCAAAAACTACTAGAAATTACTAAGTGTTTGTGACTGAATATAGTTTAATAGGATCTAAAAGTCATGGCCACTTATCCACCACATTAACCTGCAAACAAATATTGTGAAGCATATCAAAACACTCCCCAATCAACTCATCCCCCCACACAACACAACATCCTCCTCCACTTTCAAGCCCACCCCCCCATCCTAAATGACGCATCTCGGCAACCATTGACATCATGTTTTCTACTGGCTCATATAGATTATTAAATCTCACCCTTAAAGGAATAACACCCACCCACGAGTCCAATCAAACATACGCATTAACTTCATCACCAACTACCATTCGTATGTTATTGTCAACCCAGCTATTGACGCTCAACGCATGCCCCCCAATGAATCTTCCACACATCTTTCCACCACACAAAACCATCTCTCCCAACCTCATGCCACCACCTCATAATGAGCTACTAACACTTTAAACCATAACCCTATGCTATCTACATGCATCATCCAACACCGTTCATCCACATGCACCGAGTTGAATTCCCACATCCTCCTAAACCCCAATCACCTTTTTCTTTATATGAACATGTAAGGTCCCAATTGACCCACAAAATTTACATGCCCCTCCTCCCCCCACCCAAAAAAAACATTTAAATATAGATTCTATAAAAGAGATGATACTTGTGGGTACCTTGAAGAATGAAAGAAAGTAGACCGGTATAGAAGATGGGACAAATTTAAGAAGAATCAAGTGGTCTCCCATCGACACATTTTTATTTTTTTTCCAACTTGACAGTCTATTTTTAATACAGTCTGTCAACGGAACTAAAAAATTCAACCGCCTTGCATCACCCACTACAGACAACCCAAGATACACAAAAGGGATTGATCCAGTTTTACAATTCAAAACCATTGCTGCATCAGCCAACCAAGAATCATCCACATGCGCTCCAGACAACATACTAAAATATGACAAAATATAATTTATTAATATATACACTATTTATATTATATTTATAGAATATTAACTTAATAATATTAATAAATTAATAGAAATAAAATTTTAACCTGACTCTCATCTTTGTGTTAGTTATTACGGGATGGAGGAAATAATTGATCATCTTATTTTTGTGCTGCAATTATTTCGATAGTCTTTGGACTCTTATTCGCACTTGGATCTGTATTTTTTTTTGTTGACTCATCTCGTGTATCGGATCACTTTTTGCAGTTTTGACATATAGGCGGGTTCTCCGTAACTTTTTGGTCTTCTTTATACCAAGTTTGGTTTGCTTGTGGTTGGGTGATTTGGAAAGAAGTGAATAATAGGATTTCTAATCACAAGAAAGATCAATTGCATCATTTGTTAGACAAGATTAACCTCGTTTATTTTTTGTGGTTCAAAGCAAACTAACATTCTTTTACTTTCGATTATCATACTTGGTGGCTAAAAGATATCTAAAAGTCTAACTTAGAGCCATGAAGATTCAACAAATTTTACGTTAATTTGAGAGAAATATGAGATTAAATGTTTTTAAATTTTATTTCTTCATTTTACAAGATTAATATTTTAAAATTTTAAGGATACATCTGATCTGATTCTCGAAAAAGATAATAAGCAATGATAGAAAATTATGGAGTTAATATTCTTAGCATAATAATAGAAATTTTTCAGAGCATAATAGGTGTGTAGATTTATGGATTGTTGATTTTATCCCTTTAGATAACTCAAATCTAAGATGCATTTTCTTTCAAACGCTCCATAGTGAGATAATGAATTTATTTCCTTTGAACAATATTACAATGGGATAGACCTTAAAAAATTGGTCAAAATTCATCTTGTACAATGTATATATGTATACATGAGTAGGGGAAATGAATAAATAAAAATTACCTACATGAATCAATGGTAAAGAGTGACAAAATTTCCTATGATTTTCCTATTTACACAAAAGAATAAACAGATTTGGCATCCTATTCACTCATGACATAGGAATAATTTGTATCAACAATGTCCCTTTAATGGCTCAACCTTGCCCAGTGTGTGTGAGACAGTACAAATACAAAGTACAAACCATTTCTTGGAGACACATTAATTTATTATATTCTAACTCAATTCTCATCCAAAATTCTGGGATTTCCTTGTCTTAGGTGTATAGACTCACTCTTAATTTTAATCAAATTGGCCTTGTCTATAATTGAGTCTTCAACTATGAAGCACATATACAGACACAGACACCGGACACGACACAGACACTGACACGCCAAAACAGCTAATAATTTGAAAAAATCACATAATTAAGTATAATTACAAGTGTCGGTGTCGTGCAGTGTCGGACACAACACCGGGACACACCTAATCCGATAAGTGTCCTTGCTAGTAGCCTATACAACCCTTAAGCAACTCATGTTCCCAGTTAAGTCCTCTTCAGATAGTTGGACCCCTCCATTTATTGATAATGTGTCTGAAGCAAGTTCTCAGGTGGACTTGCAAGATTCCTTGAGTAGGTTAACATTTGACAGCCGCTGCACCGTTGTATTTGGATTTGATCCTAATTGCCTACCAAACAAGTTTAGTGAGGTTAGAGAAATTGCTTATCAAAAATCTTAGTGTGATAGAGGAAGTTATTTATGCAGGCTGCAAAAATGGCTGAATGTTAGTCAAGAGAAAAATGAGAGTATAACATTTCTAGGTTAAGGGAAGCGGAGAAAATCTTGATCAATTCTTGTATGAAAGTATAACATTTTCCAAACAAAGTCAAAAATAAGTGCGGCACCATTGAAGAAATGAACGAAAGTTATGGGCGAAGATCATAGTTTCATTCTAATGAAGATGGTAGCAGCTGATTTGTTATGGAAATTTCGCATACAAGTGGTGGAAGGTCATGCCATAACCCCAAAACTTTCTATTATTCTTCGCATGAAACATGGTTTGAAGGTTAAAGTCACTAAAAGATGCATTTGACAGAAGTCACTCTGAATGATCGGTGATATAGAATTTTTCCTTGAACCTATTTGTCATTGTTTCTCTGTGTGTCATGGTTAAATATTTATTGTTAAGCTCTAGTGATGTTATTTTATTTGGTATTTTAGATTATAGAAACATTCAATTTTGAAAAGCATGTTTTAATGTGATAAACTGCTAACTGATTTAGGGTGAACTGTTGATATATTTTGAGATGTTGTTATCAAAATGTCTCTGCAAATGTTTCTTGTATAACAAGTAACTACTAATGTTTCACCAAAGAGGTATGATACTTGGGATAAGGTTCTTTTCCCTAAATCTGATAGCAAATAAATAAAATAATAAATATAATGCTAAAATATCAGACCTTGAGAAGTTTAAATGTTAATATTGAGGTACTATCAATTTTCATCATTATAGAATCCAAAGTTTAGCCAATTCTTCACTTTTGATTAATCTTGATTCAAGAACAAGTTCAATGTTAAGTACAAACCACACACCCTAGCATCAAATTTTAACCAGCTTTTCTCAAAAAGTACTGTGTGTGGACATGGACTGGTTAACATAATCAAAAACTTGGAATGTGTTAGGGCAGAAATATGATTTTGCAGCTTGATGAAGAACTGGAATGTGTGTGTATAGTTTTTCATAGAGCTCATTTTCTTGGAGGATGTGTGTTGATTCTGTCACCACCATTTTGGAGTGAGAAGTACTCAATACAATGACATATTTTCTCACGAATGAGTCGCGAACATTAAGCCAATTAACTAAATCTTGTATTGGCCAGAAACCACACCGACACGACACCGGCACATATAATTACACTGAATTATGTAATTTTCTCAAATTATTAGCGATGTCGGTGTGTCAGTGGCCGTATCGTGTCTGTGTCCGTATCCGTGCTTTATAGTTGTCCAATTTCATTTTTCTCTGGGAATAGTCCCCAACTAATAGCCAAAATCCTCAGATAATATAATGTACGAGTCAGGATTAAAACCCTACACACATGGTTCAAATCCTAATTCAACAAAATTTGTGACAGAGCTTGATAAAAATTAGGTGCATTTTCAGAGCAGTACTATGGTATGTGACTGTGACAGGAATATTAAGAAGACAGTGTTCACACCTTTTTGAGGCAACATATTTTAGCACAAGATGTAAGCACTGCATAGTACTAGTCGATTTTATAAAAACAAACAAATTTTCATAATTTATTTTGTTTTGTTCTCTACATTAACACAACAGTCATGAACCATCTGTATTAAACTAAACATAATGATTAATTCCTACCTTCAACTACCTACTTAAATGTCATGCATCTAACTGAATCTAATTTCTGTTTTAAGATTGAATCTTAAAAGAATGTCATACACCTAACATTCTCTACACTGAGGAGAATAAAGCAAGTCAATTAAGTTTGCATTTAAAGGTGTGAAATGGTTCATTCTCATAATGCACTAAAGGCTATATAAGTGTAAAGCATGTACACAATTTATAAGCATGCATCAAAGACACATGCAATTTGAAAACACATACTTTAGTAAATCTACAATGTCCATAATTCAGTGTATTGGAGGATTTGTTGCCATCCTAATCTTCCTATACATCTACTACTGGAGACGCAATAGAGATGAAAGTGTACCAATTAATTTGCCAATAATTGGTATGCTGCCTTCGCTTTTGCGTCACCTGTCCAATTTCCATGATCATACAACCTTAATTTTGAAACATCATGGAGGAACGTTTCAATTTGAAGGAGCCTGGTTCACAAACACAAGCTTTATCGGTACCAGTGATCCAATGAATGTTGATCACATCGCAAGCAAGAATTTTGGCAACTACGGAAGGGGGTCCAACTTCAAAGAAATTTTTGATTTTTTTGGAGATGGTATTTTAAATTCTAATTCCCACGTATGGAAACAACAGCGGACGATGTTTCATTCATTTCTCAAAAGGAAAACCTTCAAGAACTTTTTCCAACAAACTATGAAGAAAAAGGTGGAGAAGTGCCTACTACCATTTCTTAATGATGTATGTGAAGTAGGTGCTCATGTGGACTTGGAGGATGCCTTAAGTAGGTTCACCTTTGATAGCATCTGCACTATTGCATTTGGATTTGATCCTAATTGTCTTCCAAACAAGTTTAATGAGCTAAGAGAAATTGCTTATCAAAAATCTCTTCCTGTGATAGATGAGGTGATAATTTACCGGCACTTCATACCACGTTGTCTATGGAAGCTGCAAAAATGGCTCAACGTTGGTCAAGAAAGGAAGCTAAGGGAAGCCGAAGAAAATCTTGACAGTTTCTTGTACGAAAGTATTACATTTTCCAAGCAAGAGCAAAGCAAGTGCAGCAGCAGTGAAGAGATGGATGACTTCGTAAAAGCACTAATGAAGGAAGGATCTGCAAAGGGGGAAATGGATGAGAAGTATCTTAGAGACAATGTACTCACTCTCTTTTTAGCAGGAAATGGCCCAGTTACTTCAGGTCTCAGTTGGTTTTTCTGGCTTGTTTCAACTCATCCTATTGTGGAAGCCAAAATTATTCAAGAAATCAAAGATAACTGGCCCACACAAGAGGAGAATCAGACTCCTTTGAGAGATGTCGATCTTGATAATCTAGTGTACCTCCATGGAGCTATATGTGAAGCCTTGAGGCTTTATCCTCCGGTACCTTTTGAGCATATATGTGCAATCAAATCCGATATACTACCTAGTGGAGAGCATGTTAGTCCAAACACAAGGTTACTGTACTCTTTGTACGCTATGGGAAGGATGGAACAAATATGGGGAGAAGACTGCATGGAGTTTAAGCCTGAGAGATGGGTATCAGAGAGAGGAAACACTATACATGTACCGTCTTACAAGTTCATAGCTTTCAATACAGGACCTAGAAGTTGTATAGGTAAGGATATTAGCTTCATTCAAATGAAGATGGTCGCAGCTGCTTTGTTACCGAAGTTTCACATAAAGGTGGTGGAAGGTCACCCTTTAACCCCGAAGCTTTCTTTTGTTCTTCACATGAAACATGGCTTGAAGGTTAAAGTCACTAAAAGATGCATTTGATTGAAGTCTCTCCGAGCGATCGGTGATATATGTTTTCTCCTATAACCTATTAGTCATTGTTGCTCTTTGTCTTTGTCAGACATTGTTATGGTCTAGTTATGTTATTCTCTATTTTAGCAATTATATGTCAATGTAATAATCTGCTTTAAGTTGAACTACTTTTATATTTTGAAGTTATTGGAGATGAACTCTCCCAGCAACAATAACATCATATATGTTTCTGCAAATGATTAATGTATTCAGTTATGCTATATGTCACGAAAGCCTTGCACATGAATTTTACGAACTCTCTTTATTTCCTCAAACATTTCAAATAATAGAACCACTATTAGTATATATCTATTACTCGACAAATATCTTGATGTTATAGCTTCAGATATTTAAGATCCTGTAATCTGTCTCGTGCGCATAGATGTGAAGGTGACGCGCCTATACTAATTGAAAGCGATTAAGTGCAATTTCAGAGCATTACTCTAGCATGTGACTGTGACAGGAAGTTTAAGAAGATAGTGTTCAGACTTCAGACCTTTTTGAGGCAATATATTTAAGCACAAATTGTAACTGCTGCATAGTACAAGTGGTTTTTATGAAAACAAACAAATTTTCATTATTTTTTTTATTTTGTTCTCTTTTAACCACCCATGAACCATAATTACTGGACCATCAATGATCAACCATCTATACTAAACTAGACATAATAATTTAAAGCTGTTAAATGGTTAATTCTCTTCATGCACTAAAGAGTATGTAAGTGTAAAGCATGTACATATTTTAATATGATATCCTCTACTTTCTGTGCATGTATGTGCGTGATTCAGTGTATTGTAGGATTTGTAGCCATCCTCTTCTTCATATACATCAACTACTGGAGTCGAAATAGAGATGAAATTATGCCGAAATGGCCAATAATTGGTATGCTACCGATGTTTTTGAGTCATCTATCCAATTTACATGATTATGCAACCTTTGTTTTTAAGCATCATGGAGGAACTTTTCGATTCGAAGGGCCCTGATACACAAACACAAGCTTTATCGCGACCACTGATCCAATGAATGTTGACCACATCAGAAGCAAGAATTTTGGTAATTACAGGACATGGCCTAACTTCCAAGAAATTTTTGAAGTTTTTGGTGGTAGTATTTAAAATTCTGATTCCAATGAATGGAAACAAGAGAGGATAATGATTCATTCATTCCTCAAAAGGAAAAGCTTCAAGAACTTCTTCCAACAAACCATTCAGAAGAAGCTGGAGAACTGCCTACTATAACTTCTGAAATAGGAGCTCAACTGACTTGGAATATGATAAGTGCCAGAAAGTAGTTAATTACACAGAATATTTTAGGCACATTTGTTACTCGTTTTACAAGTTATTTAGGGAAAAGCCAAGAAAATATGAATAATTCCCCAATTATGCTTTTTGTACCTTACTCTACCCATTTGTGTCGGAATTGAATGTCAAGACACTAATCAAGAAAGAAAAACAGAAATTGTGCAAAGGTCAACTCGCCACGGCATGCCAGTGGTGAGCCCATGGCGAGCTTAGGCAGGGAGCACCAGTTCAACTCGCCTCCAATGTGCTATGACGAGTGAAAGGTGAGCAAATGTGCCATGGCGAGTCCAAGGCGAGTAGATGGCGAGAAGGAACAGAGTCAAGGTTCAGGGGAATCAGATTTTGCCATGGCGAGCAAAAGCCTTGCCTGGCGAGTTAAGGCGGCCTAATCTCCTCAAAGCTAACGTGGCAAAAACCCATTGGGGAAGCAATGCCAACTCGCCATGGCGAGCATATCTCGCCTGGCGAGTTCATCAGATTCTGCAGAGGTATATAAGCCATTTCTTTCATTTCAGAAACAATCTTATCATCATTTTAGAGAGAGAATATGGCGAAAATTAGGGTTCTTCATAGAGCAAGAGTGTTTGAGTGTGGATTCACTAAGAATCTTTGAGAAATCAAGACTTAGCCATGGATCTTCATCTTTTCTTCCACTTTTGTAATGTTATCATGACAATGATCAACTAAATCTCCTTTGTTGGGATTAGAGGTACTTGATCAAGCTTAGATGTACTCTTTTGATCTTTTAAATATATGATTCTAGTAATTTATATGATATTGAGTTTATTCTTGCATTTCATTCTTATATTTGATTTAAATGCTATTGAGAAATACTTTTGAATATAGGTTTAGAATATTCATCTATCAAAACAATGATTCTAGACATAGGATTGATGTTTTGATAATCACACAAAGCATCAGAACTTAAAGCTATCGGATCGTTTAATAGATTGAGAAATCGTCGATTATACGATATGATTGATCTCACAATATCATTTAGACATAAATGATGTTGTTGTGTGATACGTGATAATATTGATAAAAAGCTAGAATCCGTATATGTGATTATCAGATTATATTCGATGCTTGATTGACGAACTCTAATCCCAACGCTTTTACGCCTTATTACTCTCCGTTTTATTTCTGCATTTTATTTCACGTAGTTTTTATAGCAAACAATCAATTAAACCCTAATTTAAAATACAGTTTATGGTATCGCACGAGTCCCTGAGGAGACGATATACAAATACTTACTTTTGATTGATAGAAAAATACTACATCAAAATATGCCTTGAATAGGTTCACCTTCGACAACACCTGCACTGTTGCATTTTCATTTGATCCTAATTGCCTTCCAAAGAAGTTTAGTCAGCTTAGATAAATCGCTTATCAAAAATCTTTTACGGTGATGGATGAAGTGACCGATTCTTGTCTATGGAAGCTACAGTAATGGATCCATGTTAAGAAAGTATCGACTGATTCTTGTACGAACGTATAAGTGCATACTTCAAATGTCAAATATAAGAATGAAAGAAGGATATGGAATGGCGAAAATAGATACACTGCACTCACTATCAGGTCTCAGTTGGTTTTTCTTGCAGGTTTCAATTCATCCTGTTGTGGAAGCCAAATTATTGAAGAGATCAAAGATAATTGGATGACACGAGAGGAGAACCAGATTACTTCAAGGGAAGAGGATTTTAATAAGCTAGTTTACCTCCATGGAGCTATATGTGAAGCACTAAGGCTTTACCCTCTTGGCTCAAATAAAAAGCAAAGATGACATCTTTGATACATGTATATGCAGGAAGAAGTATACTAGACTATCAAAAAAAATAAATAAATAAAACTCGGCATTCAATCCAAGGACCGTACACTATTTCATTCTTATAAGCAACCTAAAGAAATCTGAACGACCCCTATTATGTGAGTTCAATTACATTCCACCATATGGAGCATGTTTCCAGCACACCAAAATCCACAAAACTCCCATTAAATTATATGTTTTGAAATCCTAAACAAGCCAACAAATTTAAACACCATCGATGAAATTAAAATTCAAAACATTTGATTTTAGCCTTTAGCCAATTCAAAGAAGTGTTCTTGATAAAAGATATTTGATTATTTGGCTTTGATATGTGATTAAATTATGTGTGATTGCTTGATGGCTAAATTGCAGTTTGACAAAAATGTAATAATTGGCTTAGTGTTTGCTTTTTCAGGAAAGAAATTGAGTCTCTCCCTTAATATGCATGTAATAATCTTGAGCATTATAACATGAAGAGTTATACATATTAATAGACCTTCTGTGACTCATTATCGATATGCCAATCTCAAAGGTAACTTATTGATACACCAAACTTTAAATTATGATAGAGCAAACAAGCATATAAACTTTAAAGAATGGAAAATAATATATAATAGATTTGCCTAATGCACACAAGTAAATTAATACACTGCACCATGACTAAATATATTTTTTATTATTGAATTAATAAATCACATCATATCACGTTTAATTTAATGGTAAGGTTTATTGATCCAATGATGAAAACAAATTTGTGAATGATGCAAAATATATCTCACTTATACATCATAGAATTGACCATTTACAAGGAGAACGGGGAAGGAGAGAGAGATATGTTGGGGAAATAATGATGAAGGAAAAGAAATATGGATATTATTATCTTTCAATTTATCGTTCATCGATTTTGATTTTATTTTATTAAGTTAACGTTTTGGTTAACGATAAGGACAAAAGTGACTAACAAGGTGAATAGTGGAAAATGTAATTAGGTTTTTTTGTCTTAGTCAAGATTAATGTGACCAAAATGGTAGTTTGTCCATTTTTCAAAATTTAGATATAAACAAATACTTATGACATGAACAAAGGTCACATGTATTTAAGTCGGATCCATTATTACTACTAGATTTTCCTTCTTGTATATCTTTGGTGAATATTTCAAATGATGTTTACTTTGACAATGTTTTTAGCTAGTCACTTTCATGGCATGTTCATTTAGGGTAACTAAGTGATGTCATTTGATGTTGTCTTGTTTGATGTCCTTGATTACGTTGATCAAAATCACATTGGAAGACAAAAAAACCTATATTGGGTTCTGCCATTTTACATAAGGTCCAGTACATTTCACATGATCACATGCAGTGACATGCTCATGCTTTAATTATGGACACCCTAAAAAATCTTTGAAAATATATATGCTATGTTACAAATAGAATAGAATGCCAACTGAAAAGTAGATTTGGAGCATCAAACTTTTGTCTTGAACAGAATTGGCTTGCTTAATATATATAGTTCATAAAACTCCCCAATAAACCATTGTTTTATTAGGTTCTCAATCCATTACCATAACTTCTTCTAATTTCTGTCTGAATCATCATGTCATTTTATAAGCCTAGAAAGTTCTTCAAGATAATGCGAAATCAAGAACTGCAAAATGGAGAGCTTGTAAGCATTTTATATTAACTTCATATTTATTTATTTATTTATTTATTTCATTTTATGTTAGAAAATCACACAAAATAACAACTATGCTTTTTAAAAAATATTTATCTTGCAGAGGGTTCCCAAATATTTTGTGAATCTACATTGGAAAAATGTACCAAATCCAGTAGTCTTTACTCTCCCAAATGGTGCTAAACAAGATGTATTTTGGGTGGAGCGTAATGGTGATATTTGGTTTCAAAGAAATTGGGAAAAAATTGGGAAATCTCTTATACGTGGACATGTTCTAGTTTTTAAATATAAAGGAGGATCATGTTTCAAAGTTGAAATATTTGGTCACAATACATTGGAAATAGACTATTCCAATATAAAAGTTGAAGCTGAAGAAGTTGTTACAGTGAGTGATGACAATGTTACTAATATTAATGGTGCTGGTACATCTCAAAGGAAAAAAGGTGGCAAGAGAAAAATGAATATGGATCTTGATGCTAATCAGAAAAAAATCAAAGGTGATTACATCTAATAATTTTTTTTATATCATATTTTTGCTTGATGTCAAAGTTAGTTTTTTTTTATTTTTATATGTGTAATTTTGCAGGTAGTAATAGAGGAGGCAAGATTAAGAAGGCTAAAAATTGCTTAAGAAATGAAGCTGTTGAAGAGACAGCAAGAATTTATCATCCTTTGGAAAATCCCAGTTTTGAACTTGAAATGTCACAATCTTACGCCAAAGGATGTTATTTGGTATGTTTTCTATCAATATTCTCTATTTTGGCTTTAATTAATAATTAAACTTTTTTTTGAAGGAATATCTCTAGTATACTGTGAATTGAGCTTCACATGTTTTTTTTTACTTAAAAAACTTATTTTAATATTAATAATTTAAATTAGTTTTTATTAATAAAAATAATTTTATATTTGTTTATCATTTAAATAAAGAAAAATAATTGTATATTTCTTTATCGCAATGAGAATCATTTTCTAATAAATAAAACATCTATCAATTATTTTTAAGAGAAAATTCTCAAAATAGGTTTCATATATTAAGCCTTTTTGAGATTTTTATTTTTTTTAAAAGTGCAACAAATGGATAAAAATCTTTAAAAGTAATAGTAGCAAGTATTATTTTTTCTTTATCAAACTAATATTGAAACAGAGGATACCAAGGGATTTTTCGAGAAAATACTTAAAAAAGTTGGAAGGGACAGCAAGATTTAGAGTTGGTGAAGACATGGCTATAGAAGTGAAGTTGAATTTTGATGATGCCACTAAATCATCTACTGTGACCACTGGTTGGAAGACATTTAGCAATAAATATAATTTGCAAGTTGGTGATGTATGTAAATTTGTGATGTCTCAATGCCAACCACTTTTATTCACTATTATCATTACTCGAGCAAGAGAGGAACCTAACTCTAAGAAGTTGAAAATGCAAGGTCTTTTATTTTTTTTTCTTATTAAAAATGCTTTTAATTGATATTTGAATAACATCTATAGCTTTTTCTCCACTTAATTTATTTGTTCCTTGACTAGGTTATAAAGAAGGGATCTCTTGTAGTGATAACAATGCAAAGAGCAAAGACATTAAAGGAACTTCCAGTTCTAGGAGCTGCCCAGAAATACATCTACCCAGGGGTATTTTTCTAACTTTAAAGTTATTAATTTTAATAAATTATTTTCAATTATATGTTTGAACATTGTTTTTCCTTTGGTACTTGAATTTCTCAAGAACTTACAAGTCTTTGTACTAGGATGTTTTTAGTTGTATATATTTAAACTTTAATTTTATTTTATTTTTGTAATCAAGTCAGTCCCTATGAGTTTGAAATAATTTTTGTTATATAGGCTGTTGAACTTATTTAAATAATTTGTAATTGTGTTTTTAAAAATTATTTAAAAGTTGTAGGATCGATTAGTTTTTTTAATCCAGAACCTTACTACAAATTATTGATATACTTAGGGCAAAATTTTAATTTTTGTTCAATTTATAGAGACCTGTTTAAAAATCTCTAAATAATATAACGGATCTATTGTTAAAATATATATTATCATTATGTGTTTATGCAGATTCAGAAGGTCATAATGTGATGAAACATAACTCATTCAAGATTTGTGTGAATTCCCAATACCCGGTAGGATTAATTACGTAGAATATGGTTACTATGTAGATTTTTTTGGGTGCAATGACTACTATATAGATATATAGATTGAGATGTTTGTTTTTTTAGAGGATAGATAGACATGTTAGAACTATATAAATATATAAGTTACATTGTTCATTATATATGCAGGATGTACCGATGGAGTTTATGAAAAGAGGATGTCATGAAAATTTGGTGGAGTTGAAAATGGAGGGACAATCTTGGTTCGTAAAAGTGAACTATTATCGTAGTATTCATGGTTGTAGGTTCTCTGCTGGTTGGAGACAATTCAAAAAAGAATGCAAAGTGGAGACTAGAGATACTTGTCTCTTGAAGATGATTGATGAGAAAGAATTTGTGTTTAATGTTTCAATTGTAGGAAAGAACCCATTAGCTGTTTTATCTCTTATTTAAGCCTTAATGTACTAACTACATGTTTAGTTGGACATTTCTTTTTCTCTTTCAAGTACTAGATGTTTAAACTCTACATTTTTATGCTTTGTATTTTGTTATTGAAATTTGTATGCATCTATATTTCATGTCATTTTTGGATTCTACTATATGGTCATGTTTTTCTGGTTGTTTTAAACTTTAGGTTCTTCTCCAACTTGATTCATTATATAGGCTTGAACATAATGCATGCAAAAATATATCATTTTTGGCTTTTAGCTAAATAAATATATCATTTCTGGTTATTTGATTTTTAGTCATGGTAAAATTATTCAAATTATAACATAATGTTTACCTCACGGCCGGACTTCGGATTCCTAGGATCTCATTTCCTTAACTGGAACGTTAAAAAAAAAAAAATTGGCTTTTGCTCCTTTAGTTTGTTTTAGTCCCTTTATTATTTATGTTGAAATTAATATTTGTAATTTCTAGACTGTGAACTTTATTGACTAGAGACCGTAACAAATTAACATTGAACAAAAACATTGGATATGTGTTTGTTGAGAAGAAAAAGAAAGATGTTTAATTACAATTGAGAAGTGCTACATGGTACGGAAATATGTGTAAGAAAATTCACGGACGCGTGAAAACTAATATGATCCACGCGCTACAGTTCCTATAATTCTTTTTAAAATAAAAAAATGAGACAAAAATAACAATGGAAGCTATGATCTTCCATAAATACTCTACTTTAGTGCTATGAATCAATGGAAGCTAGGATGGTAAGCAAAAACAGAGTTACATGAGAATGAATATGAGACCTGATTCACAGAGGCAAGAGTGTGAAAAAGAGAACGACGACGACGCTATATCACAACAATTGAGATTGAATTTCAATCATATTCTTTGATTAGCGAGAAAGAGGAGATAATTGCGGCGGGAGTGGTGAACGTGGGTTCCTTTCTCTGTTTTTGTTTTGGTGACCGGTGGGTTTCATAGTTTCATTTCTATTATGGGTTTTTATTATTTATTTAATTTAATCTTGTTTTTTTGTGAACAAAGAAATTGGAGCAGCGCGTTGAAATAACACTTTTTCACGCGTCCGTTGTTTTTCGTATTGAAAATTACCGTACCATATATCATTTTCCATTACAATTTCCCCTAAACACAACAAGGAAACCGCGAAGCATTATTTCATATTTTCATTCATTTTTTGTATAAAAAAAAAATTATTTCATTCATTCATCACATAAAAATTCACAAAAAGAAAATAGAGAAAATTCCAATTAACTATCGAATGAAAACTCACTCTTGATGCGAAAAGGCACCATTATCAGCGAAATGGCGAGTTCCGGATCTCGTCGGTGAGAAGGTATTAAAGGTGTCATGGTTGGTGAGAAAGCATCGCCAGTGAGAATCTCACAGAGGACGAAGAACTTTGAATCTCGTCGGTGAGAAGAGTAATCAAAATGGTAGGGTTCATGTGTTCATGATTGAGAATCAGAGAGCGAGTGTGTTTGAAAATTCTTAGATGTGTGAAGAGGAATCAAAATCGTAGAGTTCATGTGTTCATGGTTTGAGAGAAAGCGAGTGTGTATCCAGAGAAGGAGCAATATTGGTTTTTTATTTTTGTGAAAATTGAATGTTCTAATGAATTAGTAATAATTTGTTAAAAAAAATATCATTTGTAGTTAAAACTTCACTTTTTAAACTAGAAATTAACCACTAAAGCGATTAGTAGAAAAATTATGGTATTGTTTGTTATTTGGCCACCATGATTTGTTTTAAGTATAATGAATATATTCAGATGAGCAAGATATTTATAAATATAACATTTAAATTAGTTTAGATGATAATAAAATGGTTGACATTACGTCCCCGGACAATGTAATATGTAGGATTAATGTTCGAATCTCAGACATTACACTTATTCACTTTAAAAGTGAATTCTATTAACTAGGCTAAAAAAAATGGTTGACGTAATACAGGTGAGAATAATTTTGGCATCCCTTTTATACAATGTTGAATAGAAGCATAATAGTACTATTTTTCCTATACATTCTTAACAACTAAAATATTAGAATGGTAATTGGACGGTTTTGTGATTGAGTTGGGTTAACGTATAGACAAACTAAATACTAACTTATTGCGCGCCTTCTAAAATTCATATTTTAGTCAAGATTATATTCATATTATCTTGACTAAAATAACAAGATTCATATTATATAATCTAAAACATGTCTATATATAAGCAACGATCAAAACCTCTTTTCATTTTAGCAATTGCGACTTTTTCCCTAAACAAAAGTGAAAATGACAAAACCTATCAAATATAATAAGAAAAGCAATTAAAATAATGGGTCTAAACGATTAAAGTTTAGATTTTTAGAAGGGTTTTGTTCTTTGATTTTTTTTTCTAACTTTTTCTGGATAAGTTTGGAAGAAAATCGACACAATCCGTTTTTTATTTTATTTTGTCTACAACTAGTATAGGCATAATAATTTGATGGTAGTTCAATAGACCCTCCAAATTCCTCACATTTTATGAAAAATTCGATTGAGAGTTACGATCCAATCGGAGTTTACACTCACAAAAAAAAACTAATCAGGAGTCACGATCGAATAAGTTGAGAGACCTATGAGCAATCAAAGGGATATCCTGAGCAAGAATCTAATAATTTTTTAAAGAGAAACCGCTTTTGAAGCCTAGTGCGATGGATCTTGCTGCACCTACATAGGGCCGGTCCTGAGCTCGAGACTTAGGCAGAGAGAGAGAAAACAAAATAATATAAAAAATTAATCAAGTTGGAGAATAAATTCAAGTTTTAAACAACCCAAAAAGCATATAAATATTCATCTAGTATAATATAATGACTCCCATTATACTATGAGATTCAAATGAAAAACATATAACAAATTACAGACGATAAAAATGCAGAGATACACAACTAAACATATAGTTAGTACCTTGAGATAAAAGGAGTCAAAAAACTATTGGGTTCTATCCCACAATAGAAACATTCAACACATACTTTTCCTCATCAATCTGCTCTGGGAGACAAGTATTTCCAATTTTCAGGTGAAGATCCTCTCCATTTCCTAAATAAATGGATATTGTCAATTACTATAGTTTTGAAGTAAATATATGATATAAATGCACATATTTCAAGAAATGAAAACATTAATATCACATATTTACTTCAAAACTATAATAATTGACAATCTCCATTTATTTAGGAAATGGAGAGGATCTTCACCCCCAATTTCCACTTTGCATTCTTCCATAAATTTTATCCAACCTTTACTGAACCGACAACCACGAATATTAGGATAATAGGTCACTTTTACGAACCATGACTGTCTCCCCATTTTCAACTCCACAAATTTTTCACCACATCCTCTTTCCATAAATGTCTTTGGTGCATGCAAATACAAACTAAAATATCATTTATATATTATTTAGTTCTAACATTTATATCTTTATATCAACATAGTAGCCATATTTTATGTAATTAACCCTACGGGGTGTTTGGAATTCACCAAAACCTTGAATGTATTGTGTTTCGTCACGTTTTGACCCTTTGATTCTACACACAAAATTAAATTATATATATTAATGTTTTTTTTTTAGAAGACAAAATAGCCTACAAAAATTGACACTTGAGAGAATTAAACTTTATGTCTCAAACCAAGACTGTCAAACCAACCAAATGGTTATATATTTTTTATAATATACTACAAAAAAATATATTTAAAGATTTAGATATTTTTAAAGGATCCCAAAACAATTTAGAGATTTTATTATATCCTATTTTTATAATATATTTTTATAGAGTCCCAAAAACATATAGAGATTTTTAAATAGGTTTATAAGATAAATAAATTTCTAATCATGCCCTTAAACATATCAATAGTTTTTATATAGGTTCCAACGAAAAATTAATTTACTGAATCCTTGAATCATTAAACATTTTGCAAGGCCCATTCACAAATTATTTAAAAGTTGCAATGTTAATTAATGTCACTTGAATTAATAAAAAAAACCCTTATCTTTCCCAATATAAAAAATGGATTTTTTTTTTTGGTATTTACATATTCATTTGGTATTTAAAAAAAAAGGATTTTTCTAATATATAAGTTTAGTGGCCAAATTAAAATCAACTTTAATTCAGAGAACTATTTAAAAAAATACAAATATCTAATAATCATTCACAATAGTAAAATCTAAAAACTTAAAAAGTTAGAAGAATGGTACTCTGTAGATCATGCAGTTTTGGACGGCTCCTGCAAGTTTCTCCAATGTATTTCCTCTTTAGATTATTATATTCAGAAGAAGATATCCCTTCTTTATAACCTTGACATGGATCAAAGAAATTAAAAAATTGAGATGTAAACCAAATAATAATTCAAAAAGATGTTTAATGACAAAAACAAAAAAGCAAAATAATAACTGAACCCTTGAACTACAAAATATTTTGCGATGAGATTCTACACAAAGCAAAATAATAAAACATTTTCAAAGAAATTAAGGAATGTAAATCAAATATCAATTTTTTTAAATAGATTTCTAAGCTAAATAAATTTCTAATCATGTCCTTAAACACATCAATAATTTGTATATAGGTTCCATAAATAAAAACTGAACACTGGAATTCCTCAATATTTTGTAAGGCTCAATCACAAATTACAAATTATGTAATAGTTTAACAACATAACTAAAATTTCTTTCAAATTTATGGCTATTTAAAATTAATGTTTACGGATACAATTTAAATCTTTCATCTCAAAAACGAATAAATTATTGATAAGTTTAAAGGCCAGATTAATAACATATTTAATTCAGAGAACTATTTAAAAAAATTACAAATATTTAAAAATACTTCACAATAGTAAAATCTAAAATCTTTAAAGTTAGAAGATTATACCATGGGAAGCATGCTCTTTTGGACAGCTCCTAGATGTTTCTCCAATGTCTCTCCTCCGTAGAATATTCTTATCACAAGCAGAGATCCCTTCTTTATAACCTTGTCATGTATCAAATAAATTAAGGAAATTAGATGTTAATTAAATATCAATTTAAAACATTTTTCCATTAAAAAATTACAAATAAATTAGTAAAACATTTTTAATTCAGAGAACTATTTAAAAAAAATACAAATACTTAAGAATTCTTCACAATATATTAAAATCTAAAAACTTTAAAGAAGTTAGAAGAAATACCCTGGAGAGCATGCACTTTTGGACGGCTCTGACAAATTTCTCCAGTGTCTTTCCTCTTTAGAATATTATTATCACAAGAAGAGATAACTTCTTTATAACCTTGTCATGGATCAAAGAAACTAAGGAATTTAGATGTTAACTAAATAAATTAATTAAGGATCAAAGAAACTTTAAAGAATTTAGAAAAATACCATGAAGAGCATGCACTTTTGGAAGGGTCCTACAAGTTTCTCCATTGTCATTCCTCTTTAGAGTAACATTATCACAAGAAGAGACACATTCTTTATAACTTTGTAATGGATCTAAGAAATATAGGAATTTAGATGTCAATCAAAAATATCAATATATATACATTTTTAATGACAAAAATAAAAAAGCAAACAAGAAAGAAAAACCTTGCAACTTCTTAGGGTTTGGTCCTTTGATGGCTTTAGTAATAGTAATGGTGAATAAAAGTGGTTCTCTTTGAGTCATCACAAATTTACATATATCACCAACTTGTAAGTTATATTTTTGGTTAAATGACTTCCAACCAGTAGTTATAGAATTAGAATATCTTTTATTGTTAAACACTATATCCACTTTCATAGCTATGTCCTCTCCAACTCTTAAGCTTGCAATCCCTTCAAATTTGTTCAAGTATGCTCTTGAAAAGTTGCATGGTATCACCTATTTCAATTCATGAACCACATTTTATTATAGATTAGTGATATTAATTAAAGCCAAATTAGTAGACATTTTTAGATAGTTACTTACCAAGATATGGCCATGGGCGTAAGTTTGTGTCATTAAAACTTCAAAAAAGGGATTCTCATTATTGGTTGTCTCATTAACAACTTCAATTCTTGAGCATTTTATAACTTTCTTGATTGTGTCTTCAATGTTCCTACCTGCTTTAGAGTTCATTTGTTAAGTACTGAAAATACTAAAAGAAAAAAAGAAGTGATTTTAATAAAAATTATTTTATATCAATTTTTTATAAGTAAATTCATTTTCAAAGGAAACATGAGATTAAAAAGGAAATCAGATTTGTACCAAAAAAGAAGGGAAAAAAAAGAGGAAATCACCTGGGAATTTTTGCATAAGAGTGTCAATATCTATACTCATTTTTCTCTTGCCATTTGTTGTCATTTGAGATTGCTTTGGTTTTTCACTCTCATCTAAACTATCATCACTCAGCTCAACAATTTCTTTAGCTTCTTTTGTAGCTTCAGGACCTTCATCAACAGATTTTATATTGGAATAATCTATTTCTAAAGCATTGACACCAAATATCTTAACCTTGAAATATGATCCACCAATATATTTAAAAGTTAAAAGATTTCCATATTTGAGAGACTTTGCAAAATTTTCCCAATTTTTTTGAAACCAAATATCACCATTATTCTCCACCCAAAATATTTTTTGTTGAACACCATTTGGGAGTTTAAGGAATATTGGGTTTGATATTCCTTTCCAAAATTTCTCCACATATTTCTTGGGAATCCTCTGCAACAAAGAAATTCATAAAGATATTAACATTTTTAAATACAAACATACATAAATAAATGCTACATATTGTAAATATGCAATTTAATTCTTTCTAATTAACATGCTTACAAGCTTCTTATCTTGCAATATTATCCTATGAAAATCAGGGATATATTGAAATGACATGACGATGATTCATTCACGATGAAATTAGAAATGTGAAGTGTGTCTAATAGACTCATGAAGTTATAATATTCACGCCAAAAAAATTTAATATACTATTGACTATTGATGGCCGGTGTGTATTTTCATTGGTTCTACTATTGGGAAATAAATAATTAGTCTAACAGTCAAATAAAAATTAAATAATCTTAATTTGTCTTTCACTAAAATGGAGATAATTGGGAAGTGTATGTCTAATTGGGACTTGGGAGAAGAGTTTTTTTTTTATTTGTGGTTTCATGTCATTGAATGGGAAAATATTGGGATATTTCTGCGGGATGATTTGGGGTGTTGGTGTGTATGTTCGATGCTAGATGTATGACTTTGATTTTGAATGAGTTTATTCTATAAATTTGACTTTAGCTAAAGATAAGTTGCAAGTAAAAAATTATATATGTTTAGGTTTATTTGTGAAAGTGAGTTAAATGATAATCTAATGTTCAAAGATTGTACGTGATTTTGTAGTTGAAATTCCCCACTTTCTACACCAAGTATATGTGTTCACAAGAGAAAGAAAAATTACAACACTCTAAAATTGACGTGCAATCTACAATTGATCTTTTGACTTAAAGAGTGTTATACCTAGTATTTCTTTGTAAGATACATGAGTAAAGGCATTTATTGATGCTAGTTGCAAGACAATGGGCTAGGTTTGCAATCACACGGAGCGTAATCTCACTCTATTAGCTAAGTGAGTGAGATCAAAGGTTAGAGAATAATGTGTAAAGACATTAGAATACTGACCAATGAAGTTCAATCTCAGCGCAACTTGTTAATTTATAGTTTCAACATCTAACATCCATCTATTTAAGTTGAGTATTTCAACACAAATTTCAGTGATATTTGAACAACCATTTGAGACAACTTTTGTGACAATTTCTTTTTTCTCTCTTTTTATAGATTAAAAACAATGGAGAGAGAGAATAAGAGCATAATGTGAGTATAATAGAAAAAATTGTCAAAAAATTGTCATAAAAGTTGTTGTACAAATATCATTTCTCATTTAAATTCACCACTTTTAACAATCAAATTAACTTATTAACCAAGTCCATGTGGATCGATAATTATAAATCTTTGATACTGCAATTAACACTCATCAGAAATCCTATGCTTGTGTTATCCCCTTTGACACACGGTGTAGGAAGATTTGAGGCCTGAATGTCACACAAATTGGTGTTCCTTTAAGCAAACAATCGTGTTTGAGGAGTTTGTGTTGGCGGTGTAGTGTCGAGGAATTTCCATGTGCATATATTCAAGGCATGAATGCAAACCGTAGCAGCTTGGTGAAACGCCTCAAAATTCAACACAAAAAACAGTTAAGAAAATTGCAGTGTTACGTTGAGACTCAAACGATTGAGAGTTACAACCCAATTGAGAATCGGTAGCGTGTAGTCACCGAAAGAAAGCACCGCACAAACAGAAACTGCACGACACCACCCGTGTTTTTACGAACCCAACAGTGTGGTTAAAGACCGGTGAATCACACGATTAGGAACACGGATGTTGTGATCGTGAAATTGGAGCAGAAACTATGTTGAAACAAACCAAACTAGAGAGGAACTCATAAGTTTTAAACAACCCAAAAAACATTACAAACAATCATATAAGAAAAATCCAAAGGCTGATCAATTCAAATGAAACATAGATGTTTACAATAACAAAATACAAAGCTTAAAAATGTAGAAGTAAACATCTAGTACTTGAGAGAGCAAATCAAGGAAATGTTCAACTAAATAGTACAAACAGCGAAGGGGTTCTTTCCAACAATTGAAACATCAAACACAAATTTTCTCTCATCAATCAACTTAAAGAGACAAGTATCTCCAATCTCCACTTTGCTTTCTTTTATGAATTGTCTCCAACCTGCAGAGAACCTACAACCATGAATACTATGATAATAATTCGCTTTTACAAACCATGATTGTTCCCCCATTTTTAACTCCACTAAGTTTTCATGACTTCCTCTTTTCATAAACTCCTTTGGAACACTCTGCAAATACAAACAAAAATATTATGTATAGATTATGTAATTAATCGTATTTTATGTAATTAATCGTACCGGCGGGTATTTCGAATTCACAGTAATCTTGAATGTTTTAGGTTTCTTCACATTATCAACTTCTGAATCTGGAGAAACACAAAATGTTAATATATAAATTTATTTACAAAAAGGTCTACACATTATTTAGAGATTTTTAAATATGTCTTCGAACTAAAAAAATTAAAATGATCGAACCCTAGAACTTTGAAATAATTTGTAAACACACAACTACAGATTGTTTAAAATGGTTCAACAACCTAATTTAAAATTATTTCAAATTCATGAGGGGCATAATCATAAACAATCTAATATTTCAGTTTAAATATACAATAACCAAATAAAAACATTTAAGTTCAAAGACTTAATCTTTGTAAAAAAAAAAGTTCAAATATCAATTATTGGTAAATTCAGGGACCAAATTAAAAAATAAAAGTTTAGATAAGTTAAAAGAATACTTTCAAGATGATTTGTTGGGCAGCTCTTAGAAGTTCCTTCAAATCCTTTTCTCTTTGGATTATAACCACAAGAAGTGGTCCCTTCTTTATAACCTGGTAATTGGGATCAAAGAATAAGTTGGAAAGAAAATAAAAATAGCTAGTGAATTCAAATATCAAATAAAAGCATTGTTAATGACAAAAAAACCTTGCGATTTGAATTTCTTTAAGCTTGGTCGCTCCCTTGATGGAGTAATAGTAACGATAAATAAAAGTGGTTCTCTTTGAGTCATCACAAATTTACATATATCACCAACTTGTAAGTTATATTTTTGGTTAAATGACTTCCAACCAATAGTCAAAATAGATCTTCTATTATTATCTTCAAAGTTCACATTCACTTCCATAGTCTTGTCCTCACCAACTCTTAAGTTTGCAATCCCTTTAAATTTGTTCAAGTGTGCTCTTGAAAAATCACTTGGTATCACCTGATTCAATTCATCATGGACCACATTTTATTTATTAAAGATTAGTGGTATTTTATTTTTGGATACAATAGTAGTGGGATTAACTACTGCCAAAATTAGGATACTTTTTTAGCTAGTAGACTTACCATCCTGCAGCCATGGGCGTAAGATTGTGGCAATGTGACATAAAAAAAGGGATTCTCATTATTGTCTTTCTCATTAACAACTTCAACTGTTGAGCAATTTTTAGCCTTCTTAATCATGCCTCCACTGTCCCTACCTGCAAAGTAATATACTCATCATTAAAAATTTCCTGTTTTAGAGTTCATTTGCCACGTATTAGAAAAAGTAATTTTACTAGAAACAAGTCTAGATTTATTTATATATCATGATAAAAAAAATTAAATCATATTTAAAAAAATGATTAATAGGAAAAGTTATTCAAAACACCTTCCCCACCTTTGCTACCACCCTTTTAATTTATTTCATATAGTAATCATATGATGAAAAATTCATTAAAATAATTAAGTTTTTTGATTTATTAAAATAGTAATATATAAAAACAAAATTATAACAAGAAATAATTATTCTAGCAAAAAGGAAAAAAGAGAAAAGTACAAAAGAAACATAAAATTGAAAAGGAAGTTAAAAGAACTCACCTGAGAATATTGGCTGGGTAGTATCCAAATCCACACTATTTTTTCTCTTGCCATATTTTCTTGTCCTTTGAGCTAAACTCTTGTCACAATCACCACTCACTTCAACTCCTTCTTTAGCTTTTTCTGAAGCTTCAACAACTTCTTCAACGGATTTTATGTTGGAATAGTTTATTTCCAAAGTATTTGCACCAAATATCTTAACCTTGAAATATGATCCACATATGTATTTAAAAGTTAAGAGATAGCCATACTTCAGAAACTTTGCAAAACTTTCCCAATTTTTTTGAAACCAAATATCACCATTACTCTCCACCCAAAATATTTCTTGTTGAACACCATTTGGGAATTGAAGGAATATTGGGTTTGAAATTCTTTTCCAAAAGTTCTCCACATACTTCTTGGGAATCCTCTGCAACAAGAATTTCAGAAAGATATTAACATTTTTAAAAGCAAACACATAAATAAAACGGTATAAATGCAACATATTGTAAATATAGAGTACTAATGTATATGCTTACAAGCTTCTTATCTTGCAATATTATCCTATGAAAATCCGGGATGTTTTGAAACGACATGATGAATCACGAAGAAGTTAGAAACAATGGTTTTTTAGTGATGAAGTTAGAAACAATGCTAGTGTCTCTAGGTTTGAGCAGGAACTTGTATAAAGTTATAATATCAACACCAAAATTATTCAACTAATGGCCGTCGTGTCTTTTCAATGGTTACTAGTACCTACCACGATTGGAAAATAAATAGTATAGTATAGTATAACCGTGAAATAAAAAAAAAAAAATTCTTTCTTAATTACAATTTTAATCCTCGCAATTTGACCAGCTCACAAAAATGATTCTGCATCTTTCAAATCGAACAAAACGGTCCTAAACAATCATGTTTTTTGCAGTTTTAGTTCTACCTCCTATTTTCAACTCTAGAAACACAGAGAAATTGCAGTTTTAGGCAGTTTTAGACCTACCCCTATACTCAACCATGAAACAAACAAGGAATAAAGCATGTGGGTACAAGGAATCTACTCTATTCAGCACACTAGCCAAAAAAACTTTAATTTGAAACATATCTTAGAAATTAGGGTTTTTGGTTAGTGTGTTGAATAAAGTGGATTCTTTGTACCCACATGATTTATTTCTTGTTTATTTCATGGTTGAGCATAGGGGGTAGGTCTAAAACTGCCATTTCTTTGCGTTTTTGGAGTTGAACATAGGAGGTAAGACTAAAACTACAAAAAAAAACATATAGTTTAGGGACGATTTTGTTCGATTTAAAAGAGACATGACCATTTTCATGAGCTTTTCAAAATACGAGGACCAAAAGGGTAATTAAGCCTTTTTTTTTAGGGAAAATAAAAATTAAATAATATTAACTTATCATTTTATTTTATTTATCTATTATATAACAAGGGTACCATTGAGACTTTATGAGAGTACGTTGTATCCATGATAAGTTACTATTTATTAGTTTTTTTTTTTTTTTTTACAATGATATTATATTGCGACGAAGTTTTCACATCTGCTTAACAATGATTAATCTTTGTCAGAAAAGTAAGGGGTATAAAATATGATTTCTCTTCTCTTATTGAGATTTTTTCATACGCAATAGTCAAGAATCAAAGGATTGACCAATTTTTTAAGAGACTCAAAACCCTTATTATTTAATAATGACATTTCAAAAATAATCTCAAATTAATATAAGTTCAATTTTTTTAACGACTCTTATTTGAGGATCAAGACTACTGAATGATAATATTACCTCTAACTTAATTGACAATGTCAAAATTGTTAGATTGAACGTCTTCACTCGAGTTCGAACCTGGGATTTTATAGTGAGTTTTTTTTTATTTTTTTATAATAGTGTGTGTGAGTTTGAGTGGTCTTTACCGCTTCATCTATAAATCAAATAATAATAATAATTACAACAATAATAATAAGTCAATTACTACATACAATCAACAAAACATCAATGTTCTTCTCCTCATAAGCTTAACTCAGTTAGTATGGACAATACATAATATATGTAAGGTCCGGGATAAGATCGTTGACATCACCAAACAAATTGCTACCGCACTAGTTTCCAAACAGATCAATAGTTGCACCAATCTATTACTCTGGTGGAGTCGTGGTGACACATCGCCACATATGGATGTTTCTCAAACAACTCTCTTTTTTTATCGATGGAGCATGCCTCCAAAGCCTGCCACAATGAATGAGATCTCTTAGAACTCTCGTGGCTTAGGAGATGTTAAGGCAGTTTCGTCCATTAAAGACATAGTTCGTGTCTATAAATTAAACATTGTAATCTTTATTGAAACTTTGGTGCATGGAAATCAAAATTGCTAATTTGTGTTACAACATAGGCCTTCACAATTATTTTTCTGTCGATAAAATAGGTCAAAGCGGAGGCCTTGCTATTTTTTGGCGCAATGCTATCAACTGCTCACTCCTTAGTTATTCTTAAAAATTGGAATAGGTCAAAACAGGGGCCTTGTTATTTTTTGGCACAATTCTATTAGTTGTTCACTCCTTAATTATTCTCAAAACTACATTAACTAACTGATCCAGGATCCCACAATTGCAAACTGGAGATTAACTACAATATACAGTTACTCATACTCAGGGAGGCGCAGAGTGTTTGAACTAAATTGGTTTTGTACAATTCCTTTAAAGTTTTGATCATAACAAAGTATTGAAGAACAATTGAATTTGTTATATATGTTCAAGTGTGCAGGACCATAGATTGAAATTAAACAAGGTCTAAACATGTATAAAATCATTAGAAGCACAAGAGAAATTGAAAGACTATGGTAGAATATCTGAAGAAAATGTCAACCAGAAGTCAACACTTTGGATCAGAAGAAAGGAACTAAGAAGCTGAAGATCTGCATCAGACTCCAAAGACCATCAAACTCTTAAGACTTATAGACTCTGAAGAACAGAAGTCCCAGAGGGACCCAGAATCCACGTCAGATTTTTCCTCTTCTGTTGTTTTCCCTATCAAGTCTGTGATAGTGCATTTTACCTTCATCTAACCACGTGTATAAACAAACAAAAAACTTCAAGGATTAAGTGAATGAACAGATAACTTCAGTTTCAGCAAAAGAATATTGAATGTATAATCGACGACATTATCCATATCATGCAATGACCCAATGTCCTTGATTTCAAGCTTCTCAATGATTCTTAATGTGTTGACACTCTTCTCCAGCGTCTATCAAATTCTTGCCTATATAAGGAACTGAAGACTTGAAGAACAATAACAAGACTTTGTTATTTTTATCGTGTCCTTACTCTGTCAAATAAACAAGGGCATATAACACTTATGAATTTCTTATCAAAGTTTGTATCTTAGAAATTCTAAGTAAATTGATATGTTCTTTTTTGTATTGTTTACACCTCTTGTTGTATATCAAGTGTAAGAACAAATTTGTTTATTTGTAAACTCTTTGAAGTCTTTTGCTTGTGTTCTTGAGCATTTAGAAGTCTCTTGCTTGTGTGCTTGAGCATTTGAAAGTCTCTTGGTTGTTTCCTTGAGCATTTGTAATTAGTTGTGCTTATAGCGAAAGCCCTTGGAAGTGCAAGTGGATTGGACTACTCTTGGATTTTAAGAATAAACAATATAATTCTCTCTCTCTCTCTCTCTCTCTCTCTCTCTCTCTCTCTCTCTCTCCCCTCTTCGTGTTTACCTTAATCCGTTGCAATCAGTTTCTGAGTACTCCTCAGATTCTAAACTAGACTCAGACTCTCTGAATTCATTCAGTCTCTGACCAATGCAAACACTTAGCTAGAAAAGTTTTAAAAAAACTAACACAATTCAACCTCCCTTCTTGTATTTTTCTCACCTTCACAGAGAATCTTGGAACCTCATGTGGTATCTTAATAATCTCTCCAACGACCCTTGATGTATAACCGAAGACTTCAATTATCGTCCCTCACCAGAAGACAAACTTGGAAGACCGAACCGACCTTCGTGGCTCATTTGTGACTTCTAAAATGTTGCCATTGATTGCAGTTTATTTGACATACCCCTCATTCGTTATCAGTTTACTTGGTTTGTATGTATTGGTATTGAATCTTCAAAAGAAGCTCGCATCGATCGCACACTAGTCACCTCTTCATGGAAAACACTCTATCAAAATGCTACACTCCAAACTAGTGTAGCTCCTATCTCTGATCAGACACCCCTCTTGTTAGTGTATGTTTGGTGTGGCTTCTTTAGCACTTCTACAACACCTCAAAAATGAAAATTGAGTTTGCAATGATGTTTGATTTGGCTTTTCATAATTGCTTTTATCCTCCAAAAGCAATTCTGAATGAAGCTAACTAGAATCAATTTTTCATTAAATTTTATATTTTGATTATTACAACCCATTATTTTCTTTTATTGTCCTTTATCAATTCTCTATTTTTTTTTGTATTTAATTTGAGGAACAAAATTTAATCAAAAAAATTAACGAACCAAATTAGCTCCATAAAATATTTATGAACATAAGTTACCAAGTTTTTGATTTTTGTTTACGGTTTTTCCGTTCAGATTTGCTGTATTTTTTCTTTTACGCTACATTTTATCATTTTTGCCAACCATCTCTATTATTATTTTCTTTTAAAAAAATCCCTATTATTATTTAACTTAAATATATTTTATCAAAAAATATAAAATACATAGAACAAATATTTTGTCAAAAAAATTTGGTGTAATGATCGTATTTATTATTTTTTAAATTGATATATAGAAAAAATTATTTATTTACATTAAATAATATATCTACATTTAGTATTGATCTGCACATACTTTCAACTATGTCTATTTATTTTTATTTAGCTATGTCTATTTTAGTAATTATACATTCAAAAGCAATTTTGATCAAAACTATCCAAACAACATTCATTTTGTTTAATCAATTCTACGTTATTGTATCCAAACATAAATTGATTCTCTCAAAATCAATTCTGACAGAATTCATTCTATCAGAATCAATTCTATCCAAAGTTGAACCAAACACACACTTAATTTATTATCATCAACCTTTTTGATCATATTTCTTGATACAAATTTTATGATCAACCTTTTTAATTGGTTAATTTAATTTGTTCATAAAATTGTCTAATATCTAATAATCAAAGATCAATTTAAAGTTTCGTTTGAAACTAATAAGTTGACAACACGGGGTATAATTGCTTGGACGCAAGCCCAAATAAATATATTTAGACACACACAAAACTAAAAAAAAATTAAAAAAAGAATAAAATTGAATAATGCAATTGATGTGACTAAATAATTTTTCTTAAATTTTTCTCATTTAATGTGAGAGTGCTTAAATAATATTAATATGTGATTGTGTTCGTATAAGATTTTCCCTAACAACACTTAACAATTTCAAAGACTAAATTAACAATTTCAAGAATCACAGCAGTTTAGACTTTAGATGCAGATTAGTTTCTGAAATACAAAAGAAGGCATTACACCAAGGGTCGTTTAAGTTTGAAGTTTCTAATAGATTAGTCTTTTAAGTTATTTTGATCACACATAATAGGGATAACTTGTTATTTACCACAGACGACACCAAAATAACACGATCAATGACGTCATCTGTGTGACCAAAATAACTTAAAAGATCAATCTATTACAAACCTGAAACTTAAAAGATTTATATGTGACTAAAATAACTTAAAAACCAATTTATTACGAACTTAAAACTTAAGTAGCAATGATGTAATTTAACCAATACAAATGTACCGATTCAAAATTATGACATTATTGATCCAAAAATTAAAATTTTAAAAACTCTATGGCTTTTGTCATTGGTTTTCGTTTCATTTGTGAGGTTTGGTGATTGATGTCTTGGCATTTTAGTCACATTGGAAAATTCAATATAATTATTATTATCACTCATTTTCAACTTCTCATGATGGAGGTCTATTTCCAAATCTTGTCAAATATCATGAGTCCCATTTCATATCTGATCAGAGAATAGTGTTGTACTTAGAGAATTGAGATACAACACATCACAGTCACGGTTTATCCGATTTTTTTCTCTTTTCATTCATCAGAATTCAGTACTATTTGGTAGATAGTAGAAAGATTCTTTACTACATTTTTTCAAGAAACTCTTAGATATATAAGTCATCAAGTGTAATCAGGAAGATCTTGTGTACGATTCTGGTTACATCGCACCAATGACAGTGTAATTCATTATGTTATAGACTCGAAAAACCGTCGTAAGTTAGTGAGAACAAATTGATATAAAAAAGATCTATTTTAATATGAGTGACTTATAAGCTATCGAAAAACTCAGAAATTAATCTTGTCAAATGAAGTCTAATTATCTATTTTCAACTTTTTATCATTTACCTTAAATCAGTTGAATTATCTTAACTCTTCAACATGAAGTAGTTACACGACAAATTTTCTAGTATATATGTAAAAAGCTGAAAAGTGACTTAATAATATTTATGAAAGATACAATGATTTTTTCTTCTTCTTTTGACACAAAATAGTAATAATAAATTTTGACGAGAAATAATAATAATAATTTCCAACAGTGTTAGTTATGGAAAAGTCAAAACACATTTCAATACAAACAAATTCAATTTGTACGTTTTTGATATTTTAATTTTTTATTATCCTTTAATATATATTTAAATCCATAAAAGTTGTTGATAATGAATTGGTTCAAGCGGTAAGAAATTATAGCTCCTTAAACGTGTAGTTAGGGGTTTAATTTCTGACTCATGCTCCTTAAACATGTGGCTAGTGGACACTTCTATCAAATACCTATACATCGTGGTAGAAGATGTTTTAGTGAAAGTTGAAAAGTTAATTTATCGATGGACTTTGTTATATTGGATATGGAAGAAGACTTCGATTGTCCCCTTCTTCTTGGTCAACTTTTTTCTAGCAACGGCAAGAGCCACGCTCAACATGGAGTTGGGTGAGCTTATGTTAAGATATGAGAATGAACATGTTTATTACAATGTCTTTGAATCTATAAAGTCCAACAATAAAGAGACTTAGTTTTACAAAATAGTTGTGTCAGAAGAATTAGTGAGGAATCCTTGTCAACGAGAGCCACCTGACAAACTAGAAGAAGTTTGTGGTGAATTCTATTGTTCCTGAAAAGTTGAAGAAAAAAGATGAATAGTTTGTGACTAAGTTGAAGACATCTCAAGTTTACAAATCATGTAAAAAAGAAAGAAGTCGTGAAACTTAAAAAAGAAATCATGAGGCTTAAAGTCATCTGAAAAATTAAAAATTGTTTTTTTTCTTTCAAATTTTTTTTCCTCCCACCGATGACATGTCATCTTATATGTTTTTCAGTCATTTTCAGTAGGTTTTCCTAGCAGAACATAGAAGTATTAGAACAATTTCCTATAATTTCGGGACATTTGTAAATTTTCTATATTTGTGATTGTAATTCTATTCTTCCCGAAACATATAAATTCTATGGTGTTTTTGATGTAATTCACGAAGAAATCATGCAAATTGACAATGTAAGAATATCCGAAGATTAGTGAAGACCTTGGGAAGATCAAGAAGGAAGATTCAAGAGGTCTCAAAAGACTTTACAAAGGGAGAAATTATGTTCCCAATTCCCAAGACATCTTATATGGAAGAAAACACCCAAAAGAACAGAAAAACGGAGAACCTGGGTCCGGAATGCACACTCATGCGCCTATGGCATGAGGTGTGCGCCCCACGCACTAAGTAGTGCGGGCCAAAAATTCTTTTTCCTACTTTTTGTGGGAAAAAGGCCGGTTTTTTAGGCCAACTTCATGCCACAAATTTTGAACCTAGAATGTTATATTTGTTTGATTTCGTTGGAGTTAGATAGAATCATAAGTTACTTGGTATTGGTTTGAAACTAAGTTTGGGGTTCCTCTTTAGAATTAGAAGCATTTTAAGTGGTGTATGGGTAATAGTAGAACTTGGTTATCATAAAAAATGAAAGAAAAATTGTAGACTTAACCATCAAAAAATAAATTGGTCTACACATGAAAAAGTAGGAAAACAAGATCTAAGAAATGAACAATTTGGTCTCTTAAAATAATGAATAAGTAGTTTTACTGGTACCCATGTTGTCTTGGTAAAAAGATTGAAGATTGGTAGTGTTTTGATGTTTAGGGATCACTAGTATATATCTAACTCAAACTTCTTTTGCTAACCTAATTTCTCAAATATATCCCACTTTAATCTAATCAGCGTTATAATCTTGAAAGACCTCTAAAATATGTGTCTTTGTACTTGATTTGAATGACTTCTTAGTATTTTTTTCAAGCTGATAAGAAAATGCTTGAACTTGTCGATTTGAGTGGGCATTTGCCATGAGATTTGGCGAAGAAGAGAATACAAAATATAATGTGGTTGAAAGCAAGAGATATCTTCCATAGGTTTTTCCCTCTTGAAAGAAATTGGTAAGTTAGTCAAAGTCAGAAATGGAACGAATTGACGACATGAGCACCCTCTCAGAAAGGTATGTGAATTCTAAATTCTACAAATTTTGAATTTTGGCTATTTCATTACTTTATAGGAAAAATTTAAGTTTGGAGTTGTGTGAACGTCAGAAAAAAAACGAGAAGAGGAGGGGGTTGAATTATGTTATGGTTTTTTATGATTGTTTTTTTCTTTTTCTTGTGGATATAAGGGTAAGAAGAAAGACACATGAAAATTATCATGATTCACTCCACAATCCAAAGCTACTCAAGTTCTTTTACACTTGAATAATTTTTCACTATAATCTACCTCATTACATAATTCACTAACACATCTAGTCCTAGATTTCCTTGGCCTCGGTAAAGAACTTTTACCTTAAACTAGAGAAATTCTAATAAAAAAAAAATCTTATTAAGACTAAAGGAGCTATAAATATAATTAAGCTCACTAATGTATCTCATATTGTTTTTCTCTTTTGTGTTTAAATTCTCTTCCGCTCAAATTCCTGATTTTTTTCAACAACATCAGGTCCTTTTTATAAGGAGATTCTGAATATGCTTGTTGCTGAGAGAATCCATGTCTTTAATATATGACCATTGCATGCTTTGATTAAGGTTGACTAATCCTTGCATTAATATGTGTGTATGAGGCTTTTGATCAAAAAATTTCTTAAATGAGATTGAGAGTCATTATTGTATTCCAATATTTTCACAAGACAATATTTCCATTTTTTTAGTGAAAGATATATTTTAGTTTGATGAAGTAGAGGATCGGTTGATGCAAATGATCACATAGTACATAGGGTTGACCGATCAAGATGATCAATTTTGCAGTCCAAAGTGTTGACTGGTGTTCACCTCACAAGATTGGTTTTAAGTGGACCCCAGAGTGTTGACTTCGTGTTGAACACATATGATTGACTTTTGCATTAACCACAAATGATTGACACAAATGACTGACTTTGTGTTAACCTTATAGGGTGAAAACGGGAAAACTATTCCAACACAAGGAAACAAACATTAAAGTATCAATTTTTCTTTAAGTTTATTTTTATTATCAAAATTTAAAGGCAATTTTTCTTCAACCTATTTAGGTTTAACATTGTGATTATGCCCCGTCATATGATTTTTTAGCTATTTTATTGAGTAGTTTTAAAGCATTTGAAGACATTCTAGAGGTTTTAGAGTTAGTTCTCATGATTTAGGAAAGTTTATGTAATGTTTTGATTTGAGTCGTTGTAATTCATTTTCTTCCTTAACCAAACAACTTCATATGTGTTTCGAGTCTTTTATGGTATACATCATGTAATTTGGCAAAACAATCTCATGGAAGTTATGGAAGCTAGAGAGTCAAGCACAACAAAAATTTGAAGACAAAACAACTTAGAGGAACTCACTATTGAGTCCAAAGCTCATATAAATGGAGAAAAGTGCATGAAGAGAAGTAGAGGGGACCATGCTTTGTTCCATGCACCTCGATCCTGAGGTCCACACGCGTTGAAGTAGAAAAGGCAGCTTTTGCTATTTTTGGGCCATGCACCCCAGGGTAAATGTCCATGCACCTCATGGATACCTCAGTACAAACATCCCTATTTAAATATCATTTTAATCCATGATTATTAATTCAGAGACCTGATAGTTTATAGGCAAAAGAGTGCGGCTAGAGCATCAAAGAAGGGTGTTTTCGAACCCTTTCCACTTGTTCTATTGTATTTTTCTTATTTTTTTAAAATTTGATTATGTATTTAGTTATCATGAATAACTAAACACCGTATATCAAGGTTCAAATATGATCCTCTATTATTTGTTGGATCTTGCTTCAAGTGCTTGACAATTTCCTATATCAGTCCTATTTCAATTATGCTTATTTTATATATATTATTATTAATGCCTTTTCAGTTTCTTTCATCTTGAATTGATCATAGGTTATGATTTATAGATTCATTTTGTCTTGCTAATCATAATTAGTATGTATAATTTACTCCAGTAGTTAACCAAGAGATTAGAGATTCCTACTGTATGACTAGGTTTAACGTTCTCAAATACTCGTGAGAATATAAGTCTTTATTAGCACTAGCGGAGCAATATTTCACAAAAGAACATATGAACATAACTGAAGTAGGCCTTACTATGTTAGACGTTGTGAGTATAAAACTTAAATAGTGTTTGGTCTATGAACATGCTCTAATCCAACAAAGACGTAAGAGGAAGAATCCTAATATCCATCAGAACTCTGTCTCACATCTTGATTTAATTTTATCGCAATCAACAAATCTTGCTAACACCCTCCCAATTTACTTCTTTTATTTATAGGTTTAGTTTATTGCCTAGTAAAAAAACAATAATCCTTGTAGAGACAATAATTACTACTTTATTACTTAAAACAATTTAATGCATTTACCAAATTTATGATCAATGAACATCTAACTATTTCTCCAAATCGATCTTTAGATGTTTTAGGAAGAATACACACACATGAAAGCGGCTTTATGCTCTGGCAATTTTAACCCACTATTCATTATCTCTTAGAACCGATCCATTACATCATCTCCCTAAATCCATCTTTATTCATCCCACCTTCCAACCTAAGTTCACCTACCTAATTGATTTATGCTTAATCCATTCCAACATCCTACCTAAACCAATCGACGTCACCAATCAACCAAAATGGCCACACCAAAAATTCTCATTCCACGGCCATGTCTTAATAATAAAATTCAACCTAAGATCCCACCAAGACAAACCCAAAATCACCAAAAAAAACCTTTGCTTAAGCACTCAATAATGTGTGTGATATACCTCAGAGTGAACGACCAAAACCAACCCTAAAATAATACTTGTTGGGATTGCAAACTTGAAAGCATAACCTTCAAGCTCACATTATTTGGCCAAAAGGTTCAAGCCTTATCATTATTGTTGCCCTACGTGAAAAGTTGAAGCTTGTCTAGAAGTCCTTAGGACGATGGGGGGTGACACTTCGTAGAAAGGGTATTATGAGTTTTCATTTTCAAGTGTTGAAGATGCTCGAAGTGTGAGAAGCGTGGGATCTTGGAACCAGAATCTAGGTTTGTTAAACTTTTTTGCTTGGACCACATATTTCAATCCAAATGCTCAAAAGAATACAAACACAAGCATGGTTTATAATCTATGGTCTTGCTTAAGAATATTGGAGACCAAAAATAATTTTTGCTATTGCTAGTAATGTTGGTAGTCCTTTATGTATTGATTATGTAACCAACAAACGTATGTTTGATCGTACTTTTGGACATTTTGTGAGAGTACTCATTGATATCAACCTTCGAAAAGAATTAAAATATAGATTTGTTAGCTAGTATTTTCGACAGGCTATATTTAATGCAGTCAATGGAGTTTGACTTTGAACTGAAGATAAGTTGATGTGTTCAACTCACTTGTTTAGTCAAAAATATGAACTTAGCAAGATTTGATGTTTTAAAGGTGTTAGTTCGACAGGCAAGAAAGTGTCGAAAGAAGATTGGTGCTAGATGAAGAACCAAACAACGATTATTGTCGAAAGATGCTATTTGAATTTCAAATTGAAGAGTTGTTTGTAACCGTTAGTAGCAGTTATTTTCGAACGTTTCTGTGTAGATAGTTCTTAGTATACATATTAGTTTTTCATAGGAAAAACAGGTCATAATTCAATCATACAGAAAACTTACACTCAAACTATCCGCATCTGAGAGAAACGAGTCACAAGTCAAAATGTATGAATCTGTGTACCAGTTTACATTCATTAAATGCAATTTATGTTTATTTATTTAAATTCCTTTGCAATTTACTTATTCTTTTCGCAATTTACTTCGACGGATTTGACATCTGTTGAATTCGACAATTATTTTCATCTTTTACTTAACAATATCAAGAACATTCATCATTTTCTGGAAAATAACAAACATAATATGTCCCAAAGATTTACTGGTTAATCTTGCAAGCAATTAATTTTAAACCATCGGTTGTTTACCAAAAATCAGGGTAAACAAGAGTGTTGGTCGAAAGAAAAGGGTATGCATTCTATGTTGACTTAGACTATGAAAACATACCTAATTTCTATGGATATTGTAAAAAGAGGAAAACCTCAGTTGAAAAAACGACATAAAATACAAAAGAAGTGGAGTCGGATTTTAAGATTGGTACCAACAACTTAGGGACTCACATTGGGCCAAAACAATCTGGAATGTTGACATTCCACCTTCAGAATCCCTCCTTGTATGGAGGTTGATGCATGGGAAACTTTCCACTGATGGAAACTTATGAAAAGAGGCTCAATTTGTAGCAATTGCCTTTGCAACTATGAGTCATCTTTTCATCTATTTTTTGAATGCCCTTTTGCATTCAAAATTTGGTCATGGTTGGATACTATCCTTAACAAAACACAATACAATTCACATCTTTAGAAGACATTTGGTATTTGTGTGATGGATGGTCCAAACAATGTAGGGTTGTTATTACTGCGTGTCCTATAAATATTTTCTATGGGAGAAATCAAGCTAGATTTAATTAGAAGAACATATATTGGAAATCAGCAATCAATGTTATCGTCTCAAATATGACATTATCTGGAAACAAAACAAAGCTTGCAGCCTCAATCAATATGAGGGAATTTTCAGTCCTCAAAGCTTTCAAGGTTGACATCCATCCTCCAAAAGCTCCATTCATCAAAGAGGTTATTTGGGTTTCTCCTCCTTGGCATTGGATCAAATGCAATACGAGTGGTGCATCAATTAATAACTTTACTACTGCTGGTGGCATATTCAAAAAATGTGATAGTGTCTTTCTCACTTGTTTTGCTCAACGTTTGGGTGTAGGGAATGCTCTTTTTGTAGAGCTTTTAGCTGCTATGATTGCAATTGAGATCACCAACAACAATGGATGGAAAAACCTCTAGTTAGAAACTGACTCAAAGCGTGTCATATTAGTTTTTTCTAATTTGTCTAATGTTCCTTAGGCAATAAGAAATAGATGGTAAACTGCTTGCTTCTTACTCAAGAAATGCATTTTATGGTTACACACATCTATAGAGAGAAAGGAATCTTTGTGCAAATAGATTAAATTTTATTGGCCTTTCAATGACCCTTTACACTATTGATATTTGGAATAAAGTTCCAATAGTTATTAGATTTGAGTACATTAGGAATATGATGAGATTACCTAACTTTAAGTTTGTCACTTTTTGAAAAGGTTTTGGCCTAATTCCCCTTTTCTTTCGTGTACTTTTTTTTTTGTTTTATATATTGATTTTTATGGTGCTATTGCATCACTTTTGCTATAAAAAAAAGTATTAATTTCTCCATATCTACTTTAAAAAAATCCATCATTCATATTTTATTTAGAAAATATTATTCTTCTCAACCAAGATAAAAAATACAAACTTCAACTATAAAAGTTCTCGCAGTTTGTCACTCCATTACCATATTTCTAATATCTGTCTGAAACATGTCATTACATCATCCAAAAGAGTTCTTGAAGATAGTTCAAAATCATGAACTACATAAAGGAGAGCTTGTAAGCATATTACAAAATTGCATTCAATAGAAATTGCATGTTGTATTTTGTTGCATGTATAGTTAATTTATAAATTAAGTATACATGCAACTAATTATTCCTTTCAATTACAAATCACAATCCAACTATACATTTGTTAATAATTTTTATAAATTGTCTATAAAGTTTCTCTTCTTCCTGTTGCATTACCTATCCTTATCCATAAATGATTATCTGTTTCAGAAACTTCCCAAAATATTTGTGGAGAAATATTGGAAAAGAATACCAAATCCAGTAATTCTTAGACTTCCAAATGGTGCTCAACAGGAAATATTTTGGGTGGGGCGTGACGGTGATATTTGGTTTAAGAGAAATTGGGAAAATTTTGCAAAGTCTCTAAAATATGGATATGCTTTAGTTTTCAAATATATAGGTGGCCCATATTTTAAGGTTAAGATTTTTGGTCACAATACATTGGAAAAAGACTATTCCAATATAAAATTCATAGATGAAAGTTGTGAAGGTAGAGAAGAAGTTCAAGAAGTTGTTGAACTGAGTGATGACAAAGTTACTAATAGTGCTGGCACATCTCAAAGGAGAAAAAATGGCAAGAGAAAAATTAATCAGCAAAAAATCAATGGTGAGTTCATCTGTTTTTTTTATTTTTTATTTTATTTCAGTTGCTATTCTTCCTTATAAATGGCTAAAATAGATTTTTGTTTTTTTTACTTTGCAGGTAATAGGAGAGGAGGCATGATTAAGAAGGCTAAAAAAAGCTCAACAATTAGTGAGAGAGACAATAATGAGAATCCAAGTTTTGAACTTGAATTGTCACATTCTTACGCCCATGGCTATACGTTGGTAAGTTTACTATAAAACATTATACTTATGTTCTAAATTATAAGGATTTGTGTTCTATATTATGTTCTAAATTTTTTGAAGGATTTGTGTTCTATATTATTAGTAAATTTTGGCTTTAATTAATATCTCTAATAAACCTTGAATTGAAATAGAGGATACCAAGTGACTTTTCAAGAACATATTTGAATGAGTGCCTTAAAGGGTCATCTGCAAGCATTAGAGTTGGTGAGAACATGCCTATGAAAGTGAAGGTGATGTTTCAAGATGTCAAGTATAATAGAACATGTTTGGTGACCAATGGTTGGAAGCCATTTGCCAAAAAATATAACTTACAAGTTGGTGATAAATGTAAATTTGTGATGACTCAACGAGAACCACTTTCATTCACCATGACTATTACCCAAGCCAAAGGTTTTTCTTTCTTACTTCCTCGGTTTATTTATTGTTATTAAAAATAAATTCATTGACATATGATTCACCACATTTGCTTAATATCAATTGATTTTCTCCAATCCCTTTGAACAATGACAAGGTTATGAAGGAATGGTCTCTTGTGATGATAATGTTGGGAAGAGAAGAGGCATTGAAGGAAGTTCAAGGAGCTGCCATGTTGTCTCGAGTATGTACTTGTTTAAAGTTTTTAGAGATTTTAAATAGGTTTTTGAATTAAATATTAATTTAGTATCTAAATCTTTTCAAAATATTATAACTAGGTTTTCTAACATTAAGCTTTCTTACATTTTAAAAATAATTTATAACAATATCTATTTTGAATTTATAATAATTTAGGTTTATGTCTATTACAATTTATTTACAAATTATTTAAAAGTTCAAGGATCCAATTAAAAAAACTAGTTCAAGGATCTAATAAAAATCTGTAAATAGTTTACATACTTTTTTTTAATTTGTTCGATATTATCTAGTGTCAAAGAGATGAAGAAACAAATTTATCAACATTTAATGTCGACAACTATCATGTTACAAAAATTATATATTTTCATTCTGTGTTTCAGAAGACTTAGAAGGTGGTAATGTGATGGAACCGAACACAATCAAGATTCGTGTGAACTCTACTTACCCGGTAGGATTAATTAATTATGTTATGTAGTTACGATATAGATATATGTTAGTAGTTAGAACTATATATAATTTATTTTATTTTATTTGCAGTATATTAAAAATGAGTTTTTTAATAGACATAAAGAGTTTCATGGAAAATTCGTGGAGTTGACAAATGAGGGAAAATCATGGTTGGTAAAAGTGACACATTATCAGTCAACAGGATTTAGGTTCTATGCAGGTTGGCAAAAATTTAAGGAAGATTGCAAATTGAAGATTGGAGATACTTGCAAATTGAAGTTGATTGATGAAAAAATGTTTGTGTTTCAAGTTTCAATTGAAAGAATGTGCCACCACTAGTTGTTTGTTCTGCTCTTTCATGCTACTAAGTGTGTATTAATGCATTTCTATGATAAGTTGTTTTGTTTTTGTAAGAAGCTATATTTCATATGAACTTTATGTTATCCTTTATGTTAGTCTTTTGGATGAAATGGTATGATTGCTATGTGTAATGCTTTTTTGATTGTTTTGCTTTAGACTTTTATAATGTCATAATTTAGAATCGATTCAAAGTTGATCAAGAAGTGAAAAGCTTTAAGCACAAGGTAATGTTAACCAACATAGTTCAAATTGAATAAATAGATGACATGATAGATTGCACGGTTTAAACAATATGCCATAATGATTTATCATTCAACCCTAATATAAATTTTTAGCTACTCATAATAACAAAAGACATGATTAAAGGTAAAAGGAATAATAGATAGAGTGAATATGATCTTCGATCTTGATTCTAAAGTGTGAAAGTCACCACTTTTGCTCCCTAGATCGAACCTCTAGCCATTAAAGTCGTAATAATTCAAAATGCTTATATTTGGTTGAGAAATTCAACATAAAGGAAAAATTCAAATCGCACACTCGGGCTGTGTATAGCCTTGCACTCATCGTGTGTGCTGTTCAACACATGGCCAACTTCATCTTAAAGATGCGCATCTCGGTTCCTGTCACGGACGTTGGATGTGCTTCCGTGACATTCTTCCTCTTCTGCTCATCAGTATGTGCATGCATCTAAGGCATTTTTTTATTTCTTCGCTCTTCATGGAATTTTCACATTTGATATGTGCTTAGGATTTGAGACATAATTGTCGAAGTGGATTGGACTTCAATATCTCCGCCCTATAGAGTTGTATGGTTATGTAAATACAACGACTTTGACAAAATATTATAGACTCTTTGCCAAACTATCACTAACTCACTTTAATCGTCTAAAAAAATTCTAAAATATAAAACAAAAATACTCAATAACACTAAGATACATGTTAGAACGAGGAGTAATCAATCATCATTTTGTAACACGTAAGTAAATGTCGTCGAAAATTACTGAAAAGAACTACAACTGCATGTAGCCAACTGTGTATGAATTATTGTTAATACATTTTTCTTGTTCATCCCATATTATATTTTACTCATTGATGAGAAAAGTCCGTAACAAATTATTCATCACTTTACAACCGCTCATTTTCACTGTTTATAAAGAGCATCCTTCACCACAAATACAATGTGCACAATTTCTATATTTACTTGATTGGTTTTTTTTAATATTAACTTGATTATAAAAATTGTATTTTTATAAGTTGTTTTTTCATACATCACATTAACAAGCTTATGAAAACACATAACACCTTATTTATTTGCATAAACTGTTATGCATGACCTCAAAAAGAAACCAATCCTAATGGATTCTAAATCAACAACTCACACCTTTCTTGAAGAAAATATAACGAAAAAATAAATAAATCAAGAATTAACCCCAAAGGCGTAAACAGAAATAGATACCAAATTTTTTAGTTTGAATGGAGATTAATTAGCACCTGAAATTAATATAAAGTACGGAGTTAAAATTATGATATCATTGATCCAAAAAGTTTAAAATAAAATAAAAAATTATACAACTAACTATTTGGCTATTATCTTTGAGATGGACTATCTCTCTTTTGTGACGTTGTGACTTGCGGTGATGGAAGTCTTGGCATTCCAGTCTGCATGGGAAATTTCAATATTCTTATTCTTGCTTTTTTCAGCATATTCAAGATGTTTGTTTCTTCTTTTAACATGCTTCAGCCCTAGTCTATTTCCAAATCTGTCAAATAGTATCATCATAACTTAGATTCCCATTTCCATTTTCATATCTGAAGAATGAAGCTTAAGAAATGTGCATGACTCATCAGATATTCTTTCAGTCACCACCACTTTACATCAGTAAAAAGATTCTTACCATATTTTCTCACACAACTCTTTGATATAGATTATTTGATTTAGATCCTCGAGTATCATCATCATTAAAAAAAAAAAAAAAAGCTTAAATATGTCTTTAGTCCTTGCACTTTTATCAGATTTTGACATTGGTCCCTACACTTTTTTTTTGTTTGGAATTGGTCCCTGCACTTTGTAAAAATATTGGGATTGGTCCCTCTGTTAACTTTCTGTTAAAAAAAACACAAAACTATTGGTATTGATCCTTGCACTTTGTAAAAATATTGGTATTGGTGCCACGTGGCATTGGTCTCTGCACTTTTTTGTTTGATTTTTTTGTGTGCATGCCACGTGGCGTGAAATGATTAGGCCTCGTGACACTCCGTTAGTTTTGTGTTTCTTTTACAAAAAGTTAATAGAGGGACCAATACCAACATTTTTACAAAGTGCAGGGACCAATGTCAAACAAAAAAAGTGCAGGGACCGATGCTAAAATCTGATGAAAGTGCAGGGATCAATGACACATTTAAATCATCAATTATCATCATGAAAATCTTGTGTACGATTCTTGCCTACATTTATATATTTTTATTTTGAAGGAATTGCCTACATTTATATTATTAATATGTACAATTAAACTGCATTTTTTTATTTGACTACTATAACCCAGTTACTCAATTTTATGTGTTACTACCATGTATGAATAGAAATATGATATTTGTAGGACTATTTTATGATAATTTTTTTTTATTGTATTTATATTATATTTTTATCTTATCTCTTTATTATTTTAATTTTTGTGTTAATATCTATTTTATTTATTAAATTCATAGATCTAATAAGTTTTCATACAAATTGTTGTTCAACTAATACACTCTTATGAATAGTATATGTCAATGGTGCTAAAAATAAGCTATCACTCTCTTCAGCAAAATTTTATTTTAACAATCACAAAATCGAGAAAGTAAAAAAGAAATGCAAGTATGTTATCTAAACAATGATTTATTAAACATTTAAAATATAAAAAGAAACGTATTTATTGATACGAAAACTAAACAATGTAGAAAATAAAAATGCAATGAAAGTAAAAAAAAAGAAGAGTAAACCATCAAATTGGTTTCTGTCTTTATAAGTGATTCTCAAATTAATCATTAGCTCTATTAATATTTCAAAATAGTTTTTATCAAAATTTTCTCAATTAAATCTCTCATCATACAAAAAAAAACACAGAAACAAGAGTCTAATTGAAAAACTTTTGACAATATTTTAAAATAATTGAATAATTTAGAAATATTTGATGAAGATTGTGACTATTTTGAAATATTGTCAAAAGTTTCTCAATTAGACTCATGTTTCTATTTTTTTTTCACATGACGAGTGATTTAATTGAGAAACTTTTAACAAAGACGGTTATTATTTTAAAATTTTTATCAGAGTCAGTGACTAATTTCAGAATCACTTGCAAATACAGAGACCAAATTAGTGGTTTACTAATAAATATCACAAAATAATTGTACAAGTGACATTACTCTTTATTTTATAAATAAGTTTTTTTCTTTTCAAAAAGGCAAAAACTAAATTCAGCAATAAATATTCAAAACGTCACATCAAACAATAAACAGCCCAACTAAATAAAACAACGAGGATTGCTTTTCTGACTTTAGATATGTCTTAGCAACATAAGTAAAAGACCAAAACACTCAGCGGCAGTTAACTACCGTTGGTTTTGTAGTTATAACTCAACGGTAGTTAACTACCACTGGAGGTATTTTAGTAATTTACTTGTGTTATTAGAAACTTCTGAGTGTCAAAAAAGCAATTCACTGAAACAACAACCCAGCTAAGAAAACACTTACATCGAACACCTCCAATAGGAGTTTGATCTTATAATGTTAAGGTCCAAATCTCATCTCATCTCATCCAAATAATTCCTATGCTCTATTTGATAAAAATAGCGGTTAGTTGATAAGCTAGCATATAGCTTATTGCTGATAGCTAATGACTGATAGCTTATAATTGATAGCTGATAGCTTATAAGATAATTAAAGTGTTTGGTAAAAATATCGGTTGAACTAGCTGATAAATATAAAATTACATAAAAGGACAATATTAATTCATATAAAATTTATACTACTATAAATTAATATTTAAGATATTTGATAATTTAAATATTTTAAATTTAATAAATGTTTATATATTATTAAATTACTTTTTTTCGGTAGAAAGTTATTTTCAATTTATTTCGATTCAGTTTCCAGTTATTATACATTAATAAAAAAAACTAAAGTATAAAAATTTATTTTAAGAATAAAATAAAAAATAATCAATTCATAAGATTAAAAAATTTTGTTAAAAAGAACGAAGGATAAAACAAAAAAAAAAACATACGTATACATACATACCTAGCAGTAGCACAATTGAAAATAAA